>Ga0209972_10000060_pt1 | contig 101076 bp, 85 predicted proteins | sample NOAtaG_7_FD_187302 | JGI IMG/M metagenome (GOLD analysis project Ga0209972, IMG submission 187302) | Freshwater lake microbial communities from Lake Erie, under a cyanobacterial bloom - NOAA_Erie_Diel1S_2200h metaG (SPAdes) (version 2) | ecosystem: Environmental > Aquatic > Freshwater > Lake ... | reverse complement strand
GACTGTCCGGCGATGCTGGGCGCGATCCGCCTGGATCCGGCGGACGCCGGCGTGGTATTCCCCGGCACGGACTCCTTGCGACTCGACCGCACGGGCCGGGTGATCGTGTCGATCGACGTCGTCGCGTCGGGGGGCACGATGCGCGTGACCGACACGCTGCAGGTCGGGGAGCCGCCGGAGATCGTCTTCGACGCCGACACCGCCGGCAACCGGGACATCTGGGCGATGCGGCTCGACGGGTCGAATCGCCGGCGCATCACGACGGAGGCGAGCGACGATCGCGAGCCGACGGCAGCCAACGGCCAGGTCGTGTTCGTCTCCGGCCGCAGCGGCACGATCGAGCTATGGCGGGCGCCGCTGGCCGGCGGGGCCGCGACACGCCTGACGACCACCGCCGAGGAAGAGGGGGCGCCGGCGATGTCGGCGGCGGGCGACCGGCTCGCCTGGCTGACGGGACCGGCGCCGTCGCTGGTGCGCCTCGGCGGCGGTGACGCCACCGGCGGGGTGCGCTTCGCGCCGGCGGCGACGACGGCACCGAACAACGAGGAGTTCTCGCCGGCCATCAGTCGCGCGGGGGACCGCGTCGCGTTCACGACAATCCGGAGCGGCCGTCCCCAGGTGTTCGTCGGCACCGTCGGCGGCGGGTCGGGGAGCGCGACGCTGGCGGTCGGCGACGACAGCACGTTCAACAGCGAGCCCACGTTCAGCCCCGACGGCACGCGGCTCGTGGTCACGCGCACCTCGCTGCCACCCGGGGTGCCGGATCGCAACGACTTGTTCGTGGTGACGCTGTCGTCCGGCACGCGCGCGCGACTGACGACGACGGGGACCGCGACGCAGCCGGCGTGGCTGCCGGACGGGCGCGTGGTCTTCCGCCAGCCGACGGCGCAGGGGCCGCGGCTGTTCTGGGTGGATCCGGCGCGGCCGGAGCGCGTGGTGGCGATTCCGAGCGGGGGGTTGGCGCCGCGGGCGGTGGACGGCGTGCGGTGAGGGACGGGGGGCTTCGTATTGCGGTCCGTACCGCATGCCGGGTATGCTCAGATGTTCCGCTGGTGCCCCGCCCGTCGTCATGAAGAAGACCTGCCCCCTCTGCGGTGCCGAGTACGACTCGGCCCAGACCTTCTGCTCGAAGGACGGCGCCGTCCTCAAGGTCGGTGCCGCCGCGTCGGGCGACCTGACGGGCTCCGTCCTCGCCGACCGCTATCGCATCGTCAAGCGGCTGGGCGAGGGTGGCATGGGCACCGTGTTCCTGGCCGAGCACGTCAAGATCGGCCGCCGGAGCGCGCTCAAGGTCGTGAAGCCCGACATGGCCGCCGACCCCGACGCCATCGCCCGCTTCATCCGCGAGGCCACCAACGCGTCGAAGATCGAGCACCCGAACGTCGCCGGCATCCACGACTTCGGCGAGCTCGCTGACGGGCGGCTCTATCTGGCCATGGAGTTCATCGACGGCGAGTCCCTTGCCGCCGTGCTCCATCGCGAGGGGCCCATGCCGCCGTTCCGCGCCGCGGAGATCGTCGCGCAGGTCTCCGCCGGCCTGCAGGCCGCGCACCAGCTCGGCATCGTGCATCGCGACCTCAAGCCCGAGAACATCATGCTCGCCCGCCACCCGGACGGCAGCGACAAGGTGAAGCTCGTGGACTTCGGCATCGCCAAGGCGCACGGTGACGCCGGACAGAAGGTCACCCGCACCGGCGTCCTGATCGGCACCCCCGCCTACATGTCGCCCGAACAGGTGGCGGGCGGCGAGGTCTCGGGGGCGAGCGACCAGTTCGCGCTCGCGTGCTCGGCGTTCGAGATGCTCACCGGGGCGCTGCCGTTCGAGGGCGACAACACCTTCGAGCAGATCACCTCGCGCGTGGCAGGGCGTGCGCGGCGACTCGCCCAGGTGCGCGCCGACATCGCATGGGCCCCGGTGCTGCAGGACGTGCTCATGCAGGGGCTCGAGACGAAGCCGGCGGACCGGTATCCGTCCATGACCGCCTTCAGCGCGGCCTTCTCGGCGGCGGTGCGGGCGACGCCCGGCGCGATGCCCGCCCTGTCGGCCCCCCCGGCCACGCTCGGGTCCGCGGCGCCGCAGCGGCCGTCGGCGCGCACGGTCGCCACCGGCCCGCGGGCGGCGGCAGCGGAACTGCCCGTGACGCGCGTGATCTCGTCGGCCTCGAAGGGGCGCGTCGGCGTTCGGGTGGGCGTCGCCGCGCTCGCGCTCGCGCTCGCGGGTGCGGGGTTCGGGGCGTGGCAGTGGTCGCAGTCGCGTGCGGGAGTGCCGTTGCCGGTGGCCGACTCGGCGGCGCGCAAGACGGCCGACGTGCCGTCGGTCGTTGCCGGAGGGGGGGCCTCCGTGACCGCCGACAGCGACGCGGTGGCGACGGCCCCCGCGGCATCAACGGCGACCGCAGACTCGTTGTCGGCGGCCGGGCGAGCCGCCGCCGCGACACGGGAGCTCAAGCGACCGGCGGTGGCGATGCCGGAGCGAACGCCGACGCCCGCACCGGTACCGACACGCGAGGCCTCGCGCCAACCGGTGCGCGCGTCGGATCGCGAGCCGGTCCGCGAGCCCGAGTCGGCAACGCCGGCCCCGTCGCGGCCGGCGCGGCCGTCGCGGCCGTCGCGGCCGTCGGCCGGCGAGTCGGGCGTCCCCGACAGCGTGGCCGTCGCCACCTCGCGCGCGCGGGCGCGGCAGGCACTCGCCACCGGGGACACCGCGCGCGCGTGCCGGGAGCTCTCGGGGGCGCTCGAGAAGGCGGAGGGGAACCGGCGGCTCGGCGCGCTGATCCGCCTGAACCTGCAGAACCTCGGGTGCCCCCCGTAGCTGCCCGTAGCTGCCCGTAGCCGCTGGTCGCGCCGCCGCGCTGTGCGGCTAGCCCTTCGCCAACCCCCGCAGCACGTACGGCAGGATCCCGCCATGCCGGTAGTAGTTCATCTCCTCCGGCGTGTCGATCCGGCACCGCACCTGGAACCGCTTGCCGTCCGCGACCACCGTCAGCGTCGCGCGCGGCGTCAGCGCCTCGTCCACGCCCTCGATGGTGATCGTCTCGAAGCCCGTCAGTCCGTGCGACTGTCGCGTCTCGCCGCTGACGAACTCCAGCGGGAGCACGCCCATGCCGACCAGGTTCGAGCGGTGGATGCGCTCGAACGACTCCGCGATCACCGCCCGCACGCCGAGCAGCGCGGTGCCCTTGGCCGCCCAGTCGCGCGACGACCCGGTGCCGTACTCCTTGCCGGCGACGATCACCAGTGGCGTGTTCGACGCCGCGTAGTGCTGCGACGCCTCGAAGAAGCTCGTCGGCTCGGCCTCCCGGGCCGTGCGCGTCCACCAGCCCTCCATGCCCGGCGTGAGCTCGTTCTTCAGGCGAATGTTCGCGAACGTGCCGCGCATCATCACCTCGTGGTTGCCGCGCCGCGCGCCGTACGAGTTGAAGTCCGCCTTGGCGACGCCGAGCGACTTGAGCCACTGGCCGGCCGGCGACTTCTCGGCGATCGAGCCCGCCGGCGAGATGTGGTCGGTCGTGATCGAGTCCGCGAACATGCCGAGCACGCGCGCGCCGGCGATCGCGCGGATCCCCGGCGCCTCCTTGGGCATCCCGACGAAGTACGGCGGGTGCTTCACGTAGGTGCTGGCGTCGTCCCAAGCGTAACGGCTGCCGGTGGGCACCTCGATCGCCTGCCAGTCGGCGTCGCCGGCGAAGACGTCGCCGTACTCGCGCGTGAACTGCTCGCGCTTGACGCTGGCGAGCACCACCTGCTCGACCTCGGCGGCCGACGGCCAGATCTCGCGCAGGAACACCGGGCCCTCGGCGCCGACGCCGATCGGCTCGCGCTCGAAGTCGATGTCCATCCGGCCGGCGAGCGCGTAGGCCACCACCAGCGGCGGCGAGGCCAGATAGTTGAAGCGCGTCTGCGGGTTCACGCGCCCCTCGAAGTTGCGGTTCCCCGAGAGCACTGCCGCCACCGTCAGCCTGCCGTCGTCGATCGCCTTGGCGATCGGCTCGGGCAGCGGCCCCGAGTTGCCGATGCACGTCGTGCAGCCGTAGCCCACGATCTGGAAGCCGAGTGCGTCGAGTGCCGGCTGCACGCCGGCCTTGGCGAAGTACTCGCGCACGACCTTCGAGCCCGGTGCGAGCGAGGTCTTCACCCACGGCTTCACCGAGAGCCCCTTGGCCACCGCCTTCTGCGCCAGGAGCCCCGCCGCCAGCATCACCGACGGGTTGGACGTGTTCGTGCACGACGTGATCGCGGCGATCACCACCGCGCCGTCCTGCAGCGCGAACGCCTTGCCGCGCCACGAGGTCTGCACCGCCGCGGGCGCCTCGGCCACGGCCGCGCCGCCCTTGGCCGCGGCGGCCGCCGCCATCTGCTCGCGGTGCGCGGCGAGCGACGTCTCGTAGTTCGCCTTCACCCCCGTCAGCGGCACGCGGTCCTGCGGCCGCTTGGGGCCGGCGAGCGACGGGACCACGGTGCCGAGATCGAGCTCGAGCACGTCGGTGTACACCGGGTCCGGCGTGTCCTTCGTGCGGAAGAGTCCCTGCGCCTTCGTGTAGGCCTCGACGAGCGCGACGTGCGCCTCGGGGCGCCCGGTGAGCCGCAGGTACTCGAGCGTCGCCGCGTCCACCGGGAAGAACCCCATCGTCGCGCCGTACTCCGGCGCCATGTTCGCGATCGTCGCGCGGTCGGCCACCGAGAGGTGGTCCAGCCCCGGCCCGAAGTACTCGACGAACTTGCCGACGACCTTCTTCTTCCGGAGCATCTCGGTGCAGGTGAGCACGAGGTCCGTGGCCGTGGCGCCCGTCGGCAGCTTGCCGGTGAACCTGAAGCCGATCACCTCCGGCACGAGCATCGTCACCGGCTGCCCGAGCATCGCCGCTTCGGCCTCGATCCCGCCGACGCCCCAGCCGAGCACGCCCAGGCCGTTGATCATCGTCGTGTGCGAGTCGGTGCCGACGAGCGAATCGCAGTAGGCCTCGCCCGTCTCCGGGTTCGCGAAGACGACCTGCCCGAGGTACTCGAGATTCACCTGGTGGCAGATGCCGGTGCCCGGCGGCACCACGCGGAAGTTGCGGAACGCCGTCTGGCCCCAGCGCAGGAACTGGTAGCGCTCGCCGTTCCGCTCGTACTCGAGCCGCACGTTCTCCAGGAACGCGTCGGCCGTGCCGTACTCGTCCACCTGCACCGAGTGGTCGATCACCAGGTCCACCGGCTGGAGCGGGTTGATCCGGTTCGGATCGCCACCGAGCTGCGTGATCGCATCGCGCATCGCCGCGAGGTCCACGACGCAGGGCACGCCGGTGAAGTCCTGCAGCAGCACGCGTGCGGTGCGGAACGCGATCTCCTTGTCCTGCGGCGCCTTCACGTCCCAGCGCGCGAGCGCCTCGATGTCCGCCTTGCGGACGAATCCGCCGTCCTCGTTGCGGAGGAGGTTCTCGAGCAGCACGCGGAGCGAGAACGGCAGCTTCATCGCGGTGCTGCCGGCGAGGCCGGCGACGGCGTCGAGGCGCCAGTACGTGTAGGACGTGTCGCCGACCGTGAGGGTGGCGCGGGCGTCGAAGGAGTTCGGATGGGGCATCGCGGGCGATCCGTCGGGGCGGGAATTGGGGAGGGAATCCCAAAGGTATCGGCCTGCCCGATCGGGGAGGGGAGCTTGTACCGCGCGGTCCGACGGCGGACGGGGCGCGCGCGACGCCGGGGCGCGCCACACCGGGGGCGCTACTCCTCGACCGCCTCCAGCTGCCGCGACTGGCGCCGTTCGCTCCCCTCGAAGACGGTCACGTCGATCGCGTCCGTGGGGCACTGGTGGACCCACCATCCGTCCGCGCGGCTCCACAGCTGCACCGGCAGGCGCGGTTCGGCCTTGCCGCGGGCATTCATCCGCATGACCTGCGGGGCCGCCGCCGCGCAGATCGTGCACCCGGTGCACTTGCCCTCGTCCACGGCCAGTTCGACCTGGCGCTTCGGCCACACGCCGGCCCCTGCCGCGAGCGCGTCGGGGAGGACGTCGATCGCCTGCAGCGCGGCCTCGTAGCCCGCCTCCCGGAACTGCGGGGCGCGCCCGAAGGCGAACCAGCTGAAGTGCCAAACCCTGGGCCGCGCGAGCACCATCGGCGGTCCGTCCCACAGCGAGAGCTGGGCATGCTGCAGCGAGTGCATCATCGCCTGCGCGCTGCGCTGGTAGATCGCCGCGAATCCCTTCTTGTAGATGCGGCGCTGGATCGCGATCGAGCTCGACCCCACGTCCACGGCGAGCACGGCGTCCATCCCGTACGAGGCGGCGCGGGCCGGCACGTTGTCCATCACGCCGCCATCCACGCAGGTGAAGTCGCCCACCGGGCCGGGAGGGAAGAAGCCGGGCAGTGCGCACGACGCGTACACCGCATCGCGCACGGATGCGTCGCGCAGGCCGGGGAGGCCGAAGACGACCTGCTCGCCCTGCTCGAGGTTCACGGTATTGACGAGCAGCGGCACCCCCCATGCCTCGAACGTCCCCTCGGGGACGATCGCCTCGATCAGCTTCCGGAGGGGCTCGCCGAGGTACAGGGACGTGTTGCGCATCCGCCGCGTGACCATGCCGATGTGGTCGATGCGGAACAGATCGCCCTGCCGGAGGTCGTCGGCGCGCTGCTCGAGTTCGTCGAGCGGCGTGCCGCCCAGGTACGCCGCGGCGATGAGGGCCCCGATGCTGGTGCCCGCCCAGATCGAAGGACGGATGCCCCGCTCCTCGAGGGCGCGCAGCACCCCGATATGGGCGAAGCCCTTGAGCCCCCCACCCCCGAGGACGACGGCGAGCTTCATCGCCGCGACACGATTCGACGCATCCGGAACCCCCGAATTGGAGAGCACGCCCTGCCGCCGCGCAAGTTGACGACGGGGCCCCGCGCGTCGCCAGTCCCCATCCCGGCGAGGTAGATTCCGCGTTCATGGCCATGCACCAGCCCGCCTCCGAGGGAGGCCTCGTCCGCGTCCTCGGTACCTGGGGGCTCGCCGCCGGCATCTTCAACGTCACCGTGGGGGGCGGGATCTTCCGTCTGCCCTCGAACCCCGCGGTCGCCGGCGTGCTGGGGCCCGCCGCCCCCCTCGCCTACCTCGTCTGCGGCGTGGTCATGGCGCTCATCGTCCTCGGCTTCGCCGAGGCGGGGAGCCGCGTCCGCCTCACGGGCGGCCCCTATGCGTACGTCGAGACCGCCTTCGGCCCCCTCGCCGGGTTCCTCGTCGGCGTGCTCACGTGGCTCCTCGGCACGACCGCCATGGCGGCCGTGTCGGACGTGTACGCGACGAACGTCATGCGCCTCGCACCCGGGCTCGAGTCCGTCGGCGGGCGCACGACGGTGTTGCTGGGGACCTTCGCCTTCCTGACGACGGTCAACTTCTTCGGGGCCAAGCAGGGTACCCGCCTGATCGGGGTCGTCTCGGTGGCGAAGCTCCTGCCGCTGCTGCTGCTGCTCGCCTTCGGCCTCCCGAAGGTGGACCCGGCGAACCTCGCCTGGACGCAGGGCGCCCCCGCGCTCGGCGACCTCTCGCGCGCCTCGGTGGTGCTGTTCTTCGCCTACAGCGGCATCGAGAGCGCGCTCGTCCCGTCGGGCGAGGTGAAGGACACGGCGCGCACGGTGCCGCGGGCGGTGTTCCTGGCGATGTTCTTCGTGATGATCCTCTATGTCGTCGTGCAGGTGACGGCGCAGGGGGTGCTGGGCCCGGCGCTGGCCGGCAGCGGCACCCCGCTCGCCGACGCCGCCGAGCTCGTCATGGGCCCGTGGGGGCGCACGCTGCTGCTGGCCGGGGTCGTGGTGAGCACGTTCGGCTACATGAGCGGGATGACGCTCGCGGTGCCGCGGGGGCTCTACGCCTTCGCGCGCGACGGCTTCCTGCCGCGCGGCCTGTCCACGGTGCACCCGGCGTACCGCACGCCGTGGGTCGCGCTGTTCGCGCAGATCAGTCTCGTGGCGGTGCTGGCCGTCGTCAACGAGTTCGAGGCGCTCGCGGTGATCTCGAACGTCGCGGCGCTCCTCGTCTATGGCGGGTGCGCGCTCGCCGGCTGGCAGCTCAAGCGGCGCGGCGTGCGGCTCGAGCAGGAGCCGTTCAGTACGCCCGGCGGGCCGCTCGTGCCGATCCTCGCGTGCCTCGGCATCGCGGGGATGCTCGCGAGCGTGACGTGGGAGGAATGGCGCGTGCTGTTCGCCGTCGTCGTCGCCGCCCTCGCGATCTTCGCGGCGACGCGGAAGGCCCGCGCCGAGGCGGCGGCCCTTCGCGCCGTGACGGAGGCCGCGTGAGCGTTTCCCCGCCTCGCCGCCCCCCGGAGCCCGCATGACCGCCACCGCCGTGTCCGCCGACCCGCTGCTCGCGTTCCGCGCACAGTTCCCGATCCTCGCGCGCTCGACCTACCTCGTCTCGAACTCGCTCGGCGCCATGCCGGAGGCCACGCGTCAGCGGCTGGCCGACTACGCGGCGCTGTGGGACGAGATCGGCGTGAAGGCGTGGGCGAAGGCGTGGTGGGCGATGCCCGTGCGCGTCGGCGACGGCATCGCGCCGCTCATGGGAGCGCCGGCCGGCTCGGTGGCGATGATCCCGAACGTGTCCATTGCGCAGGCGTCGATCCTCTCGGCGATCCCGTTCACCCCGGGGCGCGACGAGATCGTGATGAGCGGGCTCGACTTCCCGTCCACGCGCTACGTCACCGAGCAGTTGGGGCCGCGCTTCGGCGCGCGCGTCACCGTGGTGCCGCCGGCCGCCGACGGGCTCTCGCTCGACGAGGGCCGACTGGTCGAGGCGATCACCGACCGCACGGCGCTGGTGGCGATCTCGCACGTGCTCTTCCGCAGCGCCTACGTCGTGGACGTCGCGCCGGTGATCGCCCGCGCGAAGCAGGTCGGGGCGCTGGTCGCGCTCGACGCCTACCACTCGGTGGGGGTCATGCCCGTGGACGTCACGGCGCTTGGCTGCGACTTCCTGACCGGCGGCGTGCTCAAGTGGCTGTGCGGGGGGCCGGGCGGATCGTTCCTGTACGTGGCCCCCGACGTCTCGGCGCGGCTCGCCCCGTCGTTCACCGGCTGGCAGGCGCACACGGCACCGTTCGCCTTCGCCGACGAGATGGACTACGCGCAGGGGGCCTGGCGCTGGCTTTCCGGCACGCCGCCGGTGCCGGCGCTCTACGCCGCCATCGAGGGCCCGCGGATCATCGCCGAGGCGGGGCTCGAGGCCATCCGTGCGAAGAGCGTCCGGCAGACGGCGCGGCTGATCGCCCTCGCCGACGCGCGCGGGTACCGCGTGCACGCGCCCCGCGACGACGCGCGCCGCGGCGGCACCGTGGCCTTCGACGTGCCGCACGGCTACGAGGTCGCGCAGGCGCTGCTCGCACGCGACGTCGTCATCGACTACCGCGAGGGAGCCGGTATCCGCGTCGCGCCGCACTTCTATACCAGCGACGAGGAACTCGAGCGCGCCGTCGCCGCCATCGACGAGATCCTCGCGACCGGCGAGTGGCGGCGCTTCGCCGGCCGGCGCGGCACGGTGACCTGACCGATGCCCGAGCCGCCGGCCAAGCTGCGCAAGCGGTACGTCAACCCCGTCCGGGCGATCGTCCTGCTGCGCTTCGAGGACGGCCACGAGATCCGCGTGCCGCAGGGAACGGGACGCTCCTTCGACTGCTGGGCCGGCGAGACGGTCACCATCGTCGCGCTGTGGGACCCGACGATCAACGAGCGGGAACTGCTCGAGCGGCGCAAGGCGGAGGCGTTCGACGATGCGTGAGCGGGCGGGGGCCCGCCGCACGGTGCGGCCCCGGTGGCCGTGGGTCCTGCCGTTCGTGCCGGCCCTGGCGCTCGCCGCCCAACCGGCCCGCACCGACACCGCCGCCCTGCGCCGCCGGCTCGACGCCGTCGTCGCGTCGCACCGCGGCACCGTCGGCTACGCGATCCACAACCTCGACACCGGCGAGCGGCTCGAGCGCCTCGGCGACCGGCCGTTCCCGACGGCATCGCTCATCAAGGTCCCGATCCTCGTCTCGCTCATGCAGCAGGTCGAGGCCGGAACGCTGTCGCTCGCCGACCCGGTGAGCTGGTCGAAGCTCGACCAGGTGGGCGGTGCCGGGGTGCTGCACCTCTTCCGGCCCGGCGGGACGCTCGCGCTCGGCGACCTCGCCGCCCTCATGATCGCCACCTCCGACAACTCGGCCACCAACCTCGTGCTCGACAAGGTGGGGATCCGGCAGGTGTGGACCGACATGGAGGCCCGCGGCCTGCCGCGCACCAAGGTGTTCGCCAAGGTCTTCAAGCGCGCCACGACCAGCGTTGCGATGGACTCGAGCGCGGCGTACGGGCTCGGCGTCAGCACCCCGAACGAGATGGCGCGCCTCTTCGCCCTCATCGCCGACGGCAGGGCGGTGAGCCCCGCCGCCGACTCGGTGATGCGCGCGATGCTCGGCGAGAACCAGGACATGGAGATGCTGCAGCGCGGAGCCGGCGGCATTCCCGCCGCGCACAAGACCGGGGCCGTGGACCAGTCCCGCACCGAGTGCACGCTGTGGCCGCTGCGCGGCCGCGTGGTGGCCTGCGTCTTCACCACCGGGAACGCCGATCAGTCGTACCTCCCCGACGCCGAGCCGCACGTGACGATGGGCCGCCTGGCCGCCGCGATCGTGGCCGCGTGGGCGCCGGCGCCACGCGCCCCCTGAGGCGTCGTCCTGCCCCCCCTCCCGCGGCCCTGCCCGCCGAGCGGCACGGCCGCGGGAGTGGGGGAGGCGGAGACTACGGGATTGTCCGGAGCAGCGCCGCCGCCGTGCGGCGCACGTCCGGCGTGGGACGCGCGTCGGTGGACTCGACGGCGTCGTAGAGCGAGTGCAGGTCGCTCGACCGCCGCGTGAGCGTCGCCCGCTCGGCCGCACCCGCCGGGAGCGCGTCGAGGCGAGCCCCGACCTTCGCGATGGCGTCGGCCAGCTGCCGGGCGAGGGCGTGCTGCGCCGCGAGGTCCGCGGGCGTGGCGGTGACGCGCGGATCCATGCGCACCACCAGCGGGGCCGTGCGCACGATCCCGCCGGCCTGCAACGTCACGGTGTAGCGGCCCGGCAGCGCCCACGGTCCTGCCGGTGACGGCACCGTGTTCGCCGGCGCGGCGCTGATCGGGTACGACTGGCGCAGGCGCGTCGCCGCCTCGTGCAGGTCCCACACCACGCGGTGCACCCCGCGCGTCGTCGGGATGCGCTGCGGCGGCCGGATCCAGTAGTCGGGGATGTTGCGGCCCTCGAGCGGGGGGGCGGGCGCGGCGTCGCTGTCGAGCGCCGCCACCGTGCGACCGCTCGCATCGGCGATCGTGATGGTCACCCGCGCCACGTCGGTGCCCAGCCAGTAGTGCAGCACCGCGCCGTCGGGCGGGTTGTCGGCGGTCGGCTCGTCCGGCGGCAGCGGGGTATCGGGGTTCATGTTGTCGCGCACGCGCGTCGCCCGCTGCGGCGCGAAGAGGTGCGCCGGCTGCGCCGCCAGCTCGGTGCGGTCGCGCAGCGGCGTCAGGTCGTCGAGGATCCAGAAGCCGCGCCCGTGCGTCCCCACGACGAGGTCGTCGTCCTTCACGACGAGGTCGCGGATGCTCGTCGCCGGCAGGTTGCGGCGGAGCGACGTCCACGAGTCGCCGTCGTCGAAGGACACCCAGACGGTGCGCTCCGTGCCGGCGAAGAGCAGCCCGCGCCGCACCGGGTCCTCGCGGATCGCGTTGGTCGCCGCGTCGGGGGTGATGCCGGCGACGATCTCCGTCCACGTCCGCCCGAAGTCCCGCGTGCGCCAGAGGTGCGGCCGGTTGTCGTCGAGCCGCAGCGTGTTGACCGCCGCGTATGCCGTGCCGCGGTCAACGTGCGACGCCTCGATGAGCGAGACCTTCGCCCACGGTGCGAGATCGGGGGGCGTCACGTCCGTCCATGTCTTCCCGAAGTCGCGCGTCACGTGCACGAGCCCGTCGTCGGTGCCGGCCCAGATCACCGCCGAGTCCACCGGGCTCGGGGCCACCGTGTACACGACCCCGCGATGCCGGCGCCCCGCCTCGGGGCGCGACGCGTACGCCGCGACGGACGGCGGCACGGCCGAATCGCGCCGCGTGAGGTCGGGCGACATCACCGTCCACGACTGCCCGCCGGTGGTGCTGCTCCATACGCGGTTCGACGCGAAGAAGAGGCGGCGCGGATTGGTCGGCGAGAAGAGCACCGGCGCCGTGCGCAGCACCCGGTAGCCGGTGTCCCGGAGCGCGCGCGGCGGTACGGCCTGCACGCGGTTCGTGCGCCGGTCCCAGCGCGTCACCTTGCCCCCATAGACGACGTCGGGGTCGAGCGGGTCGGGCGCCACGTAGCCGTATTCCTCGACTCCGACCGGGGTCCAGTCGCGCATGGTGATGCGCCCCCAGTCGCCGCGCGAGCGCACGCAGGCCGACCCCGACTCCTGCTGTCCGCCGCAGACGCGGTAGGGGTAGGCGTTGTCGGCGGAGACGTGGTAGAACTGCGCCGTGCCCTGGTTGTACCACGAGCTCCACGTGCGCCCGCCGTTGACGGTGACGATCGCCCCCTGGTCCGAGGTGAGCAGCATGACGTCCGGCTGCGTCGGGTGGATCCACACGCGCTGGTAGTCGTCGCCGCCGGGGGCGCCGCGGATGGCGGTGAACGTCGCGCCGCCGTCGGTGCTCTTCCACGTCACGATCGTCGGGACGATCACCACGTCGGGGTTCGTCGGGTGCACGCGCACCTCGGCCGCATCACCGGGCCGGGCCACCACCCGCGGGTCGGCGTTCACCTGCCGCCAGCTGAGCCCCGCGTCGTCGCTCCGCCATATGCCGGCGCCGCGGCGCGCCTCGACCGTGGCGTACAGCCGTGACGGCAGCGACGGCGCCACCGTGATGCCGATGCGCCCGAGGCCGTCGCCCTCGTACGTCGGCAGTCCCTGACCGACCTTCGTCCACGTCGTGCCGCCGTCGGTGCTCTTGTGCAGCCCCGACCCGGGGCCGGTGAAGGTGCCGTTCTCCCACGGCGCGTGCTGCGACTCCCACAGCACCGCGTACAGCACGTCGGGGTTCACCGGATCCATCACGAGGTCCGCGGCCCCGGTCTGCGGGTCGCGGTACAGCACCCGCTCGAACGTCCGCCCGCCATCCGTCGAGCGGAAGATGCCGCGCTCGGGGTTGGGGCCGTACGGGTGCCCGAGCGCGGCCACGAAGAGCCGGTCGGGATTCCGCGGATCGACGACGACCTGCGTGATCTGCTGCGCGTCGCGCAGCCCGAGGTGCGTCCACGTCGCGCCGCCGTCGGCCGACCGGTAGAGGCCGTCGCCGATCGAGAGATCGGGGCGCTGCATCCCTTCTCCGGAGCCGACGTAGAGGACGTCGGGATTTGACGGCGCCACCGCGATCGCCCCGACGCTGCCGGTGGCGGCGGCGTCGAAGATCGGCTGCCAGGTGCGGCCGTAGTCGGTGGTGCGCCAGACGCCGCCGTTGACGACCCCGACGTAGAAGAGCCCGGGGCGCGAGGGCACGCCGACGCCGGCCTTCGTCCGGCCGGCGCGGAAGGGGCCGATGTGCCGCCAGCGCAGCGCCTCGATGGCGGCGGCGGGGGCGGGGGCGGGGCGTGACGGCGCGGCCTGCGGGGCGAGCGGGGAGGCCGCGGCGAGCGACAGCGCGGCCGCCAGCGGGACGGTGAGTGACGAACGCATGGACGTCGGGTGCATCGGAGGTCGGGACAGGGTGCCCCGAACATCGGCCCCGCGCGACCATTGCGCGACCCCCGGCCGGGGGGTACGCTCCCGATGTGCCCACCATGGGAGCGGTGCACTTGCTCTCGCCGGTCGCGGAGGCCCTTCGCGACGGCCGTCCCGTCGTCGCGCTCGAGAGCTCGGTGCTCGCGCAGGGCCTGCCCGAGCCCGCCAACGCCCGCGCCGGCGAGCGCATGGTGCGGGCGGTCGAGCGGACGGGGGCCGTCCCGGCCATCGCTGCCGTCGTCCACGGGCGCGCCCAGTTCGGCCTCGAGGGCGACGACCTCGCCCGCTTCCTCGCCCGCACCGGCGTGCACAAGGCGGGCGCCCGCGACCTCGGCGTCCTTGCCGCGCGCGGCGCCGACGGGGCGACCACCGTGTCGGCGACGCTCGCCCTGGCGGCGATCGCCGGCATCGACGTCTTCGCGACCGGCGGGATCGGCGGCGTGCACCATGAGCCCGATTACGACGAGTCCGCGGACCTCGTGGAGCTGTCCCGCACGTCGTGCGTCGTGGTGTGCGCGGGCGCCAAGAGCATCCTCGACCTGGCGGCGACCCTCGAGCGGCTGGACACGCTCGGGGTCGCCGTCGTCGGCTATCGCTGCGACGAGCTGCCCGGCTTCTTCACCGCCCACACCGACCTCCCGCTGCCGTGGCGCCTGGAGACCGCCGATGCGATCGCCGACGCCTTCCTCGCCCAGCGCGCGCTGGGCCGCCCGGGGGCCCTGCTCGTCGTGCAGCCGCCCCCGGCGGACGTCGCGCTCCCGCGCGACGTCGTGGACCGCGCCGTGCGGGCCGCGCACACGCAGGCCCGCATCCGGGGCGTGCGCGGCGCGGGGGTCACCCCGTTCCTGCTCTCGGCGATAGACAAGGAGACCGAGGGGCGGTCGCTCAACACCAATCTCGCGCTGCTCGAGGCGAACGCGGCCTTGGCCGGCGCGATCGCGGGGGCCCTCGCGGCCCGGCGCGGCGCGAGGGCATGAGCCCGTTGAACCCCGGGGGCCGCCCCGGAGTAGATTCCCGGAGCGGCTGCACCGGACTTCGACCCAGGAGGAGCGACCCGCGATGTCGAGCCAGTTCCTGAGCTCCGAAGAGTACGACGAGCGCGCCCACCAGCTGTACAACGAGGGGCAGTACGACGAGGCCCTCGAGACGCTGCGGGAGGGGCTCGGCCTGTACCCGCACGCCGTCGAGCTGCACGTCGGCGTCGGCTACGCCCGCGCCGCCCGCGAGGAATTCGCGTGGGCGCGCAAGGCCTTCGAGGAAGCGCTCGTGCTCGACCCCGAGCACGAGGACGCCCTCGCGGGCCTCGGCGAGGTGCTGATCAAGTTCGGGCAGCTCGACGCCGCCGTGCGCTGCTTCCGGCAGACGCTCGAGCTCGGCTACCACGACGACGTGGACCTCATGCTCCAGATCGGGCGCGCGGCGTTCCGCGAGGGGCTGATCGAGGTCGCGCGCGAGTTCTTCGAGATCGCCGCGCAGCAGGTCCCCGACTCGGCCGAGGCCGTCGCGCTCACCGGCTACGCCGCGCACCGGCTCGGCGACGACGACGCCGCGCTCAAGGCACTCCGCAAGGCGCTGCAGCTCGACGCCGAGCACGTCGAGGCCCGCGTGTACCTCGCCAACATCCTCTTCGACCGCGGCGAGTACGAGGCCTCGCTCTACCACCTCGAGCGCACCGCGCCCGAGGACCACTGGGACGAGCTCGGCATCTGGCGGCTGATCGAGATGAAGAAGACCACCTACCGCCTCAAGGACGACGCCGAGGAGCTGCGCGTCTGGCAGGAGCGGCTGGCCGAGCTCGGCGGCGAGATGGACGCCATGGACGAGCTCTTCGCCGAGGTGGCACAGGCCGTTGACGAGGCCGAGGAGCGCGCGTCGCAGAACCAGCTCGAGCTCTTCGGGACGCTCCTCGGCGAGCTCGCCACGCAGAAGGGCGAGCCGCAGCGGCACGAGATCGTGCTGCGCGACGGCCGCCGCTTCGAGGGCACCTGGGACGAGATCGTCGCCACGTGGCGCGCCTCGGCCGGCGCCGCGGCCGGCCGGTCGCTCGCCGAGTTCATGGCGAACGAGGCGCGCCGCGGCTTCTCGATCACCGGGGCGAAGATCCCCTCCAACGACGCGGAGGCCTTCCTCCGCGCGTCGGCCAACGCAGGCCTCCTCCGCATCGTCACCTGAGCGACAGCGTCCTGGTCGCCTTCGAGGGCGTCGGCAAGGTTTACCGGGCCTGGCGCGGCCGCGACGTCCACGCCGTCGCGGACGTCACGCTGTCCGTCGCGCCCGGCGAGGTCGTCGGCATCGCCGGCCCGAACGGGGCCGGCAAGAGCACCCTGATCGCCATGCTGCTGGGGTTCCTCGCCCCCGACACCGGCCGCGTGCGCCTCGACGGGCTCGCCCCGCGCGCCTTCGTCGAGCGCGAGGGGGTCGGCTACCTCTCGGAACTCGTCGCGATCCCCCGCGAGTGGCGCCTCGTTGACGCGCTCCGCCGCTACGCCGTCCTCGACGGGGTGCCGGAGGCCGAGCTCGCCCCCGCCGTCGAGGCGGCGATCGCGCGCCTCGGCCTCGAGGAGCATCGCGGCAAGAAGATCAAGCAGCTCTCCAAGGGCAACGCGCAGCGCGTGGCCCTGGCGCAGGCGCTGCTGCGACCGCACCGGCTCGTCGTCCTCGACGAGCCCACGCACGGCCTCGATCCCGTCTGGACGCAGCGCTTCCGCGCGCTGGTGCACGAGCTGCGCGACCCGGGCCGCGCGATCCTGATCGCCTCGCACAACCTGGACGAACTCGAGCGCGTCGCCGACCGGGTGGCCATCCTCGACCACGGCCGCGTCCAGCGGATCGTGGACGTGCGCGCGGGCGCTGGCGCACCGACCGCCGGACGCTGGCGCGTCGTCGTCGCCGACGGCGCCGCGGCGCTGGCGGCGCACTGGCCCGACGCCCGCGAGGTGGGCTCGGCGACGTGGGAGCTCGACGTCGCCGACCTGCCGACATTCAACCGGACGCTCGGTGCCGCGATCGCGGCGGGCCTCGTCGTGCGGCAGGTGGGTCCGGCGGAGAGCGGGCTCGAGCGGCAATTCCGAGAGGCCGTGGGAGGGGTGGCACCGTGAGCACCGCCCGCCTGGGCCGCTACGTCGCGTGGCAGACGCTCGACTTCCTGCGCGAGCGCGGGCTCGCCATCGCCCTGATCCTGTCGGCCCTCACCCTCGCTGCCGGGATGATCGGCGCCGAGGGGCCCGAGGCGGGCTTCTCGGGGGCGGCCGGCCTCGTGCGGCTGTCGCGCTTCACGCTCTCGCTCGTGACCTCCATCTCGCTGCTCTTCCTGGTCGTCGGCTTCAACGGGCTGTGCAGCGCCGACCGCACCCAGGGTTTCGCGCGCTTCTACTTCGCCAAGCCGGTGGATCCGTCGGCCTTCTACGGGCTCAAGTGGCTCGTCCATGCGGTCGGACTGGGCGCGATCGTCCTCGCGTGGACGGGCACGCTGGCGGCGGTCTACGGCCCCTACGACGCGGCGGCGACGCTGGTGGCGTTCGGCCTGCGGCTCATGCTCTACGGCGGGCTCTTCTTCCTGCTTTCGGTCCTCCTGTCTGCCGAGGTGGCCGCCTTCTCGGGGCTCTACCTCGGCGGTGAGCTGGCGAAGCTGCTGGCAGATGACCGGGCGTGGGCGCGCACGGCGGTCACGTGGGCGTTCCCGTGGCACCGGCTGACCGAGCTCGACGCGCTGCTCGAGAAGGGCGCGGCGCTGCCCCTCGATGCCGTGCTGCACGTCACGGGCACGGGCCTCGGGGCGCTCGTGCTGGGGCTCGTCCTGCTGCGGCGGCGCCGACTCGTGACGTGAGCGGCGCGGCCGACGTCCGGCGTACGGTGCTCCCCAACGGCTGCACCGTGCTCGCCCGGCACGATCCCTCGGCCGATGCCGTCGCGATCGTCACGTGGGTCAAGGCCGGCTACTTCGACGAGCCCGATCGCGTCGGCGGGATCGCGCACGTGCTCGAGCACATGTTCTTCAAGGGGACCCCGCGCTTCGGCCCGGGCGAGATCGCCACCGCCACCAAGGCGTGCGGCGGCTTCCTCAACGCGGCGACCATCTACGACCATACCGCGTACTACGCGGTCGTGCCGGCGGGCCGCTTCACCGAGGCGCTCGACATCCAGTTCGACGCCTGGGCGCACAGCACCTTCGACCCCGATGAGCTCCGCCGCGAGCTCGAGGTCATCGTGCAGGAGGCGCGGCGCAAGCGCGACACGCCCGGCGCCGTGGCCCTCGAGACCCTCTACGAGGTGCTGCACGACCGGCATCGCATGCGGCGCTGGCGCATCGGCCACGACGACGTGCTGCGGTCGCTCACGCGCGACGACCTCGTGGCGTTCCACCGGGCGCACTACGGGCCCGGCAACACGATCGTCGCCGTCGTCGGCGCGGTGGACCCCGATGCCGCCGTCGCCGCCGTCGCCGCGCGCCACGGCACCCGCGCGCCGGCGGTCGCGCCGCGCGACCGCGGCCCAGCGGAGGACGCGCCGCCCGGCCGCCGATGGCGCGACCTCGCCGGGGACCTCGCGAACGCCGAGCTCGTCATCGGCTGGCGCACGGTGCCGCCGACGCATCCCGACGCGCCGGCGCTCGACCTCGCCGCCGGCGTGCTGGGCACCGGCCGCGGCGCGCGGCTCTGGCGCGCGGTCCGCGAGCGCGGCCTCGCGCCGTCGGTCTCCGCGTCGCACTACACCCCGACCGAGCTGGGCGTGTTCGTGCTGCACGCCGACGCGCCGCCGGCGACGGCGGAGGCGGCGGTGCGCACCATGTGGCACGAGGCGCGCCGGCTCGCGAGCGAGGGGCCGGCGCGGCACGAACTCGAGCGCGTGCGGCGCCTCCACGCGGTGCGCCGCCGCCGGCGGCGCGAGAGCATGGACGGGCAGGCGATGGAGTTGGCGGCATGGGAGGCGCTGGGCGACCCTACCTTCGGTGACGCGTGGCAGGCCCGTCTCGAGTCCTGCACGCCCGACGAGGTCCGCGACGCCCTCGCGCGCTGGTGCGACCCTGGACAGGCGTCCGTCGTGGTCCACCGGCCGCACGGCATGCCGGCGATCGGCGGTGAGGCCGGGGGCTTCGCCGTCCTCGAAGCACCGGTCGAGCCGTCCGCAGTCGCGCCGCCGCCGAGCGTGCCGCTCGTGACGATCGGCCGCGCCCCCGACCTGGCCGAGCGGCGCGACGGCGTCTGCGTCTTTCGCACGCGCCACGGCGTGCCGGTACTCGTACAGCGCGTCGCGGGAATGCCGATCGCGCACGTCGGGGCGAGTCTCCTCGGCGGGGCGGTGCAGGACGATCCTGCCCGCGCGGGGCGCGCCCTGCTCGCGGCGCGGGCGATGGCCCGGGCGACCACGTCGCTCGATCCGGCGGCGATGGCGGCCACCAGCGAGTGGCTCGGCGGCGGGATCGCCGCGAGCGGCGGGGCCGACACGCTCGGATGGTACGTGTCCGTCCCGCCCGACGCGCTGGCGCCGGCGGCCAAGCTGCTGGCCGACGTCGTCCTGCGGCCGCGACTCGCGGCCGGGACGATCGCGACCGAGCGCCGCCTCATGACCGTGGACGCCGTGCAACTGCGCGACGACATGGCGCGCTGGCCGATGCGGCTGGCGATCGACGCCGCGTGGCGCGGGCATCCCTACGGCGTGCCCGCCGCCGGCACCCCCGACACGCTGCCGACCATCGCCGATGACGACGTGCGGGCGTGGCACGCGGCGCATGTCGCGTCCGCGCACGGGGTGCTCGTGTGCGTCGGCGACGTCGAGCCGGCCGAGGCCGCCGCGACGCTGGCCACGGTCTTCGACGACTGGCGCCTCGCGCCGCCGCCGCCGGTGTCGCCGGCCGCATGGCCGGACGCGGTGCGGCAGGTCGTCGAGCGGCGCGAGCGTCGCCAGACCGCGCTCACGTTGCTCTTCGCCGGGCCCGCGCGCGGCGACACCGACCGCGAGGCGGCGCAACTCGTCGCGGCCGTGGCCGGCGGCCTGGGCGGCCGCGTCTTCGAGGCGCTGCGCAGCCGCGCATCGCTGGCCTACACGGTGCAGGTGTTCACGGGTGACCGGCGCGCCGGGGGCTACGTCGGCGGCTACCTCGCCACCGATCCCGCGCGAGAGGACGAGGCCCGCGACGGTCTCCTGCGCGAGTTCGCCCGCCTCGTGGAAGAGCCCGTCACCCCCGAGGAACTCGCGCGCGCCCGCTCGTACCTCCTCGGCACCCACGCCATCCGGCGCCAGTCGGGGGCGGCCGTGCTCGGCGACCTGCTCGACGCATGGCTGCTCGCCGACGGGCTCGCCGCCCTCGCCGCGTGGCCGCGCCGCATCGCGGCCGTCACCCCCGACGACTGCACGGGCCTCGTCGCCGCGTACGTGGACGCGTCACGCCGCGTCGAGGGCGTCGTGCGGGGCGCAGCCGCTCCCTAGCCGCGCGGCGCGGCGGCACCGCGCGCGGCGCGGTCAGGGCGTCGCGGTGTCCACCGGCGCGGGCGCGGCGACCGGCAGGCGCGTCTCGCGGATGCTGCGTCCCGCCTGCAGCACCGTGCCTGCCCCCGGCCGCCACAGTCGGGCCGCCGTCCGCAGGCCGTCGAGCGACCCGTGGTCGGTCGCATCGGCGACGATCGCCCCACGAACCCGGGGCTCGGACGTCGCCCACGCGAGCACGCCGCGGACGGCCTGCCGTTGGCTGCGGGCACCGTGGGCCGCCGGGACGGCACCGCTGCCCCGCAGCCAGTAGCGCCGCGCGGATGCCGTCTCGGCGATCCACGCCGACCACGTCGCGAGCTGGCGCACGAGCCCGGCGGCCCCGCGGGGCTCGGGCTCGAGCAGCAGGACGATCTCGTCCACGCCGCTCGCGGGATCGGCGGCCCAGGCGTGCCGGCGCCCGTCGGTCGCCGACACGGCCACGGCGACCTGGACTCCGCGGCGTCCGGCCAGCCGCGCCGCCGCGGCGCGCCGCGCGACGCGTGGCGCGAGGCGGACGACCGGGACGGTTTCCCAGGGGCCGCTCACGACGATCGTCGTGGCGGCCGTCCGCTGCGCCACCACCGCGACCGCGAGGCTGTCCGCTGGTCCCTCCGCCGGCAGGTCGCGCAGCGTCACCACGATCGCGCCGCCGTTCAGGCGATGCGGCTCGAGGATGCGTCCGAGCGAATCGAGCGCCGACCGCGCAGCACGCGCCGAGACCTCGACGTGCAGCGCCGTCACTTCGAGCAGCGACAGCGCCGACGCGTCGAGGCGCGCCACCGCGGCCGGGGGCGTCTCGAGGACGGTGGGCAGGATGCCGACGCCGACGTCGAAGTCCCCCGCCGGCCGCTCGCGCGGCGGTTCGGCGCCGAAGCGGGCGTACGAGGCCGGGAGCGGGACGAGTCCCATTCCGCCGACGACCGTCGCGCCCAACCCGGTGCCCGCGACCAGCGCGAGCAGCGCGTGCGCGACGCGGGCGAACCGGCTCCGCGGGGGCCAGAGGGGCACCAGCAGGGGGATCCACAGCACCCACGCCGCCACGAGCGCCTCCGGGCCCAGCACCCTCGTCCACGCCGCCCGCGGGGCGTGCAGCAGTGGTACGAGGGCGTCGGGAACGACCAGGCCGAGGGCGTCGGTGCTGCGGGCGGCGGCATCCAGCATCGCGACCACGTTCCAGCCCGCCACCGGTGCGACGAGCCACGCGGCCGCGCGGTTGCGCCGGAGCGCCGCGAGGGGCTGGGGCAGGGCGGCGGCGCAGGTAAGCGGCCAGAGCCACGCGCCCTCGCGCACGATGGTCGAGGTCTCGGCGCCGCCGAGTGCGAGGGCGACGATCGCGGCCGGCAGCACGAGGAGCGCGGCCAGGCCGGCCAGGCCTCGATGGAGCGGTCCGGCGGAGGGCACGCGGGCGACGGTGCCGCCGCACCACGTGGTCCACGCGGCGAGCACGGCGAGGGGCGCCGCGACCGCCGCCGGCGGCCAAGGGGGCGCGAACATGGGTACCGGACGGCGGCGCCGGACAGCCGGCGCCGGGGCCTCAGAACATGGACATCGCGAGGAACGACCGCAGCGAGTCGTTCGTCGAGCGGAGGCGCGCCGTGAGCAGCCGCGTGCAGGCCCAGAGCACCTTGTAGGCGATGTCGCGGTTGAAGTCGAGCAGCAGCTCGAAGTCCGAGCGATTGATCGTGAGGCACCGGCACGGCCCGTTCGAGATGGCGTCGGTGGAACGCTCGGAGCGGTCGAAGACCGACATCTCGCCGAACAGCGCGCCGGACTTGAGCACCGCGAGGGCCTCCTCGCCGCTGCCCGGGACCACGCGCGAGATGCGCACCTCGCCCTCGAGGATCAAGTAGAGCCGGTTGCCCGACTCGCCTTCGCTGAAGATGCGCTCGCCCGACGAGAACTCGGCCGTCCGGCACACCTCCGCGACGCGCTCGAGCTCGCCATCGTCGAGATCCTTGAAGATGGCGACCTTGCGCAGGGCGTCGGTCAGTGCGGACATGGCGTCTCCCCGGGGGATACGGCGAAGGTAGGACGCCCCGCTAGCTTGCGGAAGATGCTGCGCGAGCTGCTCCGCACCCTGCCGAACGTCGTGTCGCTGTCGCGCCTGGCGATGGCGGGCTGGTTCCTCGCGACCGACGACGCCCTGACGCGCGCCCTGCTCGTCGCCGCCGCGGCCGCGAGCGACGCGCTCGACGGGTGGATCGCCCGGGTCGCCGGGGTGACGTCCCGCGCCGGCGCGCTGATCGACCCGCTCGCCGACCGGACGTTCGCGATCCTCGCGGTGTCGGCGCTGCTGTTCGACGGCGTCCTCACGACGGTTCAGTACTTCATCCTGCTGGCGCGCGACATCATGACGATGGTCGGGTTCCTCGTCGCGCGGATCATGCCGACGCTGCGCGACGTGCCCTTCCGGGCGCGGCCGCTCGGCAAGGGGGTGACGGTGCTGCAGTTCTTCTCGCTCTTCGTCGCGCTCGCGCGGCCGGCGTGGGCGGGCCCGTTCGTGTACCTCACCGGGCTCGCGGCGCTCGCGTCCATCGTGGACTACACGATGGGGCTCGTCCGGGCGCGACGGGCGGTGCTCGCGGCGCAGCGGGGCGGCACCCTCGTCGTCGCGGTGGCGGTGCTGGCGACGCCGTCGCTCGGCGCGGGGCAGGCGGCATCGCGGGTGTGGCCGGAGTGGCGCGTGGCGGTCGGGAGCTCGGCCATCGCCGAGGTGGGCGGCGGCGCGTCGCTGCCGGTGGGGGCGTACGTGCGGCTCGGGGCGCTCGCCGGCGCTGGTCCCGTGCGGGTGGGCGAGGCGTGGCCGATGGCGGTGCGGGCGGAGGTGAGCGGCCGGTTCTCCCCCGATCCGTTCGGCCAGCAGCGCTGGGCGCCGTACGCCACGGGCGGCGCCCAGCTGCGCTGCCGCCGGTCGGCGGCCTGCGAGCCCGCGCTGCTGACGCGCATCGGGATCGAGGGACCGCTCGTGCGGGGGCGCTGGCGTCCGGCGCTCGAGCTCGGGCTCGGCGGCGGAGCGCACGTGGCCGTGGGCTGGCGACGCAGCTGGTACGGCCGGCGCTAACGCCGGGCCCCTCCGAAACGCCGACGCCCCTCGCGCGGGCGAGGGGCGTCGGGAGATTCAGGCGACCGAGGCGGCGGTGGCGGCCTTGGGCGGCTGGGCGAACCGGAGGCCGAGCTCGCGCAGCTGCTGGAGCTCCTGCGGCCTCAGTTCGGGGAAACGCTCACCGAAGTAGCGCATCGTGTCGTCGAACCAGGTGGCCTGGTCGTCGGGGTCGGCGCCGATGACGCCGCACGACATGATGTGCTGGAACAGCTCGTCGCGGGCTTCGTCGAGGGGCGACGGTGCCGACGGCATCGTCCGGCGGAACTGCTTCTTGGCCATCGAGTGGTGTTGGGAGAAAGCCTGCCCTTCGTGGACAGACGCCCAAAGCTAACGCGAAGGTCGGGCCTTTCCAACCAGGGTCCGGCGCTCGCGGGCGATCGTGACGATCCGCTCGGCGAGCCAGTCCGGCGCGTCCTCCGGAACCAGCCGCCCCGCCCCGGGCACGGTCTCGAACCGTCCGGCGGGGAACGCGGCCGCCAAGGCCGAGTGGTCGTCGGCGTCGAGCCAGCGTTCGCGTTCGCCCCGCACCACGAGCACGGGACAAACCACGGCACCGAGGTCCAACTCCGCCATGTCGTCGCGGTCGAGCGCAGCCCCGAGGGCCAACAGGTGCCGGGCGCCGTCGCGTCCGGCGAACGGGGCGAGGTATCGCGCGACCAGCGCCGACGGGGGGCCCTGCTCCGGCGAGCCCCACTGCCGGGCCAGCAGGGCCTCGACGAGCGGAGCCGCCCCGAGCACCCCCTGTCCGATCCGGAGCGCGAGGCGCGCGGCGTCGGCGGGGAGCGCCGCGACGTCCGCCGACGGCAGCGCCCGCGGGGTCATCGGGTTGACGAGCACCAGGTGCGACACGCGGTCGGGGTCCGATGCCGCCAAGCGCATCGCCACCGCGCCGCCGAAGTCGAGGCCGACGAGGATCACGGCCCCGAGGCGCAGGGCGGCCAGCGCGCGCTGGAGCGCGTCGGCCTGCGCCGCCACGCCGAACTCGGCATCCCGCGGCCGGTCGCTCTCGCCGTGCCCGAGCAGGTCCGGGGCCCATGCCACGACGCCGGCGCGCGCCAGGGTCGGGCCGACGTGCCGCCACACGAAGCCGTGCGTGCCGAAGCCGTGCACGAGCACCACGTGGCGCGTCTCGTGGCCCCAGCGGGCCACATGCAGGGCGCCGGCGCCGGCCGGAACGCGCAGGAGGTCGGGAGCGAGCCGCACGGCGCGCAAGCTACGTCGGCGGCGCAGGACGCGCGGGGGCTGCGGGGGCTGCGGCGGCCGCAGCGGCCGCAGCGGCCGCTGCGGCCGCTTGCGAAGCGACGGCCATCCGGACGATACTGCCCCTGCACGAGCCGTGCCCACCGACCGGAGTTCCCGTGTCCGACGAGCAGACGTACGACGACGATCGCGCGCGGAACCTCGAGCGGATGCTGCAGGCGCTCGCGGCGCGCATCGACGAACTCGCCGCGCGCGGCGAACTCCTCCCGCGGGCCGGCGAGCTGATGCGGCTGATCGGCGACGTGAAGAGCGAGCTGTTCCACTACGAAGTGCGCATCACCTACGACACGCCCGAGGTGGCGAAGCACCGCCGCCTCGTGGACGACGCCAAACGCCAGGGCCCCGACGCGTGGACCCCCACGCAGTGGTCGCCCGCCGACGAGGATCCCCCCGCGTGGTGAAGGTTCAGCAGAAGAAGGGCGGCAACACGTTCTGGGTCGCGCTCATCGGTCTCGCCGCCGTCGGCGCCGGCGCCCTGGGCTATCTCGCTTCGCGGCAGCAGGCGACGGTCGTCACGCTCGACCCGTCGCTCCCCAAGGTCGCTGCCGAGGGGTACACCCTCGGCCGTCCCGACGCCCCCGTCGAGATCATCGAGTTCGCCGACTACGAGTGCCCCGTGTGCGCGCAGTACGCGGCGGTCACCGATCCCGACGTGCGCAAGCGGCTCGTCGAGCCCGGGCTCGCCAAGTTCACGTACTACGATTTCCCCCTCGACATGCACCCGAACACGGTCTCGGCCATGCTTGCCGCGGCGTGCGCGAACGACCAGGGAAAGTACTGGGAGATGCACGACCGGATCTACCAGGGGCAGCTCGAGTGGAACACACTGGCGACCCGGAATCCCCGAAAGGTGCTCGCGGGCTACGCGACGGAGCTCGGGCTCGACGCCGGCGCGTGGGAGCGCTGTTTCGACGAGCGGAAGCACCTGCCCCGCATCCAGGCCTCCCAGCAGGAGGCGCTCAAGCGTCGGCTGAACGGGACCCCGGCGTTCATCGTGGGGGACAAGCTGATCCCCGGGAACACGACGTTCGACGACCTGAAGGCGCTGGTGGACTCGGCGATCGCCCGGAAGCAGGCGGCGGCGCCGCCGACGAAGTAGGGACGAGGGGCGGCAGCGCCCGGATCACGCCGGCGAGCGCCGCCCCTCGAGCCGCAGGACCACGCCCGGCGGCTCCTCCGCCTCCGCCGACGGCTCGGGCGGCAGGTCCGCGTCCGCCCCCGCCGGCGGGGGCGCCGGCTCGGTCACCGCGGGATCGAGCGCCTCGCCGAGCTTCACGAGCGCGCGCGTCGCGACCGTGCTGGCCAGCGGCTCGGCCAGCCCCAGCTCGCGGACGTAGATCTCGATCGCGCGGTCGTACGACGCGTCCTCGGCGAGTGCATCGACGAAGAGCAGGGCGCTGCGCACGTGGGCCTCGGTCAGGGCCTCCTCCGCGCGCGCCTGCGCCAGCCGCAGCCGACGCTCGCCCGCCGGCGAGAGCGGTCGGGCGAAGAGGGTTTCAGGCAGGAGCCGTCCGAGCCAGCGGAACATGTCGGGTCAACTCTCCTGGGACTCGTACTGTTCCTTGAGCGACGCCACCACCGACGGATCCGCGAGCGTCGTGGTGTCGCCGAGGGCGCGTCCATCGGCGATGTCGCGCAGCAGCCGCCGCATGATCTTCCCCGACCGCGTCTTCGGCAGGTCGGCGGAGAAGAGCACGTCGTCCGGCCTGGCGATCGCGCCGATCTTCGCCGCGACGAACTCGCGCAGCTCGTCCCGCAGCTCGCCCGAGGCCGGCACACCCTCGCGCAGCGTCACGAAGGCCGCGATCGCCTGACCTTTCAGCTCGTGGTGCTTCCCCACCACCGCGGCCTCCGCCACGGCCGGATGCTCCACGAGGGCGCTCTCGACCTCCATCGTGCCGATCCGGTGGCCGGCCACGTTCAGCACGTCGTCCACCCGCCCGAGGATCCACCAGTAGCCGTCGTCGTCGAGCTTCGCGCCGTCGCCGGCGAAGTAGAGATCGGGGCGTCCCGGCCACTTCGAGAAGTACGTCTGCTCGTACCGCGCGTGGTCGCCCCAGATCGTGCGCAGCATGGACGGCCACGGCCGCGTGATCGTGAGCAGGCCGCCGCCCTTCGCCAGCGCGTTGGCCTGGGCGTCCACGAGCTGCACCGCATAGCCCGGCAGCGGGTGCGTGGCCGAGCCCGGTTTCGTGTGCGTCACCCCCGGCACCGGCGAGATCACGATCGCGCCGGTCTCGGTCTGCCACCACGTGTCCACGATCGGGCAGCGGTCGCCGCCGACGACCCGGCGGTACCACATCCACGCCTCGGGGTTGATCGGCTCGCCCACCGAGCCGAGGAGCCGCAGTCGGGAGAGGTCGTGCTTCCCGACGTGGTGGTCGCCCCACTTCATGAAGGCGCGGATCGCCGTCGGAGCCGTGTAGAAGATCGTCACGCCGTGGCGCTCGCAGAGTTGCCAGAAACGGTCGCGCTCGGGCCAGTCGGGGGCCCCCTCGTACATCACGCACGTCGCGCCGTTGGCCAGCGGGCCGTACACCAGATACGAGTGTCCCGTGATCCAGCCGACGTCCGCGGTGCACCAGAAGACGTCGTCGTCGCGGAGGTCGAAGACCAGTTGCATCGTCGTCGTCGCCCCGACGAGGTAGCCGCCCGTCGAGTGCACGATGCCCTTCGGTTTGCCGGTCGTCCCCGACGTGTAGAGGATGAACAGCTCGTCCTCGGCGTCCATCACCGCCGCGTCGCAGTGCGGGTCGGCGTGCTGCATCAGCCGATGGTACCAGTGGTCGCGCCCGTCCCGCATCTCGGCGAAGGACTCGTCGGCGGCACCGGCCGGCAGGCGGCGGACGACCACGCAGTGCTGCACCGACGGCGCCGCCTCGAGCGCGCGGTCGGCGTTCCGCTTGAGCGGCACCACCTGCCCGCGGCGGTACCCGCCGTCGGCGGTCACGAGCACCTTCGCCTGCGCGTCGTCGAGCCGGTCGCGCAGCGACTCGGGGGAGAACCCGCCGAAGACCACCGAGTGGATCGCGCCGATGCGCGCGCACGCGAGCATCGCGACCGCCGCCTCGGGAACGAGCGGAAGGTAGATCCCCACCCGGTCGCCGCGCCGCACCCCCAACTGCTTGAGGACGTTCGCGAACTTGCACACCTCGACGTACAGGTCCCAGTACGTGAGCGTGCGACGGTCGCCGTTCTCCCCCTCCCAGACGAACGCCGCCTTGTTGCGCCGCCACGTGCGCACGTGCCGGTCGAGGCAGTTCTCGGCCACGTTCAGCGTCCCGCCGAGGAACCACCGGACCCGGGGCGGCTGCCAGTCGAGCACCTGCGTCCACGGCGTGTGCCACTCGACGCGGCTGCGGGCCTGCTCGGCCCACCACGCCTCGGGATCGGCGGCGGCCGCCTCCCACGCGGCGCGGGTGGTGACCTGGGCCTCGCGCACGAACGCCTCGCCCGGCGCGAAGGTGCGGGTTTCGTCGAGCAGCGCGGCGATCTCGCTCATCCGCCGGCCCTCCGGAGGTGGTTGCTCATGCAGGTTTGACCGTGCCGTGGGGGTGGGACCGGCCGCGTGACGCCGGCCGCGCGTCAAGTGTGACGACCCGCGAGGGTTTGCGCCACCGGCGCGCGGTCCGCCGCGCGGTCCGGCGCGCGGTCCGCCGCCGCTTGCCGCGCTGCGCGGCGGGCGACACGTTGCGCGCATGAACGGTCCGTCCCCCGCGGCGTCCGGGCTCCCGTTGCGCGACCGCACCGTGCTCGTCACCCGACCCGAGGGCGGCGGCGAGCTGCAGCGCCGCCTCGAGGCGCTCGGGGCGCAGGTTCTCGCGGTGCCGGCCACGACGATCGAATGGCTGCCGGCCGCCGCATTGGACGAGGCGCTCGCGCACCTCGGCGCCTTCGCGTGGGCCGTGTTCACGTCGCGCAACGCCGTGCAGGCCGTTGTCGCGCGGCTGCGCCAGGCGAACCGCGCTCCGGACGCCCTTGCGACCCTGCGGCTGGCCGCCGTCGGGACGGCCACGGCGGAGGCGCTGCACGCGCGCGGGCTCGAGGTGTCGGTCGTGCCGGCGCGCTTCAGTGCCGAGGGGGTGCTCGCGGCGTTCCGCGAGCGGGCGGACGTCGCCGGCACCCGGGTGCTCTACGCGACCGCCGAGGGCGCGGCCGACACCCTGCCCGCGGGCCTCGCGGCGCTGGGGGCGGAGGTCGAGCGGGTCGCCTGCTATCGGTCGGTACGCGACGACTCGGCGGCGCCCGCACTGGCCCGGGCAGCCGGGGTCGCCGACGCCGTCACCCTGACCGCCCCGTCCACCGTCGCGGCGTGGGTGGCGGCGGCCGGCGATGCGGCGCGGACCGTGCCGGTGGTCTCCATCGGGGCCGTGACGACCGAGGCGGCGCGCGCGGCCGGCCTGCGCGTGGTGGCGGAAGCGTCGCCCTCGACATCCGAGGGATTGGCGGACGCGGTCCGCCGCTACTTTGTCTCGGCATGACGACTCTCCGCATCGGCACTCGCTCGTCGGCCCTCGCCATGGCGCAGGCCGAGCAGGTGCAGGCGATGCTCGCGGCGCACGGCGTGGCCGCCGAGCTCGTCACGTACACGACCATCGGCGACCGCATCCTCGACCGCCCGCTCGCCGCCATCGGCGAGAAGGGGCTCTTCACGAAGGAGCTCGAGGACGACCTGCTGGGGCGGCGCACCGACTGCGCGGTGCACTCGCTCAAGGACCTGCCGACCGAGATGCCGGCGGGGCTGGTGCTCGGAGCGCTGCTCCCGCGCGAGGATCCGCGGGATGCTCTCGTGCTGCCGAACGCCGCGAAGGCCGCGGGGCTCGGCGACATCCCCACGGGGGCGACCGTCGGCACGTCGTCGCTGCGCCGGCGCGCCCAGCTCAAGGCCGCCCGCCCCGACCTGCACGTCGTGGACCTGCGCGGCAACGTCGGCACTCGCCTGCGCAAGGTGGACGACGGCGTGGTGGACGCCGCGATCCTGGCGGCCGCCGGCCTGCACCGGCTCGGGCTGCGCGACCGAATTGCCGCCTACCTCGAGCCGCCGCACTGGCTGTCGGCTGCCGGCCAGGGCGCGATCGCGGTGCAGGTGCGCGCTGGCGACGGGACCGTCGGACCGATCGTCGCGCGGCTCAACGATGCCGCCACGTGGCAGACGGTCTCGGCGGAGCGGGCGTTCCTGGCGGCCCTCGAAGGCGGGTGCCAGGTGCCGATCGGCGCCCTGGCCGCGGCGGGGCGACTGCACGGCTTCATCGCCGGACTCGACGGGACGCGGATGGTGCGGGGAGACGACCGCCTCGATGGGAACGACCCCGTGGGGACCGGACAGCGGCTGGCCGCCCGGCTCCGCGCTCAGGGCGGCGGGGAGATCCTCGCGACGCTGCGGGAGACACCCGGGGCCGGGTAGGGGCGCGGGCAACGAACGTGACGGCTCCTGCGTTGAAAGGGGCTGTCCCTTCGTTTTTGTCCCCCATCAGGCTTCCCCATGTCGCCACTGCCGACGATCGCCTTGCGCGCGATCGCCGTGCTCGTCCTCGCCGCCGGCGCCCCCGGCGCCCCCGGCGCCGCCGGCGCGCAGGAGTCCGCGCCACCGGCCGTCCCCGGGCCGCGCGCCGCGGGCGGGCGCGCCCCGCAGCCCGACGCCGCCCAGCTCGTGCGCGGCTTCTTCGACTGCCAGTCGTTCAACTGCCGCGAATTCGACTACGTGCGGACCGAGATCCCGTGGGTGAACTGGATGCGCGACCGGTTCGACTCGCAGGTGCACGTGCTGGTGACCTCGGTGCGCAATGGCGCGGGCGGGCTGGACTTCACGGTGGCGTTCATCGGCCGCGAGCGCTGGCAGGGGCAGATCGACACGCTGCGCGCGACGACATTGCCCAACGATGCGGACGACGTCGTCCGCCGGAAGCTCGTGCAGGTCATCCGCGTGGGACTCGTGCGCTATGCCGCGCAGACGCCGCTGCTCTCCCGCCTCAACGTGGGGATCCTCGGGCCGGCGATGGCGCCGCCGACGCCGAAGGACGTGCGCGACCCGTGGAACTACTGGATCTTCACGATCGGCGGGTCCGGGTCGGGGACGCTCGAGTCGCGGCAGGAGGACGAGCAGGCGAGCGGCAACTTCTCCGCCACCCGCGTCACCGAGGCGTGGCGGCTGGGGCTCGGCGTCTCGACGTCCTACAACGGCCGGGCCTTCCAGCTCGACTCGACCGGGGCGCGGCGGACGTTCATCAACCGGACGTACGACGGGTCGCTGTACGCCGTGCGCGCGCTCGGCCCCCGGTGGTCGGCGGGCCTGCTCGGCTCGGTGGGCTACAGCGACTTCCTCAACGAGGACCTCATCCTCCGCGTCCAGCCGGGCATCGAGTACAACGTGTATCCGTGGTCCCAGGTCGTGCGCCGCCAGCTCTCGGTGATGTACGCGGCCGGGCCGGTGCACTTCGACTACATCCGGCCGACCATCTTCGGCCTGCTGCGCGAGACGCGGCTGCAGCACAAGCTCATCGCGACGCTCGCCCAGCGGCAGAGCTGGGGAACGCTCACGGTGACGGTGCAGGGCCAGCAGTTCCTGCACGACCCGACGAAGTACAACCTGTCCATCAACGGATTCTCGAATTTCCGACTCGGCAAGGGCCTCTCGATCAACCTCTCCGGCTCGGCGGCTCAGGTACGGGACCAGCTGTACCTGCCGGCCGGCGGCCTGTCGCAGGAGCAGATCCTGACGCGGCAGCAGGCGCTGGCCACGGACTACGTGGTGCGCTTCAACGTCGGGCTCTCCTACACGTTCGGTTCGATCTACAACACGGTCGTGAACCAGCGCCTCAACGCCCTGCTCGGCTTCGGCCGGGGATTCAACCAGTTCGGCGGCGGCGGCGGCGGCGGCGGCGGGCGGTGACGCCCGTGGCCCCGCCCGCGTGTCATGGGCATGACGGGATCGTGAGGGCGGAATGAGGGGCGCGTGAGGTTTCGATGAAGGCCGTTGCGGCATCGCCCGGCCGCGACGGTCTTTCCCCGTGTCCTGCGACGTCGGGCAACCTCCCGCCGTCCCGCAGTGTCGAACCCGGCGTCCCCCCCCCTTCCGTCATGCCGCTCCTCCTCAGGCCGGTCCCGAACCTTCTGGCATTCGTCGTCGGCGCGCTGCTCGCCCCGCCGACCCCCGCCCCCGCGCAGGGGCCACCGCCGGGCGCGATGGCGACGGGCGGTGCGCCGCGCGCCGTCGGCCCGGACTCGGCGACGCTGCAGGCGCAGGCGGTGCGGGTCTTCCTCGACTGCCAAGGGGGACGCGCCTGCGGCAGCGAGCGCGACTTCTACGTCACGGAGATCAACTTCGTGAACTGGATGCGCGACCGCTTCGACGCCGAGGTGCAGCTGCTCGTCAGCGCGCTGGGCAACGGGGGCGGCGGGACCGAGTACACGGTGACCTTCATCGGCCGGAAGCGCTTCGAGGGGATGACCGACACCCTCGTGCACAACTCGCTGCCCAACGATCCCGACGCGAGGATCCGTGCGGATCTCGCGCGCACCTTCAAGCTCGGGCTCGCGCGCTACGTGGCGAAGTCGGGGCTCGCGTCGCGCTTGCAGCTCGCCTACGTCTCGCCGATGGGGGCCCAGCAGGCGAGCCCCCGGTCGCTCAAGGACCCGTGGAACTTCTGGGTGTTCTCGACCAACACGAACTTCAGCGGGAGCGGCGAGACCCGGCAGCAGTTCTACAGCGGCTCGGCGTCCTTCAGCGCCGCCCGCAACACCGAGTCCCTGAAGCTCAACCTCTCGGCCAGCGGCAACTACAACGAGTCCGACTTCAACGTGCCGGCGGGGCCGTCCACGCCGGCGTTCCAGGTGACGAACATCCAGCGCGGCTTCGCGATGAACGCGCTGTCGGTGTGGACGCTGTCGCCGCACTGGTCGGCGGGCATGAAGGCCGGCGTGAGCCAGTCCGACTTCCTCAACCAGGCGTTCACGGCCCGGCTCCAGCCGGCCGTCGAGTACAACGTCTTCAAGTGGTCCGAGCAGACGCGCCGGCAGTTGACGTTCCTCTACAACATCGGGCCCAATCGCTACCAGTACCAGCGCCGCACCATCCTGGGGTTCGACCGGGAGACACGCTGGAGCCAGCAGTTCACGGCGTCGCTCGTGGCGCGCCAGTCATGGGGATCGGCGAACGTCTCGGCCGATTGGCTCAACTACCTGCACGACTTCGACCGTCACGCCCTGACCCTGTCGGGGTTCCTCGACCTCCGCATCGGGCGCGGACTGTCCATGAACATCGGCGGCAACGTCGGGCGCGTACGCGACCAGATCTACCTCCCGGCGGCGGGCAACACCGAGGAGGAGATTCTCCTGCGGCGCCAGGCGCTGCAGACCGACTTCCGCATCGGCGGCTTCGTCGGGATCCGCTACCAGTTCGGCTCGATCTACAACACGATCGTCAACCAGCGCTTCAGCTCGCTCGGGTCGAGCGGCGGCCGGTTCTTCTTCTTCTGACGCGCCAGCGGGACCGACGCCGCTGCTCGTCCCGCCCCCTCACCCCGCGAGGCCGCCAAGCCAGTGAAGCACGCCGTCATCGCCCGACGTGTCGCCGACGTCCTGCCGTGGCACTCGGTTGCCCTCGCCGCCGTCCTTGCGCTGGCGCCCCCCGCCGCGGTGGCGCAGCCGGCGCCCGTGTCGCCCCCTCGCGCCGCCGCCGCCGGTCCGCGACTGCTCCGCGTGTTCTTCGACTGCCCGCAGTTCGCCGCCGACCGGTACGTCGCGGCGTGTCAGGGGGACTTCTTCACCCAGACGCTCACCTTCGTCTCGTGGACGCGCGACCGCATCGACGCCGACGTGCACGTGCTCGGCCGCGGTATCGCGACCGGCGGCGGCGGGATTGAGTTCACGCTGGCCTTTCTCGGCCGCGGCCGGCTCGCGGGGCGCGCCGACACGCTCGTGGTCACCACGATCCCCAACGAGAGCGAAGGGGAAGTGCGGGGCAAGTTCTCGGAGGCGCTCAAGGTCGGGCTGTTTCCCTTTCTGCGCGGGACGGCCGGGGCGTCGCAGTTGAAGCTGGTGGCCGAGGGCGGCGCGGTGCCGCCGAAGGCCGACCCGAAGGCGCTCGCAGACCCGTGGAACTTCTGGATCTTCAGCGTCGGGGCCTGGGGCAACGGCAACGGCGAGGCGCGCGTGAAGGGCACGCAGCTCAACGTCAATGCCAGCGCGAGCCGCATCACCGAGACCCTGCGACTCGGCGTGTCCACGGATGCCGGGTACAACGACCAGCGCTTCGCGTTTCCCGGCCAGCCGACGTCCGTGAACATCCTCCGGAACTACGCCCTCGACGGCCGCGTCGTGCGGGCGCTCGACGGCCACTGGTCGTTGGGGGCGTTGACGCGACTGTCCCAGAGCGACTTCGTCAACGCCCGGCTGGTCGCGCGTGTGGCGCCGGTGCTCGAGTACAACGTCTTCCCATGGTCGCAGGCGACGACGCAGCAGCTCACGCTCGCCGCGGCCGCGGGCTGGGCGCGGTTCCGGTGGATCGACACGACGATCTTCGACCGCGCGCGCGAGACGCGCCCCTTCTCGCAACTGGTCGGGGCGTTCAGCAACCGGGAATCGTGGGGCAGCAACTCCGTACGCCTCCTCTACCAGAACCTGCTCGACGACCCGGCCAAGCACCGCCTCAGCATGAATGCCGAGGTGGACCTTCGGGTCGCCAAGGGACTGTCCATCAACCTGTGGGGCGAGTACGCCAGCATCCGCGACCAGATCAACCTCGCGAAGGGCGGAGCCACGCGCGACCAGGTGCTGGTGCGGCAGCGGGCCCTGGCCACCAACTACCAGTACTTCTTCGGCGTCGGCGTGAACTACACCTTCGGCTCGATCTACAACACGATCGTGAACCAGCGGCTCGAACGCTTCTTCATCGCAAGTCTGTAGGGCAGCGACGATCGCCGGCGCTCGGCGGATCGGGTCTCGCGGGCCCGCCGCACGCGCGCCGCGACCTTCCGCCCGGCGTTACGTTTCCGGCGACATGCCGGATTTCCCCGTCGCCCGTCCCCGCCGCCTGCGCCGCACCGAGGCGCTGCGCTCGATCGTCCGCGAGCACGCCCTCGACCCGCGGCAGTTCGTCTGGCCGCTCTTCGTGCGGCCCGGCACCGGGGTCCGCACCCCCGTCGGTTCCATGCCCGGCGTCTTCCAGACGTCCGTGGACGAGTGCGTCAAGGACGCCGTCGCCGCCCACGCCGCCGGCGTCGGCAGCGTGATCCTCTTCGGCATCCCCGAGGCCAAGGATCCCGAGGGCACCGGCGCGTGGCACGAGCACGGCCCCGTGCAGGACGCCGTGCGCGCGATCAAGCGCGAGGTCCCCGGGCTCGTCGTCATGACCGACGTCTGCCTGTGCGAGTACACCTCGCACGGCCACTGCGGCATCCTGCGCCCCGACGGGACGGTGGACAACGACGCCACCCTGCCGCTGCTCGCCCGCGAGGCCGTCAGCCACGCCCGGGCCGGCGCCGACGTGATCGCGCCGAGCGACATGATGGACGGCCGCGTCGCCGCCATCCGCGCTGCGCTCGACACCGCCGGCTTCGGTGAGACGCCGATCCTCGCCTACGCCGCCAAGTACGCCAGCGCCTTCTACGGCCCCTTCCGGGAAGCCGCCGAGAGCACCCCCCAGCAGGGCGACCGGCGCGGCTACCAGATGGACCCCGGCAACGGTGCCGAGGCGATCCGCGAAGTCGCGCTCGACCTCGCCGAGGGTGCCGACCTGGTCATGGTCAAGCCGGCCGGCCCGTACCTCGACATCATCCGCCGCGTGAAGGAGATGCCCGGGGCCGCCGGCATTCCCGTTGCCGCCTACCAGGTCAGCGGCGAGTACGCGATGCTCAAGGCCGCGGCCGCCAACGGCTGGCTCGACCACGACCGCGCGATGCTCGAGAGTCTCCTGGCGATCCGCCGCGCCGGCGCGGATCTCATCCTCACCTACTTCGCCGTGGACGCCGCCCGCGCCCTGCGCGGCGCCCGCTGACCCCTGCGTTGATGATCAACCCCTGGCACGACCTGCCGGCCGGCCCCGACGTGCCGTCGGTCATCACGACCGTCGTCGAGATCCCCACCGGCTCGAAGAACAAGTACGAGCTCGACAAGCAGACCGGGCTCCTGCGACTCGACCGTGTGCTCTATTCCGCTGTCCACTATCCCGGCGACTACGGGTTCGTGCCGCGCACGCTGCACGAGGACAATGACCCGCTCGACGTGCTCATCCATGTCAACGAGCCGACCTTCCCGGGCTGCCAGATCGACGTGCGCCCGGTCGGCGTGCTCAAGCTCCTCGACCGCGGCGAGCCCGACGACAAGATCCTCGCCGTGCCGGTGAGCGATCCCTACCACACGGGCTACCACGACCTCGGCGACCTCCCGTCGCACTACACGAAGGAGGTCGAGCACTTCTTCCTCGTTTACAAGGACCTCGAGGGGAAGCGCATGCAGATCCTCGGGTGGGAGGGTGCGGCGTCGGCCCGCGCGATCATCGCGTCGTCGCTCGCCCGGTACGCGGACAAGTTCGGCGCGCGCTGAGGCCGGCCCGATGCCGCTCTTCACGCAGGTCACGGGGTTCCTCCTGATCGCGCTCGCGGCCCTGTCGTTCGCGAGCACGGGGATGTCGTCGCTCCTCGCGGCCTTCCCGGCGCTGGCCGGCTTCCCGCTCGTGATCTACGGCGATGCCGCGAAGACGCCCGCGAAGAAGGCACGTGCGATGCACATGGCCGTGGCGGTCGCGATGTTCGGCTGGCTCCTGTCGCTCCCCTTCGCATGGAAGGCGATCGCCCCGCGGCCGGCCGACGCCCCGTGGCCCCCGGGAGCGCTCGTCGGGCTCCTGACCTGCCTCGTCACGGCGGCGTACGTCGCCGTCGGGGTGGCGTTCTTCCTGCGCCGCCGCGCGCGCTCAGCGCGATAGCCGCTTCTTCTTCTTCCTGCCGTCGCCGGGGGCCGCCACCTTCACCCCGACCTCGGCCAGCACCGCCAGACCGACCACCCGCACGACCGGCGCATCGCTCGGCAGCGCCCCGTCCGTGCCCCAGCGCTCGGTGAACGAACCCAGAAACGCCCCGCCGGCCGCCTCCAGCCGCACCCCGGGCGGCACCAGCACGCGCACTTCCGCCATCCACGCCGAACAGTCGATCGTCGTCACCGGCCCCAGCAGCGCCTCGGTGAGGTCGAGCTTGACGTCGGACATGACCGCCACGATCCGCAGGTGCTCGGGGACCGTCCAGCTCCCCGTGCGCCGGACCTCCCCCATGATCGTGGCGATGCGCTCCTCGCGCCGCCGGGCCGGCGTGCCCGGCGGGCCGAGTTGCGCGACGACCTCCCCGCCGTCCACGCGCGCCGGCATGGCGGTCACCGCCGGCAGCCCCGCCAGCAGAGCGTCGAGCTCCCGCGTGTCGGTGGCGACCTGCGCCCGCGAGAGCAGCGCGTCGAGCTCCTCGACCGTCAGCCGGTCGTGGGCGTAGTGGTGGCAGAGGGCCTGGATCGTGCGCTCGCGCGCGACCGCGACGGCGTCACCGGTGTCCATGAGAAGTCGGGCGGAGTGGAGGCGGTTGGGGAAACGTACGGGTCGGCGGCGCGGTCGGTGTCGGCGTTCGCGCCCGCCGGCGGGATCCGGCGCGGGCCGGCGAGCGCATCGAGCGTCGCGGCGAGCGCATCGAGCGGCAGGGCGAGCGCATGGAGCGCCGCGGGGAGCGCACGCAGGGCAAGGGCAAGCCGCCGGTCTGAGGGGGCCGTCGGTGCGCCCGCCGACCCACGTACGGGTGGGCGGCACGAGCGACGTCGGGGCGCGAGCTCCGGCGTCGTTTCGTATCGAGGCGGCCGTGGCGCCCGCCAGTCGGCCCGGGCGCTCGCCGTCCCGCTGGTGCCGATGGACTACCGGTGACGGCCGAAGACCAGCACCGCGTTGATTCCGCCGAACCCGAAGCTGTTCGACATCACCAAATCCACCCGGCTCGCCAGCCCGTCGCCGGTGATGTACGGCAGGTCGCACCCGGCGTCCGGCGTGCCGAGGTTCACGGTCGGCGGCAGCCAGTCGCGCGATAGCGCGAGGGCCGAGATGGCGGCCTCGAAGGCCCCGCTCGCCCCCAGCGCGTGGCCGTAGTACCCCTTCGTACCGCTCACCGGCACGCGGTCGGCGGCCGTGCCCAGCACCTGGCGGATCGCCGAGCTCTCGGTGGGGTCGTTGAGCGGGGTGCTCGAGCCGTGCGCATTGACGTACCCGAGCTCGTGCGGGCCGATCCCCGCGTCCGCGAGCGCCTGTCGCATGGCGCGGGCCGCCTGCGCCCCGTCCGGGCGCGGGGCCGTCATGTGGTGCGCGTCGTTCGTGGTGCCGTAGCCCAGCACCTCGGCGTAGATCGGCGCGCCGCGCGCCACCGCACGCGACCACTCCTCGAGCACCACCACCGTCGCTCCTTCGCCCATGACGAAGCCGTCGCGATCCCGGTCGAAGGGACGCGAGGCGTGCGCGGGATCGTCGTTGCGGGTACTCATCGCGCGGATCAGCGCGAAGGCGCCGAAGCACAGCGGCGCCAGCGGCGCCTCGGCCCCGCCGGCGAGCATCACGTCGGCATGGCCGTCGCGGATCTGCCGGAAGCCCTCGCCGATCGCCATCGCGCCGGAGGCGCAGCTCATGGCGTTGGTGCTGTTGGGGCCGCTGACGCCGAACTCGATCGCGATGTTGCACGACGCCGCCCCGCCGAAGACGGCCAGCGCGAGGGTCGCGTCCACCGCGCGAAGGCCTCCCTGCAGGTAGCGCCCGAGCTGCTCCTCCGCGTAGCCGACGCCGCCGAGGGCGGTGCCCATCATCGTCCCGACGCGCTCGCGGTCCTCGCGCGCGAGGTCGAGCGTCGCGTCGGCGATCGCGAGCTGCGAGGCGACGACGCTGAACTGGCCGAACCGGTCGAGCCGCTTCGCACGCCGTGCGTCGAGGTGATCGGCGGCGTCGAAGTCGTCCACCTGTGCGGCGCAGTGCGAGCGGAACGGCGCGGGGTCGAAGCGCGTCAGCGGCCCGACGCGCGAGCGCGGGTCCCGCAGCCCCTGCCACAGGGCCTCGCGACCGATGCCGAGCGGTGTGATCGCCCCGATCCCGGTCAGGGCGACGCGGCGCCGTTCGCGCGCCGGCCGGCTCGCGGTGCTCATCGTCCCTCCGTGCGGGCGGCCCGCACCGCCGCCGCGGCGAGGCCGGCCATCGTGCGGATGGCGATGCCGTGCACGAACACCGGGCCGATCACCATCGTCGCCGCGACGGGGCCGATCAGCGGCCAGCGCGGCCCGTCCCACACGTGCTCCAGCACGATCCGCGTGCGGCGCCCGCCCTCGAGCGGTTCGTAGCGCCACTCGACATCCATGCCCGTCGTCACGCCGCCCACGTGCCGGAAACGCACGCACGGCACGTCCGGCCGGACCTCCATCTCGCTGAGCCACCACGTGGGCCAGCCGACCGGTCCGAACGGCCGGTTCGCCGACATCTCGACGAGCCCGCCACCGTCCGTGGCGCGCTCGCGGAAGCGCACGAACCGGTAGTGCGCGAGGTGTTCCGGCCAGCGTTCGACGTCGGCGGCGAACCGGTGCATCACGGCGATCGGTGCGTCGGCCTCGCCGAGGTCCACCTGGACGAGGCGTCGTCCGGTGGGCATGGGGCCGAGGGCGTAGGGCGGGCGCATCATCATGCGGGGCGGGATCCGGGGTGAGGGAGGGGCGTCCAGGCGCAGGTCACGCGAAAGCCGCGGCGCGCGCGGGCCGCGACGGGGGCGGGCGTCACGCGGCGCGCGAGCGCCGCCAGCTCCGGCACGGTGAAGCCGCGCAGCACCGACAGCACGCCGTCGTGCCGCGCCCACGCCGAGAACCCGAGCGGCCACGAGGCCCCCCAGACGCCTGCGGCGGCCCACCAGCTGCGCCGGATGTCGGCCACGATGACCCGTCGCCGCGCCACGCGGTCGCATTCGGCCAGCAGGGCCAGCGCCTCGGGCTCCTCGAAGTGGTGCAGCACCTGCGAACAGGTGACGACGTCCACGCTGCGGTCGGCGAAGGGGAGCCGGAAGGCGTCGGCGACGAGCGCGGCCTGCACGCGCCCGCGCGCGGCGCGCGCGAGCGCTTCGGCGCGCTCGAGGCCGAGGGTCAGCAGCGTGCAGCCCGCGCGCCGCGCCACCGCCGCCGCGCGCGCGGGGATGTCGCCGAGCCCGGTGCCGACGTCGAGCAGCGTGGCGCGCGCGGGCAGCGCCGGCAGGCACCCCCGCAGCTCGGCGAGCACCGCCGACGTCCCGCCGAAGAGCGCGTTGGTGCGCGTCACGTCGGCGAGCTCGCGCACCGCCTGCTCGCCGGGTATGGCGTGCGGGGCGTCGAGGAACTCGATCCCCCGCCGTCGGGCGGGGACGAGCAGCCCCATCGTCACCGCTCGAGGGTCGCGTAGCCGCCGCGATAGTACAGGAGCGGCCGCGCGTCGCTGGTGGCCATGCCCAGCGTCTCGCCGACGACGAGCGTGTGGTCTCCCGCCTCGTGCATCGCCACCCGCCGGCACTCGATCCAGGCCACCACGTCGTCGAGCAGCGCCGCGCCGGTGCGCCCGCGCGTGAACCCCACGCCGTCGAAGCGGTCGGCCTCCTTCGACGAGAACCGGCGCGAGAGCGGCTCCTGCGTGTCGGCGAGGATGTTCACCGCGAAGTACTCGGCCCGCGCCAGCGCGTGGTACATCGACGCGTTGTGCGCCACGCTCACCAGGACGAGCGGCGGCGAGAGCGACACCGAGCAGAAGGCCGAAATGGTCATCCCGACGTCGCGCCCGGCGTCGTCGCGCGTGGTGACCACGGTGATGCCGGAGGCGAAGCGGCCGAGCGCCGCACGGAAGGAGTCCTTGTCGAGCACGGGGATGGGCGGACGGGTGGTCAGGCGGGTGTGGCCAGTCGTGGCGCCGACGGGCGCGGCGGCGTCGCACGCCGGGGCAGCAGGAACGACGACCAGAAGCGCGGATGCAGCACCTCGCGCGGCGGCACGAAGTCGCCCGCGACCCCGACCAGGAGATCGGCGAGGTCGCGGCGCTCCTCGAGCACGCTGGCCGCACGGTCGAGCAGTGCGGGGAAGGTCACGGCCGTGCCGATGAGCCGCTCGACGCGCCACTTGCCGGCGAAGGCGGCGCGGCGGGCGCGCTCGTAACCCGCGAGCGCGTCGCCGCGCACCGCCACGCCGGGACGCGCCCGCGCGGCCTCGGCGGCGAACGGCGCGAGCAGCTCGGCGCCGCGCAACGCCGCGTAGATCCCCTCGCCGGTGAAGGGGTCGAAGAAGTCGGCGGCGTCGCCGACGAGGGCGACGCCCGGGGCCCAGCCCCGACGCGCCGCGCTGGCGAACGGGCCCGTCGCGAGCACCGGCGTCACCCGGCGGGCCGTCGCGAATCGCGGGGCGAGGTGCGGAATGGCCGCGACCCGCCGCGCGAGGAACCCGGTCGCGTCACCGGCGAGCCCGGCCGATCGGGCCACCGGCACCACGAGCGCGACGTTCGTGCGCCCGCCCCCAACGTCGGCGAGGCCCACGTACCCGTCGCGCTCGACGTGCATCTCGCCATGGGCGCCGATGCCGGACACCCCCTCGTAGTGCGCCACCAGCGCCACGCGCCGCTGGAAGAACGGCAGCGTCCGTGCGAGGCCGGCGCGCCGCGCGACCTGGCTGCGCAGGCCGTCCGCCCCGACCACCAGCGACGCCCGCACGGTCCCGCCGGTGGTCTCGACGCCGGCCACGCGGCCGCCGGCGTCACGCATCAGGCCCGTGACGCGCACGCCCTCGCGCACGTCCGCGCCGGCGGCCCGCGCCGCGCCGAGCAGCAGCGGGTCGAGCGTCGTGCGCGGCACCGCCAGCCCGCGGTCGCGGAAGCCGCGGAACCCGTGCGCCGCGGCGAACTCGCCGCGGATCTGCCGGCCGTTGGGGGCGCGCACGATCATGCCCGCCAGTTGCGCCGCCCCCGCCCCCTCGACGGCCGCGAGGACGCCGAGCTCCTCGAGCAGCCGCGAGGCCTCCGGGCTCAGGTACTCGGCGCACGCCTTCGGGCGGGGGAAGCGCGCACGGTCGAGCACCGTCACGCCGAGGCCCTCCCGCGCCAGGAACGCGGCCGTTGCCGCGCCGGCGGGGCCACCACCGACGATGCAGACGTCCGTCACTGCGGGGAGTGCGCGCATGGCCGTAGAACCCGGGAAGGTGGCGGGCCGTTCCGCGACGGCCCGCCCACAAGCTAGCCCGCGCGCGCCGCGACCCAACCCGCCGTCACGGCGCCGACTGCGGTCGCGAGCGCGTTGACGACGTCGTTGCCCACGCCGCCTGCGCCGCCGACCGCCCGCGTGTCGCCGCCGCAGGCATGCCGCACCTGTTCCGTGAGCGCGCCGCACGCCTCGCAGCGGCGCCGTTCCTGAAGGGTCGCGCCCAGCACCGAGTCCGCCAGCGCGCCGGCGAGGCCGCCCGCCGCGACGGGCTCGACGCGCGCCGGCAGGCCCAGGCCCTCGGCGCACGCGCCGATGACCACCGCGCCCGCGATCATCGCCAGCGAGCCCGCGACCGTCACGCCGCCCGACATGCCGGCGTCGAGCGGCCGCCAGGTCAGCACGTGGCGGGGCGTCCCGCCGACCCACGTGCCCACCTCGGTGGCCCACGTGTCGGCCGCCGACGCTGCCAGTGCGCCGGCGCCGACGGCGGCCCACACGGCGTCGCGCGTCAGCAGCCACGCGCCCGCCGCGACGCCGAAGGCGGCGCCGTTCGCCAGTACCTGCGCCGCGTCCCGCGCCCCGCCCTTGGCCACGGTGCCGGCGGTGCGCGATGCCTTGCGGGCGGCCCCCAACCGAGACAGCGCGCTGCTCGACACGAAGTACGCGATCAGCACGGCCGCCCACGCGGGGCCCGCCGCCGCGGCGAGCGTCCCGAGCAGTGCCGCGGCCGCCGCGCCACTGCGCGAGAGACTGCCGGCGCGCCACGCCGCGCCGGCGATGCCGGCGGCGACCACTGCACCCACGGTGACGGGGACGAATGCGGCCATCCCCGCGTCAGTCGCTCGGCGGAGCGACCGCGTCGAGCGCCCGGGCGATGCGCGCCCGCAGGGTCGGCGGGGCCGGGTCGTGTGCGCCGGCCCGGCCCCGCACGAGCGCGAGCAGCGCCCGGTCGCGGGCCGCCGCCGCGGCGCACCCGTCGCACTGGTCCACGTGGCGCGCGATGCGTTCGGCGACCGGAGCGGCGACCTCGCGGTCGAGCCACGCGAAGAGGGCCTCGCGGACGTCGGCGCACGCCGTCGGCCAGCCGGCCCGTTCGGCCCGGCCCGCGTTCACGATCGCCGCTCCCGCCACGTCCGCATGTCCCGCCGGCTCCGCATCGAAAAACCGACGGCACGCTACCGGATTTCCCGGAGCCCCGCAACGCCGCACGGCGGCCCGCCGGGAAATTGAGGCGCTGTCCGGGCACGGTTACAATGTCCCGGTCGCCGCGCGTCGCGGCCACGCCCCCTCGCCCGTTCGCCATGATCACCGCCGGCATCGACGCGCTGCTCCCCCTCAGCCTCCTCGAGGCGGTGCGTGGCGTGGACACGCCGATCGACCACCTCGACACCGAGGTCGTCCCCGAACTGCAGAACAAGCGCTTCGGGCTGTCCGACACGGTCTACGCCCAGATCCGGCGGTACGCCGACACCCGCCGGAAGGGGCAGCGCGTGCCGCTCGACGAGGTCGTCGCGCTCGCCCGGCTGATCGGGCGGCGCCCCGACGCGGAGCAGGTGTTCCGCGCGGCGGGGCGCCACCTCGCGCGGCAGGCGTACGGGGCGCTGCCCGGGGCGACGCGCGCCATGGCCCGCGGGCTGCCCGCGCTGGTCTCGCGGCCGATCGCGCTGCGCGGCGTGCGCCGCGTCGCGGAGCGCTACTTCGACGGGACCGTCCGGCGGCTCGGCGATTCGATCATCCTCTCCGTGCCGGCCGCGGTCACCGCGGACGCGGCGCCGGGGCCTGCCGCCGCGGCGTTCTACGAGGCGGGGCTGCGCGAGCTGCTGCAGCAGCTCACGGGCCACGACGCGGCGGTGCAGCTGGTGAAGTTCGCGGCACGCGACGCGGGCATCTCGGAGTGGCGCGCCGAGTGGCGCGCGCCGGCCGCGTGACCATGCGACTCTCGCCGGCGACGCTGCCGGCCCTCCAGGCCGCGCTGGCGGCCGAGGGGCTGGATGGCTGGCTGCTGTACGACTTCCGCGGCGCGAACGCGATCGCCGCATACCTGATCGGCATCGAGGGCATGGCCACGAGGCGCCTCTTCGCGTGGATCCCGCGGGAGGGGACGCCGGTGGCCGTGCAGCACGCGATCGAGCCGGGGCCCTTCCGCCGCTGGCCGGCCGAGTGGCCCCGGCGCGTGTACTCGGCGTGGACCGAGCTCGACGAGCACCTCGCGGCACTCGTGGCCGGCCGGCGGGTGGCGATGGAGTACTCGCCGGGCGACGCCGTGCCGGTCGTGGATCGCGTCCCGGCCGGCGTGGTCGAGCTCGTGCGCGCGGCCGGGGCGACGGTCGTCTCGTCGGCCCCTCTCATCACCGCCGCCTTCGCCGCGTGGACCCCGGAGGACCATGCCTCGCACGACCGGGCGGCTGAGGCGCTGGCGGTGATCGCGGCCGAGGCGTTCCGCCGCATCGGCCACGGCGTGCGCCGAGGCGCAACGGTCTTCGAGCACGAAATCCAGGCCGGCATCCGCGCGGCCTGCGAAGCGCGGGGCCTCGTCACGGACCACGGGCCCAACGTCAGCGCGGGGACCCACGCGGCCGACCCGCACTACGAGCCGTCGCCCGCGCGGCCGCGTGCCTTCGCCGACGGCGACGTCGTGCTGATCGACCTCTGGGCCCGCGAACCCGACGGGATGTGGGCGGACCAGACGTGGATGGCGGTGCTCGGGGCGCCGTCCCCTCGCCAGCGCGAGGTGTGGGCCGCGATCCGCGACGCGCGCGACGCCGCGATCGCCGCGCTGCGCGAGGGGCTCGCCGCCGGCCGGCCGATGACCGGGGCCGCCGCCGACGACGCCGCGCGCGCCGTCGTGACCGCGCGCGGCTTCGGCCCCTGGTTCACCCACCGCACCGGGCACTCGATCGACCGTCGCGGGCTGCACGGCGCCGGGCCCAACCTCGACAACCTCGAGACGAAGGACGGCCGCGCACTGGTGCCCGGCTGCGGCTTCTCGGTCGAGCCGGGCGTCTATCTGCCCGATGAGTTCGGGATGCGCACCGAGGTCAACGGCGTGATCCTGCCCGACGGGTCGCTGCGGATCACGCCGGGACGCATCCAGCACGAGCTCGTCGTGCTCTGATCGCCGCCGGCACCGGCCTTCTCAGACCGGCACCGGCCTTCTCAGGCCGGCACCGGCCTTCTCAGGGCCGGCACCGGCCTTCTCAGGCCGGCACCGGCCTTCTCAGGGCCGGCACCGGCCTTCTCAGGCCGGCACCGGATCGTCCCGGAACTGCCCCCGGTACAGGCGCGCGTACGCGCCGTCGGCCGCCAGCAGCGACGCGTGCGTTCCCTCCTCGACGATGCGCCCGTGGTCGAGCACCACGACGCGGTCGGCGCGCTGCACGGTGGACAGGCGATGGGCGATGATGAGCGTCGTCCGGCCGGTCAGCAGCGTGGCGAGCGCCTGCTCGACGAGCCGCTCGCTCTCGCTGTCGAGCGCGCTGGTGGCCTCGTCGAGCACCAGCACCGCCGGGTCCTTCAGGAAGACGCGCGCGAGCGCGATCCGCTGCCGCTGGCCGCCCGACAGCTTCACCCCGCGCTCGCCGACGCGGGTCGCGTAGCCGTCGGGCAGCCGCGCGATGAACTCCGCCGCGTGCGCCGCCTCTGCCGCAGCGCGCACTTCCGCGTCGCTCGCCTCCGGCCGGGCGTAGGCGATGTTCTCGCGGATCGTCCCGCTGAACAGCGCCGGGTCCTGCGGCACGCTGCCGATCGCCCCGCGCAGCGTCGCGAAGGACAGCGTGCGCACGTCGTGCCCGTCGAGCGTGATGCGCCCGCGCGACGCGTCCCAGAAGCGCGGCAGCAGCGCCGCGAGCGTGCTCTTGCCCGCCCCCGACGCGCCGACGAGCGCCACCACCTCGCCGGGAGCGATCGCCAGCGACACGCCGTGCAGCACGTCCGGCAGGTCGGGGCCGTACCGGAAGTGCACGTCCTCGAACGCGATCGCCCCCCGCACGGGGGCTGCAGGCGTCACCGGGGCCGCGGGCTCCGCGACGTCCGGCGGCAGCGCGAGCAGGTCGAAGACGCGCGTGGCGGCCCCGATGCTCTCCTGCAGGTTGCCGAACGCGCTGGCCAGGGCGCCGACGGCCGAGGCGATGGTGATCGCGTAGAGCAGGAAGCCCACCAGCGCCCCCGGGGAGAGCGAGCCGGCCAGCACCAGCCGGCCGCCCTGCCAGAGCACGGCCACCACGCCGGCGAATGCGACGAAGCCCACGAAGCCGAAGAAGGCGCCGCGGATCCGCGCCCGGCGCACCCCGCGCGCCACCACCTCGCCGAGCGCGTCGGCGAACCGCCGCGTCTCCCCGGCTTCGCGCACGAAGCCCTGCACGGTGCGGATCTGGCCGAACGCCTCGTCGGCGTGGCCCATCGCCTCCGCGACCTGGTCCTGCACCCCCGCCGAGGCGCGCTTGAGCGTCCGGCCGAAGACGATCGCCGTCCCGACGATGATCGGCGAGACCGCGAGCGTGGTCAGCGTGAGCGAGGGGTGCGTGAGCGTCAGCAGCACCGTGCCGCCGACGAGGAACAGCGTCTGCCGGGCGAGCTCCCCCAGCCAGGCGCTCACGAACTGCTGCAGCAGCGCGAGGTCGGCCGAGAGCCGCGAGGTCAGCTCGCCGCTCCGCCGCTCGGCGAAGAAGGCCGGCGGGAGCCGCACGAGGTGCGCGAAGAGGTCCTCGCGGAGTCGCGCGATCACCCGCTCCCCGGTGCCGTGCAGCAGCGTGACCTGCACGAAGTTGAGCACGCCCTGCGCCGCGAAGAGCCCGAGCAGCGAGAGCGCGATGCGGTCGAGCAGCGTGCCGTCCCCCCGCTCGAACGCCGAGTCGAGGAGGTCCTGCACCACGCGCGGGAACCACAGGCCCACCCCTGCCGCGAGCACCAGGCACGCGAATGCCGCCGCCAGAACGGCGCCGTGCGGGCGCAGCCGCGGCCACAGCGCGGCCAGCGGCCTCGGCGAGGCGAGGCCACGCCGGCCGCCGGGCACCGCGGCGACCGGGCGCGCGTCGGCCGTCACGGCCGCCGGCTCAGCCGCCGGCTCAGCCGCCGGCTCAGCCGCCGGCTCAGCCGCCGGCTCAGCCGGCAATGCGGCGGTCCACCGCCATCGCCACGAACAGCAGCGCGAGGTAGAGCAGCGAGTACTTGTACACCCACCATGCCGGCCCCGTCCACTGCGCCGCGACCTGCACGCGGACGACGCCCCAGAGCAGCAGCCCGCCCAGCAGCACCGCCGAGGCGAGGTACACCGTCCCGAAGGCCCCGGACGCGACCGGGAGCAGCGTCAGGCCGCACAGCAGCACCGTGTACCACGTCATCTGCCGCTTCGTCTCGGCCTCCCCCCACACGAGCGGTGCCATCGGCACGCGTGCCCGGTCGTAGTCGGCCTGCTTGAGGAGCGCGAGCGCCCAGAAGTGCGGCGGCGTCCAGTAGAAGACGATCGCGAAGAGGATCGCCGCGGTGAGGTCGAGCCGGTTCGTCACCGCCGCGTAGCCCACGAGGGGCGGGAAGGCCCCCGCGGCCCCGCCGATCACGATGTTCTGCGGCGACGACCGCTTGAGCCATCGCGTGTAGATGAACACGTAGAAGTAGAAGCCCGCCAGGGCGAGCGCCGCCGTGAGCGGGTTGATCGTCACCGCCAGCAGCCAGGTGGCCGCCGAGGCGATCGCGACGCCGAACGCGATCACCGCCGTCGCGTGCATGCGGCCGCTCGGGATCGGCCGGAGCCGCGTGCGCGCCATGCGGTCGTCGATGTCGCGGTCGAGGTACATGTTCACCGCGTTCGCCCCGCCCGCCATCAGGTAGCCGCCCAGCATGACGATCGCCACCTGCCACCACGTCGGCGTGCCGGCGGCGTACATCGGTGCCGCGGTGGTCACCAGGAGCAGCGAGATGATCCGCGGCTTGGTCAGTGTGAGCAGGTCGTCCCAGATCGAAGGCGCACGGCCCGCCACCGCCGCCGCGAGGTCGCGCTCGCCCCCGGTGGCGTGGGCCGCTGCTGCCGCCTCCGCACTCGGCGACGCCGGCGCGGCCGACGGATCGAGAGGCGCCGTCACCGCGGTCACGTCGTCGCCCCGGACAGCGTCGGCATCGGCGCCGTCCGCCCCGACGTGACGGCCTCCCCCGACGCGCCGGCGCGCCGCGACACGAACACCATCGCGATCCCCACGACCCAGAGGAGGATGCCCGTGGCCTGGTGGGCCGAGCGCACCACGGCCGGGAATCCGCCCAGGACCATCCACATTGCCCAGCCCACCTGCAGCGTCCCGAGCGCCGCCCCGCCCGCTGCCAACCGGCGCAGCGCGGCCGGCGCGCCTTGCCGCGCCCAGGCGAACGGCAGCGACCAGAGGTGCAGCACCAGCAGGTAGGCCAGCACGCGGTGCGTCAACTGCACGTGCTGCGCCCCGCCGCCCAGCGAGCCCTCGCCGCACAGCGGGAAGCCGCGGCAGGCGATCGCCGCGTCGGGAAGCTTGGCGGTGAGGCCGCCCATGAGCACCGTCAGCAGCGCCAGCGCCGCGGCGGCGACCGCGCCGCCGACCGCGCGGGCGGGCGCGGCCTCGGCGGGGCGCGCGCCGACGCTCGCGCCGACGCTCGCGCGCACCACCGCGGCGACGAGGACGCCGATCAGGGAGGCCGCGAGCAGCTTGTGCACGACCGTCGCCCACGCCGGGTTCCCGGTATAGACGGTGACCGCGCCGAAGAGCGCGGGGGCGAACCAGAGGCCGGTGGCCAGCCCCGCAGCCCGCAGCACCCCGCCGCGGCCGGAGATGCCCGGGGCCGGCCGCGCGCGCCACGCCGCGACCAGCAGCGCGGCGATCGCCACGAAGAGCCCCACCGCCAGGTAGCGGTGCAGCACCTCGATGACGAGGTCCATCCGCGAGAAGGGGGGGAACCAGTAGCCGTAGCACTTCGGCCAGTGGTCGCCGCAGCCCATGCCCGAGCCCGAGATGCGCACGACCGCCCCGAAGACGACGTGCACGACCGCGGTGCCAAGCGCAAGCCACGCCGCCCCGCGGACGGCCGAGGGCACGCGGGGCCCGGCGGGGGGCAGGTCGCCGGCCATCAGGCGCTCCTCCCCGCGACGACGAGGATCGCCGCGAGGGCGAGCGCCGGCACGATGGCCCACGTGGCCTCGAGCCACGGCGAGGACCGTCGCTCGCCCGGCACGGGGGCGCGGACGTAGGCCCGGGCGGTGCGCAGGATGGCGGCTTGCGCGACGACGATCGCCGCGGCGGCCACCCAGAAGACGACGCGTCGGGCGTCGGGAAGTTCGAACACGGGTGCTCCGGTTGGGACCTGCGCCGGACCGATCGCGGCCGGCCCCGAAAGCTCGTCAAGGTACCGGCGCCGCTCAACCGCCCGACGGCGATCGGTGTAACTTGGCGGGCCATGAACCCGACGTCCGATTGATGGCCCGGAACCTCGAGGCGCTCCGCGTCACCCGAACGCTGGCGGAGGTGGCCGCCGGCATCACGCGCGCCACGACGTCCCGCGAGGCGATGCGGCGGCTCGTGAGCGCGGTCGCCCCGATGGGCTTCGATCTCGTCGCGATCGGGACGCTGGACCCGGAGCGGACGACGCTGTGCCTGCTCACGCGCGGCCCCGGCACGGACGACCGCTGGCACGACGTCCCGCTCGTCGGGGGCACCGGGGACCCGTTCGCCGACGTCTTGCGGACCGGCGAGACGATCGAGCTGCCCCGCGGGGACCGGCTGGCGTTCGACCGGTATCCCGGCCTGCTCCCCGGACGGCCCGCCGTGCGCGATCGCGCCTGGCGCTTCGTGCCCTTCGCGTGGGCCGGCATCGTCCACGGCGTCATCGCGGTCGCGGCCCCCGACACCGGCGACTTCGAGGAGTCCGACCGGCTCGTGGTGGACATCCTCGCCTCGGAGGCCGCGCGCGTCCTCGAGCGATGCGCCGGCTTCCCCGGCATCGGGCAGTGGATCTGGAACACCGTGACGGGGGACATCGAGTGGTCCGACACCAAGCGCGCGCTCCACGGCGTGGCACTCGACGGCCCCGCGCCCACGCACGACGAGTTCCTGGCGCTCGTCCACCCCGACGACCTCCCGGGATTCGTCGAGGCCTTCCGGGACGCCGCCGCCCGGCACGAGGCGTACGACGTCGAGGCGCGAGGCCGGGCGGCCGACGGCAGCTGGCGCTGGATGCGATGCCGCGGCCGTCCCGTCCGCGGGTCCGACGGCGTCGTACGCTGGCACGGCAGCGACGAGGACATCACCGATCGGAAGGCGGCCGAGCGCGAGCGCCGGGAGCTGCAGGACCGGATGCAGCAGGCGCAAAAGCTCGAGTCGCTGGGTACCCTCGCCGGCGGCATCGCGCACGACTTCAACAACCTGCTCGTCGGCGTGCTCGGCAACGTGTCGCTGGTGCGGCGGGAACTGCCGGCGGGCTCGACGGCGCAGCCCATGCTCGAGGACATCGAGCGCGGCGCCCAGCGCGCCGCCGAGCTCACGCGCCAGTTGCTGGCCTACGCGGGCCGGGGCCGGTTCGTGCTCAAGGTGCTCGACATTGCCGAAGTCGTCCTCGAGATGCGCGCCCTGCTCGGCACCGCGATCAGCAAGCGGGCGCGCCTGCAGGTCGAGGCCGAGCCGGGCGAGGCGTGGGTCGAGACCGACCCGACGCAGCTGCGACAGGTCGTCATGAACCTCCTCACCAATGCCTCCGACGCCCTCGAGGGCGGCGACGGATTGGTGACCGTGCGGACGGGGATCCGGTTCTGCGACCGCGCCTGCCTCGAGGGCACCCACGCGGGCGGGCAGCTCCCCGAGGGACGGTACGTGTTCGTCGAGGTCGCCGACACCGGGCGCGGGATCGACGAGGCGCTCGTGCCGCGCATCTTCGAGCCGTTCTACTCGACCAAGGCCGCGGGCCACGGTCTGGGGCTCGCCGCGACGCTCGGCATCGTGCGCGCCCACAAGGGAACGATCCAGGTGGACACCGCGCCGGGGCGCGGCTCGACCTTCCGCGTGCTGCTGCCGCTGGGGCCGCGGCCCGGTCGCGTGACGCCAGCCAAGGCCGCGCACAACCACGCGGAGTGGCGCCCGGGCGGCGTCGTGCTCGTCGTGGACGACGAGCCCGCCGTCCGACAGGTCGTGCGGCGGGCCCTCGAGCGGGCGGGCTTCACGGTCGAGGAGGCTGCCGACGGCGCGGCGGCCGTGCACCGCTTCGCGGAACTCCGGGGCTGCACGGCGGTGCTGCTTGACCTCACGATGCCCGAGATGTCCGGGGACGACGTGCTGCGCGCGATCCGCGCGCAGGCACCCGGGCAGCCCGTCGTGCTCATGTCCGGCTACAACGAACAGGACGTCACGAGTCGCATGCTCGGGCGCGGCCACGCGGGCTTCCTGCAGAAGCCGTTCACGGTGGCCGAGCTGCTCGGGGCAGTGCGTGCCGCCGTCGAGCCCGACTGACCCGCCGCCCCCGGTGCCATGACCCCACCGATCGCCCTGCCCCGCCGCCTCGGTCTCTGGAGCGCGGTGGCCATCGTCGTCGGATCGACGATCGGCTCCGGGATCTTCCGGTCGCCCGCCGGGATCGCCGCCAAGCTGCCCGGGCCCGCGCCGATGCTGACGGTCTGGGTGGTGGGCGGCCTGCTGGCGATGTGCGGCTCGCTCACGCTCGCCGAGGTGGCGAGCGGCCGGCCGGCGACCGGGGGCATCTACGTGTACATCCGCGACGGGTTCGGCCGGTTGCCGGCGTTCCTGTTCGGCTGGGCGGAGCTGATCATCATCCGTGCGGCGGCGCTCGGCGCGATCGCGACGACCTTCAGCGAGTACGCGCTGCGCGTCCTCGGGTTCGACCCGGCAATCGCCCCGTACGACGGCTGGGTGCATCGCGTCGCGGCGGCGGCGATCGTGGCGACGAGCGTGCTCAACATCGTCGGCGTCCGGTGGGGGTCGCTGATCATGAACACGACCGGCGTCGCGAAGTACGGCGGGCTCGTGGCGATCGGGGCGCTGGCGTTCGTCGTGGGGCTCCCGGCGACGGGGGGGCACTACACGCCGGCGTCGCCGCCGGGCTCGTGGGGGCTCGCCCCGTTCGGGCTCGCGCTCGTGAGCATCCTGTGGGCATTCGACGGGTGGGCCGACCTGACGTTCATCGGCGGCGAGGTGAAGGACCCCGAGCGCAACCTGCCGCGGGCCCTCATCCTCGGGGCGGTGGGCGTACTGGCCGTGTACCTGCTGGCGAACCTGGCGTACCTGGCGGTGCTGTCGGTGGACGAGATCCGGGGCTCGAAGCTGGTGGCGGCGGACGTGGCCGACCGGCTCGTCGGGCGTCCCGGCGTGGTGTTCGTGGCGCTCACGGTGATGCTCTCGACGTTCGGCACGCTCACCGGCTCGATCCTCACCGCGCCGCGCATCTTCAAGGCGATGGCGGACGACGGACTCTTCTTCCGCGCCTTCGGGCGGGTGCACCCGCGCTTCGAGACGCCGTGGCTGGCGATCGCGCTCTGCGGGGCGCTCGGCGTGGGATTCGTGATGGTGCGCACGTTCGAGCAGCTCGCGGACACGTTCGTCACCGCGATCCTTCCGTTCTACGCCCTGGGGGTGGCGGCGGTGTTCGCGCTCCGGCGGCGCGCCGACTTCCGGCCGACGTTCCGGGTCCCGGGCTACCCCGTCACGCCCCTCCTGTTCGTGGCGGCGACGGTGTTCCTGATCGGGAACGCGCTGGTGGATCCGGCGAGCCGCTGGCCGACGGCGGCGGTGCTGTTCGGGATCGCACTAGGAATCCCGGTCTATCGGCTGACCGTCGCGAAAGGCGACAGCCCACCGGCCTAGGAGCCTCGGGTCAGGGGATGCGTGACGGCATGGTTACGCAAACCTGCATGTAACAGAAGCGGGGTCGGGGACATATTTTCCGGGTCTGTGCCCGCATGCCTCGGGGCACGGCCCCCCTCTCTTCCACTCCCGGGAATCTCCCATGCGAATGTTTCGTCAGCTTGGCGCCGTGACCGCCGCTGTCGTCTCGCTGCTCGCCGGCGCCGCGCGCGCCGAGGCGCAGTCGGTGACGACGGGTGCGATCGGCGGGTTGGTCACGGACTCCGCCGGTCGCCCGATGGCCGGCGTCCAGGTCCAGGTCGTCAACCGCGCCACCGGCTTCCGCACGGCGGTCGTGACGCGCTCGAACGGGCGCTACCTCACGCCGAGCCTCGAGGTCGGCGGGCCGTACTCGGTGTCGGCGCGCGCGATCGGCTTCGCGCCGCAGCAGGTCAACGACGTCCTCGTCGCGCTCTCGCAGACGACCCCCGTGAACTTCCGGATGGCGAACCGCGCGGTGACGCTGGCGCGGGTCTCGGTGACGTCGACGCAGCAGGAACTCGAGTTCGGGCCGTCGCGGCAGGGCACGCAGACGCGCATCTCCGACTCGGCGATCGCGCGCCTGCCGAACATCAACCGCAACATCTCCGACTTCGTGCGGCTGACGCCGCAGGTGGCGGTGACGTCGGGCGGCCGCGCCTCGCCGGCCGGCCAGAACAACCGGTTCCTGAGCGTGCAGATCGACGGCGCGACGATCGCCAACCGCTTCGGGCTCGGTGACAGCCCCGAGGTCGGCGCGCAGGCGGGTGGCCGCTCGATCACGCAGGAAGCGATCAAGGAGTACCAGGTCATCATTTCGCCCTACGACGTGCGGCAGGGCAACTTCACCGGCGCGCTGGTCAACGCCGTGACGAAGAGCGGCACGAACCAGTTCCAGGGATCGCTCTTCTTCTACCAGCGCGACCAGAACGACGGCGCGAACGTGCCGCTGCTGCGCTCGGTGCCGTTCTACCGCGAGCAGTGGGGCGGGTCGCTGTCGGGTCCGATCATCAAGGACCGGCTGCACTTCTTCGCGACGCTCGAGTACCAGCGGCAGTCGTCCCCGGCATCGGGCCTCTACTTCGGCCAGCCGGCGAACGTGACGCCCCCCTTCCCGTCGGGCGTGACGCAGGCACAGGTTGACTCCTTCACGACGCGCTGGGACTCGCAGTTCGCCAGCCAGCCCGCCGGCTCGCTCGGCCTGGTGACGAACCGCAACCCGCTCGCGAACTCGTTCGTCCGCTTCGACTACCGGATCAACGACAACCACCGCCTGGTGGTCCGCAACGTGTACAACGACCAGCAGCAGGACGACTTCAGCCGCGGCAACGTGGCGAACAACCCCCTGCTGTCGTTCACGTCCACCGGCTTCACCCGCCGGGAGATCTCGAACAACGCCGCCGCGCAGCTCTTCTCGAACTTCAAGAACGGCGCGACGAACGAGCTCATGTTCGGCTACACCCGCAGCCGCTTCCGCCGCGAGATCCCGGTTCGCACCCCGATGGTCGTGGTGCAGAACGTCGGCGGCCCCAACGTGGCCTCGTTCCGCGCGGGGACGGAGAACAGCTCGCAGGGCAACTTCCTCGAGGAGGACCTCTTCGAGCTGACGGACAACTTCACGATCCCGCTCGGCTCGAAGCACCGCCTCACGCTCGGGACGCGCAACGAGCTCTACAGGGTCACCAACGGCTTCCTCCAGAACTCGTTCGGCAACTGGACCTTCCTGAGCCTCGCCGACTTCGTCACCGGCACGACGTCCGGCGCGACGTACACGGGGTCGGGCCCGGTGCTCACCGGTGCCAACGTGCTCGCGCAGTTCACCGGCGGCCAGGCCGGCGTGTACGTGCAGGACGTCTGGGAAGTGACTCCGCGCCTGACGATCAACATGGGCCTCCGCGCCGATGCCCCCTTCTTCCTCGACGACCCGCGCAACCAGCCGCGCGTGGACAGCGCCTTCCGCGCGAGCCCGGCCGGCAACGAGTTCGCCAACGGCCTGCGCACGGACGTCATGCCGAGCTGGAACTGGCAGCTCTCGCCGCGCGTCGGCTTCAACTGGGACATCACCGGCAATTCGGTGAACCAGCTCCGCGGCGGCATCGGCGTCTTCCAGGGCTCGCCGGCCTACGTCTGGATGTCCAACCAGTACCAGAACTCCGGCGTCGGGCTCGGCCAGATCTCCTGCGGCGGCGGCAACACCGGCTCGTTCGGTGCCGCGCCGGCGTGGACGAACGCGAACTCGGCGATCACCACCTGCGGCCTCCGCACCGGCGGCCTCCCGGGGGTCGCCCTCGGGACGACGTCGGTCGGCACGGTCAACGTGGCCGACCCGAACCTGCGCTTCCCGCAGGTCTGGCGCGCGACCCTGGCCTACGACCGGAAGCTGCCGCTCGACCTGATCGCCACCCTCGAGGGCTACTACTCGGGGTCGGTCAACGACCTGTTCTACACCGACGTCAACCTGCGCGTCCCGTCGGACACGGCGCGCGACCTGAATGGCCGCGTACTCTACGGCCCGATCGCGGCGAGCGGCCTGCCCACCCCGGGCATCGTCACGTCGCTCGTGCCCCGCGCGATCCGCATCTCGAACCAGAGCGCCAACTACCAGTACGGCGTGACCGCCCAGCTCCGGAAGGTCTTCTCCTACGGCTGGGAGGGCACCGCGGCCTACACGTACCAGCGCTCGTTCTCGGTCACCGACCTGACGAGCTCGGTGGCGCTCTCGAACTGGCAGTTCGGCCGCGTCTACAGCGGCCTGCAGACGGCGAAGAACGTTGACGTCTCGGCCTTCGACCAGCCGCACCGCGTGCTGCTTGCCGGCACCTGGACGACGCCGGTCAAGTCGGCCCCGACCGCGATCTCGCTCATCTACAGCTGGCAGTCGGGCACGCCGTTCGCCTACATCTCCGGCGGTGGCGCCGGCCGCGGCGACCTCAACGCCGACGGCTCGAACGCCAACGACCCGATCTACATTCCGACCGACGCGCGCGACCCGCAGCAGATGCAGTTCCAGACGCTGACGGTCGGCGGCGTCAACTACACGCCGGCGCAGCAGGCGGACGCGTTCGACCGCTTCATCGCCGGGGACGAGTGCCTGAATTCGCAGCGCGGCCAGATCATGCGCCGCAACTCGTGCCGCAACCCGTCGTTCGCGACGATGGACATCGCGGTGCGCCAGTCGCTGCCGAAGTGGTTCGGCCAGAACCTCGCGCTCGAGTTCCAGGTCTTCAACTTCCTGAACGCCCTCAACCCGGACTGGGGCAAGGTGCGCTCGGCCGGCGCCAACCCGCAGGTCACGCTCGTGAACCACGTGGCGAACACGAACACCGGCAGCATCCGCACCTCGCAGCCGGTCTATACGTTCGACCCGAACAACCTCGTCACCCGGTATCCGACGCTGAACGTTGTGAGCGGCTTCTGGCGCTCGCAGGTCGGCCTCCGGTACTCCTTCTGACCGGCCACCGAGTCCATCCCATGCGAATCCTCCGCATCCTGTCCGTGACCCTCGCCGCCGCGGCCATGGCCGCGTGCAGCGAGGGGGCCACGGCCCCGACGGGCACCGCCTCGGTGCGCGTGATCTACACCAGCTCGACCGCCGGCACCGCGAGTCTGCGCGTCGGCACCGCCGCGACCCTGACGCCGCTGGCGCTCTTCGACACGACGGTCGTCGTGCAGGTCGCCCCGGGCGCGGTGCAGTTCCGCGTCTACGGCGGCGCGGACACCACCGCCACCGTCCGCGCGAACCTCACCCTCACCGTCCGCGAGGGCGAGCGCTACACGATTGTCGTGCGCGGCAACCTGCCCGCGGCCCCGGCGGCGCAGACACTGGCCACCACCGTGGTGCAGACCATCAACTTCCGGTTCCCGGCCAGCACGGGCCAGCCGAACGTCGGGACCGGCGTCACCCCGCTCCCGGCGAATGCCGCGGCGCTGCGGGTGATCCACGCCGCCGGCAACGTCAATGGCGCGGGGACGCCCAACGCGGTCTGGGGCTTCGTTTACCCGCAGGGGTCGGCGCGGCCCGCCACCGCGCTGGTCCCCAACGCCAGCGCCACCACCCCGCCGACCGACTTCACCTATCTCTCGGCGGGGACGTACACGGTGGACCTCGCCACGTCGTCGGCCGCCACGGTCATCCGCGCGACCACCGACGTGACGCTCGGCGCGGGGGACATCCGCACCGTGATCGTCGGCGACGCCGCCACGCTCCCGGGCGCGCGCTTCCTGGTGCTCAACGACCGGTAGGCGGACGTCCGTTCGTCCTCACACGACCCCCCGCCGGCGCCTGCGCCGGCGGGGGGTCGTGCTTCCGGACCCGTCAGGGCTTGAGGCCGAGCCGGTTGTCGAGCCGCTTGCGAACCTCGAGCTCGAGGGCGCCGGTGGTCTCGCACGAGAGCGGGTTGTTGTTCTGGCCGCCGCGCTCGGTGGCCGACGCGACCAGCGCCCAGCTGAGCCGCGTCCGCTGGTTCGGCATCGAGTCCACGAACACCGCGAAGGCGAGGGCGATGCGGTGCGTGTCGGCATACCGCCCGGTCATCCCGATGCCGCACTCGAGCCAGCGGGAGATCGGCTGCTCGCCGAGGCGCCGGGCCGTGACGAGGTACGGGGTGCCGAGCCACCCCGCAGCGACCCCGCCCGCGGTGGCCAGCTCCGGGTCGATGGACTTCACGGATTCCGCGAGCAGCGGCCAGACGACCGCCGGCGGGGCCTCGTGCTCGCTCCGGTTCATCATCGCGAGGGTATCGAGGAGGATCGTCGTGCGGAACGACATCGTCGTGCGGAACGACGGGAGCCGGGCGGCGGGGCGGGTGTTCGGTTGGGCAAGGACCGGAGCGGCGAGCGCGAGGGCGAGCGCGTGCGCGAGGGCAAGCGCGTGCGCGAGGGCGAGGAGCCAGGAGGCGAGGCGCATGGCTGGAGCCGGGGCGGGACGGTGGCACGCCGCGCGCCGCCTGTCCCGCACCCGGCGCCGCGCGTGTCGCCCGCCGCGGGGCGGGCGCTCGAAGCTAGAAGACCGAGAACTTGATGTACTTGCGGGGATTCGCCTTGAAGTCCGCCGTCAGGGAGTCGAGCCGCGTCGTCAGCCGCCGCAGGTCGAGGTAGAGCCCTTCGTCGGTCAGCAGCTTGCCCGCCGTCCCCTCGCCCTTCTCGAGCTTGCCGAGCAGGCCGTTGAGCTTGTCGGTCGTCGTCTGGAGGTCGGCCGTCAGGTCGGCCACGTTCCGCGAGGTCCGCGAGAGGTTCCGCACCGTCGAGTCGATCGCCGCCGAATCGAGCGCCTGTGCCCCGCGGCGCACCGCGGTCATGGTCTTCGCCAGCTCGACGCTCTGCGCCTCGACCGTGCGGTTGAGCGTGGTCGCGAGGTCGGCCATCGCCTTGAGGGTGCGGCGCAGGTCGTTCGCGCCGCCCTCGCGCACGAGCTGCACCTCGACCGATTGCGTGATGTCCTTCACGTCGCGGCTGACGCTGTCGAACTGCACGAGCAGGTCGCCGATCGTCGGCTTGGGCTTGCCGACCGGCACCGTGTCGCCGCGCGCGTGCACCTGCGCGGTGGGGGTCGAGGGAGTCAGGGCGATCAGCTGGTCGCCGAAGATGCCATTCGGTTCGACCGTCGCGGTCGTCCCCAACGGCACCTGGTACCGGCGCTGGATGCCCAGGCGGACGACGAGTGTCCCGTTCATCTGGAGCGCGACGTCGTCCACGAACCCGATCGTCACCCCCGCCAGCTGCACCGGCTGGCCCTGCTTGAGGCCCGAGCCCCACGGGAACTTCGCAAACAGCGTGTAGCCGGGTGTGAGGCCGCCCCGTGCCAGCCAGAGCCCCCCGACCACGAGCATCGCGAGCGCGGCCACCGTCAGGGCGCCCACCAGGACTTCGTTGCGTCGCTTCATCGCGCGCCTACCCCTGCAGGAACGGCGCGAGCAGCGTCGCCGTCAAGGAATCGAGAATGAGCACCGCGACGCAGCCGATGACGACCGCCTTCGCCGTGGAGGAGCCGACGCCCTCGGCGCCGGCCCCCGCATGATAGCCCTCGTACGACGAGAGGAAGCTGATCGCCCCGCCGAAGAAGAACGCCTTGATCAGCCCGTAGGTGATCTGGAAGGAGTCGAATGCGAGGCGCATCCCCTCGGTGATGTGCCACATCTTCAGGTCGGTCGCCACGATGCTCGTGAACGTCGCCGAGAGGAGGCCGACGGCGTTGGCGACGATCGTGAGGACGGGCAGCATGACGACCGCCGCCAGCACCCGCGGTACGACGAGGAACGCGACCGGATCGTACGCCAGCGTCTCGAGCGCGTCGATCTGCTCGGTGACGCGCATCGTCCCCAATTCGGCCGTCATCTTCGCCCCCACGCGGCCGGTGAGCACCAGGCCGGTGAGCAGGGGCGCCATCTCGAGCGTGATCATCTGCCGCGAGATGAAGGGCACCACCGACAGCTGGATGCCGGGGAAGATCTGGTAGCGCGTCTGCAGCGCGATCACGCTGCCGATGAACGCCGCGACCGCGATCGTCAGCGGCACGGAGTCGACGCCGATCGTCTTCATGTGCCGGACGAGCTCCGGCAGGTACGTCGCCGGCTCGCGCACGAGGGCGCGCCAGCAGTCCATGCCGAAGTACAGGCGCGTGCCGACGCCGCGGAAGAGCCCGGTCGAGAGATTCGACGCGGGCCGGAAGACGGCCATCGTCGCCCGCACGGGGACCGAGAACGAGCCGGTGGTGCGCCGCAGGACGTCGCCGGGCGTGGTCACGTCGCCGGTGCTCAGGTGCGCACCCGCGCGAGCAGCACCGCCCCCGCCACCCCGAACAGGGCGTTGGGGACCCAGGCGGCGACGAGGGGCGGCAGGAGGTCCTTCCCCCCCATCGCTTGCGTGAGCTGGATCATGAGCAGGAAGATAATCGTCGTCCCGAGGGCGAGCCCCACGCCGAAGGCGGCACCGCCCCGCTGGTTCGACGTCGCCAGCGGGGCGACGAACAGCGCGATGATCACGCAGGTCACCGGGATCGAGATGCGCAGCGCCTGCTTGACCCGCTCCTTGTTGGCGTCGCCCCCCGAGCGCTCGAGCGCGCGGATGAAGCGGCCCAGCTCGGCGTAGCGCATCTCCTCCGGCTCGCGCCCGCGGGCCAGCAGGTCCACCGGGCGCTCGGCGAGCTTCCGGTCGCGCGCGGAGTCGAACTGGAACGTGACGTTCGCCCCGGCGGTGGGCAGGAGGTGGAGCCGCCCGCGCTTGAGCAACCAGCCGGTGCGGTCGTTCCAGTCGGCCCGGTCCGCGGCCAGCACGTAGGTGGGGTAGTCGGCGCCCTGCCCGCGGCGCTCGATCTCCCAGAGCTCGCCCCAGCCCTCGACGGCCTGCAGCGTCATGACCTTGTACACCCGGCCATGCTCCGCGGCGAAGGCGAAGTTCGTGCGCTGCGTACGCCCCTCGCGGACCCGGTCGCGCAGCAGCTCGAGGCGGCGCGCGTTCGTCACCGGGGCCAGCTCGCCGAGGCCCAGCGACAGCCCGCCGGCGAGGAGCGCCCCCACGACGATCGGCGCCGCCAGGCGGTAGAACGAGATGCCGCTCGCCTTGGCGGCGGTGATCTCGCTGTACCGGGTCAGGCCCCCGATCGCGAATACCGTCGCGAAGAGCACCGCCGCCGGCAGCACCTGGAACATCGAATCCACGAGGCCGAACATGTACGCTAGCGCAATGTCGCCCTTCGGGATCTGGCGCCCGATGTAGCCGTCGAGCTTGTCGGTCAGGTCGATGACGATCAGCATCAGCGGGAAGCCGAGCGCCGTCACGACGAAGATCCGGCTCCACTCCGCGAAGACGTAGCGGTCGAGCGGGCGCACGAGGCGCATCAGCGCCCCCCGGCCGCGGCCGGCCGCCGCGCGCGGCGATCGCGCCACTGCTGCCACCAGTCGCCGAGCCCGCCGCCGCGCGACGTCGCCTGCTCGCGCCCGAGCCCGCGCCAGAGCAGGAGGCCCACGGCGGTGAAGAGGAGGTTGGCCGCCCACATCGCCATGAAGGGCGAGAGCACCCCGCGGTCGGCGAGCGACTCGCCCGCGATGAGCCCCACGTAGTACAGCGAGAAGACGACGAGCGAGACGCCCAGCGTCAGCCCGACGCCCCCGCGGGGGAAGCGCAGCGCGATCGGGGCCCCGAAGAGGACGAAGACGAGGCAAGCGACCGAGAGCGCGAACTTCTTCTCGATCTCCACCTGGTAGCCGGCGGCGCCCTGCGTGGCGCTCTCGAAGCGGATGCGGTGGCTCTCGGCCTGCGACGCGACGACCTCGACGGCCGGCGCCGGCTCCGCTACCGGCGCCGCCATCGGCGCCGCCTTCGGCGCCGCCATCGGCGCCGCCATCGGCGCCGGCATCGGCGCCGGCATCGGCGCCGCCTTCGGCGCCGCCATCGGCGCCGGCATCGGCGCCGCCTTCGGCGCCGGCATCGGCTGCGCTGCGGGGGGCGCGGGGACGGCGGCCCCGTCGGGTGCCCCCGCCGCGGGCGCCTGCGCCGCTGCGGTACGCGGGCGCAGGACCCCGACCAGCGCGCAGTAGAACCGCCCGAGCGACGGGCGCGCCTCCGCACCGAGCCAGCGGGCGGAGTCCACGGGCGCGTCCCCGCGCCCGCGGGTGAGCGTGCGCACGACGTTGCGCAGGTCGGCCTCGAGCCGCACCCGCGCCTCGAGCCGGTCGCGGTCGGTCGCGCGCACCTGTCCCTGCAGCTCGCAGATGGACTGTTCGCGGTCGCCCTTGTAGCCGTCCTCCTGCGTCCGCTCGAGCGTGTTGCCGATCCCCTTCACGCGGACGTTGTTCGTGCGGTAGAAGACCCGCTGCATCTCGCCCGGCGTCTGGCGCGAGAGTTCCTGCATGTAGCCGCGGTAGAGCGTCATCATGAGGTCGCGCTGGTCGGCCGTCATCGCGAGGTCGCCCGAGTCGGCGTAGATCGTCCGCCGGTGCACCGGGTCGGCGAGGTCGTAGATGACGACCTCGTGCATCCGGTTGTCGTCGGCGTCAATGCGCGCGGCGCGGAGGTAGAGCTGCCCCTGGCTGACCTCGTTGATCACCTGCTCGCGCAGGCCGAAGGTGGGCTTCTTGCGGGCGATGTCGGTCTGCAGCTGCCGCAGGCGATGGTTGGCCCGCGGCAGCACCTGGTCGTTGAAGAGCACCATCGCCAGCGCCAGCGCCGCCCCCGCAGCGAGGACGGGGCGCAGGACGTGGTGCAGGTCCACCCCGCTGGCCTTCATCGCGGTGACCTCGTTCTCGGCCGCGAGGCGGCTCATCGCGTAGATCGTGGCGACCAGCACCGCCATCGGGAGCGTCATCGCGATCGTGAACGGGATCGCGAGCACGAAGAACTCGGCGATGACCGTCCAGGCGAGGCCCTTGCCGACGAGGTTGCCGAACTGCTTCGCGATGTAGTTCAGGAGCATCAGGGACGTCAGCGCCGCGAGGGCGAAGACGAGGGGGCCGACGTGTTCCCTGAGGACGTAGCGGTCGAGCCGCTTCACGGGCGGGCGGGGCACGGCATGGGATTCCGAAAGATACCCCGCACCGACCGGGGAGGTCGGGGGCCGGAGGCGGGGCGACCGACGCCGAGCCGGTCGGGCCTCGAGCCGTGTGCCGCAGCTGGGGCCGGAGCCGGGTGTCGGAGCCGGGTGTCGGAGCCGGGTGTCGGAGCCGGGTGTCGGAGCCGGAGGCGGTCACGACCGGCGGGGCGCACCAATGCGACTGCAGGGGGGGGCATATCGGCGACGCCGATTGTCCGCTGTCGGCCACAATGTACCTACAGCAATACGGCAACATAACGACACTATACGCGTACAACCGCCCTCACAAACAGTGGCGGCATCGGCACGTTCTCCCCCATGCCAACCAAATCCGAATCGCGAGCCCTTGCCTTCTTCGCCGCCCTCTTTGCCCTCGGCGGCGCCCTGCATGCGGTCGCCACCTTCCGAAATGGCGATCGGGCCAGGATGCCGACCGATTCGCTGAACCTTGCCCGGCACCTCGAGGCCGTGGACGTCGCGCGCGCCGCCGCGCCGGCGAAGGGTCGGGAGCGTCGGGCGGGCGGCCGCGACAGGGCCGCCTCGGCCCGCACGGCGGAGTCGTCGTTGCCACCGCCACCCGCCGGGGTTCCGCCGGAGCTGGCCGCCGCCGCCGGGTGGTACGTGCGGCCCAGGGACGATCGTCCGGCCGCGGCCCCGGCGCGACGTCCGCCGCGACGCGACACCCTCCGTCCCGACGCGCGGGCGTCGGCGACGACGTCCGGCGCCTCCGGGCCCGGCGCGGGCGACGCCGCGCCCGTGGACCTCGACGTCGCCGACGCGGCCGTGCTCGAGGCGCTGCCGGGCATCGGCCCGTCCCTCGCACGGCGCCTCGTCGAGGACCGCGCGCGCCACGGACCGTTCGGCTCCCTCGAGGGGCTCGCGCGCGTCAAGGGCGTGGGGCCGGTGCTGCGGGCGCGGCTCGCGCCGCGCGTGACCTTTTCGGGGGCGGCGCGTCCCCCGTGAGGTCGCCGATCGGCGTCCACGGCGCGTGCACTGCGCGGCGGGCCTCGTCACGCGGGCGATGCCCGCGTCCCATGTGACGCCGCCGCAGCGCCCGCGCCGCGCGCACCCTTGACCGGGTGGGAAGCGCCCGGGACATTCCGACCACCGCGCGTGCCGGGCTGGTCGAGCCCGCGCGCGCGGCGACCCGCCCTTCCTCCGCCCTCCCGGCCTCCATGGCAGCACCTGCCGCAATGTCCAGCGAACGACTCGGCGACCTCCTGTTTCGGGAGGGGCTGATCACGCGGGAACAGCTCGACAAGGCGCTGCAGGAACAGCGGGCCAACGGCACGCGGGTGGGGTACAATCTGGTGAAGCTCGGTTTCATCCAGGAGACCGAGCTCGTCAAGGCGCTGGCGCGGCAGTACAAGCTGCCGGCGGTGGACCTGTCGAAGTTCGAGGTTGACCCGAAGGTCCTCAAGCTGGTGCCGGCGGAGCTGGCGTCGAAGCACCTCGTCCTGCCGCTGAAGCGCGACGGCCGCACGCTGCACGTCGCGATGGCCGATCCGACGAACCTCGGCGTGATCGAGGATCTCAAGTTCATCACGCGCTACGACGTGAACCCGGTGATCGCGGGCGAGTTCACGCTGCGCAACCTGCTGGACAAGCACTTCGAGGCGAACGACACGCAGGTGGCCAACCTCCTCGACGAGATCGCCGAGATCGCGGGCGACGAGGACATCGAGGTCGTCGAGCAGAAGGACGAGGAGGTCTCGGCCACGGCGCTCGCCGCGGCGGTGGACGAGGCGCCGGTGGTGAAGCTGCTCAACGCGCTCCTCTCGGACGCGGTCAAGCGCGGCGCCTCGGACATCCATTTCGAGTGCTTCGAGCACGAGATCCGGGTGCGCTACCGGATCGACGGCGCCCTGCAGGAAATCATGCGGCCGCCGGCCAAGATGAAGGCGGCGCTGATCTCGCGCTTCAAGATCATGGCGCAGCTGAACATCGCGGAGCGCCGCGTGCCGCAGGACGGGCGCATCAAGCTGAAGGTCGGCAAGAAGGTGATCGACTACCGCGTCTCGACGCTGCCGACGATCTTCGGCGAGAAGGTCGTGCTGCGGATCCTCGACAAGGGGAACCTGACGCTCGATCTCGAGAAGTTCGGGATCGAGCCGCGGGCCGAGAAGGACCTCATGGAGGCGGTGCAGAACCCGTACGGGATGGTGCTGGTCACCGGCCCGACGGGCTCGGGCAAGACGACGACGCTCTATTCGTGCCTGTCGAAGGTCAACACGATCGACACGAACATCATGACCGCCGAGGACCCGGTCGAGTACAACATCTTCGGCATCAACCAGGTGCTCGTCCGCAACGAGATCGGGATGACCTTCGCCGCGGCGCTGAAGGCGTTCCTGCGGCAGGACCCGAACATCATCATGGTGGGCGAGATCCGCGACCTCGAGACCGGCGGCATCGCGATCAAGGCGGCGCTCACCGGCCACCTGGTGATGAGCACGCTGCACACGAACTCGGCCCCGGAGACGGTCACGCGCCTGCTCGACATGGGGCTCGAGCCGTTCAACGTGGCCTCGGCGCTGAACCTGATCCTGGCGCAGCGCCTCCTCCGCCGCATCTGCTCGAACTGCAAGAAGAAGTACGAGCCCGACGACATCGAGCTCGACGCGATGAAGGTCCACCGGGACATGCCGCTGGGCGACCTGCGCTTCAAGCAGGACGCGCTGGAGAGCGTCAAGCTCAAGGCGGGACCGGAGGCGGCGCCGTTCCTCCAGACGCTCACGCCCAAGACCCGGGTGGGCGAGCTCCCCTTCTTCAAGGGCGCGGGGTGCGACGCGTGCGGCGGGTCCGGGCTCAAGGGCCGCCAGGGCGTCTACGAGGTCATGATGATGACGCCGACCATCCGCAAGCTGATCATGCAGTCCATCGGCGCCGCCGAGCTCCGCGACGCCGCCGTTGACGAGGGGATGCTCACGCTGCGCATGGACGGCTGGATGAAGATCATGAAGGGCATCACCACGACGGAGCAGGTGCTCCGCGAGACTTCCGCCTGAACCGGACCCCCCGATGACCGCCCCTGCCGCCGCCGGCGCCCCGACCGTCTCCCTCCGCACCCTGCTCGAGGAGATGATCCAGCGCGACGCGTCCGACCTCCACATCACGGCCGGCGAGCGGCCGAAGCTCCGCATCGACGGCGACATCGTGAACTCGGCCGTCGAGACGGTGCTCTCGGCCAAGGACACGATGCAGCTCGCCTACTCGGTCCTCACCGAGCAGCAGAAGAAGCGGTTCGAGCTCGACGACGAGCTCGACTTCTCCTTCGGCATCGCGAACCTCGCGCGGTTCCGCGGCAACTGCTTCAAGCAGCGCGGCTGCGTGTCGATGGTGATCCGGCAGATCCCGATCGCGGTCAAGACGTTCGAGGAGCTCGGCCTGCCGGCGATCGTCGGCAAGCTCGCCGAGCGGCCGCGCGGGCTGGTCCTCGTCACCGGGCCGACGGGCTCGGGCAAGAGCACGACCCTCGCGGCGATGATCGACAAGATCAACCGGGAGCGGCACGGGCACATCATCACGGTCGAGGACCCGATCGAGTTCATCCACAAGCACCAGTCGTGCATCGTCAACCAGCGCGAGATCGGCACCGACACCAAGAGCTTCCAGAGCGCCCTCAAGTACGCCCTCCGCGAGGACCCCGACGTCATCCTGGTGGGCGAAATGCGCGACCTCGAGACCATCCAGTCGGCGATCACCATCGCCGAGACCGGGCACCTCGTCTTCGCGACCCTGCACACCAACTCTGCGGCCGAAGCGATCAACCGCATCATCGACGTCTTCCCGGCCTACCAGCAGTCGCAGGTGCGGGCGCAGCTGGCCTTCGTGCTCGAAGGCATCGTCACGCAGACCCTCCTCCCCCTCGCCAAGGGGAAGGGCCGCGCGATGGCGGCCGAGATCCTCATCGTCACGCCGGCCATCCGCGCCCTGATCCGCGACGACAAGATCCACCAGATCCTGTCCATGATGCAGTCCGGCAAGAAGTTCGGAATGCAGACCCTCAACGACGCGCTGTACACCCTCTACATGAGCCGGCTGGTCACGGTGGACGAGTGCCTGCGCGCCACCAGCGACCCGAACGAGTTCCTGCGCATGATCGGGATGCCCCCGCTCGACGACATCGGCGAGCGGTCGGCGGCCGCCGCGCCCCGTTCCGCCCCGGCGGTCGCCGCCGCCCGCCGCTGACGCCCCTCCCGATCCCGCCCCACCCGGAGTCTGACCGATGCCGACGTTCTCGTACACCGCTCGCGCCGCCAACGGCGAACTCAAGAAGGGCACGCTCGACGTGAAGGACCGCGACGAGGTCGTGGCGCAGCTGAAGCGCCAGCGCCTCGTCGTCGTCAACGTCAAGGAAGAGAGCAAGGCGAAGTTCAGCTTCGGCGGCGGCATCTCGATGCGCGACATCGTCATCTTCACCCGGCAGTTCTCGACGATGATCAACGCCGGCCTCCCGCTCGTGCAGGCCCTCGACATCCTCGCCAAGCAGACCGACAACAAGTCCCTCGCCGAGACGACGAAGGCCGTCGTCGCCGACGTCGAGTCCGGCAACACCGTCGCCGACGCCCTCGCCAAGCACCCCAAGGCCTTCACCGATCTCTACGTCAACATGGTCGCCGCCGGCGAAGCGGGCGGCATCCTCGACACCATCCTCAACCGCCTCGCGACCTTCCTCGAGAAGAACGACGCGATCGTCCGCAAGGTGAAGGGCGCCATGGTCTACCCGGCGGTCATCTTCTCCGTCGCCGGCATCGCCGTCGCCGTGCTCCTCATCTTCGTCATCCCGATCTTCCAGGGGATGTTCGCGTCCGTGAACATGGAGCTGCCGCTGCCGACCCAGATCGTCATCGGCATGTCGAGCTTCCTGAAGGGCTACTGGTGGGCGCTCATCGTCGCCGCCGTCGTCGGCCAGCAGGCGTTCGTCCGCTACTACAAGACCGAGGGCGGGAAGCTCGTGGTTGACCGCTTCCTCCTGCGCATGCCCATCCTCGGCGACATGCTGCGCAAGTCGGCCGTCTCGCGCTTCACCCGCACCCTCGGCACGCTCATCAGCTCGGGTGTCAGCATCCTCGACGGCCTCGAGATCACCGCCAAGACCTCGGGCAACCGCGTCATCCAGGACGCCATCCTCGAGTCGCGCTCCTCGATCGCCGGCGGCGACACCATCTCGGCTCCGCTCGCCAAGAGCGCCGTCTTTCCCCCGATGGTCATCAGCATGATCGCCGTCGGCGAGCAGACCGGCGGCCTCGACGAGATGCTCACGAAGATCGCCGACTTCTACGACGACGAGGTGGACGCCGCCGTCAGCGCCCTCCTCAGCGCCATGGAGCCGATCATGATCGTCGTGCTCGGTACCATCGTCGGCGGCATGGTCGTCGCGATGTACCTGCCGATCTTCTCGATGATCAACGCGGTGCAGTGACGGAGGCCGGGGGCGGCCTCGTCCGCCCCGACCTCCGCACCCCCCGCAACTGGAAGTGGGGCAGCGTCCCCCCCGACGTCCTTCCCCTCTGGCTGGCGGACATGGACCTGCCGCCACCCCCGGCCGTGCGGGAGGGCCTCGCGGCCCTCGCCCGCGACGGCTGGCTCGGCTACGAGATGGTGCCCGGCGACGCCGCCCTCCGCGAATCGGTCCGACGGTGGCTCGCCGCCCGCGGCCATCCCGGCCTCGCCGACCCGCTCGAGCTGGTCCTCGGCCCCGGCGTCCTCCCCCTCCTGTACGCCGCCGTCCGCGCCCACGTCCCGCCGGGCGGTGCCGTCGTCGTCCCCACGCCGGCGTATCCGCCGTTCTTCAGCGCGGCGCGCGACCAGGACCGCCGCGTCGTCGAGGTCCCCATGCGCGAGGCCGACGGCCGCGTGGTGCTCGACGTCGAGCGCATCGCCGCCGCCCTCGCCGCGGGGGCGCGCGCCGTGCTGCTCTGCCAACCGCACAATCCCACCGGCCGCGTGTTCACCCGCGACGAACTCGCGGCCGTCGCCGAGGCGGCGGCACGGTTCGATGCGGTGCTCCTCGCCGACGAGGTGTGGGCCGACCTCTGGTACGACGCGCCGCCCCTGCCCGTGGCCGCGGCCAGCGATGCGGCGGCCGAGCGCACCCTCACGATCGTCGGGCCGTGCAAGTCGTACAACATTGCCGGACTGCCGATCGGAGCCGCCGTCAGCGCCGCACCCGAACTGCTCGCCCCCCTCGTGCGACTCGGCTACGGGCTCGGGCATCCCGGCCAGGGGCCGGTCGCCATGTGGGACCTCGCGCTGCGCGTGGCGCAGCCGTGGCTCGAGGCCACCCGTGCCACCCTGCGCGCGCGGCGCGACCGCGTCGTCCCCGCGCTCGCCGAGCTCGGCGTGGCCGTGCGATCGCCCGAGGCGACGTACCTCGCGTGGCTCGACGGCCGCCGGCATCCGCTGGGAGATCGGCTCGCGGCGACGATCCTCGAGCACGGGCGCGTGCTGCTCAACGACGGCCGCCACTTCGGCGCCGGCGGCGCCGCCTGCGCGCGCCTCAACTTCGCGACGACCGACGACGTGCTCGACGAGGCCCTCGCGCGGTTGCGCCGCGTCCTCGCCGCGTCCTGACCCGCGCCGCCAGCTCGGGCCCCGCCGGCGCGCCGGCGAGGGCCAACACGCCATGACGGCCCCGCCCGCAGCGTTACGCGCGCGTGCATGGCGCACGTGGCCGGGCCGTTTCGAGCGGCCGACACTTTCCCCAGATGCCCGCGGCCTCGCCACCGCTCTCCCGGACGCCGGGCGCGCGCCTCGTCCGCGCGTTGCGGATGCGCGTGCCGACGGACCCCCTGCACCGCGTGGTGCAGGAGGCGCAGGCCGTCATGGGAGTCGGGGGCGCTGCCTACCTGGTGCTGCAGTCCGGGGTCGTGATCGCCGGGGACGGCCTCGAGGCCCCGACGACCCGCATCCGCGTAGCGGCGAATCTGGTGATGAGCATCGCGACGCTCGTGACGCTGCTGACCGTGACGCGCCAGGGCAACGTGCTCCTGACCGCCCGCGTGGTGGGGGGTGTCCTCCTGGCGTATCAGGCGCTCTTCGCGTGGGCCTTCGGGTTCATGGCGCTGCCGAGCGTGGTGATCGTCTCGCTGCCGGTGCTGGCGGGGCTCTCCATCATCGAGGCGCGCGGCCGGGTGACGCTGTGGGGGCTGGCCTTCGCGCTGCTGGCCGCCGTCGGTCTGGCCACCACGCCCCGCTTCCCGCTGGGCCAGACGCAGGGCGCGGTGGCGGTCTCCGTGTTCGCCGCCTTCGTCATCCTCACGCTCTTCCTGCTCGAGTACCGCGAGGTGATCGTGCGGCAGGTGGCCGAGGCGCGGGACGCCGCCGACGAAGTGTCGGTCGTCAACGCCGAGCTGCGCGCCGCGCTCGCCGAGCGGGACCGGCTGGCCGCGCAGCTCGTCACCGCGCAGCGGCTCGAGGCGATGGGGCGCGTGGCGGGCGGCATCGCGCACGACTTCAACAACCTGCTCACCGTCATCCGCGGCTACGCCGACCTCGTGCTCGGGGCACTGCCCCCGGATCCCCACGTGGCGGAGGACGCGCAGCAGTTGCGTCGGTCGCTGACCCGCGCGTCGCGGGTGACGCAGGACGTGCTCGACTTCGCTCGCCCACGCCCGGTCGGGCGTTCGGCGCTCGACCTCGGCACCTTCGTGCGCGAGGTCGCCGCCGGCCTTGGCCAGACGATCGGGGCGGGGCACCCGCTGCGCCTCACCACCACCGGCGGCCCGCTCGTGGTGGAGGCCGAGCGGGCGCGGGTCGAGCGCCTCCTCGTCAACCTGGTGCTGAACGCCCGCGACGCGTCGCCGCCGGGTGCGGCGATCGACGTGGCGGTGGCGCGGGATGGGGACCGTGTGCGGCTCGTCGTCAGCGACCGCGGCCCCGGGGTGCGCCCCGAGGACCGCGACCGGATCTTCGAACCCTTCTTCACCACCAAGGGCACCACGGGCGGGACCGGCCTCGGACTCGCGACGAGCTTCGCGCTCATGCACCAGCATGGCGGCACGCTGCGGGTCGAGGACGCTCCGGAGGGCGGGGCGGCCTTCGTCGCGGACTTCCCGGCGGCTCCCGAAAGGGCACCGACGCGCGCGTCCATCGGGGACGACGGGGCGGTCGCGTCAGCGGGGCGACCCCTCGCGGGCCTTCGCGCCCTCGTCGTCGAAGACGATGCGGGGGTGCGGGCCCTCACCCTCCGGTTCCTGCAGCAGGCCGGCGCCGTGGTGGTCGCCGCGGAGGACGGGGAGCAAGGGCTGGACGCCCTGCACCGGAGCGTGGCGGACGCCGAGCCCTTCCACGTCGTGGTGAGCGACCTGCGCCTGCCCCGCGGAACCGGCGCGGCGGTCCTTCGGGCCGCGCAGGTGGCGTGGCCCGAGGCGTCGCTCGTCGCCATGTCCGGATTTCTCGAGGACGACGACGTGGCGCGGATGGCCGCCGCGCAGGTCCTCGTGTTCCTGCCGAAGCCGTTCACGGCGGTGCAGTTCGGCCACGCGGTGGCGGAGGCGCGCGCCCCGCGCGGCTGACACGGCACCCGCGGTGTCCGAAGGTCCCCGTCAGCGTCGCCCGCGCGAGCGCGGCGGCCTCGAGGGGGGGCGCGCACCTGCCGGCCCCGCTCGGCAACGCACCGCCGGCGCTCCCCGCCCCAGCCGGCACAGTCGCCCCGGTCGGGGCGTGGCGACACCGCCGGATGTCGTCGCGGGGGCGTATCTTGTGCCACATGTCATGCCGCCCTCCCTTCCGCATGCGGGGCGTCCCCGGCATCGCGGTCCTCGCCCTGCCCCTGCTGGCCGCGGCCCAGGAGGGCCCGGCCGGCTTCCGCCCGCAGTCCGTCGCCGCGCAGCGCCAGTACGAGGCGACACTGCGGGCGGTGCCCGACACCGCCATCCTGCAGCGCCACATGCGCTGGCTCTCGTCGCGCACGCACGTCGCGGGCACCCCGCGCCAGCGCGAGACCGCCGACTACGTCCTGCGCGAGATGGCCGCGATGGGGCTCGACACAGTGCGGTACGCGTACGACGTGTGGCTGCCGCATCCCGACAGCGCGGTGGTCGAGCTGGTCGCCCCGACGCGCCGTCGCCTGCGCCTGGGCGAGCCGGTGCTCGCCGCCGATCCCACCTCGCGGCAGCCCCGGTGGCCGACGGTCAACGGCTACTCGGGGCGGGGGGACGTCACCGCTCCGCTGGTGTTCGTCAACTACGGGCTGATCGAGGACTACGCCGAACTGGCGCGCACGGGCGTGGACGTGCGCGGCGCGATCGTCGTCGCCCGGTACGGCCGGAGCTTCCGCGGCATCAAGGCGCGCGAGGCCGAGCGGCGCGGGGCGGTCGGGCTCATCCTGTACTCGGACCCCGCCGACGACGGCTACGCCACCGGCGACGTGTATCCCGAGGGCCCCATGCGGCACCCGGACGCCCCGCAGCGGGGCTCGGTGTACAACGGGCAGGGCGATCCCTCGACGCCCGGGTGGCCGTCGCTCCCCGGCGCGCGGCGGCTGCCGGCGGACTCGATGCGCGTGCCGCGCATCCCCGTGGTCCCGGTGGGCTACGCGCAGGCCCGCGCGCTGCTCGAGCCGCTGCGCGGTGCCGCGCTGCCGTCGCCGTCGTGGCAGGGCGGGCTGCCGTTCCGGTATCACGTCGGCGGGACGGCCGACGTGCGGGCGCGGGTCGCCGTGTTCATGGAGCCCGAGCGTCGCTGGATCAAGCGGATCGAGAACACCGTGGGGATCCTTCGCGGTGCCACGCACCCGGACGAGTGGGTGATCACCGGCGGTCACCGCGATGCGTGGGGCCCGGGGGCGATCGACAACGTCACCGGGACGAGCGTCATCCTCGAGTCGGCGCGTGCGTTCGCCGCTGCGGCGCGGCAGGGGCAGCGACCGGGGCGCACCCTGCTCTTCGCGACATGGGACGCCGAGGAGTGGGGGATCGTCGGGAGCACCGAGTGGGCCGAGCACCTCGCCGACACGCTGCAGGCGAAGGCGGTGGCGTACCTGAACCAGGACGTCCCCGTCAGCGGCCGGGCGTTCGGGTCGTCGGCGACGGCGTCGCTGCACGGCTTCGTGCGGGACGCGGCGGGGGTGGTCGCGCACCCGGTGCCCGGAGACAGCGGCTCGGTGCGGGACGTATGGGCGGCTCGCACGAAGGGAGCGATGCCGTTCGGCGACCTCGGCGGCGGCTCCGACTTCTTCGGCTTCTACAACTTCCTCGGGATCCCGTCGTTCGACTTCGGTTTCGGCGGGCCGGGCGGCGTGTATCACGCGCACTACGACACGTGGCACTTCGTCGAGCGCTTCGCCGACCCGGGCTACCGCGTGCACCGCACGGCAGCGCAGCTGAACGCGACGCTGCTGGCGCGGCTCGCGAACGCCGAGGTGCTGCCGCTCGACTTCGCGTCGCTGGGCCGGTATCTGGCGCTCGTGACCGACCGGCTGCGGCCGGCGGCGGAGCAGGCCGGGCTGCCGCTCGACGTGTCGGCGGTGGTGCGCGCGGCGCTCGCGCTCGCGGGGGCCGGCGACACGCTGGCCGCGCGGCAGCGGGCGGCTCTCGCGGGCGGCGTGCCGCGGCCGGCGCTCGACGCGTCGAACGCGATCGTGCGCACGGTGGAGGCGGCGCTGACGCGCACGCCGGGGCTCGTGGGCCGGCCGTTCGCGCGCAACCTGATCTTCGCCGCGGATCGCGACAACGGCTACGCCAACGTGGCGTTCCCCGGCATCGCCGAGGCGTTGCGCGACCGCGATCCCGCGCGGGTGTCGCGCGAGGTCGCCGACCTGGCGGCGCGGCTCGACGAGGCGGCGGCCCGGGTGCGGCGGGCGACGGCGGCACTGGCGCCGTGAGGCAGGCGGCACGCAGAAGCGCCGGCGCGGGGTGGCGCCGGCGAGGTCTGGGCGCGGCCCTCGTCGCGGGGCTGGCGCTGGCGCGTCCGGCGGCCGCGCAGGTGCTGCCGCCGATCTACCGCCCGCTGCCGACCGAGGAACAGGACCGCTTCCGCGTGCAGCAACGCACCCTCCGCGACTCGGCCGCGGCGCGGCGACGGGCGGCGGATTCGGTGGCGCAGGTCGCCGCGGCGGTGCCCGGGGTGCAGCAGCTGGTGCTGGACTTCGAGAAGCGGGCCGGCGCGCTGCGGGCGATCGCCGAGCAGCATCGGGCGGAGGCGCTGGTTCTGCAGGACTCCTCGCGCCGCGTCTCGCTGACGGCCGACTCGCTCTCCGAGGCGCTGGGCCGCCTCAAGGGGCGCCGCGACTCGCTCGAGGCCGCGCCCCTCGGCCCGCCGGCGGACAGCGCGCGCGGGCTCGACTCGCTCGCTCTGGCGCGGTTGCGCGTGCGCGACTCCACCGAGCGCAGCGTGCGGATGTCGGCGCTGGTGGACTCGATCCGCGTCGAGCAGGTCCGCAAGGACTCGCTCCGCCTGGTCGCGATGGACATCCGCGACCTCGCGGTGTCCGTCGGCCGCGACGCGATGCGCGACCAGGCGGAGGCGGCGCGCATCGCCGCCGACGCCGAACGGCTCGCGACGAGCGGCAACGAGTCGATCGTGCGCCTGTCGCTCGAGCGGTCGGTCCTGTACGAGCGCGCCGCCGCCACGCGGTTCCTGCGCATGGTGGACTCGCTCGGCCGGATGCTCGACTCGCGGCAGCGGCTGGCGGACCGCCGATGGTTCCCGATCCGGGCGATCGACGATTCCAAGCTCTACTACGGCGCGCGGGGCGGACGCCTCGGCTACTTCCGCGGGGCCACCGCGACGTACGACAACCGGCGCGGCGCCAGCGCCAACGTGGACCTCTTCGAGTACTACGTGGACCACGGGCGCCTGTCGTGGACGATCGTCTGGAACGAGCGCGGCCCCGCCAGCGACACTTCGACGGCGCGCAGCGCCCTCGACCGCTTCCTGCTCGGCGGCGGCGACCTCGCGCTGACATTCATGACGCCGTTCGTCTTCCAGCGCGGCGACGGCTGGTCGGTCGCCCTGAGCGGCGACGTGCGCGGTGCGATGTCGCTGTCGCCGCGCGGGGCGTTCCCGCTGTTCGATCAGGGGCTGCTGCTCTACGGCGGGTTCACGCAGAAGCTCCTCGGCGAACTGACCTTCGCCCTCAGGGCCGGCGGCATCCGCCACGACTCCGACATCATCGGGCGCATCACGGGGACGGGCAGCGTGGTGCACTACGGGCAGCTGACGGCCGGCTGGGAGCTGCACAACCTGCTCAAGGTCGTGGTGTCCCGGACGACGGGCCCGACGATCGTGCAGCGCCAGCTGGCCTATACCATCCAGTTCAAGATCTGAGCGCCGTCACGCAGGCGGCGGCCGGTGTGCCCGTCCGTCCCCATGTGAGAGCCCATGCCCGGCAGGTGACGAAGTCGTGCGGCGCGCGCGCCTAGCATCTCTGCGGACACTCGCGCCACGGGAGGGCGGCATGTCGTCATCGCAGGAGTCTTCGTGGCGCGCGCGCGCCACCGCGCCAGGCTTTTCCCACGCGCCGGACCGCGGGCCGACCGGATCGTTCGTCAATCCGTTCCAAGCCGGTCACCACCGCCGGTCGGCGCCCGTCGTGCCGCAGCGCACGTCACACTTCCGCCCCGACGGGGCCGAGTCCCGGCCACCGGCTCCGATGAAGCTCCTCGAGACAGCCCTCATTACCGCCGCCGATGCGCTGCCAGGTGTCGTGCCGACCGCGACGGAGGCACGGGTGCGCGGGGTGCTGGCCGCACCGCCGTCGAGCGCCGTGCTGGCCGTGGCCTTCGCGTCGCTGGTGGACGACCCGGCGGCGCATCCCGACCGCTTTCCGACGTCGGCGGGGCAGCGGCACGAGCGCGAGCGGCTGTTCGTCCTGATGGAGCGGCTCGCCCGGCCCGGCGCGCGGCTCGACGAGCCCCTGCTGAGCGAGGCGCGCGCCGAGATCCGTCAGGCATGCCTGCGCCCGGTGCCGCCGGACACGACGGACCCCGAGCGTCTCTTCCGGGAGGCCCAGGGCTTCCGCGAGCAGGCGGAGCTGGGCGGCGAGGACGCGATCGAAGAGCTCTTCACGGAGCGGCGGGAGGAGTACGAGCGGACGGGGCGTTGGCGCGGCACCCTCCCCGAGCTGCGGGCCTGCTTCTGGCACTGGTGGCTCTGGGAAGAGCGGGTGGGGGGCGCGCTGGCCGCCGACCGCACGGCGGTGCACGCCCTTTACCGGCAGGTCCGTGCGCAGTGGGGTGAGCTGTCCGAGGACGTCGAGCGGGCGCTCGAATGGTTCCGCCTCCCGCGGGGGCTCCTGCCGCGACCTTCCGGTACGGTCGCACCGAGAGCGCCAACTCCATGACGCCGCGGAGGAGCGCCTTGTTCCCCCCCGCGGCGTCGGCGATGTCCTGCGTGCGCGCCGCTGCGGCACCGCAGCGCCGGACGTGCTCCGGAGGTGGAGGCCTACCCGGAGGAGCCGCAACGCACGGGTCTAATCGCCGCGAGCGAACCTTGGCACACCACACCACGGCCCTCGGAATGAACCAGACGGTGTCGTCCCTCCCGGGGCCCCTGGTTCCGGCGCGGACCTGCCGCCCCCGACCCCTCCTCCTCCGGGACATCGAAAGGAGAAGAACCGCGATCCGGCTCGTTGCCGCCGTTGCCGTAACCGCGTTCACTTCCCGAGGTGCGACGGAGGACGGTCGGCTGCCCAAGGCCGCCGTCGCGTCAGCCACGGCCCCCGCGGCACGTGCGCAGATGCCGAACCAGAGCCCGCTCGCGGAGGACCGGGACGTGATCAAGGCCGTCAGGCAGGCCTTCCACGAGAGCGTCCGTACGCACGGCCTTGCCCGGATGCGGTCGCTGATCCGGTACGGCAACACCGTGTAGGTCGGCGCCGGGAATCCCGAGTCACGTCGCTTTCGTCCCCGCCGACTCCCCACGTCGAAGCAGGTGGAACAGACCGGGCCGTACCAGTGCCTCGGGGGCCTCGACCTTCGCGCACGCGCCGATGGAGAAACGGTTCCTCGACCCCACCACTGGCACCGATGGCCAGGTCGCCCGGCCTCGTTCAACTCGGTCCTCATGTTCGACGGCGTCGCGTCGAACACGGGACGCGAGTCGCGGCAGCTCGCGAAGGTCGGCACCTCACGGAAGATCCTGCACCCGCCGGGATCGTCAGCCGCTTCCGAGGTGAAGCCGGTGCCCGTCACCCCTCCCTGATCCGGGCCGTCCCTCCCGTCGCCCATGTCGCGCTCGCGTCGGTCAGCGTCCGCGGGTAGGGGGCGCAGTTCGTCGTCGGCGGGAGGGGCGTAACCCGACACGGTGCTCCGCGAGAGCATCGCTTCGGTGGGAGGGGCCAGCTCGTCGTCGGGGACACCGGCGCCGGCCCGGGATCGATTAGGGCGTTCACCCTTGCTTGCCGCCGGTCCCGTCGTCACCGTGCGAGTTCCCGAGACCGACGAGATCCATGGCAATCGCTCCTTCCCGCGTCGCCGTGATCGGCGCCGGCGTCATGGGCGCCGGCATCGCCGCCCACCTCGCGAACGCCGGCTGTACCGTCCTGCTCCTCGACGCGCTGCCCGATGCCGCGGCGTCCGCGATCGCGCGGCTCTCGGCGGCCCGGCCCTCACCCTTCGTCACGAAGGCGGTCGCGGGTCGCGTCACATCCGGCACGGTCGCGGCCGACCTCGCGGGCGTCGCCGACTGCGACTGGATCATCGAGGCGATCGTCGAGGACCTCGCCGCCAAGCGGGCGCTCTACGCGCAGCTCGAGCCGCTGCGGCGCCCCGACGCGATCGTCTCGTCGAACACGAGCACCATTCCGCTCGCGCACCTCGTCGAGGGGCGAAGTGCCGCCTTCCGCCGCCACTTCGCCGTCACGCACTTCTTCAATCCGCCGCGCTGGATGCGGCTGCTCGAGCTCGTCGCCGGCCCCGACACGGCCCCCGAGGTCGCGGACACCCTCGCGGCGTTCGGTGACGTGCGGCTCGGCAAGGGCGTGGTGCGGTGCCACGACACGCCCGGCTTCATCGCCAACCGCGTCGGGACGTTCTGGATGCAGGTGGCGGTGCAGGAGACGATCACCCTCGGCTTGACGGTCGAGGACGCCGACGCGGTCTTCGGCAAGCCGATGGGAGTGCCGGCGACGGGGGTCTTCGGCCTGCTCGACCTCGTGGGACTCGACCTCATGCCGCGCGTCGCGGCGTCGTTCGCGCGCACGTTGCCGGCCGACGACCGCTACCGGCGCACCGCGCAGCCGCTGCCCGTCCTCGAGCGGCTCGTCGCGGATGGCTTCACGGGCCGCAAGGGCAAGGGTGGTTTCTATCGCGTCACTCGGCGGCCCGACGGCGCGCGCCAGACCGAGGCGGTGGACCTCGCCACGGGAGCGGTGCGGCCGAGCGCGCCCAGCACGCTGCCCGGGGCGAAAGCGCGCGGCGTCGCGGCCCTCGTCGCCGGTCGGGACGCCGGCGGGGAGCTCGCGCGGCGCGTGCTGCGGCAGGTGCTCGCGTATGCGTTCGAGGTGGCGGACGAGATCGCCGACGACCTGGCGAGCGTGGACACCGCGATGCGGCTCGGCTTCAACTGGGCGAAGGGGCCGTTCGAGCTGGCGGACGCGATCGGCGTCGCGACGGTCGCGGAATGGATCCGCGACGCCGGCGAGCCGGTGCCGTCGCGCCTCGAGGCGGCGGTACGCGCCGGGTCGTGCTACCGCACGGCCGGCGGGCGGCGCGAACAACTCGGCCGCGACGGCACATGGCAGGCCGTCTCGCGCCCGGGCGGCGTGGAGACGCTCGGGGACGTCGCGCTGGCGTCCCGGCCGCTCGAGAAGAACGGCAGCGCCGCCCTGTGGGACCTCGGGGGGGGCGTGCTGGGCGTCGAGTTCACCGCCAAGATGAACGCGCTCGACGGCGACGTCATGGCGATGCTGCACCGCGCAGCCGCCCGGGCCGGCCGCGGCGACGGCCCCTTCAAGGCGATCGTGCTGCACAACGAGGGGAAGCACTTCTCGGTCGGCGCCAATCTCGGGCTGCTGCTCTACGCGATCAACCTCGCGGCGTGGCGCGACATCGAGAAGCTCATGATCGCCGGCCAGCAGGCCTACGCGGCCCTGCGCTACGCCCCGGTGCCGGTCGTCGGCGTGGTGCAGGGGCTGGCACTGGGGGGCGGGTTCGAGGCGCTGCTGCACTGCGACGCCGTCGTCGCGCACCTCGAGGCCTCGATGGGGCTCGTCGAGACCGGGGTCGGGCTCGTGCCCGGTTGGGGCGGGTGCGCGCGCATGCTGATTCGCCATGCGGAGGGAGGCGATCCCGCCGACCCGATGCCGGCGGTGATCCGTACCATGGAGCAGGTCGGCAGGGCGGAGACCGCGGCCAATGCGGCCGACGCCCGCGACAAGGGATTCCTGACGGCCCGCGACGTGATCGTGATGAACCCCGACCGGCTGCTCGACGAGGCCCGCCGCACCGCGCTCGCTCTCGTGCCCGGCTATCGCCCCCCCCGTCCGCCGGTGCTGCGCCTCCCGGGGGCCGCCGTGCTGCCGGCGATCGAGGCGGGGGTACAGGGGCTGGTGGCCGCCGGTCAGGCGACGGCCTACGACGCGGTCGTCGCCGCCGCGCTCGCGCGGGTCCTGACCGGCGGCGACACGACGCCCGACCGCACGGTGCGCGAGGCCGACCTGCTCGCGCTCGAGCGCGAGGCCTTCCTGCGGCTCGTCCGCGAGCCACGCACGCGCGAGCGCATCGAGCACATGCTGGCCACGGGCCAGCCGCTCCGGAACTAGGGGGCGAGGGGGAAGAGCAGGTGGAACGCGCTCCCGCGTCCGGTTTCGCTCTCGGCGGCCACATGGCCGCCGTGCTGGCGCATGCCGCCGTACACCACGGCGAGGCCGAGTCCGGTGCCGGCCCGTCCCCTCGTGGTGTAGAACGGCTCGAAGACGCGCGTCAGCTGGTCGCGGGTCATGCCGACGCCGGAGTCGCGCACGGTCAGTCGGGCGAAGCGCCCCGCCGGCAGCGACGTGCCGAAGGCGATGCTCGGCAGCGGCAGCGTGAGGAGCCCGGTCTCGAGGGTCAGGGTGCCGCCATCGGGCATCGCGTGGCCCGCGTTGCTGACGAGATTGAGCAGCGCCTGGTCGAGGAAGGCGCGGTCGGCGAGGATGGGGAGCGGCTCGGCGGCGAGCGCCAGCCCGATGGTGACGCGCTTGTCCACGATCGACGCGGCCATGTCGCGGAAGTCGCGCACGACGTCGGTCAGGTCCGACGCCTGTCGGGCGACCGCCTCGCGGCGGGCGATGAACAGCAGCTTCTTCGTGAGGCCCGCCGCACGGTGCGCCGCGCCGATGATGCCGGCGACGTCCTCCCGGATGTCGTCGCCGGCATCGAGACCGTCCCGCGCCATCTCGGCCGAGGCGAGGATGACGTTCAGGATGTTGTTGAAGTCGTGCGCGACGCCGCCGGCCATCAGGCCGAGGGCCTCCATCTTCTGCGTCTGCCGGAGGTCGGCCTCGAGGCGCCGCTGCTCGTCGAGCACCAGCGCGAGGCCCACGCGATCCCCGATCGACGCGGCGAATTCCTGTTCGGCGATCGTCCACGCGCGAGAGCCCCCCACGTGCTCGAAGCAGACGATGCCCATCGTCTGGCGTTCGGCCTGGATGCCCGTGTCGAGCAGGGCACCGATGCCGAGCGGGCCGACGTACGACTCGCGGAACTCGGCCAGGACCGGGTCGCGCCGCGCGTCCTCGACCGCCAGCACGCGTCGGGCGTGCAGGGCCTCCCAATAGACGGGGTGCGTCGTCGCGGAGACCAGCGCCGTGTCCCATCCCGGGATGCCGTTGTGCCACCTCGGGCCGCTGTAGATCGCGGAGCGCGCGCGATCGTAGCGCCAGACGCTCACCCGCGCGACGTCCATCGCCTCGGCTGCCGAGCGGCAGATGCTCCCGAGCGCCGTGTCGAGGTCGGGCCACGACGCGATCGCGAGGCCGGACAGCACCTCGCGGTACCGGCGCGCGTCGGCCTCGAAGCGCTCCAGCGATGTGGGCTGCCCGGCGTCGCCGTTGACGCCTGCCTCGTCGCGTTCGTCCGGCATCTGTACATGAGATACCGGCACCGCCCGTCGCGGGCAATGGTCGGCGCGGCATGGATCGGACTTGCCCGTCCGAGCCCCGGTGCCGATCACTTCTCCGTCATCCCCAGCCCCACCCGCCCATGCCCGCCTACCGCGCCCCGCTCGACGACATCCGCTTCGTCCTTCACGACGTGCTCGGCACCGAGCAGCTCCGGGCGCTGCCCGGCTACGAGGAGGTGACCCCCGACCTCGTGGACACCGTGCTCGACGGCATGGCTCAGGTCTGCGAGGAGGTGCTCTTTCCGCTCAACCAGGTGGGGGACCAGGTCGGGAGCACCGTGGCCGACGGCGTCGTGACCACGCCACCGGGCTTCAAGGAGGCCTACGCCACCTTCTGCGAGGCGGGGTTTCCGGGGCTCTCCTGCGACCCGGCCTACGGCGGTCAGGGCCTGCCGCTGACCCTTCGGGCCGTCCTCGACGAGATGGTCTGCAGCACCAACCTGAGCTTCGGGATGTTCCCCGGGCTGACGTACGGGGCCTACGAGGCGCTGCATGCCTACGGCACCGACGAGCTGAAGGACGCCTACCTGGCGAAGCTGGTCTCGGGCGAATGGGCGGGGACGATGTGCCTCACCGAGCCGCACGCCGGCACCGACCTCGGCATCATCACGACCAAGGCAGTCCCCGCCGGCGACGGCGCGTACCACGTGACCGGCAGCAAGATCTTCATCACGGCCGGCGAGCACGACCTCACGCCGAACATCGTGCACCTGGTGCTGGCCAAGCTGCCGGACGCCCCGCCGGGCACCAAGGGCATTTCCTTGCTGCTCGTCCCCAAGTACCTGCCCACCGAGGACGGCCGCCCCGGGACGCGCAACGGCGTCACGTGCGTCGGGGTCGAGCACAAGATGGGCATCAAGGCGAGCCCCACCTGCCAGCTGCAGTTCGACAACGCCAAGGGCTGGCTCGTCGGCGAACCGCACAAGGGGCTGCGCGCGATGTTCATCATGATGAACGGCGCGCGCCTCAACGTCGGCATGCAGGGCCTCGGCCTCTCCGTCACCTCGTACCAGAACGCGCTGCAGTACGCGAAGGACCGGTTGCAGATGCGGGCGCTCAAGGGTGCGGCCCGGCCCGACCAGCCGGCGGACCCCATCATCGTGCACCCCGACGTCCGTCGCGGGCTGATGACGATGAAGTCGTTCAACGAGGGGGCGCGCGCCCTCGCCTATCATGTGGGCATGGAGATGGACGTCATCCTCCATCACCCCGACCCCGCGCGACGGCAGGAAGCGGAGGACCTCGTGGCGCTGCTGACGCCGGTGGTGAAGGCCTTCTTCACCGATGTCGGGTTCGAGAGCGCGAACATCGGGCTCCAGACCTACGGCGGCCACGGCTACATCCGCGAGTACGGCATGGAGCAGTACGTGCGCGACTCGCGCATCGCCCAGATCTACGAGGGCACCAACGGCGTCCAGGCGATGGACCTCGTCGGCCGGAAACTGCCGGCCGAGATGGGACGCCTGCTGCGGCGCTTCTTCCAGCCGACGCACGAGCTCATCGAGCGCGAGTCGCAGGGCGACCTGAAGGACCTCGCCGAGGCCCTCGGCCAGGGCTTCCGGCGCCTCCAGCAGGGCACGCAATTGATCCTCGCGAAGGGGATGCGCGATCCCAACGAGGCCGGAGCCGCCGCCTCCGAGTACCTGCGCATCTTCGGCCTCGTGGCCGTCGGGGCCATGTGGCTGCGCATGGCGCGGGTCGCGCAGGACAAGCTGGCCGCGGGCGCCGGCCCGAAGGAGGCCTTCTACCGCTCCAAGGTCGTCACCGCGAAGTTCTGGATGACGCGCATCCTGCCGCAGGCGCACGGCCTCATGGCGTCCATCGCGGCGGGCGGAGAGACGATCATGGCGCTCGAACCGGACGCCTTCTAGGCGACCCGGCGCGGCGGCGGGTGGGGGGTGCCCCCCGCCCGCCGCTGCCGAGTCGCGTTATCTTTTCGCGGCCCCCCTCATCCCCCACGCGACCGGAGCCCATGGCGAAGCAGGACCTGATCGAAGCGGAAGGCGTCATCACCGAGGTCCTTCCCAACGCGACGTTTCGCGTACAGATGGAGAATGGCCACGAGGTCTTCGCGACCGTCGCAGGCAAGCTCCGTCGCTTCAACATCCGGGTCCTGGCTGGTGATCGCGTCACGCTCGAGCTCTCCCCGTACGACCTCACCCGAGGCCGGATCACCTTCCGTCACAAGTAGGCGGCGGCCGCGCCCGGCGGACGACCGCAGTCCCGAGCCCCGCACGGAGCCGCGCTGCCGCTCCGCCGGTCAATTCCCGGCGGGTGACGCCGATACTCGAGGTTCAGCCCGCCGGACGTCCGTCCGGACCGGCATCCGACGCCCCGACGAACGCCTGTGACCGAGCGCTCGAACGAAGGCAAGGTCCCCGTCCTGCACCCCGTCGAGCGGCGACGCCAGCAGTACCTGTCGCTGTCGCGCCGGGTGATCGTCGTCTGCGCCAGCATCGTGGCGTTCGACCTCGTCGCCGGACGGCTGCTGGCCGAGCAGGTCTTCGTGACGTCGGCGGGCATCCTGACGCTGTGGATCGCGGCGTGCGCCGGGCTCGACCTCGTCGCGCGGCGACTGACGACCGAGGCCGGCATCGACCGGCTCTTCGTCGGCACGTTCATCCTGCACGTCGTCGGCGTGCTCGCGACCCACTGGTCGGCCGGCGGCGGCTGGTGGCTCGGGGCCACCTTCCTTGGCGTCGTCGTGATCGTCGCTGTGACGATGCTCGACGGCATGGCCGCGACCTTCATCGTGTCGCTCGCCACCTTCAGCTGGGCGATGCTCATCTGGGTGCAGGCCTTCGGCCTCGCCGAGCCGCCCGCCGTCCTCGGGACGCAGCCTATCGCGGGGAACCTCGCCATCGCCTTCACGCAGGTGGTGCTGGGCACCATCGGGATCGCCGCGCTGGTGATCCTGCAGCGCGCGCAGGTGCGGTCGGTGAAGCGGAGCGAGGAATCGTGGCGGCTGCTCGTCGACACCGCCCCCGACCTCATCCTCACCCTCGACGCGAACGGCTCGATCCTCAGCGCCAACGACACGGTGGTGCGCGTCACCGGCTACGCTCGCGAGGACCTCGTCGGCCGCCCGCTGACCGCCTTCGCCGACGGCGATGCGGAGCTGGTGCTCGAACGCTTCGGGCAGGTGCTGCAGGGCGAGCCCGGCCGCTTCGAGCATCGCTTCCGGCGGGCCGACGGCTCGGTCGCCTGGCTCCAGGTCTCGGCCGCCTCCGTGCGAGACGACGCCCGGTCGGTGGGCCTGCTCCTGACGGCCCGCGACGTCACCGAGGAACGCTCCGCCGCCGAGGAGTGCGAGCGCCTCCAGCACGAACTCGCACAGGGCCAGCGGATGCAGGCGATCGGGCGGCTCGTCTCCGGCGTCGCCCACGAACTCAACAACCCGCTCACGGCGATCATCGCCTTCACCGAGCAGCTCCGCAACGAGGAGGGCGACGGGGAGCGGCGGCAGATGCTGGCGATGGTGCACCAGCAGGCCCTGCGCTCCCGCGACATCGTCCGCGACCTGCTGGCGGTGGTCCGCAAGCGCGAGGGCCGGCCCGCCGAGACCACCACCTGGACGACGGTGCTCGGACGCCTCGAGGCGGTGCTGCGGGCGGAGGTCGAGCGCCTCGGGGCGCGGCTCATCGTGTGGCAGGATCCCGTCGCCGCACCGTGCACCGCCGATCCGGTGGGGCTCGAGCAGGTCCTCACCAACCTCGTCGTCAACGCCGCCCAGGCCGCGGGCCAGGGCGGCACGGTGACCGTGCGCGTGGTGGGCACGAGTCCCTTCAGCTTGCTCATCGTCGAGGACGACGGCCCGGGCATCCCCGCGGACGTGCTCGGGCGCATCTTCGAGCCCTTCTACACGACGAAGGCCGAGGGCGAAGGCACGGGGCTGGGGCTCTCGGTGTCGCTGGGCATCGTCGAGCAGTTCGGCGGCTCGATCCGCGCCGAGAACCGCCGACCGTCCGAGGGCGGCGGGGCGCGCTTCACGGTCACGCTGCCTCGCGCGGCGGCCGGCCCCCCCTCCCCGGCGCAGCCGTCCGGAGCGTCCTTCGGGGCCGGCGGGAAGGTCCCGGCCTTCAAGGTCACCACCCCCGAGTCGGCGCGCCTCTCCCAGGCCATGGAGGACGATGCCTTCGCGCCGCCGCCGCCCGTCCCCGAGGTGATCCCCGCGCCGGAGCCGGCCGCCACATCGGTCTCGCCCCCCGAACCGGCATCGGCCGCGCCGGTGCGCCGCGTCCTGATCGTGGACGACGAGGACGTGATCCGTCTCGCGCTGCGTCGCTACTTCCAGCGGCGCAACTGGGTGGTCATCGAGGCCGACGACGGGGATGTCGGGCTCGCCATCCTCCGGACGGGAGAGGTCACGCCCGATGTGATCGTGAGCGACCTCCGCATGCCGGGTGCGGGTGGCATCGAACTGCACGGCTACCTCGAGCGCGAGCGCCCTGACCTCATGGCCCGGCTCATCATCTCCACCGGCGACGTGGCCAGCCCGGAGGCCGCGAGCTTCCTCGAACGGGTCCGGTGCACGGTGCTGGAGAAGCCCTTCGACCTCGCGAAGCTCGAGCAGGCGGTGTCCGGCATCATCGCCGAGACGGCGAAGCCCGTCGCGGCCTAGGGACGATCGGGACGGGCGGCGCCAGACCGCCGCGCACGGCCCGTCAGGTCGTTCGCGACGTGGGGAGGGTCACCAGATGCCACGTCACGGCGGCCCCCACCACGAAGAGCAACCCGCCGATCCACACCCGCGGCATGACGATGACCGTGACCAGCATCGTCCCCCACATGATCACCAGCGACGTCACCTTGACGGCCGCCGGGAAGCCCAGCCCTGCCTTGTAGTCGCGGAGGTAGCGCCCGAAGAGCCGATTGGTGAGCATCCAGCGATGCAACGTCGGCGATGTCTTCCCGAAGCACCACGCAGCCCCGAGCAGGAAGCACGTTGTGGGCAGCAGGGGGACGAACATCCCCAGCACCCCCAACCCCAACGACGTCCAGCCGATGATGAGCAAGGCGATCCGCCACGCCTTCGGCATGGCCGGGGCGAGTGCGTTCGCGGGGGCGACCGGCAGCTGGGCGGCGGGACTCGTCATGACCCCCGCAAGCTAGGGGACGCCCCCCCATTCGGGGAGGTCGGCTCGGCAGGGCCGTTCCGGGAGCCCGGCCGCGACGTCTCGTGCCTCAACATGACCCACGTCACCGGCCCCTGCGGGATCCGCTCGTCCATCGGTCGCGCGCTCCGGCGGGTATCGCTCTCCGTCGTGCTGGTAGCGGCCTGCGGTCCGGCCGAGCAGCCCTCACCGGTCCGGGCACCGGGGCCCGTCGGCGCGGTGGACTCGCTGCAGCCGCGCGGCCCCGTCCTGCGGCTTCTCGACCGCCCGGCCGTGATGGCCGTCGAACGGATCGACGAGCTCCCGCTGTCGAGGGTCGAGGTGCGCTGGTGGGGACGAACGGACACCATTCCCGGGGTGCTCGTTCAGTTCATTCCGGAAGTCGTTGCCGACTCGACGCTCACCGGACTCGACTGGGCGGGACCAACCCTCGCGCGCGGGTTCGTCTTCCGCCACGGCGCGCGCACCGTGGAGGCGGTGCACCTCCCCGGCGACCTCCAAAGGGGCGGTGCGGTGGTGCGGCTGTCGCCCGGCGGACGGTACCTCGCCTACGTGGCCGAAGCCCGGTGCGGAGCCAGTCACTGCGCCCGGGTGAGCGTGCGGCGCTGGCCTTCGCTCGCCCTCATCGGTGCCCACCAGCTCGCCGTGAAGTGGGGCGACCGGCTCGACCCGCGCGACCGGATCGACTGGCTCGATCCCATGCGCGTGGCCTTCGAACTCTACGACGGGCAGCGCGCGGAGCGGACGGTGGCGGTCCTGCGCCTCGCAGCCGGCGGCCTACAGGTCGTTCGGCAGGCCATTCCGCGATAGGGACGCTCCTGATGGACATAGGGGAGGGGGGTATGTACACTCCTTCCATGTCGGTCACGCCGCCCCTTCCCGTCGTCGAAGCCCGGCCGCGCCCTGAGGGCGCTCCGTCGGCCGCGACGACGGTCTTCCCCGTGGGTGGCATGACGTGCGCCGCCTGCTCGGCGCGCGTGCAGCAGGCGTTGAGACAGGTGCCAGGGGTGGCCGATGCGACGGTCAACCTGATGATGGCGAACGCGACCGTCACGTACGACCCGCGCGTCGTCCAGGTGCCGGCGCTGGTCGGACAGGTCGTCGCGGCCGGCTACTCGGCGTCGCCGCCGGCCGACGAGGCCTCCGTGGTCGCCGAGGAAGCAGCGCGCGAGCGCCGGCAGGACGCGCACGAGCGGCAGGTGCGTCGCAAGGCCACCGTCGCGCTCGCGCTGGGGGTCGTCGCGATGCTGGTCTCGATGCCGCTCATGACGGTGGACGGGCACGCGGGCCACGGCGTCGCGATGGATCCGCTGATGCGCGGCGTCATGGGCTGGCTCGCGCCGCCGATGGCGCGGGTGATGCCGTGGCTGTTCGCGCTGCCGTCGGCGTCGCTGACGTGGGGCCTGCTGGCGCTCACCGCGTTGGTGATGGGATGGGCGGGGCGGCACTTCTATGCCGGCGCCTGGTCGGCGGCGCGACATGGCGCCGCGGACATGAACACCCTCGTTGCCGTCGGCACCCTCGCGGCCTTCGGCTGGTCGGTCGCGGTGACGGTGGCGCCGGCCTGGTTCGTAGCGCACGGCGTGGCACCGGACGTGTACTACGAGGCGGTGGTGCTGATCCTCGCCTTCGTCCTTCTCGGCAACACCTTCGAGGCGCGCGCGACGCGCCGCACGAGCGACGCCCTGCGGCACCTGGTCTCGCTGCGGCCGGCGACGGCCCTGGTGGTCGTCGGCGACCACGACGAGGCGCGGCCCACCGACGCGCTCCGGCCCGGCGACCTCGTGCGGCTCCGGCCGGGCGACCGCGTGCCGGCCGACGGCGAGGTGCACGACGGGTCGAGCGCGGTGGACGAAGCGATGCTCACGGGCGAACCGATGCCGGTCGCGAAGCGCCCGGGAGACCGGGTGATCGGCGGGACGGTCAACGGCACGGGGACGCTCGTCGTGCGCGTGACGGCCACGGGGGCCGACGCGGTGCTCGCGCAGGTCGTGCGGCTGATGCGCGACGCGCAGGGGAGCCGGGCGCCCATCCAGCAGCTGGCCGACCGGGTGAGTGCCGCCTTCGTGCCGGCGGTGCTGGGGCTCGCGGCGCTCACCTTCTCCACGTGGGCGGGGGTGCTGCTGCTTGGCCTCGACCGGCCGGCGGTCGAGGCGCTGGTGCGTGCGTTCGCTGCGGCGACGGCGGTGCTCATCATCGCCTGCCCGTGCGCGATGGGGCTCGCGGTGCCGACGGCCGTGATGGTCGCCACCGGGCGCGGCGCGGCGATGGGGGTGCTCTTCAAGGGCGGCCGCGCGCTGCAGCGGGCCGGCGACGTCACGACGGTCGTGCTCGACAAGACGGGCACGATCACCGCCGGCACGCCGACCGTGACGGACGTGCTCGAGGCCCCGGGCAGTCCGGTTCCGCTCGCGCAGGCACTGGCGCTCGCGGGCGCGGTCGAGCGGTCGAGCGAGCACCCGCTGGCCGCGGCGATCGTGGCGCGGGCACGCGCCGGGCAGCGGCGCCTGCCGCTGGCGTCGGACGTCCATGCGGCCCCGGGGCAGGGGGTGCGCGGCACGGTCGGCGGGCGCACGGTGCTGGTCGGCAGCAAGGCGTTCGTCGAGGCGAACGGCGTCACGACCGGCGCGCTGGCGGCGGCGGCCGAGGCCCTCATGGTGCAGGCCCGTACGCTGGCGTGGCTCGCCGTTGACGGCACGCTGGCGGCGGTGGCGGGCATCGCCGACCCCGTCAAGCCGTCGTCGGCCGACGCGATCGCGCGGCTCAAGGGGCTCGGACTCGAGGTCGTGATGCTCACCGGTGATTCGGCGGCAACCGCCCATGCCGTGGCGCGCGCGGTCGGCATCGAGACCGTGATCGCCGGTGTGCTGCCCGCAGGGAAGGTCGAGGCGATCAAGGCGCAGCAGCGGCGCGGGCGGGTCGTGGCGATGGTGGGGGACGGGGTCAACGACGCCCCGGCGCTGGCGCAGGCCGACGTCGGCCTCGCGCTCGGCACCGGCACCGACGTCGCCGCGCAGGCGGCGGACGCGGTGCTGATGCGCGGGGAACTCGGAAGCGTGGCCGACGCGATCGCCCTGTCGCGGCGGACGATGCGCACGATGCGCCAGAACCTGGGCTGGGCGTTCGGCTACAATGTCGTGGCCCTGCCGGTCGCGGCGGGGGTGCTGTACCCGGTGGCCGGCATCCTGCTGAGCCCCATCCTCGCGTCGGCGGCCATGGCCTTCAGCTCGGTCTCGGTGGTGACGAACTCGCTGCGCCTGCGTTCGGCGCGCCTCGCATGAGCGGGCATCCCCGCCACCCGCCCGGCGATCGCCACGCCGTGCACGCTGTGCACGCCGTGCACGCAGTGCACGCCTCGGAGGCGAGGCGCGAGGCCAACCTTGTGCGGCTGCGCCGCATCGAGGGTCAGGTGCGCGGGCTGCAGAAGATGATCGAGGAGGACCGCTGGTGCGCCGACGTCGTCGCGCAGATCACGAGCGTGCAGGAAGCGCTGCGCGGCGTGGCGAAGGAACTCCTGCGCCATCACCTCGAGCACTGCGTCGCGTCCACGGCGACGTCGAGTGCCGAGGCGCGGGCGGCGGTGCTGGACGAGGTCGTGGACGTCTTCTACCGGAAGGGATGACGATGCGACGCCTCGTGGCCGCCGTCGTGCTCGGGTTGCTGTCGCATGGCGCGTGGGCGTCGTCGGCGGTGCTCTGCCCGATGGGGATGGCGTCCGCGGTGGACGCGCCGGCGGACACCGTGGCCGCGGTGGCCGCGTCCGCGCCGGCCGTGCCGCATCACCACGGCCCTGGGCCGGTGTCGCCCTCGGTCCCCGCGCCGGACGAGCGCGGGTCCACCGACCGATCCGGGCCGTCCGACGCGTCGTGCCTGCTCGCCCTCGGGTGCGCGCCCATGGTCGCCCCACCAGTCCCGGCGGCGTCGCCACCGCCGGCACGGTTGCCGTCCGTGGTCCCGCCTGGTGCCGACGCCTGGCGAGACGGGATCGTACCCACCATCGAGCCGCCGCCGCCGCGGGCGAAATGACCGGTCGCCGCGGCCGGCGGGCGCGCCACGTGAGGGCGCGTTCGTCGGCCCGCGCCGGGTTGGCTACTGCGTCGGCGGGGCCCCCGTCGAACCGTCCATCCGTGCCACGAGTGGCGGCGTCCATGCCGGGCGCCGGCCCGGTGGCACCGCCATCCTCATCGCCTTCTGTCCATGCGTGTCCGGCTCTGGCCGGTCCTGTGGCTCTTCGTCGCCTCGTCGGCGTCGGCCCAGACCGACTTCTACAACCCGGATCGCGGCCGTCCCCTGCTCATCGAGGACGCGACCACGATCGAATACCAATCGTTCGAGTTCCAGATGGCCCCGCTGCGCCTCGAGCGGGAGAACGGCGGCAAGTACTCGTGGGGGCTCGAACCCGAGCTGGCCTGGGGGGTGCGCCGCCGCACCCAGCTCGAGTTCGGCGTACCGCTCGCGATCATCGACAAGGCCGGGCGTCCCGTGCAGCGGGGGGTGGCGGGCCTCGACGTCGAACTCATGCACAACCTGAACGTCGAGACGCTCACCCTGCCGGCGCTGACGCTCGGCGTCTCGTCGCTGCTGCCGGTCGGCGACCTCGGGCCACGCGTCGCGTACGGCCGGCTCAAGGGGATCGCCACGCGCACGCTCGGGCTCGCCGGCCGCCTGCACGTGAACGTCGAGGCGACGGCCGGCCCGCGCGCCGAGCGGCTGGGCGGGGCGACGGGCGGCACGACCGCGGGGCCGAGCGGGCTCGAGCTGGCGCGCTGGATGGCCGGCGCGGCGTTCGATCGCGCGATACCCGCGCGCAGCGTGCTGCTGATGGCGGAGACCTACGCCCGCCGACCCCTCGATCCGTCGCGGCCGCTCGAATGGACGGCCGGGGCAGGGCTGCGCTGGCAGGTCGGCCCGCAGCTGGTCTTCGACGCCGCCGCCGGCCGCCGCGTCACCGGCACCGAGCAGGCGTGGTACCTCACCGTCGGCACCGCGTATGCATTCGGCATCGCGCGGTTCGTCCCCCTCGCGAGGCCCTGAGCATGCGCCGTCTCTCCCGTGTCCTGCGTCTGTGCGTCGCGGTCGCCGCCGCGTCCCCCGCAGCGCTCGCCGCCCAATGGGCGACCGTCGCCAAACAGTACTTCTACCCGGCCCCGCACAACTGGGTCTTCCGCACGTGGTATCCCGCCGCGGACCGGCTCTTCAACGCCTTCGACTACGGCCACGCGATCATCTCCGAGGTGCTCCTCACGCACGACTCGGCGCGGGCCGTGCCGCGGCTCGAGGAGCGCGAGTACCAATACGTCACCGGCGTCCTGCTGCGGAATCCGCCGCGCCTGCCGATCGAGGAGGCGGCGGTGATGCTCACCTACGTGCGTCTCGCGCCGGAGGCGAAGTTCATGTTCGAGTGGGCGCACGTGCTGCACCGGCAGGTGTACGACGTCCTCGCCGACCGCCGCCTGAGCCGCGCCCAGCAGGACAGCGCCGTGGATGTCATCTGGCGCTTCTACCGCTCGCGTCCCGACCTGGCGTTCAGCGCGGTGCCCAAGAGCATGGCGCTCATGCAGGAGCAGTGGTATTCGCTGGCCTTCCGCCAGGCGTACCCGAAGATGAACGGGCTGATCTGGGCATATCACTGGCTGCAGATGGGGCTCTACGAACCCCTCGTCGTCGGTCGCACCGAGGAGGAGCGGCAGGCCGGCGTGGCGGCGGCGGTGGCGCGCTTCCGCCAGATGCTCGAGGGCGCCCCCGACGGCTTCCCGGTGGTCATGCCGATGACGCCGGCGATCGCCCCGGCCTTCACGGCGCGGTGGCCCCACCTGGCGGCGGTCTTCGACAACCTGCACTCGATGCACGACGTCGTCAGCGATATCCTGGCCAACCCCCGGGTGCCGGCGGGCGACAAGCGGCGGCTGATCCTCGAGGCCGCCCGCGCGTACCGCGACGACACCACCGAGGCGATGACGGTCGAGGGGTGGAAGCGGATGGCCGTCGCGATGGGCCTGGAGAACCAGGGGGGGCCGGCCGTGGGCTTGCTGCCGGCGCTCGCCGTGCCGACGATGCCGCGCGGGGCCGTGATGCGGCACGACCGGGACGGCAACCCGGTGGGGGACCACGGACATCACCATCATCCTGTGATCCAGGACACACTGAGGAAGCCGCCGACTCCCCGGGACTCGACAGCCGCGCGTCGTGCTGCAAGCTTGCCGTGATGATCCGGCTGCCAGAATCCCCCGACGCCTTCGCCGACGCCACGTGGGCCGAGGTCGCCCCGTGGTACGACGCCCTGGCCGAGGCGCCGCTCGCCTCCGCGACGGCCGAAGCGTGGCTGGCGACCTGGTCCCGGCTCGAGGAGCTTGTCGCCGAGGCGGGGACGCGCGCACTCATCGCCTACACGTGCGACACGGCCGACGCGGGGAAGGAGCGCACCTACCTCCGGTTCTTCTCCGAGATCTTCCCCAAGTCGGAGGCCCAGCAGGTGCGGCTCGCGCGGCGGCTGCTCGACCTCGACATCCCGCGCCGCGACCTGCAGCCGGTGCTGGAGCAGTTCCGGATGGACGTCCGCATCTTCCGCGACGAGAACGTCCCGCTCCACGCCGAACTCGAGGCCCTCGCCGCCGAGTACCAGAAGATCACCGGCGGCTTGTCGGCGGACTGGGACGGCGAGCCGAAGACGATCCCCCAGCTGCAGCCGTACCTGCAGGACGCCGACCGCGGCGTGCGCGAGCGCGCCTTCCGCCTCGGGGCCCGGGCCTACCTCGAGAAGCGCGACGCCCTCGCCGACCTGTTCGACCGCATGTACGAGCGGCGGCAGGCGCTGGCGCGCAACGCCGGCTTCGCGGACTATCAGGCGTACGCGTTCGCGGCCAAACACCGCGCCGACTACACGCCGGACGACTGCCGCCGCTTCCACGAAGCGGTCGAGCAGGTGGTGGTGCCCGCGGCCGAGCGGCTGCTGGCGTACCGGCGCGAGTGCCTCGACCTCGGGACCCTGCGGCCATGGGACCTCGCGGTGGACCCCGACGGAGCACCGCCGCTCCGGCCGTTCGCCGACGCCGCCGGCTTCGTCTCGGGGGCGCAGCGGGCCTTCACCACGCTCGATCCGCAGTTCGGCGCGTGGTTCGGCGAAATGGAGCGCGCCGGCCTGCTCGACCTCGAGAGCCGGCCCGGGAAGGCCCCGGGGGGCTACTGCACCAAGCTGGCCGCGCAGCGCGTGCCGTTCATCTTCATGAATGCCGTCGGCGTCGCCGACGACGTGAACACGCTCGTCCACGAGGCCGGCCACTGCTTCCACGCCTTCGAGGCGCGCGAACATCCGTTCATCTGGCAGCGAGGCACGGGGAGCGAGGCGGCCGAGCTGGCGTCGATGGCCATGGAGCTGCTCGCGGCACCGCACCTGGTGCGGCCTACCGGCTACTACTCGTCCGAGGACGCACGCCGTGCCCAGCTCGAGCACCTCGAGGACGTGATCTTCTCGCTGCCGCACATCGCGAGCGTGGACGCCTTCCAGGCGTGGATCTACACATCGGGTCGCGGGCACGACGCGGCGGCCCGCGACGCGGCGTGGCTGGAGATCCGCGCGCGCTTCGAGCGCGGCATCGACTGGTCGGGTCTCGAGGCCGAGCGGACGGCCCGGTGGTACCGGCAGCTCCACATCTTCGAATACCCGTTCTACTACATCGAGTACGGCATCGCGCAGCTCGGCGCGCTGCAGGTCTGGCGCCGGTCGCTGCAGGACCCGGCCGATGCGGTGCGGCGCTACCGCGAGGCGCTCCGGCTCGGAGGGACCGCCCGCCTGCCCGAGATCTACGCCGCCGCCGGCGCGCGGCTCGTCTTCGACGCCGCGACGATGAGCGAGCTCGTGGGGCTCGTCGAGGCCCGGATCGCCGAACTGCGCCGGGCCGCCCGGATCTCCCCCGCGCTCGGCGTTCCCGTCGTCGCGCGGCGGTAACCGCCGCGCGCCGCCGCCGCCGCCGGCCGCCGGTCCGCGCCGGCCGCAGCGCTGGCGTCCGGCGGGCGCGCGGGCTTTCTTGCGCGCGTGTCCGCCGCCGCCGAGTGGGTCGAGATCGCCGCCGCCTCGCTCGGCATCGCCAGCGTCTGGTTGGCGGCGCGCGAGCGGATGCTGTCGTGGCCGCTCGGTCTCCTCAACGTGCTGGCCTACGCGGGCATCTTCTGGGGGGCGCGGCTCTATGCGAACGCCGGCCTGCAGGTCGGCTACCTGCTGCTCAACGCGCTGGGCTGGTGGCGCTGGCGCCATGGCGGGGCCGCCGACCTCCCGGTGACCCGCACCCCGCGGCGGGCCGTCCCGCTCCTCGCCGCGAGCGTCGCGGCGCTGTCGGTCGCGCTCTACGTGCCGCTCGCGCGCGCCGGCGGCACGGCACCGGCGCTGGACGCCACGCTCACGGCCGCCTCGCTGGTCGCCCAATGGCAACTGACCCGCAAGCGGGCCGACACCTGGGCGTGGTGGATCGCGATCAACGTCGGCTACCTCGTCCTGCTCGTGGGCCAGGGGCTGTGGCCGTCGGTGGTGCAGTACGCGGTGTTCCTCGGGATCGCCGTGGACGGCCATCGCCGGTGGTGGCGCGACACCCCCGGCGCCGCCGCGACGTAGGATCGCCATGGACTCCGACCGCTACTTCGCGACCGTCCGGTCGCCCCGATACGCGGTGCTGTTCGCCCTGCCGCTGCTGCTGTCCTACGAGGCGCTCGTCGCCGCCCGGGGGATGACCGGGGGAACCGTGCGCAACGGGGCCGACGCGCTGGTGACGTGGCTCTTCACCGCCGTCGCCGGCCCCGACGGCCCCCTGCTGTTCGGGGCCCTGCTCGTGGGCGGCGGCGCGTGGCTCGCCTGGCGCGACCGCCGCGGCGGTGCGCTTCGCCCCGCCTGGTTCGCGGTGATGTTCGCCGAGTCCGCAGCGCTGGCGGTCGCGACGGCGGTGGTCGTCGGGTCGGTGACCGCGCAGGTGCTCGGCCAAGCGGGACTCCTCGCCGCCATGACCGCGCCGCTCGAGCAACTCTCCGCCGCAGACCGGCTGGCCGTGTCGCTCGGCGCGGGGCTCTACGAGGAGCTCGTCTTCCGCGTCGTGCTCGTCACCGGGCTCGCCTGGCTGGGCCGCGCGGCGTTCGGCTGGAAGGCCGGGCCGGCCATGGGCGTCGCGGTGGCGGCGTCGGCGGTCCTGTTCAGCGCCTTCCACTACGTCGGCCCCGGCGGCGACACCTTCTCGGTCGCCTCGTTCACGTTCCGCCTGCTCGCCGGCGCCTGGTTCAGCGGGCTCTACGCGCTGCGCGGCTTCGGCATCGCGGCGTGGACGCACGCCCTCTACGACGTCGGCGTGTTGCTGCTCTGAGGCGCGGCCGTGACGCGGCCGACACGGGGTCGTGGGCGGATCGTGCGGTAGGCCTCGCACCCTTCACGTCCGGAGCGCGCCCTCGCGTGCCGGCCTGCCGGGCGGCAGGCGGCATCCGATTCGACGCGGGGGCCACACCGGAGATCCGCATGTCCCCGTCGCCCGTGGTGTCCCGCGTCGTCGTCGCCGTGCTCGACGGCCTTCGACCGGATGCGATTGACCCGTTCGACCTGCGGCACTGGAAGCGGCTGGCCCGGGGAGGGGCCGAGACGCGCGCCGGCACCAGCGTGCGCCCCAGCGTGACCGCTGCCGCACTGACGTCCCTGTTCACCGGCGTCGCGCCCTCGGTGCACGGTATCGAGTCCGAGGCCTTCCGGTTGCCGAAGCAACCCGGCCGACTTCCGCTCGTGACAAAGGTGCTGGCGGCCCACGGCATCCCCACGACGGTGCACATCCGTCGCATCCCGTGGCTCTGTCGCGGCCTCGCGCGTCAGTTCGCGCGGCACGCGGGCGCTGCCCGCGTCACCATGACGGGGGACCACGCCCCCGAGATCCTCGCCGCGGCCGAGGGGACACTGCGGGAACGCCTCCCCGGCTTCACGTTCCTGCACTTCCCCGACGCCGACCGGGCCGGCCACGCGCACGGCTGGATGAGCGGTGCCTACGCCGCGGCGGCGCGCACGCTCGACGACACCCTCGGGCGCCTCGCCGGGATGCTCGAGCTGGATCGCGGCGACGACACGCTGCTGATCGCCTGCGCCGACCACGGCGGCGGCGGCGCCGTGCCGACCCACCACCACAGCGCGCATCCGCTGGACACGACCATCCCGATCCTGATGGCGGGACGCGGCGTGCGTCCTGGCGTGTGCCTCGACGGGGCGCGCTGGCTGGATCTGCCGGCGACCGTCGCGTGGACCCTTGGCGTCACGCCGCCGTCGGCGTGGGACGGGCGGCCGCTCACCGAGGCGTTCGCCGAGACGCTGGTGGCCGCCGCCTGACGCGGGCCCCGTCACGAGATCGCCGTTCGTCACGTCCGCCGTTACCTTGCACGGCAGGACGCGTCGTCCGTACGATGCGCGCAACGCGTCCGCCCCCCATGCCCGACACGCGCCTCGCCGCCACCGCCACCGCCGCCCCGCCGCCGCTCGATCGTCCGGCGGGGCCGCCGTCGTTGACGGATCGGTTGTTCCCGCTCGAGCCGCTGCCCGAGATCGAGATCGCCACCGCGCCGCTGGCGCCGCCGCGCCGGCCGGATGCGTCGCTCTCGGTGCTCGACGTCAGCGAGTTCTTCGGCGAGACGTCGGGCGGCATCCGCACCTACCTGCTCGAGAAGGCGAAGTACGTCGAGGCGCACCCGGAGCTGCGGCAGGTGATCATGGTGCCGGGCCCCGAGGACGCCATTTCCGAGAGCGACGGCGTCCGCGTGTACCGCCTGCGCGGGCCGGCGATCCCCAAGCAGAAGCCCTATCGCTTCATGCTGGCGACGCGTTCGACCCGGCGGGTCGTCGAGCACGAGGCGCCGGACCTGATCGAGGTCGGCAGCCCCGGCTTGGTGCCGTGGCTGATGCGCCTCGCCACGCGGCGGATCGAGACCCCGCTGGTGTACTTCTACCACAGCAACTTCCCGCGGGTCTTCGCGCCGTTCCCCGAGCGCGCGACGGCGGCGCGGCGGTGGCTCTACCGGGCCTCGTGGCAATACGCGCGACGGCTCGACCGCATGTTCGACGTCACCATCGCGGCCTCCGACTTCTCGGTGGACGAACTGCGCGGCGCGGGCATCGACCGGGTGGTCAAGGCGCCGCTGGGCGTGGACCTCGCGTTCTTCCGCCCGGATCGCCAGGCGCGGCGCGCCGAGGTGCGCGCGCGGCTCGGGTTCGACGACCGGCCGTTGGCGGTGTTCGTGGGGCGCTTCGCGAAGGAGAAGGAGCTCGACCTGCTGGTGCGCGCATGGGCGGAGGTCGAGCGGACCTCCGACTGCGAGCTGGCGATCGTCGGCGACGGCCCGATGCGCCCGATGCTGCAGGCGCTGGCCGCGGGCCGGCGGCGCGTCCACTTCGTTCCCTTCCAGACGAACCGCGACGCGCTGGCCGACGTCGTCGCGGCGGCCGACTTCTTCGTCGCCCCCTGCTCGCAGGAGACCTTCGGGCTCAGCTCGCTCGAGGCGCTCGCCACCGGCATCCCCGTGCTGTCGGCCGATCGCGGCGGCGTCTCGGAGCAGGTCCGGCGCTCCGGCGCCGGCACCTGCTTCGCCAGCGGCGAGCCCGCCGCCCTCGCCGAGGGAGTGCGGCAGATGGTCCAGGCGGACCTCGCGGCGCTCGGCGCTCGTGGCCGCGCGTACGCGGAGCGCGAGCACGCGTGGTCCACGGTGTTCGACCGCATCGTCGCGGTCTATCGCGACGTCGTCGCGGCGCGCTGACCGGCGACGCGCGTGCGGCTGCTCGTCTCGATCCACGACGTCACGCCGGCGCTGCGCGCCGAGTGCGAGGCCCTGTGGGCGATGTGCCGCGCGCAGGACGTCACCCCCGCGCTGCTGGTGGTCCCCGACTGGCACGGCCGCGCCCCGCTCGCCGCCGATCGTGCGTTCGTCCGCTGGCTGCTCGATCGCGCCGCCGAGGGGGCGGAGATCTTCCTGCACGGCGAGCGGCACGACGAGGCGGGCTTGCCCCGCACGTTGAGCGACCACTGGCGGGCGTTCGGCCGCACGGCCGGCGAGGGGGAGTTCCTCACCCTCGACGCGGCGCCGGCGTTCGAGCGCATGGCGCGCGGGGCGGAACTGCTGCGCGGGCTCGGCCTCGACCCGATCGGCTTCATCCCGCCCGCATGGCTCTCGCGGCCGGGATGCTGGGAGGCGGCGCGTCGGCTCGACCTCCGCGTCGGCGAGGACCACCGGCACGTGATCCTCATCCGCGAGGACGAGTGGCGTGTGGTGCCGAACCTCTGCTGGAGCGGCCGGACCCCCGTCCGCGCGGTGGTGTCGCGCGCGGTCGTGGCGCGTCAGGCGCGGCGCCTCGTGCCCGGTGAACTGGCCCGCGTCGTCCTGCATCCGGCCGACCTGCGGCATCCCGCGACGACCGCGGGGACGCGCGAGGTGCTGGCGTCGCTGCTGGCGCGCGGGGGGCGGACGGTGCCGTACGCGGGGCTCCTGGCCGGCGCATCCGCGGTGGCCGCGTGACGGTGGGGGCGGCGGCGACCCCACCCGTCCGACCGCGCGAGCGCCTCGCCGAGGGGCTCCGCGTCGCCCTGTTCAGCGACACGTACCCGCCGCAGGTCAACGGCGTGGCGCGCACCCTCGCGCGCCTCGCCGAGGCGATCCGCGCGCGGGGCGGGGCGGTCCGCGTCTTCTGCACCGAGGACCCCGACGCCGAGCCGCATCCCGACGTCGTCCGCTATCCGAGCACGCCGTTCTGGGCGTACCCGCAGCTGCAGTTGGCCCTGCCGCGCTTCCCGCGGGCGAAGACCGACCTCGCGGCGTGGCAGCCGACCCTCGTGCACGCGGCGACACCCTTCGGCGTCGGGCTCTCGGGCCGCCACGCCGCCCGTGCGCTCGGGCTGCCGTTCGTGACGAGCTACCACACGTCGCTGTCGGCCTACGCCCGCTTCTACCGCCTCGGCGCGCTCTCCGAGCCGGGCTGGGCGTTCCTGCGCTGGTTCCACAACAGCGGGCGGCGCACGTACTGCCCCACCGTGGCCGTCCAGCGCGAGATCGAGGCGCACCACTTCACGCACACCGCCATCTGGAGTCGCGGCGTCGAAACGCACCGCTTCGCCCCCGCGTTCCGGTCGGCCGCCATGCGGGCCGAACTGGGCGCCGACGACGACACGATGCTCGTCACCTACGTAGGGCGGATCGCCGTGGAGAAGGGGCTGCCGGTGCTGGCACGGGCGATCACGCGCGTCGTCGCCGAACGGGGCGCCCGCAAGGTGCGGTTCGCGCTCGCGGGCGACGGGCCGTACATGGCGGAGATGCGCGGGGCGGTGCCGGCCGAGGTCACCTTCACGGGGATGCTCGGCGGCGAACGGCTCTCGCAGTTCTACGCCGCCGGTGATGTGTTCGTCTTCCCGTCGGTGACCGACACGTTCGGCAACGTGCTCATGGAGGCGATGGCGAGCGGAGTGCCGATCGTGGGGGCCGAGGCCGGCCCGACGCGCGAGCTCGTCGGCGAGGATCGCGGGCTGCTGTTTCCCGAGGGCGATGACGCGGCCTGTGCCGCCGCGCTGCTCGGACTGGCGGACGACCCGGGGCGACGCCGCGCCATGGCCGCCGCCGGCCTCGCGTATGCCGGGGCGCGGAGCTGGGACGTGATCTTCGACGACCTGATCGCCGACTACCGCCACGTCGTGGATGCCGCCGCCGCGGAGCGTGCGTGAGCGGCGATCCCTCGCGCCCGCCCCGCGCTTCCGAGGTCACGGCCCTCGTCGTCGAGCGCCACGCCCGCGTCCACTGGCTGGCCCCGGACGCCCCGGCGCGCGAGGCGTGGGTGGTACTGCACGGCTACGGCCAGCTCGCGGGGTACTTCATCCGGCACTTCGGCGGCCTCGCCGACGCGGGCGCCCTCGTCGCGGCGCCGGAGGGACTCAACCGCTTCTACCTCGAGGCGCCGGACGTGCGCGCCGCCGGCGGGTCGCAGCGCATCGGGGCGACGTGGATGACCCGCGAGGACCGCGAGCACGAGATCGCGGACTACGTCGCCTACCTCGACCGCGTCGCCGACGCGGCGCTCGCGCGCTGCGCCCCCGGGGCGACGCTGCACGTGCTCGGCTTCTCGCAGGGCGGGACCACCGCGGCGCGCTGGGCGGCCCGCGGTCGGCACCGGCCGGCGTCGCTGGTGCTGTGGGCGTCGCAGGTGCCGGACGACCTGGCGCTGCCCGCCGACCTCGCCGACGTGGCGCTGACCTTCGTCGCCGGTCGTGAGGACGCGTACGTGTCGGCGGCCGCCGTCGCGGGACTCGAGGCCCGGTTGCTGGCCGCGCGCGTCCCCTACCGGCTGCAGTGGTACGACGGGGGGCACCGGATCGACCAGGCGGCGCTGCTGCGGGCCGTCGCGCGGGAGTGATCACGCGGGAGTGATCACGCGGGAGTGATCACGCGGGAGTGATCACGCGGGAGTGATCACGCGGGGATTGGCGCCAGCCGGCGCCCGCGAGATCCCGCTAGCTCCCGCGAACTCCCGCTAGATCCCGCGGCGGAACCGCTCGAGGTCGCGCCGGTCCTTCTTGCTGGGCTTCCCGTCGCCGTGACGGAACGCCGGCCCGCTCGCCTTCACCTGCAGCGCGAGCGCCTCGCGCGCCGCCTTCGAAGCCGGTGTTTCCTCGTAGAGCGTCGCGGCCACGGCCGCTGATCCCCGGCGCACCCCGAGCCCGGTGACCCGCACGACCCACTCGGTCGCGTGCTGCCGAACGCGGACCTCGTCGCCGACGCGCACGGTCTTCGCGCGCTTGGCCCGGTCGCCGTTGTGGCTCACCTTCCCGCCGTCGATCGCCTCGGCCGCCAGCGAGCGGGTCTTGAAGAACCGCGCCGCCCAGAGCCACTGGTCGAGCCGGACCCCTTCCGCATCGGACATGCGGGAGAAGCTAGCGCCGACGACTAGAACCAGACGAGCGCCGACATCCGGAAGAGCGTCGCCTGTTGCACGCGCTGGTCGCGCAGGCGCCACGCCCCGCGCACCTCGAGGCGGCCGACCCGCAGGGCGGCGCCGTACGTGAGCGCGAGGTCGCGGCGGTTGTCGGCGATCTCGGGGGCGGTGGTGGTCGCCCGCCGGTACTCCGCCACGTACGAGACGGTCGGTGTCACGAACGGCAGCACGACGAGCCCGCCCACCGGCACCGTGGCGCCGAGGCCCACGCCGACGGGGACGTCGAGAAAGCGTGACGGCCCTGGCTCCCCATTGGCGAGGTACCATCCGGCCCCGAGGTGGGCGCAGACGGTGAGGTGGGTGAAGAGCCGCGTCACGACCGTCGCTGCCGTGGCAGCCCGCAACGAGGCCCGGTCGGCACTCGTGCCGCCGGGAATGTCGAGCCGGCCGTTGTGCCACGAGCCCTCGAGGATGAGCGAGTTGCCGCTGCCGATCCAGGTGGGCGCATCGAGCCGCCGCCCGTACGTGAAGCCGGCTTCGACCTGTGCGTGCGTGGGCATCGACGCCACCCCGTAATCCACGGCGGCCGCGTGCCCCGACGGATGCGGTGCGACGCAGGCCTGGCCGCGAAGGGGGGCGGCGGCCAGGCCGGCGGCAAGGGCGAGGATCCGGCATCGCATGCCCCGAGTATCGGACGCTCGTCGCCCCCCTCAACCGGCGCGCCCCCCGCGCGCCGGAGGCCTACTCGTCGTCCCAGTCGCCGGCGGCGTCCGCCCAGACCTGCGCCTGGCCGTCCGGGCCGTATATCACCCGGACGAGCCAGGGTCGGCAGCAGACCTGGCAGTCCTCGACGTACTCCTGCTCCGCGCCGCTGCCGGGGTCGAGCGCCACCGTGATGACCTCGCCG
>Ga0209972_10000058_pt1 | contig 102525 bp, 87 predicted proteins | sample NOAtaG_7_FD_187302 | JGI IMG/M metagenome (GOLD analysis project Ga0209972, IMG submission 187302) | Freshwater lake microbial communities from Lake Erie, under a cyanobacterial bloom - NOAA_Erie_Diel1S_2200h metaG (SPAdes) (version 2) | ecosystem: Environmental > Aquatic > Freshwater > Lake ... | reverse complement strand
ATATCACTGCCCTTGCTCCAAATACTTCACAATCATTTTGTTATCTGAAAATTTCTTAAAAGCGATTTCCCTGGTAACGTGCCCATTGAAATAGGGTTTACGTTAGACGGACTATATATTACATTAATGACAGGTATCACTAATGCAAAAGGTGAGCTTCAATTTCAAAACACAGTGCCTTCCTATATAGAAGAACTAGTGGTGCGAACCGATTATCCCAGTTTGCCCTCAGAAACCCTTCTCCCAACCAATGCTAACTCGACAATTATAATTGGTGGAAAATCGTATCAATCGGTGAAAAAGTCATCATCTAGTGCAGGTCGTATTGAAACCAACGGATTTACATTCCTAAGTTCATTTGATTCAAACGGAGTGCCGAATAATCTGGAGCCCGTAAATGATTACATCGCGCAAGATTTATTGGATATGATCAACACCACTTTGCCGGAACGAATGCCGGTACCCACCAACAACCCTCAGTATTTATCAACTACTATTGATACTGATACAAAACTGGCCAGTACAGCCGAGGTGTGGGTAACTTTTGTAACAGAAGGTGCGGGCTATCGCAATGCGCTTGGCTATTACACCTATCCATTAAATTCTCCACCGGCTACTATAGCTGATATTGCGGAGTTGAAGATTGTATTTCCAAATGTATCACTTCCAGGCAGCGGTGGCAATCTGGCTACCGGCAGCAAAGTATCACTGGGGACATTTCCTGCAAACACCGGCATCGGATGGTTTTTGATTCCAAATGGGTGGAACGGATCTACCGTTACATCGCAACCCGAAATAAAATATTCTACCAAAAATTTAAATACATATACCTCGGCAGCTTATCGGCAGCAAACGGTTCTGCTACGTGATGCGAATCGCGAAATTATTTTGTTAGGAATGGAAGATCTATCCCGCCCCAGTGGCGACAACGACTTCAACGATGCGGTTTTCTACATCACCGCCAATCCCTTTACGTCTATTGCTACCGATAAATTGGTTGATACGAAACAAACCGCTGGAACGGATACTGATTCCGATGGAGTCATTGACCGAAACGACAAATATCCAAATGATGCTACCAAAGCATTCGATGTTTTTACACCAGGAGCAGGCATCTATGGGTCAATAGCATTTGAAGATCAATGGCCGAGCAAAGGCGATTACGATATGAATGATTTGGTGATAGATTATAACTTTCAGTTGGTGGCCAACACTGCGAACGCGGTAGTAGAAATGCGTGCCAACTTAATAGTAAAAGCAGTTGGTGCTGCTTATCAAAATGGATTTGGAATTGAGCTACCCATTTCTCCAAATAAAGTTGCGTCTGTCACTGGCGCTTTTCCGCAGCGAAATAGTATTGACCTCTTGGCGAATGGAGTGGAAGCGAATCAGGCAACGGCTGTAATCATTCCGTTTGGGAATACGGCCTCACTCTTTAACACAACTAGTTTTGTAAATACAAAAATTACGGAAGGGTACATCACACCAGTAACTCTTAATCTGGTGATCACATTTACTGAACCTATCAAGATGACAGACCTTGGGTATGTTCCATACAATCCTTTTATTTTTGTTAATGGCGATCGTGCGCGAGAAGTACATCTGGCCGATTTTACACCGACATCTTTAGCAAATACGTCTTTGCTCGGCTCGCTGGCTGACAGCAGTCGCCCGGCCGAAGGGCGCTTCTATAAAAGTGGTAACAACATGCCCTGGGCTATTAATATTGCGCTACCGTTTGAATACCCGCAAGAGAGCAGACCCATCAACGAAGCCCATACTAAGTTTAGCACGTGGGCTCAAAGTGGCGGAATGACATACAAAGATTGGTACAAGAATTTATCTGGCTACCGCCAAAGCACTTTGATCTATAAAAAGTAATTACATACAACCCCGAATAGGTCCGGCCATCTGGTCGGACTTTTTTATGTCTTCAAATAAATCGGGTTAATCGAAACGCGTAAGCTGTTGGTCTAATAAGCGGCTACTTAGGCATTTTGCCGGCTACTTTTGAGTACTTAAAGAGCTAAAAATGCGACTGTTGATCTTCTTTTTATTTCCATTAGTAGGGTTCGCTCAACAAACGAATCCAGTTTCCATCAGTGCCGAACGTCAGCGGATTGAAACAATTCTATCGAACGAATCAGCACTTGACTCCCTTACGGAAAACGCCATCAAAAACTCCTATTTTCTCAAAAGCTTTGAAGGCGAGCTGGTGCAGCAATATGAAAATGTTATTCAGGAGAAGAATAAGTGGCTAAGCACCTTTCGCTTGGGTATAAATTTTTTTTCTGTAACAACCACCAATATCAATAATGAAAGCGTAACCACGGCCGGTGTGTTGCCCAATATCGGATTTACACTTGGGTTAGATCCTGAAAAATTCATCAATCGCAGGAGCTACATCCGGGAAGCTAAACAAAATATTGTCCGTGCCGAAAATCAAGTGAAGCATCAACGCAGACAAGTGCGCGATGAAATTCTTCGTCTTTTTTATCAATACCTGGAAACACTGGGCATCCTCGACTTGCGTCAAGAGGCCAACCAGGCCCAACAAGAACATTGCCAGGTGATTGAAGAAAAATTTAAAAAAGGTGAAGCACGAATGGAAGAAGTATTGCTCAACCAAAGTGCATTGGTTCTCACGCAAGAATCACTAATGAAAGCGCAAATAGCTGCACGTAAACTTCAGCAACAAATTCGATTGATAACGGAGGACACCGAATCTGCCTACAATTTTCAATTCTCACCACGCTAGGATATGGAAATAGCTGTTTCGATACTTCGAATGTTGTTGCAGCACCGCATCAAGCTGGTAGTGATTCCATTACTGACGATGGGATTGATCTACCATTTCTCAAAGAATACACCTGATCGGTTTAAGACAGAATCGCGGTTGTTCCTGAATCTACAAGAAAGCAAAGGTATGAGCCTTAGTGATGAAGATTTGAAGCAGTATCAGGTTCATACTTACTTTCAGAATACGATTGAGTTACTAAAATCAAAAAGAAATGCAGAGTTAGTTCAATTAAAATTGATTCGTAAAGCGATCGAGTCAAAAACAGTTTTTAGTGAAGGAAGTGAAATTCTTATCACCAATCAAAAAGAAGTATTGCAGCGATTAACAGAATTAGAGCTAACGAAGGAGTTTCTTCAGCCAAGTGAATTCCCTGACAGCTTAATGCTTCAGTTTTTACGCTTTCATCAAGTTAACACAGCCAAGTTGCGCGAGCTAGTGATGGCCTTCCGTATAATGGATAGTAATTTCATCAAATTAGAAATCAATGAAATTTCTCCCAAGCGCGTAAAGGCATTGGCTGACTATTTTATTGAAGCACTGATTGAAGAAAATCGTTCGCTCGCCAAAAATAAAGTAAAGGGCCATAAGGACATTATTGAAAGTTTACTTCGTCAGGCAAAGGCTGACCTCGATGACAAAATCAAGCGGCTGGAAAAATACAAGGTTGCCAACAACATTATCAATTTAGGTGAGCACACCAAGGCAATTGTCACTTATCTGGTGCAGTTGGAAGGACAACGCGCAACATTACTCACTCGGGTGCAGCAGGGCAAAACCGGAAAAAGCGAAGTCATCAAAAGTGTGCAACAAGGAAATGAACTAGCACTTGATCTAAGCACCCACCAAGAAATTCTTCAATTAAAAGAACAACTTAAGAAGATGAATCGTGAAATGCTAAAAAAAACATTAGGTAATCAAACAGCTGAGGATCTATCGCCTATTCACCAGAACATAGACAATACAAAAAGTCAAATTCAAAGCAAACTGCAAGAGCTGTCTCGTAAAACACCGTATGATCCGAGCCGTGTGCAGTTAGACTTGGTAAGTAAGTATGTTGTATATGATCTGGAGGCAGAAACATCAGAAGATATGATTCACATCATCAATGATGAAATTCAACGGGTAATGAGATACTCTTCACGCTTTGCTCCTTTCGAATCGACCATTGGTGCCTATGAACAAGAAATTAGCACTGCACAAAATGCTTATCTCGTACTACTCAATAAATTAAATCTTACGCAATCCATGGAGTATGGATCAGGCGAAAATATCATTGAAGTAGTCGATCCCCCTTTTTTGCCTACCAAAGCCGAACCATCGAAACGTATTATCTTAATTCTAGTCGGTGGTATTGTTATGTTTATTTTGATGGCCGGTATATTGATTGTGATTCAGCTATTAGATGCCACTATTACGAGTGTAGACAAACTTGAGCGCGTCTGTAGCTTGCCGATATTGGGAGCAATTCCAAAACAAAAACCAGCAGCAAGTCCTAGTTTGCAAGCCGGAATAGATTTGATCCGACAATTGCAGATTGAAAAAATAGCACAATCTATAGTTACTAAGCCGGCTAGTATCATTGTAATTAGTTCAACGCAACGGGAAGAGGGAACACATCTGTTGGCAAAGCAAGTGGCTTCCTGTTTACAAAACCATTTCCCATCAGTTGGTTTACTGGATGCTGATTGGACTTCCGAAGAATTGGATGGTTTCGAAACTGTTCGGTCGCTGGTTGCTAAACATGGCCTTTACAAAAACAAAGCATCCATTCAGGAATATATTCAACAGCAGCAAGCGCAGCATTCTGTTTTACTGGTCGTTGCTCCGCCTATTAGTCTAAGCACCGATTATTCATTTTGGTATTCTATCAGCGATTCTATTGTTCATTCGATTGGCGCCAATCGAATCTACACGAAAGTCGATCAGCGTATCGAGAAAGAAATACTAAATACTCAAGAGTCACTGCGTGGGGTAGTGCTATTTCATGCCGATATCGAAAATCTGGAAGAATATGTTGGCGAAATTCCTAAAGAACGTGGAAGCCTCCGAAAAACTGTAAAAAAAGTTATTAATCGAAACTTCAAATGATCGTACTACAAACTCTCCTTGCCTGTCTGGCGGTTTACTTAACCTTCTATAGCTTTTATTGGTTGTGCCTTACATTGCTCGGGCTTCCAAGTCGCTCATCCAATTTTAGCGATTCGCTATCAACATCACCTGAGATATTATTGATTTTGCCTGCCTACAAACCGGGAGAACGTTTTTTAGATGTTTTAGATTCATTGCCAAAAGCCATTCAAAAAAGAAACATCAAAGTTTTAGTGCTTCTGCAAGATGCCGATGAAAAATACTATCACTACTCCGTTACGAAGGGTTTCATTTGCATACAAAAATCGTTCTCTCATTTATCTGGCAATTCGTATCAACACGCATTGCGGTTTATCACTCAATGGATTGACAAACAACGCTTGCGCGGAACATGCAATCCAGAGTTTGTCATGTTGGTAGACAAAGACAATGTGATCGCTCCGGATTTTTTTGATCGCATTGAGCCTTATCAATACGATCAATTCGATATCCTGCAAGGAGTCCGCAAATCAGTTTCTACTTCCACCCCCATCTCCTTTTTCGATCATCTATCCGAGCGGTTAAATGATTGTTTGTATCGAAGAGCAAAAGAGAAAGCTAATTTATTACTAGAAATCAGCGGCAGTGGTGCATTGATTGAAACTGATCTATTTATTCGATGTATCCTTCATTTAGATGCAAATGCACCGGGCTTTGATAAAAATTTCATGGTGCAATTACTAACGCAAGCTCGCCAAGTAAGAGCAACCTTTTTGCCACAATGCATTGTGACTGAGGAGAAAACGAACAACATTTCAAATCATAACCCGCAACGTATCCGATGGTTTGGTGAACAATACTACAATGCCATTCATCATTCAGGCACTTTACTACGAGCTGCGTTTCAATTTAGAAGGCCGGCAGCACTGGACTATTTGATCACATTATGTCGACCGCCTCGTTCTATTCAGGTAGTTATTTCACCCATTTTATGTTTTGGAGAATGTGTATACTTTTGGGCAACATCCGCATGGCCGATTGGCATACCTCTCTTTAGTATTTCTTGGCTTTTGTTATCGGTGGCGCTTGTTGTTTTTCTTCTACACGAGAATGCGCTACTTAAGGCAACTCTTTCAATAGGCAGTTTGGTAAAGCTAGCTTACTTCAATTTATTCAATGCTGTTAAAAGTGTTCGTGCTGAGAACAAAGGAAAATTTATTCACACCACACATCATTTATAATGCAAGTTTCCAATTCGGGCGCTATTCAATTGAATCGCTTTGTGCGTGGAGAAGGCCGTTTGCCTGAATTGGTGCAATGGGTAATTTGGGTTTTTGCTTCAGCCTTATTGAGTTGGGCTGTGTACCTCTTCAACTTCAAAGCTGCGATAGGTATACCGTTTATTTTAGTGGCATCCGTTGTTGGTTTTTCACTTTTGTGGCGAACCGATATTGGGTTATATCTTATGCTATTTTTAGCATTTACCATCAGTGTATTCAATCGCTTAGTTGAAAACATTCCGATGGGTATTGCCATGGATGCAATCATTGGTGTGATGCTGTGCGGCCTGTTTTACCGCGCGCAGTTCAATCGTAGCTGGAGTATCTTCAATACACCGATAACTTTAGCCGTTTTATTATGGGCAGGCATGAATATGATTGAGTTTCTAAACCCAGTCGCGCCTTCTCGCGCTGCTTGGTTTTATGTGGTACGCCCTGCTGTAGAATATCTGATGCTCTTCTTTATTGCGTATCAAACATTAGATACACCTACAAAGCTATTTCGATTTCTCTACTGCTTAATTGCTTTTAGTGTAGTGTCTGCAGTATGGGGTATTTGGCAGGCAACATTTGGTTATTTCGAGTGGGAATATAATTATGTGGTGCGCCACGATTTGGTGCACTTGGTTTTCAACTATGGAAGGTGGCGTGCCATTGGATCGATAGGATCGCCATCACAATTCGGAATCATTATGGCTTTCATGTGCACGGTTTGTTTGTCATTGGCTTTTGCTGCTACCGGATTTTGGAGAAAAATAATTTTATGGCTTGCGACTGGCATTACCGGATTAGCGATGATTTACTCTGGCACTCGATCTGCCTTTGTCATCGTTCCAATCTTCTTGCTTGTTTGGGTCGTACTTTCTAAAAATCCAAAAATGTACTTACTTCTTTTCATTGGTGCTATCGGTATGACAATCCTGATCATAACGCCAAGTAACAACTATCACATTCAGCGCATTCAATCTACTTTTCAACCTTCGGCTGACGCATCGTATCAAACGCGCGCCAAGAACAGAAGTATGATTTTACCCTGGATTGTGAAACATCCGATTGGAGGTGGCTTGGGTTCTACGGGTATTTGGGGACAACGATTTTCACCCGGCACTTTCTTAGCCAACTTTCCACCCGATAGCGGACTTATTCGTGTAGCGGTAGAACTTGGCTGGGTTGGTTTATTTTTCTTCTTGTATCTCTACTACCGAATCATCATTCACGGAAGCTTGGCTTTATTGAAGATGAGAAACCCAGACTACAAAGCCATCGTAGCCGGAATCATTGGAGGAGTTGTTGCATTACTGGTGGTTGAATGGGGCCAGGAAGTAGTAGGCGTTTTCCCTATGAGTATTCTCTTCTGGCTACTATTAGCCATTTTATTTCGCGTTATTCATTTTGATCAAACTGAATCGAAGAAGTCATGATATCCATTCGTAAGCGAGTCCTTTCATTGGCAAATATGATTCTCGAATTTATCGTGGGCATTGGACTCACCGTTTTCATTACTCGCTTTTATTCGATTGAAGAAGCCGGGCAGTGGTTTTTATTCATTGCGATTTTTGCATTGGCCAGTAGCTTGCGTGATGCACTGGTGCAGGCCGCACTGATCAAAGGCACGGCACATGCTGACGATTCACTGAATATTGCACATCTCAAAACGAATGGCATCATTCTCCTCACTACGGAGTTGTTAATGTGTGGCATTCTTCTGGCATTTAGTTTAGCTAGTTCTGGTGAGTGGTCGCAACTACTTTTGCTTTATCCCATTTACTCTCTGCCAAACGCAATCATGCGTTGGCTCATTTTCTATTTGCGTGGAAAATTAACATTGGCACCAATCTTAGTTGCCAATGCTATTAACAGTTCTATCCTATTCGTAGGAATCGTTTTAATTATTCAATGGAACTTATCTCTTCAATATGTAGTCGTAGTACTCGGTATATCCAGTTTCGCAGCAGCACTTCACCTACTACCTTTTATTCCTTTGAGACAAATGATGGTTTGCGTTTTATCTAAAGAGCAATTTCTTTTAATCAAACAGGTAGGATTTGTAGCTGCTGCGCGCGAGGCTACCTCTGCTGTATCCACACGCATCAGCTTATTTATCACGGGCTCGTTGCTTACGTTACAGCATACCGCTTTACTTGGGGTATCGCAGCGGTTTGCGCAAGTAGCGTTGCTTCCTAATAATTCATTTCAATCCATTTTATTTCCCTCGCTCGTACAGTGTGTACAAAACGGAAATTGGGAGCAGGCACGAAAGCAATTTCATGAATCCATTTCACTCCTGCTTTCGATAACTATTCCGTTGTCTATTGTTGGAATAGCGCTTTCTCCTTACGTATTGACGCTGCTAAATGGCGCTGCTTATCAACATGCCTGGGTATATCTATCGATATACGTTTTTATTGCAACATGCATTACCCCTTTTGGAGCCGCCTTTGGAAGTGCCGTAACTGCCTGGGGGAAACCACAGTTTGCGTTTGGGTTAGTAGTAGTCAATAGTATTCTCACCATTGTTTTAAGTTTTGTATTGATTAAGTTTTTAGGTGTGTTTGGCGCTCCGTTGGCGATGGCGATTGTGGAACTTAGCGGACTTGCGTGTGTGGCTTACCTTCTAAAAAAAGTCTGTGGCATTCATCTCCAAGATACACTGCAACTTATTCCACATCATTATAGGCAGATTATTCTTAGATTAAAACAACAACTCGTTCTATCCTTGTATCCTATTAATAGAAACTAAAATGTTACACTTACCTATTATCTCCGTTGTTATTGCTTCGTACAACAGAAAAGTATCTCTGCTGCAAACCCTCGCTGCTCTTGAAGCTCAAACACTGTCGAGTAATCTATTTGAAGTTATTGTAGTGAACGATGGAAGCACCGATGGGACGGAGGAAGTTCTTCGGATATATAAAAATAATACCTCTATGCAATTCTTGTTTCTTCAACAAAGTAATGGCGGTCCGGCAGCAGCGCGAAACAAGGGCGTTGCGCATGCGCTGGGTCAGTGGATTGCTTTTACTGATGACGACTGTCTGCCTGACGCAAACTGGTTGCAAACGATCTTTTCAGTTTTTTCTAAAACAAACTGGGTAGGTGTTCAAGGTAGTACTTTTACCGATCGCGATCACATTACACCATTGACGCATCAAGTTGATAACGAAAATGGAAATTGCAGTGTGCCCACATGTAATGCTGCGTATCATCGAAAAGCTTTGATAGCAATAGGAGGTTTTGATGAAGAGTTTCCTTTTCCGCACAACGAAGATGCCGACTTAGCCTGGCGCATTCAACAACTTGGCACGATTGGCTTTTCCTCAGAGATGAGGGTGCACCATCCGCCACGCGTTGACCAATTCAAAAAAGTAGCCAAGCGTATGAAGATCTTGGAAAGCGAGTTTCGCCTATTTTATAAGGATAAGTATAGCTATCAGCTCAATCGAGCCAATTCTGCGTGGAAAAACATCTATTGGGAAATCGGCTGCAAAACTCAATGGTATTACCTAAAGTCAAGACTCAAGTTCTGGAAGCAACCCATTTTGTTGATGCAAGGTGTTTCTTTAACTCTGATTTGGTGGTACGACTTAGTCCGTCTCTATCCTCGATTCAGAAAAAGCGCAATGAACAATAAGATGATTTTCGCAAAATAAATAAAGCTCACTTGTGAAGATGATTAAGGAATCCATCTTCCACGCGGTAGAAATACATTCATTGATTGTATTTCTTTTTCAGCGTAACGCTACAAAATACTCTCTAGTAAATTAGGGATAAGAAATGATTGAAAGACTTAAATAGAAAAGCCTCTTATAGAATTGATTTGTTAGAAGCCGGTTTTTCCCACTTCTGCAAGGCAAAATTCCATTTACGCACTACCTTGGCCGGATTACCTACTGCGATAGAATAGGGAGGAATATCCGTCATCACTACTGAATTTGCACCTATGCGACAATATTTTCCAAGCACGAGAGGCTCACCATTTTTCTTACCCATGATTACAGTGCCTGTGCCAACAAAAGCATCTTCTTCCAAGATAACTGGAGCTTTAGTCGATGGATGATGATGATGCGGTTTATCAGGATCTATGCCATGATGCATTCCAAGAATGCGAACATATTGTGAAAGCCCCACGTGCTTGTGCAATATGATCGGACCGATCAGTACACAACCTATACCGGTATGAACTTCATCTTCAATGATTACATCACCCATTCCATTGTTAATGATTACTCCATCTTCAATGCGCGAATAGGATCCTAAAGAAAACTTATTAAACGGAACTAAATCGAGGCGCGAACGCCAGCTAATTCCTCTATTGAAGTAACGGGGAAAAATAAAAAGGCACCATACATACCATCTCACTTTTGCCTGGTAGGGTCTTTTTCTGAATAAAATAGCCATTACCCATTTTTTGATGGTAGCATTTCCTTTTACAAATTCTTTTATTGCCATAAACTTATTAGGCTACATTCAACTGAATTAACTGATCAAATAACTCCGCTCTTTCTTTCCATGTATTTATGCGAGCAATCGCCACTCTTTTTTCTCTTTCTAATAATGTATCTGACTGCGCAGCTCGTTCTACTAATTCCACAAATTGATTAGCTGAATGGGCAAGCTCCAGTACTTGACTTAATTCACGCAGCACAGAGGGATTAAAATTGGTAGTCACAACAGGTTTGCCTGCCGCCAAATATTCAAATAATTTAAGAGGGTAAATCCCATCACTTACTTCATCTATTAGGAATGGAATGATTGCTACGTCAAATCCCTTCAATACAGAAGGAGCATCTTCATGCGCGACTGCCCCAATAAATTTTATGCGAGGGTGATGTAAAACTTCTTCTGGAACATATTTCAATTCAATTGGGCCGGCCATTATTAACTGAAAATCCGAAAGGCGCTCCATCAACTGCAACAACAAGTGAAAATCAATTCTTCGTTCAATGTTGCCTAAGTATCCAATCGTTTTTCTGCCAGATGGTATCGCCTGATGAACTTGTAAATTCTTATCAAGGGCTTGGTTGAATAAATGAAAGTTAGCCGCATTGGGCACCAAGCTTACCCGGGTGAAATCGCGACCTTCAAACTGTTTCATTAAAGCGGGCGCAGTGGTAATAATCATTTCGACATTCGATGCCGCTTGCTTTTGTAAAGCAGGCCCGTGCTTTAGTGTATATTTTTTTACCATCGGATCAATACAATGATAAACCGAAGTATTTAGCCGAGTGTGTAGTCTATTTTGAAATGTTGGGTAATAAAATTCAAATGAGTTTACATAGACTACTGATTGAATGTCACGCTTTCTCAAAAAAGAGTTTACACGTTTTGCCAATATCTTTTCATTCCGATTCGTAAAAAAACGGTGAACCATGCCTGTTGGCAAAAAGTGTGTAGGCCACACAAATGGAGTTGGTAAAACACTAACTCCCTCTAATTCCTTTACGCTAAATCTAAAATAGGATTTAAATCGCCATTGTATTTTGGGGGTGGAAAATAGTTTTATTGCCTCCCAGAAATTATATGGGTGATCTACGTAGATCACCTCATGCGTTAAAGCCAATTCACGTGCAAGCTGCCACGGGGTAGAAGTGTAGGCATCATCATGCTTGGGCAAAGAAAAAAAAAGATACGTCCGTTTAGTTCGCATGCGCTCTTGATTGATATTGAGCTAGTATGTAATTTTTCAAGTAGGTAACAAGATGCTGGTGGCGATCGTATTGATGCACTACCTTCAAACAAGCACCTTTCTTATTGGTAATAGTGCCATTTTTAAATTGAAATTCATTCAAAGAGGAATAATGTAAAGTGGCAATCGCTCCGCTTCCATTCTTTTCTATTCGCTTCTGGATTCCATGAAGCCGCTTATACATCAGGTGGATATGAATAGCCTGATCGGCTCCCAACAATCCTACTATTTTGGGAAGATTGCTGAGTGTTTCCTCAATCATTTCGCGCACGTATTGTTCAATGGCATGACGCGATCCGATAGTAACACCTGCACACAACACTGGAAGATTTTCAATTTTTGTTAATTGCTCCTTTGAATAGGTGGCCTCATACCATCTTCGGTTGAAGTCGCTATCCTTTATAGCAACCGGTTCTTCGCCTGTTGCAATCATACTGGAACCTAAGTGCTCAAAAGGATCTGATACTATCAACACATCGCGAATGTCGGTGAGCATAATTTGCTCGTGGGGTATTGAGGTCACTAATCTTTGAATCAAAAAAAATCTTTTCACCATAAACTGTACCAGTGGTGTTGCCCACATTTCTAAACCGTTTGACTTATTTAGCCAATGATAAAGGTATTGAATAAGCTGGGCGAGCTTTTTTCCACCCCAAGCCGATTGCATAGCCAGCTTGCTAAGCATTTTGGGAAACAAAGATTCTTGGTAACGAATCAGTTTTACATTGCTGAATGACTTACACTGCTCTTGAAGATCACGAATATTGCTACCTACATAAATAAATAGATCTGCTCCCGGGCAAAACGCTTGGCACGACAAGATGAAGTGTTGAATGTGCTCAAATTGATACCCTACTGCAAACGTAATAATGGCTTTTCTTTTCATTCTTGGAGTTTGATTTTACTTTTTTTCAGGCTGAAGTTGATCTGTGGTGAATGTCAATTGACGAGATCCAAAAGTATATTCGAGCAGACGAGCAGTTTCTTTCGCGATTCGTTTCTTGAACGCTTGTGCCAATGTGCCATCTTTCAATAGCCTGCGAGAGCTTGTCCAGATTCTAGCTCGGTAGCTGCGTACTAATTTTATCTTACCGATCTCACCCAGTTTTCTTCCCATGCGGCCATCTTCGCCAAACACAACAAACGTGCGCGCTCCTTCCTGATTATCGTAAATTCGGGTGACCGGCATTTCAAAACCTTTCACTGCTAAACCTTCTGACACACGGAATCCAAAATTGGCTCCGCGCACATTCAAAAATTCTCTGCGCCACCTGCGGCATTCAAACAAACATTCTGCTACTAACTCATACAAGCCCAATTGCCATCGCGATGAATGAGCTGCTGGTGTGAAGCTGTAGTTTCCGTATACACAAGTGATGTAAGGATTCTTGACTAGTGGGTTAACCATTTCTGAAATCCAATCAGGTGGATATAACGAATCGCCATCTCCACACAATTGATAGACTCCTTTGGATGCGCGTAATCCCGCGAGGCGCGCATGTGCAATACCCTGTCGTTTTTCGTGAATCACCTTCACTCCCAACAAATCCAGAATTTCCGGAGTGCGGTCGGTGCTGTTGTTATTTACGATGATCAATTCGCACTCGTACGGCACATGCATCTTGGCGAAAGAGGAAAGCGTGCGCACAATATTATTCTCTTCATTCCATACCGGAATGACAATCGAGACAATCGGCTCTGCAGATTGAAACCGCAACAGTTGCTTTCGCAAATGCGCCAGTTCTTCTAACTGCATGAGCGAAAAATGAGACTGGGCAAAATCATGCTGACTTACCCAGTCGGGAACTTGAAAACGATTATACATCATGACGCAGGTAGTTAAACTTGTAACCAATTGAAGTGGAATGAACGGAGTGGAAGAAATTCCAACGGAGTGCCTGTAAATAGGCCCACACGTTTTTGATTCTGAATGCTACCAAATTTTTTAGGAGATGTTTTGGCGTTGCCACGCATAAGAAGAAAATCCAGAAAAGAATCAAATGCGTGCGACTTGAATATTTTCGCATAAACAAAATCCGGTTGCGCGTTAGCAAATAACTTTTCAATTCACTTAATTTTTCAACAGATCGTGATTCTTTGTGGTAAAAGGCAGATTGCGTGTCCACCACAATTTGATAGCCGGCTCTTCGGATCGACTCGCTCCAATCTAGTTCTTCGTAGTACAGAAAATAATTTTCCGGCATATATCCAATTTGATCAATGACTCTGCGCGGCACGAGCATGGCAGCTCCATGAGCATAATGCGTTATCGCCATCCCGTTATGTTCCGGCTTTGCTTTGGTAAGGCACGCATTTCTGCCAGTGATTTTATTTATTTGAGTAAACCCTGCATACTGAACCTGGTCTCGCTGATCGTAGTAATGAATGGTAGGGCAAAGCAAACCGATGCCCTGAAATTGCTCAAAAAGGTTGACCATCCGCGAAAGAATATCGGCACCAAACTCCGTATCATTATTGACAAAGAATAGATATTCTCCCTGAGCTGCACGCATAGCAAGATTGTTGCCTCCGGCAAAGCCAAGATTCCGATCACTCCGAATGAAATCAATCCAGGGAAATTGACTCGCTAAAAAGCCTGCCGGATTTTCCGTTGAGCCATTATCTACCACTATGACCTGAAGCGACTGCCCATAGATTCGCTCAATGCTCTTCAGCAAAGCAATGGTATGGTTGGTTGTATTGTAGTTCAGCGTAATTACCGAAACTGATTTCACGCGATTATCCATTTCACCTGATCGGTTAAATTACACGGCTAACTTGAGTTGCGCTTCAAAAGGTATTTCGGCAGGTAGTGTTGCTCGGCCAATACTATGGTAGGTAAAACCTATCGAGGCCATCTTAACCGGATCAAACAAATTTCTGCCGTCAAAAATGATTGGCTTCAACAACTCATATTTCAATCTGTCGAAGTCCGGATTTCTAAATTCATTCCACTCCGTGCAAATCAATAGTGCATGGCAATTGTTAGTGGCTTCGTAAGGATCGGTAGCATATTGAATGGTAGGCAAAACCTTCTTTGTGTTCTCCATCGCTGCCGGATCATACGCGAATATGGTAGCTCCTCGCTTCATTAACTCTTCAATCAGCCACAGAGCGGGTGCTTCGCGAATGTCATCCGTATTTGGCTTAAATGCCAACCCCCAACATCCAATCTTTTTCCCTTGTAGCGATCCCATCTCCTGTTCCATGCGCTCAATCATTTGCATGCGTTGGCGTTTATTGACGTTCATCACTGCATCTAAAATTTCAAACGAATAATTGAATTCCTGACTCGTAAATGATAATGCTTGTACATCTTTGGGAAAGCAACTGCCTCCGTAGCCCAAGCCTGCATATAAAAATTGATGACCAATGCGGCTGTCCGAGCCTATTCCTTTTCGAATTTTTTCTATGTTTGCTCCGCTACGTTCACAGAGATTTGCGATTTCATTCATGAAGCTGATCTTCATTGCCAAAAAACCATTGGCGGCATATTTCACTAACTCAGACGACCGCGCATCCATTGCCAAAATAGGATTACCATTGCGAACAAATGGTTCGTAAAGAGTCTTCATAATTTCTTCTGCCTGCTCACTAGAAGTACCGATCACTACGCGCTCGGGTTTTAAAAAGTCCATCACGGCAGATCCTTCACGTAAAAATTCAGGATTAGAAACCACATTAAAATGTTTGCCCGCTTGCAATCCGGCTGACTCCAGTTGCCTGGTTATTCTATCGGCTGTACCTACAGGCACGGTACTTTTTGTAACTAGGATTTTGTGTTGTTGTTTTAGTACCGGCACTAATTGGTCGCAAACAGAAAGTACGTATGAAAGATCGGCTGAACCATCTTCTTGTGGTGGCGTTGGCAGCGTTAAAAAAATGATTTCAGCATGATGAGCAGCCATTTGCAAGTGTGTGGTGAATTGAATTCTGCCATCACGTACATTACGTTCAAACAGTTGCTCTAAACCGGGCTCGTAGATAGTAAGTTGCCCACTTTGCAAACGCACCACTTTTCCAGCATCTACATCTACACAATAAACTTGATTGCCCATTTCGGCAAAGCAAGTAGCACTCACTAAACCCACATAACCTGTTCCTATAAAAGATAGATTCATAAATTGATTTGTAGTTGGTTAAACATTTTCTTTTTGAAATAGAGCGGGTATTGTGCGGAGCACTAGTTGAATATCTCCGATAAACGAATAAGACTGTGCATATTGATTGTCTAGTTGAATGCGTTCTTCCTCTGACATTGCACCGCCTCTACCACGTTTCGTTACTTGCCATAGTCCGGTGATTCCTGCAGGTCCCAAAAAACGTTGAGCACTCGCATCTGCAGTTAGTTTCTCCGCTTCGTAAAGTGGTAAAGGTCGATTGCCAACCAGCGACATATCGCCACGCAACACGTTAATCAATTGAGGCAACTCGTCTAAACTAGTATTGCGCAAAAATTTTCCGAAACGCGTAATCCGCGGATCATCTTTGAATTTAAAAAAGGCCGCTTTGGATTTTCCTTTCGCTAACTCCCAGCGCTCGCACGAGTAGGTGCCGTTGGGTAACACTATCAGTGTGCAGGCCGCAACTGGTAAGTGGCAACACTCAGAGCAACTTTCACTAACAGCTTGCTCAGATTCATATTGATTGAGATGCGCCAAATCTTTTAACTTCAATTCGGCATTGGCATTCATTGTTCTAAACTTTAAAAGCTTAAATCGATCATAGCTCTCGCCTGCTCGGTAGGAAGAATAAAACACGGAGCCTGGAGATTCGACCTTAATGATGATGGCGATCACAACTAATACTGGAGCTAAAATCAACAAAGCGGTTGAAGAGGCGAGGATGTCAAATATTCGTTTCATCGGTTTACTTTCGGTTTTTAAATCTTTACTGCTTATTGGATCTATTTCATCAAGAATTTGGTTTTCCGCCTTTCTTGTTGTTCAAAATTAGATTGCAATTGGTGCGAAGAATTTTCTATTCGACTAAAGCGGTGAGGTATTAGATCAATGGTGCCATCTTGAAGACAAATCAGATTTCGCATCATCCAAAATATTTTTGGTACAACACTTGCCGAATAGTAGGTTAACCAAATGCAACAAATTCCGATGAATGTATCAGCTCAGCCAAGATTTTTTGTCTTCAACCAACAGGAATTTCACGCAACTATTGGTGATAGTGAAGGGCTGGGAAAGGAAATTTTAGCGATCGTTTTAAACGAGTTGCCCAGTCGGATTCGAAACATTCGAGACAGTATAAAACAATCAGAAACAAGCCAATTAAGGATAGAAATGCATGATTTGAAAGGAATTATTGGCCTGTTAGGGTGCTCCAGTTTATACCAACAAATAAGTCAACTAAAACTGAGTGATCAATCCATTGATCAACTACAACTGCTGAGCCTGCACTCCATTTTAGAGCGCCTCAAGATGCTTGAAAAGGACTTATTGCTATTCTCAAAAATGGAACTTCTGTCTTAAAATGAGATAATTAAACAACTCGATACTAACATTTATTTTATGAAAACCGCTTTTGTTATTGATGACAATTTGAGCTACCAAAAAATTATCAGCGCTCACTTAAATCAACTTGGCTTTGAAGTAAAATCTTTTTTGTCGGCCAAAGAGTGCCTGAGTCATTTGAAAGACGCCCCACATCTCATTCTGCTAAATCAACATCTGGGAGATAATGAATTGGGTCTGGACTATATCAAAGAGATTAAGGAGAAGTCGAACGAAGCACCTATTGTGTTCCTGTCAGCCGATAATGATGTTTACACCGTCACTAAAGCGTTAAAAATGGGTGCTTTCGACTACATCGAGAAAAATGGATCTGCATTGGTTCGATTGCGTACCGCCATCGACAACATTCCTGACTACCTTAAAAAAGGAAGACGTCAAAAGATGATGCGCATTGCTGGTGTGTCCGCAGCAATAGTAATTGCCATAGGTGCAGCGTTATTCTTTTTGTTTCGCTAAAGGCCAAAACTAAGGTCCTTTCTTTTCATGAAAGGCTACTTTAGGATCGGGGTCTTCGTATCTTTTTTGCCGATCAATTTCGCAAGTTCGAATCTATTCCTTTTTTCCTATTTTTGTGGCCAACTTAAAAGCAATACCAAAGTGCCAGTCCAGGAACAAATACTTACCGATCTACTGGAAGCAATCGAGATTACCGATGTCAGGGATCTTATTGTGTTTAATGACGATTTCAACACCTTTGAGCATGTCATTGAAACACTTATCCGTGTTTGCAAGCACACCCCCGAACAAGCCGAGCAGTGTACCTGGTTAATTCATCACAAAGGAAAATGCAAGGTGAAGGCTGGTTCTTACGAAGAACTGAATCCAATGCGCGAGGCGATCGTTGATGCTGGCATTGATGCAAAAATTGTTTAATGCCCATTTTGTTTTGGGCGCATTTCCAAGACTTATTAAAAGAACGAAGTGGATTTTCCTTCAAAACTGATAGAAGATGCTGTAAACGAGGTTGCTAAGCTTCCGGGCATTGGAAAAAAAACAGCGCTCAGAATGGTTTTGCATCTGATAAAAGAAAATGAACATCGCACAGTAGCTCTCGCAGACGCTTTGACCAAGTTGCGTTCAAATATTCGGTTTTGTAAAACATGCCACAATATCTCTGACGAAGAGGAGTGCACTATTTGCAAAAGCCACAAGCGAGACAAAAGCATTGTTTGTGTGGTAGAAGACACACAAGATGTTATGGCCATTGAAAATACAGCTCAGTTTATGGGAGTTTATCATGTGCTGGGAGGGGTTATTTCGCCTATGAATGGAATCGGCCCATCGGATATCAAAATTGACTCGTTGATAAGCCGTTTGACAAATGGGAATGAAATCAAAGAAATCATTCTGGCTCTCAGCCCCACCATGGAAGGCGATACTACCAATTTCTACATCAACCGAAGACTAGCCGCTTTTTCAGTGAAGATTACGTCTATTGCCAGGGGCATTCCTGTCGGGGGAGATTTGGAGTATGCGGATGAGATTACACTCGGGAGGAGTATACTAGGAAGGACACTTTTTAGCTAACACTTGGCAGGTTTTTCTGAACTCATTACTTTTTGGAAGAGACAAAACCCTGAGTAACTAGTTGGATATCGGCCTATCGTTTGTCTTCACATGATAAATCTCTTTCTTTGTAGACTTAATCAAAATTATGAATCACCTTTCTAACAGAATCAACGCAATCGAAGAATCAGCCACGCTGGCCATGGCGGCCAAAGCCCGCGAATACAAGAACCGAGGTATTGACGTAATCAATCTCAGTTTGGGTGAGCCCGACTTTAAAACCCCACAGCACATTTGTGATGCCGCTAAGAAGGCTATTGATGACGGGAAATATTTCTCCTATCCTCCGGTTGCCGGATATCAGGACTTGCGCGAAGCGATCGCAGCGAAATACCAAAAAGAAAATAAGGTTCCCTATAAGGCAGAAAATATTGTGGTATCAAATGGGGCTAAACAATCCATCGCCAACGTGATGTTAGCATTACTTAATCCGGGAGATGAGGTAATTGTGTTCGCTCCCTATTGGGTTAGCTATGATGCGTTGGTTCGTTTAACTGAAGCAACACCGGTTATTATCAACGGCACATTAGAAAATGATTTTAAAGTAACTGCGCAGCAAGTAGAACAAGCGATCACAAAAAAGACAAAGGCAATCATTTTCTCATCGCCATGTAATCCAACAGGCTCTGTCTTTTCTAAAAAGGAGTTGGAGGCGATCGCGGCTGTGGTTCTCAGCCATGAAAATTTATTAATTATTGCTGATGAGATTTATGAGCACATTAATTTTACCGGTGATCAAACCAGTATGGCTTCTCTTCCCGGGATGTTTGATCGCACGATTACCGTGAATGGTTTTGCGAAAGGCTTTGCTATGACAGGCTGGCGTGTAGGCTACATCGCTGCCCCCAAATGGATTGCAGATGGAAGCAATAAAGTGCAAGGTCAAATTACGTCAGCTAACTGTTCTATCTCCCAGCGCGGAGCATTGGCAGCCATTACTGGTGACTTAGCGCCAACGAATATGATGGTAACCGAATACCACAAGCGAAGAGACATCGTCTACAAATTGTTAAAAGAAATCCCAGGAGTAAAAGCGAATAATCCTCAAGGCGCTTTTTATTTCTTCCCTGACGTGAGCTTTTATTTTGGTAAGAGAGATGGCGATACAGTAATCAAAAACGCAGATGATTTTTGCTTTTTCATGTTGGATAAAGGACATGTGTCGCTCGTACCCGGTGGTGCATTTGGCGATGAAAAATGTGTTCGGCTTTCATATGCAGCCTCAGAAAAAGAACTGGTTGAAGCGATGAGCAGAATGAAAAAGGCATTAGCATCATTGACGTAAAGTTGACAACTGACTATTAGCTTCCTACTTTCTACTTTTGGTTATATGAACTCTCCAGAAAAAATAGTTGAATCTTTCTCCAAACTCAATGTATTGATCATTGGAGATGTGATGCTAGATAGCTACATCTGGGGAGCAGTAGAAAGAATCTCTCCCGAGGCACCAGTACCCATTATTAATGTTCGAAAGAAGGATTTCCGTTTAGGTGGCGCGGCCAACGTTGCCTTAAACGTTCATGCTTTAGGGGCGACCCCCATACTCTGTGCGTTGATCGGTGACGATGAGGATGGCAAAAAATTACTACAGCGATTAGATGACAAAAAGATTTCTAAGGATGGAATCGTTACTTCTTCTTTTCGACCCACTACCGTAAAAACAAGAATTATTGCCAGCCAGCAACATGTGGTACGTGTGGATGAAGAGTCGGATAAGGTGGTTAATCAGGAAGAAGAAAAGTTATTATTGGAGCGAATTGAAAAATTAATGCCCGCCTGTCACGTCATTGTTTTTGAAGATTACGATAAAGGCGTATTGAATACTTCGATTATTGAAAAGACGATTGCCTTTGCAAAGCGAAAAAATATTCCCACGGTAGTTGATCCCAAGAAAAGAAATTTTCTTGCGTACAAGGGCGTAACTCTATTTAAGCCAAACCTAAAAGAATTGCGCGAGGGCCTAAAGATAGAAGTAGAGGCAAGTAATCAAATTCAAGTCGAGAAGGCCGTTGAATTGCTAAAAGAAAAACTACACGCAGAAGGAGTGATGCTTACACTTTCTGAACATGGAGTTTACATCGATTATAATAATCAAAAGATAAAATTAGCAGCACACGCTCGCGAAATCGCAGATGTTTCCGGTGCAGGTGATACGGTAGTGAGTATTGCAGCGCTTTGTTTGGCGTTGAAGCTATCGCCTCCATTGATTGCTTCGCTTTCTAATTTAGGTGGAGGCTTGGTGTGCCAACATGTGGGGGTAGTGCCGATTGATCGGGAAGAACTCTTGATCGAAGCAAAAAAAGAGATAGGTTAATCCAAAATAAAAAAGCTTTTCATTTCTGAAAAGCTTTGAAGGGTGAATGACGGGGCTCGAACCCGCGACCTCCAGAATCACAATCTAGCATTCTAACCAACTGAACTACATCCACCGTTTGAGGACTGCAAATGTAGGTAGCCAAATTCAAATCGCAAAGCTAGCCCCGAAGGAAATGAAGCCTTTCGCCCATCTTGCCCTCGTTGAACTGCCCGTTTGAATAGGCATGGTGTCCGGAAATCCAAGTATCTGTAACTCTTGAATGAAAGGTTTGACCCTCAAAAGGTGACCATCCACATTTAGCCAATATGTTGTCTTTTTGAACAGTCCAAGGATTATTTTGATCAACCAAAACTAAATCGGCATAGTACCCTTCTCGAATATAACCACGTCTATCGATTTGAAAAAGAATGGCTGGGTTGTGGCACATCTTCTCTACTATTTTTTCTAGACTAATTTTTCCTTGTCGATAAAACTCCAGCATGGCTACAATACTATGTTGAACCAGTGGTCCTCCGGAAGGTGCATTAAAGTAAGTATTGTTTTTTTCTTCGATGGTATGCGGGGCATGATCTGTCGCGATGACATCGATGCGATTATCTATTACCGCTTTCAAAATTTCTTGTTGATCAGGAGCTGTTTTAATCGCTGGATTCCATTTGATATTCATTCCTAATCGATTGTAGTCAGCATCATTAAACCAAAGATGGTGGATACACGCTTCGGCTGTAATTTTCTTTTTCTCGAGAGGTATCGAGTTGTCAAAAAGAAAGGTCTCTTTCGCAGTTGAGATATGAAGAATGTGCAAACGAGTGCCGTGTTTCTTGGCTAGGCCAATGGCAAAAGACGATGACTTGTAACAGGCTTCTTCATTTCTGATAATAGGGTGGTAGGCAATTGGACAATTATCACCATACTTCTCTTTAAAGTCTGCCAGATTTTTTCGAATCGTTGGTTCATCTTCGCAATGAGTCGCAATCAGAGAGGGGAACCGCGAATAGACCGATTCCAGGACGGCAGGATCATCAACCAATAAATTCCCAGTTGACGATCCCATAAAAATTTTTAAACCGCAAACTTTTTGAAGATCCGTTTTCATTACCTCTTCTAAGTTGTCATTAGAAGTACCCATGAAAAAGGAATAGTTGGCTAATGAATGTTGTGATGCGATTTGGTATTTGTCCGCCAGCAAAGCTTGTGTAAAAGCTGGAGGTGAAGTATTGGGCATTTCCATGAAACTAGTAACTCCACCGGCAACGGCAGCACGCGATTCAGTGTAAATAGTGCCTTTATGAGTAAGCCCAGGCTCCCGGAAATGGACTTGGTCATCAATCGCCCCGGGAAGTAACAATTTACCTCTCGCGTCAATGACGTTTGCCTGCCCGACAGACAAGTTATTTCCGATCTTTTCAATAAAAGATCCTCGAATCAGTACATCGCCCTCGAAGACCTTGCCTTCGTTTGCTATTTTTGCGTTCGTTATGAGTGTAGTATTCATTACCTTGTAAAGATAGGGCACCGCTCACCTGATCTTTATTCAATCTCTCAAAAAATTTGCTATGAATTGGCTCGATTTTAAACTGAACAAACAACTACTTGATGCGGTAGTAGACGCGGGCTTTGCGAATCCAACGGAGGTTCAGGAAAAGTGTATTCCACTTATTATAGGCGGACAGCAGGTAATTGGCATTGCGCAGACCGGTACCGGTAAAACAGCCGCATACCTACTGCCTGTTTTAATGAAAGCTAAATTTGCACAGGGAACTGATCCCCGGGTATTAATCCTTGTGCCAACGAAAGAGCTGGTCGTTCAAGTTGCCGCCCAGGTTGCTGCACTTTCGAAGTACACCGACTTGAGGACAGTACATCTTTATGGAGGAGTTGGACCTAAAACACAAATTGACAATATCAAAGCCGGAGTTGACATTGTTGTTGCCACGCCCGGAAGATTTTTGGAATTGTATCAACGAAATGAACTTGCTCCCAAGCAAATTAAAACGTTGGTCTTAGATGAGGCTGATCGGATGCTCGACATGGGTTTCATGCCGCAACTTCGCAGAATTTTTGAAGTGATTCCCTCTAAAAGACAAAACCTATTGTTCTCCGCGACCTTTCCTCAGCGAGTTGAGCGCCTGTCACAGGAATTTTTAGAATTTCCAGTGCGCGTTGAGATCACGCCACCGGCAACCGTACCCGCAAAGGTTGAACAAGAGTTGTATTGGGTCCCTAACTCTCGCACGAAGATTAATTTTTTGGAATTTGTGCTTCAGGACAAAGAAGTTTTCAATCGGGTAATGGTATTTGCTCGCACCAAAGATGCTGCGAATGATATTTTCAAATTCATAGAACGTAAAGGATATGGTCCTGCCAAGGTGGTTCACTCCAACAAAGGTCAAAATAGTCGGATCAACGCAGTGACTGAATTTAAAGAAGGCAAGCTACGAGTACTGGTTTCTACCGATGTTGCGTCACGCGGAATAGACGTCACCAATGTATCGCACGTGATCAATTTTGATGTGCCTATTGTGTATGAAGATTATGTGCATCGCATTGGACGCACTGGCCGTGCTTTTCAAAGTGGCAAAGCGATTACACTCGTTACTGATTCAGAGAAATACCATATCGATAAAATCGAAAAAATAATACGAGAGAAAATTCCAATAAAAAAACTTCCTGATCAGGTTTTAATTGCTGAAACGCCTCGAGAGGAGTTGCAAGACATGGCGAGAGAAATTGATCGTCAAAAACGCTATGAAGATCCTGAATTCAAGGGTGCGTTCCACGAGAAAAAAAGGAACCTTTAGTAAACTGCAATCAGTTCGATTGGGAAGCTCAACCTCATTTCAGTTTTATTTGTAGACAACTTAGTGTAGTTTGCCATACTTAATGCTTAATGTATGTCGCCAGTTTTAGTTGCCTCTATCTTAGTCGTCTATTTTTTAGCACTCATTATCATCTCTTATTTCACCTCAAAAGGTGCGGATAGTAATACCTTCTTTACCGGCAATCGTCAGTCACCTTGGTACCTTGTCGCGTTCGGTATGATCGGCTCTTCTTTGTCAGGAGTAACATTTGTCTCTGTACCTGGAAATGTGGGCAAAATTGGGTTTGGTTATTTTCAAATTGTGCTTGGATACTTAGTGGGCTATTGGGTAATCATTGGTGTGTTGATGCCACTGTATTATCGACTCAACGTAATTTCGATATACACCTACTTAGAGCAACGATTTGACAACTGGGCCTATAAAACCGGGGCGTTCTTTTTTCTGGTATCCAGAACCATTGGTTCTTCCCTTCGACTATTTTTGGCAGCTACGGTTTTACAACTCTTTTTGTTTGACGCATGGGGTGTTCCTTTCATCGTGACGGTTGCTACTACCATTGGGCTAATTTGGATTTATACATTTAAAGGAGGAGTAAAAACAATTGTTTGGACCGACTCTTTTCAAACGCTTTTTTTGGTTACTGCGGTGGCCGTCACGGTTTGGCAAATTGCCGATAAACTGGATTTCTCCTTGTTGACGATGGTCGATTCCATACAGGCGGCAGGGCTTTCCAGAATTTTTTATTTTGATGATGTCAACTCAACCTTGTTTTTCCCGAAACAATTTTTAGGCGGTGCCTTTATTGCCATTACTATGACGGGCATGGATCAAGAGATCATGCAGAAAAATCTAACCTGCAAAACATTAAAAGATGCTCAAAAGAATATGTTTTGGTTCAGCCTTACATTAGTTGTTGTCAATCTTTTGTTTCTAACCTTGGGCGCCTTGCTTTACTTACATAGCAACCAAAAAGGACTATCGATACCTGCACTATCGGATGAGCTTTATCCACGACTTGCTTTTAACGAATTGGGTGGTTTGGTTGGTATTTTGTTTCTATTGGGGATAACGGCATCCTCTTACGCGAGCGCAGATTCTGCTTTAGCGGGATTGACTACCTCGTTTTGTATAGATTTCCTTCATTTCAAAACTAAGCCAGAGAAAGTGAAACAGCAGCAGAAATTTATGGTTCACTTGGGCTTTTCTGTGTTGTTTCTTTTGATCATCATTATTTTCAAGGAGGTGAATGAGAAATCAGTTATTGATGCGGTGCTCAACGTTGCTGGGTATACCTATGGTCCGTTGTTGGGACTTTTCTCTTTTGGGTTATTAACAAAATGGAAGATCAAAGGAGTGCTCGTTCCTTTCGTTTGTGTATTGGCACCAGTACTTTCTTATGTACTTAGTGCGAATTCATCAAATTGGTTCGGAGGTTATAAGATTGGTGTTGAGGTATTGATTATCAATGGCATTATTACCTTTTTTGGTTTGCTTTTGATTTCCGACTTTCGAAAAAAAGCATATTTATTACCAAACAAGTAAAATCAAATAAACCAATACGTTCAGCGAAGATTTGATTGCTTTCATTTGTAACGTATGTCTTTTATTGTTTTGTAAAACTAAATTCCTCTTGTGTTTTACCTTTTTTTACTCGAATCAGGTAGGCGCCCGTTCTCACATTCTTAAAATCGATGATTACCTTTCTTTTGTTTAGCTTTTTGGAGGTCACTAAGTAGCCTGAAGAGGAAAATACCTCAATTTCTGCACCCTTGAATTTCCGATTGGCTTTCAAAACGAGGAGATTATCGTTGGTTATTGTTGTGATTTCCGGCTTTGTATCCTTTGGCGTTGCCATTGACAAGGATCCAATCACAAAAAGGAGAGAGGTAGAAATAAGGATGAAAATTTTCACGGTCTAATGTTTCGACAGAATTACCCAATACATGTGCCACGAAGACCAACCACTCTCAATAGGAATTTGATGAGATCGAAAAGTCGACATCGTTCAGAAAATCAATAAGTTACCTATACAATGAAGCAATGTGCTGGATAAGCGAAGCAGCGTTTCGGTCATGTGTTTAATCCTTTTTTGGGACTGCCGTTCTCACCTTGAGAAGCTTTCCTTTTATCGTGAACTTGTTTATTAAACCCTTTGGTTCTACTTTTGCCATCCAAATCGCGGGGTGGAGCAGTTGGTAGCTCGTTGGGCTCATAACCCAAAGGTCACAGGTTCGAGTCCTGTCCCCGCTACTAAAACCCCAGACTCTGTTTGAGTCAGGGGTTTTTTATTCTTAAACCGCATGTCAACCCCCCATAAATCTGGTTTTGTAAGTATTGTAGGCAAGCCCAACGTGGGTAAGTCGAGCCTAATGAACAAATTGGTTGGGGAAAACCTGTCGATCATTACCCCCAAAGCCCAAACTACCCGGCATCGAATCATGGGTATTTTAAACGGTGACGATTTTCAAATTGTCTATTCTGATACCCCGGGAATCTTAGAGCCTAAGTACGAATTGCACGAAGCAATGATGGGGTATGTAAAAGTTTCATTGGAAGATGCTGATCTGATTTTGTTGATCGTTGAGTTGGGTGAAAAGTATGATGAGCTGCTCTTTGCCCCATTTAAAAATATTACCACGCCCATTTTACTAATTATCAATAAAGCGGATCTAGCGGTGGGCTCTCAGGTAAAAGACAAAATTGATTACTGGAGGGAATATATAAAAGCCGAAGAAATAATAGCCGTTTCAGCACTAAAAGAAATCAACCTGGAGCAACTCTTACCTACTATTAAAAAGTATTTGCCTGAACATCCAGCCTATTATCCTAAAGACGATCTCACTGATAGGAGTCAACGTTTCTTCTCAGCCGAGATGATTCGGGAAAAAATATTTATGAACTACAGCCAGGAGATTCCATATAGCTCTGCTGTTAGTATTGAAGAGTTTAAAGAAAGCGAGAAGATTATAAAAATTCGAGCCACTATCTACGTGGAGCGTGATTCGCAAAAGGGAATTCTGATAGGAAAAGCAGGGAGCTCTCTGAAAAAAGTTGGAACCGAGGCGAGAGCTAGTATGGAAGCATTCTTCGGTAAGCAGGTGTTCTTAGAGACTCATGTGAAAGTGGCCAACAATTGGCGAAAAGAGAAATTGAAGTTGAAACATTTTGGATACATAGAATAATTGGGCAATGGGTCGATTAGCCAATTCGTCAATGACAATTTGGATTCTAGTCGGCACATTTGCGCATCGAAAATTGAGCATTAACGAATGGCAAACATTGTAGCAATAGTAGGTAGACCCAATGTGGGTAAATCAACTTTTTTTAACCGCTTGGTAGAACAAAGGCAGGCTATCATGGACGACATGCCGGGTGTTACGCGCGACCGACATTATGGGTATGCACAATGGACCAACAAGTTTTTTACAGTTATCGATACAGGTGGTTACGTTACTGGCTCAGATGATAAATTTGAGTCTGCCATTCGCAGACAGGTGGAGCTAGCGCTGGAAGAATGCTCAGCCGTTATTTTCATGGTGGATTGTAAAGATGGGTTGACAGGTTACGATAAAGAGTTTGCCAAGGTGATTCGTAAATCAAAGAAACCGGTATTTGTTGCCGCCAACAAAGTGGACACGCCTGCAAAGGCTATTGAAGCGAACGAGTTTTACGAGCTGAACTTAGGCGAGGTTTATCCCATTTCCGCTGAGAACGGATCTGGCTCTGGTGAGCTATTAGACGAGCTAGTTAAAATTTTTCCTGAAGAGGGCGTGGAAGACCCTGACGCTGGTATACCCAAAATTGCAATTGTTGGAAGGCCTAATTCTGGGAAATCATCTTTACTCAACGTGCTTTTAGGAAACGAGAGAAGTATTGTAACAGAAGAGGCAGGTACTACGCGCGATGCTATTCATTCGCGGTACAAAATGTTTGGGAATGACTTCATTTTAATTGATACAGCAGGTATACGAAAGAAAAGTAAAGTTACAGAAGACATCGAATTTTATTCTGTGCTTCGTTCGTTGCGTGCACTTGAGGAGAGCGATGTGTGTATTGTCGTGATTGATGCGGAGCGTGGTCTGGAGTCTCAGGATGTGAATATAATTGTCCTTGCCCAAAAGCAGACGAAAGGGATTGTTGTGATGATTAACAAATGGGATCTAATAGAAAAGGATACCAAGACCGCTGATAAGTTTAAGAAAGACATTCAAGAGAAGCTAGCTCCCATAGACTACTTACCGATTCTTTTTGCCTCTGCACTTACCAAACAACGAATCTTTCAGGTAATGGAAAAAGCTGTAGAAGTATATAAGAATAAAACCAAGCGGATTCCTACCTCAGAGCTGAATGACGCTATGCTGCCTGAAATTGTTCATTATCCACCTCCGGCTATCAAGGGCAAGCATATTCAGATAAAATACATAACACAGGTCACTGCTCGATCACCCTCCTTCGCTTTTTTCTGTAATCTGCCCCAATATATCCAGGAGTCATATCAACGTTTTCTGGAAAATAGGCTGCGCGAAAAATTTGGCTTTGAAGGCGTACCCATCCGACTTTTCTTCCGAAAGAAATAATTCAACAAACGATTGAGTTATCCTAATGCCTGGTAGGGTGGTCATTTTTAGAGGCTATTTTTCATCAAATTGTAATATTTTCTTACTTTGCGCTTCTAATATGACGCAATTTGCTACCTTTGCGCAAATTTTAATAACCAGTAAACTATGAAAAAATTTATCGCATCTGTTATCGTATGTGGCTTTGCAGTAGCAATGGTTGCTTGCGGTGGTGGCAAAAAAGCTGAAGAGGCTGCTGCACAAGCAAAGGCTGATTCAATCAGAACAGCCGATTCTATCGCTGCAGCGGCTGCTGTAGTTGTTGATTCTGCTGCTGTTGCAGTTGATTCTGCTGCAGTAAAGTAATCAATCTCACAAGATTGTTTTCCCGGGAAGGCTTTAGAGATAAAGCCTTTTTTTATTTCTATGAATTCAAAAGAAGTAAAGCAGATTTTAGAAAAACACGTCCCAACGGCATCTGTGGATTACACGTTTTCACTGTGGGAATCCTACCGCTTTAATTTCAAGTTGAGAAAGGCGCGACTGTCTAAGGTGGGCGATTTCACGTATCGCCCCGGACAGACTCAGCAGATAACGATTAATCAAGATATTCACCCCTATCTTTTTCTTACCACTTATATCCACGAGGTAGCACATCTTAAAGTTCACCTTCAATTTGGTCATCGTGTGAGCGCGCATGGAAAGGAATGGAAAACTACGTTTCAGGAGTTGATGGTACCAGTAATGGATCCAGTGATTTTTCCATTGCCCTTGTTGAAAGGTTTGAAAAAACACATGTCCAATCCCAAAGCATCCAGTTTTTCAGATTCGGAACTCACAGCACTATTTCGGGCATATGACGACAAACCCAATAAGGCTGTTTTGGTTAGTCAATTGCCGGAAGGAAGCATTTTTAGTTTTCACGGCAGGTGGTTTAAGAAAGGCATTACTAAGAGAACTCGCGTTCTTTGTTTGGAGTTAAAAACAAAACGCCAATACCTTGTGCCAACTGACGCAGAAGTGGGCAGTGCGCAGTTAGCGCTTATCTAAGGAAAACTCAAACCATAATAGACCCTTGTTTGCGCAAGAGTTTTAGAATCAAAAATTTAGTAATTTTAAACCAAATCTAAACCTCCCTACACCTACCTAAACACAAAATCGAAAAAAATGAAAAAACAAGTATTCATGTACGCATTTGGATTGCTAGTACTAGCTCAAGCCTGCAACCCTAGTAAAAAAGCTGAAGATCAGACGGCTTCAGATTCGATTCCCAAAATAGATACAGTTACTGTAATTGTACCCGCTGAAATAGATACCGCAGCGGTCGTTGCTTTTTATGCTGCTAAACATGCGAAAGGCACACCAAGCACCTCATCAAAAAATGCGGGCAGCAGCAAGGTATCGCTTGACTCTGATCCGATTTTTGAATCTACTGACGTAATGCCTGCCCCTACGCCAACACCTTCTGCCGAACCAGAGGTGATAGTGGTTCATGATGTGCAGATGTATTTTTTTATTACAGATGAACCTGCAAGTTTTCCAGGTGGGGAAAAAGCTTTGGACAAGTATCTAAGCGAAAATTTGCAGTATCCTGAAAAGGCTTTGGAGGCACGTCAATCAAGAACTGTTTATCCAACTGTTTTTCTTGATGAGCAAGGCAATCCTACAGATGTAACATTTCGTTATGAACCAACTATCTACGGATTTCAGGATGAAGCTCGCAGGATATTAATGAGCAGCCCTCGTTGGAATCCTGCAAAAGTTGGAGGCAAACCGGTTAAGTCTAAATTTACTCTTCCAATTAGTTTTAAACTCGAATAAAGCTCCTTTTAATTAAATTGAGATGGCGGATGTTCCAAACAAGGGCATCCGCCATTTTTTATCATGGTAGATATTCAAGAAAGAACTCACAAAAAGAGCCAGTGTCCTAAATGTCCTAAATCAGCCAAGCCTTCGCTGTATCAGTTGACTAACTAATTCATACAATCGAAGTGGATGCAAAGTGCGCCATATTTCAATTTGCAACGTGCCACCCATATTGATATAGTTATCGATTCGGTATTTCTGCAACTCTTGCTGAATGAAATCCGGGAAACACACCGCGGCTATCCAACCGTCTTCAACGTCTTCAAACCACTCTTCGTAGTACGAGTCATCAGACCCATGAAAGTTGAGAATGTTCTCTCCGATTAATATAAACTTGTTTATTCCTTCGTCAGCTAGCAATTCGAGAAAGTTCCGTTTAAGTGTCATGATATCATTTTCGATGGTATCATTCCATTCGCCCAAAAATTCAAGGATGGCAAACCCTTCATCGTAGTCTGCGTATAAGATTTTTAAATACAAAGTCTCCGAACCAAAATAGTCCCACGAGGGGTCAATGTAGTACCCGTAAATAGTCTCAGAATAAAGGTCGAAGTTGTATTCTTTTTCAAAAAATGGAGAACGTTCATCGGTCGATGAATCGTAATATTTTAGCCAATTTTCAAAGGGCAGAATTTGATGCACTTTTGTTAACAGATTGATGACAAAGAATTGGAAGGCTTATCGTTTACTTTCAATCGCCTTTCGCACATTTCCAAAACGAGAAAGTAAGTCACTTGCTTCTTGCTCGCTTACTTTCAGTTCGTCCATGATCATTTTAACTCCGCGGTTGACGAGTTTGTGATTGGTCAACTGCATGTCTACCATTTTGTTTCCTTTTACCCTGCCTAATTGGATCATAGCAGCCGTAGAGATCATATTTAAAACAAGTTTCTGGGCCGTACCCGCCTTCATGCGCGTACTTCCGGTGACAAACTCGGGTCCCACGACTACCTCAATAGGGTAATCTACGCTGGCGGCCAGTTCGCTGCCAGTATTGCATGTGATGCAGCCTGTAATGATACCATTTTCTCTGGCGGTTCTCACCCCTCCAATTACATATGGCGTCCGGCCAGACGCAGCGATGCCCACCAAAACATCTTTTTCACTTATAGAATGTTTTAGCAAATCTTTCCAGGCCTGAGAGGCATCATCCTCCGCATTTTCTACGGCCTCGCGAATCGCCATATCTCCGCCTGCTATCAAGCCGATTACTTTTCCTTGAGGCACTCCGTAGGTGGGTGGTATTTCAGAGGCATCAAGTACACCCAATCGGCCACTCGTGCCAGCACCTATGTAAAATAGGCGGCCGCCCGATTTCATTTTTTCACCAATCGCTTCGACCAATGCTTGTATTTTAGGGATGACTTTTCCAACGGCTGCGGGCACACCACTATCTTCGCGGTTTATACTTGCGAGTAGTTCGGGCAAGCCCATGGTTTCCAGTTGGCTGTAGTGCGAAGAAGATTCAGTCGTGCTCAAAGTTTATCGGGGCTTACTATTCTGGCGCTAATGAGTGCAATTCAGGGTTCAAAGTTCAGCATTCAAAAATTAAAATCATAAATCCTTTTGGTGATAAAGTGTAAGTCCTGCAATGGGTCCTTCTAAAATGTTTTTCACAGTAACACCTTTGTCATTGGCCACTTGCCGCAGTACATCGCTGAAGTAGAAAGCTATGGAGCCTGTAAAATGGACTTTCAACTTTTTGTAATCCGGATACCTCATAACATTATTTTCATAAAAGTCAGAAAAGCTGTTATAGACGAGTTTATAACAATAAGGCTCTTTCAGATGCTGGAATATAAATTTGGCAAAACTGGCCAGAAAAGCGCTTGGTTTTTCCTGTTGATACACTTTCTCCAATACTTCTTCGCGTGTCCAGGGGAATCTTGCATGAAATTGCGCTGCCAATGTATCAGGCATATTTTTTCGGAAGTAGTCAAATACTATTTGCTTACCCAAGTAAGACCCTGAGCCCTCATCTGCCAGTATCCAGCCTAGATTTGCAACATTGTCTACAATTTCCTTCCCATCATATTGGCAAGAATTGGAGCCAGTACCCAAGATGCAAGCTATTCCAGCCTCTTGGCCACAAAGCGCACGACCGGCAGCCAACAAGTCCCACCCAATTTCAATTTTTGCCGAGCCAAAATGTTCAGCAAATGCCGACTGAATCAATTGTTGATTTTTTTCTGACGATACACCCGTGCCGTAGTAAAAAATCTTTGTGACAGGCTCATTGATTTGCGGGAACAATGATTCATTTATTATCTTCTCTAAATGATCAATCGGCTGGTAGTAAGGATTAAAGCCAGGGCTGTTGGCTTGCGCGATGGTTCGATCTGCCTTTAGGAATCGCCAGTCAATTTTTGACCCACCACTATCTGCAATGATAATCATAAGCAAGTATTTGTAGTCTTAAAACTACACATTAAGATGGAAACTGACAGTAACAGCCGAATAACTGCACTTTTTTAACGTTCCAATTGCCTGGTGCATTGGTGGATAAAATTCAAGAAATGGGAATAGAAAAATTAATTAACTTGAAAGCTTAAATCTCTAAAAATGAAAATCAACGCCCTGATGTCCTTCTGCTTTGCCTTGTGGCTCTTTAGTTGTGCTGAAAAAAAGCCAGTAGATCGGATGGATGACGCGCAGTTGAGAGCCTATGCAGATGAGTTAGCTCATAAATTTATCATTACCGATGGGCACGTAGATTTACCCTACCGATTAAAAGTAAAAAACTTCAAATTGGATCGGGAATACATGGGTATCCCTGTTTCGACAAAAGAAGGCGATTTTGACTACGAACGAGCAAAAAAGGGCGGGCTAGATGCGCCATTCATGTCCATTTACATTCCGTCTTCTTATCAATCGCAGCCAGATAAAGGCAAGGGATTGGCAGATTCGTTGATCAATATGATCGATGGTATTGCTGCCCAGATTCCGGATAAATTTGCCCGTGCCAATTCACCGGCAGAGGTGGAGGCCAACTTCAAAGCTGGAAAAATTTCATTGCCGCTGGGCATGGAAAATGGCGCACCCATCGGAGATGATTTAAGGAATGTAAAATATTTTTACGATCGAGGCATCCGCTATATTACGCTCACCCATGGTAAAGACAATCAGATTTGCGATTCTTCCTATGACACCACAAGAACCTGGAATGGCCTAAGTCCGTTTGGAAGAGAGGTAGTTGCTGAAATGAACAAGACAGGCATCATGGTCGACATTTCGCACGTCTCGGACAGCACGTTTTACCAAGTGATGAAACTGTCCAAGGCTCCTTGTATTGCTTCTCATTCGTCCTGCCGGATTTATACGCCCGGCTTTATTCGCAATATGAGCGATGATATGATTAAAAAGCTCGGTGAACACAATGGGGTGATTCAAATTAATTTTGGTTCCACCTTTTTGGATTCTACTGTCAGAGCAGAAAACGACATCAATCGTAAAAAGCTAACAGCTTTGCTGGAAGAGAAGAAAATGAAAATGAGCGATTCTTTGGCCAAGCCTGTGATCGAAGAATTTAGGAAAACAAACCCTTCACTTTTTGCAGATGTAGAGATCGTGGCCAATCACATCGATCACGTAGTGAAGGTTGCTGGTATTAACCACGTGGGGATTGGTTCTGATTTTGATGGGGTGGGTGACAGTTTACCCACCGGATTGAAAGATGTATCGCAATATCCGAATCTGATTTATGTACTTTTGAAGCGGGGATATACAGAGCAGGATATTGAGAAGATTTGCTATAAAAATGTGTGGAGAGTGTGGAATGAGGTGGAGAAAATTGCGAAAAACAACTGGTAGGAAATGTAGTTAATTGTTTAAAAGTTAGCAAGATGAAAAAGAAGATTAGTATCGGGTTGATTTTTGTGCTTGGTTCTCTGGGTGCGTTTTCCCAAAATATAAACTCCAAAGGTTTCCGTCAACTAGTGGCAAAGCCAAAGGGAAAAATTGTTTGCTATGGAAGCAATGAAAATCATCCTGTTTATTTGGCGCCAAAGGTCATGTCGAACACAGGTTCACGTGTTCAAACAGCAGATATAAACGTGGATTACGTCAACTTTCCTTCAGATGCGCAAGCGTCTTTTCAACGAGCTGTTGACATCTGGAAAACCCTGGTTCAATCATCAGTTCGGATAAATATCCGAGCCGCGTGGGTTTCACAAGACCCAAATGTATTAGGATCTGCAACATGGGGAAATGCTTTTGCGAATTTTGATGGCGCACCAAAGTTGAATGTTTTTTATCCGGTTGCCCTTGCCGAGAAATTGGCAGGAAAGAAACTCAATCAAGATCCTAATCCCACCACTGGTGACAACTACGACATTTATGCTTTTTTCAACAGCTCGCAAACAAGGTGGAGTTTTGTAGATAGTCCGGTGCCAAATACCTATAACTTTACAACCGTTGTCTTACATGAAATTGGCCATGGACTAGGATTCACAGATTCTTTTGATATTGAAAATGGAGTAGGTTCATATGGTGTTCAATCCAACCCAACTCCAATCATTCTGGATGTAGGAGTTGAAACGGGAGCGGGTAATCGCTTGTTAAATCTAACCAACAATACAGTGGATTTAAATAATTCATTGACTAGCAACAACGTGATTTATAACCCCGCAAGAAGTTTAATTGGCCTGGCAGCATCCAAGCCCAAATTATATGCGCCAGCTACATGGGACGGAGGATCCAGCATTGCGCACTTAGACCAGGCCACCTATGCAGGTAGCGATGACAGATTGATGCGGCCCCAACTAGATTTGGGGCAGGCCACGTTGAACCCAGGAGAAATTGTTTTAAATATGTTCGCAGATATGGGCTGGGTAGCTCCAGTTATTACGCATACACCTCTTAAAGATACAGAGAGCACTTCAAATGATTTTGTAATATCTGTAGAGGCTGGTCCAGATGGCACTGCTGCATATACTATTAGTAATCAACTTAAACTTAGATATCAAATCAACGGTGGTACAGAGGTTGAGTTAACTCAAGTACCCACCACGGGCAATCAATATAGCTTTGTTATTCCTAAGCCGACTCAATCTGTAAATCCAACTACATATAATTATTATTTGGTTGCAACAGACACCTATAAAGGGCAAAATAGAACCTTTAGTAAGCCTGGTCAGATTATTCGCCCTGGGCAAAGCGATCTTCAATCTTCGTTTCAATTTATTGCAGGCCCCGACAATGTTGTTCCGGTTATTGTTCATACGCCTAAAGATTTTATCAGCGAAGGAACTACCAACCTGTCGTTGAATGCGACTATCACCGATAACATTGCTATTCAGGGCGCCATCATGGCATACAAAATAAACGCAGGTGCCCTTCAAAATCTTGCTATGGTGCAAGACAACGACACACTTAGTTTGTACAAGGCAGTGATTCCGACTACTGGGTTGCTGGATGGCACAACAATAAGTTATCGAATCACAGCCACCGATAATTCGTCAAAATTGAACCAAGCGTCTGCCCCAACAGCCACAACGTTTTATGAAGTGGCTGTCATAGGAACTGCACCAGCACAAAACACATATGCGAATAATTTTGATAGCCCTACCACTGATTTCTTTGGCAACGGATACACCATTTCACAACCTGCAGGTTTTGCGAACGGGGCGATACATTCGCAGCATCCATACCCAGAGGCGGGAACCGGAAGTCTAAATTTTAGTTATCAATTGCGAGTTCCAATTCGTGTTAAAGCCCAGGATGCTACCATTCGATTTGACGAAATCGTGTTGGTGGAACCAGGAGAACCAAATTTTGCATTTGGTACGCCAGAGTTTTATGATTATGTGGTGACCGAAGGATCTATTGATGGGGGAAAAAACTGGAAAGCAATTGGCGTTGGATACGATTCTCGAGATAACACTGATTGGCTAACCAAATACAATAGCTCAGTTATTAATGGTATTTCTCAGGGGGTGGGCGACCAATCACTTTTTAGGCCGCGTTCATTAAATCTTCTGGCTAGTTTCAAAGCAGGTGACGAAGTGCTTATTCGTTTTAGATTGTTCAGTGACCCTGGTGCAGCCGGTTGGGGTTGGGCAATTGACAACCTGAAAATTCAAATTGATGATGTTCCGCCAAATCTTGCTCACAATCATGTGGACTATAAAATAGGCACTGCCACACCGCTGTCGTTCACCGTAGCGGCCACTGACGGAAGTGGTTTAAAGACACTGGCGATCGAATACAAAGTAAATGCTGGATCTATCGTTTCGGTGCCCTTTACTATCTCTAGTGGAGTAAGTCAGTACACATTAGATCTGGGTGTATCTACTCTTTCTGTTGGGGATGTAATCCAATACAGGATTAAGTCCTCGGATAATTTGGACAATGAAGTGGTTTTGCCCTCAGTCGATTTTTTGAAGGTACCGATCATAGCATTGGGTTCTGCCGTTAACCAATACATCTCTGATTTTAATACTACGAACACCGATTTCGTTGGCAACTTCTTTTCGGTTTCCACACTTAGCGGATTTAGCAATGGTGCCATTCATAGTTCACATCCTTACCTAAATGGATTTGGATTGACAAATTCAACATCTGCATTTACCTATACATTGACTAAGCCAATTACACTTGGTTCTGCCAACCCCTTTTTAGCTTTTGACGAAGTTGCAATCGTAGAGCCTCTCAATGACTATGTCAATGTAGAAGGCTCAAAAGACAACGGCACTACTTGGCTACCATTTTTGACCGAGTATAGCGCTTCTGGTCAGTCAACTTGGCTTACAGTTTACAATGCCAAATCAAATGGCACTTCTTCTTTGTTCAAATCGAGGGTTGTCAACCTTTTACAAAACGGGAATTTCAAAAGCGGAGATCAAGTGTTAATCCGATTCCGGATGAATGCAAACGCGACCGTTAATGCTTGGGGTTGGGCTATTGATAACCTGAGTATTCAGGGGCCAATTACAGGAATTGAAAAATCACTTTTTGAAAGCTCATTTAGCATTTATCCAAATCCCACCAATGGGTCAATAGTGACCGTAAAGTTTAGTACGCTGGATGATATCCCCGTTCAGCTTCAATTTGTAAGTGCGCAAGGAGCCGTTCATCAAAATGTAGTTGTTCAGCCGATTGCAAAGTCAGTTGAGAAGGAATTTTTGGTTGGTGACCTTCCTGGTGGTCTGTATATTATTAAAGCAGAAGTAGGTGGATCAATCATCACAAAAAAGTTTATCAAATTGAATTGATTGATCGATTGCCAGCATCAAAAAGGGAGGTCTAGGCCTCCTTTTTTGTTTCTCTAGATTTTCAAGAATATAATTTTCAAAATGAGAGGATTGGGTTCTCAAGCTTCTTATTTTTGCCTGCCTTTGCCGAATCCGCCATTTGGCGGAGCAGGCAGGCTCGATTTATCCAACCCATCCATGCCAAGAGATCGCAGTATTCGTTCAGTCCTCATCATCGGAAGTGGGCCAATTATCATTGGCCAAGCATGTGAATTTGATTATGCAGGGTCGCAGGCCTCTCGATCACTACGCGAAGAGGGCATCGAAGTAATATTAATCAACTCGAATCCGGCTACTATTATGACGGACAAGGTGACTGCCGATCATGTCTACCTTAAGCCCTTGGAGAAGAAGTACATAAAGGAAATACTCGAGAAACATCATGTGGATGCTGTGCTGCCTACCATGGGTGGTCAAACGGCATTGAATCTTTGCATCGACTGCGATAAAGCCGGGATTTGGGAGCATTATGGAGTAAAAATAATTGGGGTTGACATCAAGGCGATCGAGACCACGGAAGACCGAGAGAAGTTTCGGTTGAAAATGATTGAACTTAATGTGGGCGTTTGCAAAGGAGCAACAGCTACCTCTTTTTTGAAAGGAAAGGAGATTGCACAGGAAATTGGATTTCCACTTGTGATCCGTCCATCTTTTACATTGGGAGGCACCGGAGGCGGTTTTGTTCAGAAGGCAGAAGATTTTGACCATGCGTTGAATCGAGGGCTACAAGCTTCGCCTATCCATGAGGTATTGGTGGAGCAAAGCATTATGGGCTGGAAGGAGTACGAGTTGGAGTTGCTGCGTGATGGAATCGGCAACGTGATTATTATTTGTTCGATTGAGAATTTTGATCCGATGGGTATACACACAGGTGACTCCATCACGGTGGCTCCTGCCATGACTTTGCCTGACACCGTCTACCAGCGCATGCGTGATCTCGCGATAAAAATGATGAATGGCATAGGCCAATTTGCCGGAGGTTGTAACGTCCAATTTTCAGTGAATCCTGACAATGATGATATCATCGGTATTGAAATAAATCCACGTGTTTCTCGTTCATCCGCTCTTGCTTCAAAGGCTACTGGTTATCCTATTGCAAAAATAGCCGCGAAACTGGCAATCGGTTATAACCTGGATGAGCTGTCAAATGCCATCACGGGCACAACGACCGCCTACTTTGAGCCAGCGCTTGATTATGTTATTGTCAAAATTCCTCGCTGGAATTTTGACAAATTTCCAGGTGCTGATCGCAAGCTTGGATTACAAATGAAATCAGTGGGGGAGGTAATGGGTATTGGTCGAAATTTTCAGGAGGCTTTACAAAAAGCCTGTCAGAGTTTGGAGATCAGACGAAACGGACTCGGTGCGGATGGAAAAGAATTGACCAAGCAAGCGGATATTTTGTATAGTCTGGAGCACCCGAGTTGGAATCGCCTTTTCCATATTTATGACGCGATGAAGTTGGGAATCTCTATGAAGACGATTCAAAATCTGACAAAAATCGATAAGTGGTTTTTAGAACAAATTTGGGATTTAATAGAGCTTGAAAGCGAAATTGAAAAGCATAGCCTTGATAGCATCCCCGTAGACTTAATGCGTACGGCAAAAGAAAAAGGATATGCTGATCGCCAGCTAGCTCACCTGATGGATTGCCTCGAAAGCGAAGTTCATTTGAAGAGAAGAGAGATGGGTATCAACCGCGTGTTTAAATTAGTGGATACTTGTGCGGCAGAGTTTGAAGCGAAGACGCCCTATTACTACTCTACCTTCGATACAGAAAACGAATCAATTCCCACCAATAAAAGGAAGGTAATTGTCTTAGGCTCTGGGCCAAATCGAATCGGTCAAGGAATTGAGTTTGACTATTCTTGCGTGCATGGAATACTAGCAGCAAAAGAGTGTGGGTATGAAGCCATCATGATTAATTGCAATCCGGAAACAGTCTCCACAGATTTTGATATTGCAGACAAACTTTATTTTGAACCAGTATTCTGGGAACACCTGTGGGATATAATTCAACATGAAAAGCCGATTGGCGTGATCGTTCAATTAGGAGGACAGACCGCACTGAAATTGGCAGAGAAGCTGCACAAATATGGTGTGCGGATCATGGGCACATCTTATGAGGCGCTTGATCTGGCGGAAGATCGCGGAAGTTTTTCAACCCTTTTAAAAGATCTCAATATTCCATATCCGACCTTCGGAGTTGCAACGGACGCGGATGAAGCACTCGAAGTTTCAAAGACCATTGGCTTTCCATTATTAGTTCGTCCATCTTATGTGTTGGGAGGTCAGAGCATGAAGATTGTAATAAACGAAACAGAATTAGAAAATCACATTCTCGATATTTGGAAACACCTTCCCGAGAACAAAGTATTGTTAGATCATTTCCTCGATGGTGCCATCGAAGCAGAAGCAGACGCGATCTGCGATGGTGAAGACGTCTATATCATTGGTATCATGCAGCATATTGAGCCTGCAGGTATTCATTCTGGAGATTCGTATGCCGTGTTGCCTCCGTACAATTTGGGCGACTTTGTCATTAAACAAATTGAAACTTATACAAAACGTATTGCGATTGCGCTAAAAACAGTGGGATTGATCAATATTCAGTTCGCGATCAAAAATGATAAAGTCTACATTATTGAAGCAAATCCGCGGGCATCCCGCACAGTTCCGTTTATTTGCAAAGCCTATGATGAGCCTTATGTAAATTACGCGACCAAGGTAATGTTGGGCGAGAAGAAAGTAGGTGATTTCAATTTCAATCCAACTAGAAAAGGGTATGCGATAAAGGTTCCAGTTTTCTCATTTAGCAAATTCCCTGAAGTGAACAAAGAACTTGGCCCAGAGATGAAATCTACGGGTGAGGCGATTTATTTCATTGACGATTTAATGGATGATTACTTCTTGAATATTTACAACGAGCGGAATCTGTATTTGAGTCGATAAGCATGGATTTAGATCTTGATATTTCTGAAATAAATTTCTCAACTGATCCAGACCGTATCTCGCAAGCACAAATAGTTAGTGTGTTGAAAAATGAAAGATCGAGGTTAATGGAAGTAGAAGGATACCCAAAAGAATTGTTTTATAACGTAGAAACGGGCTATATTAGCAAGAAGAGGATTTTGCTGGTTGCTTCCAGGCTAATAGAGAATAAATGATAAATTCTTCAAATGATGGTTGCCAATGAAAGTGAGATAGAATCAAACTACTGTCAGGGTTAATTTTTTTGCACCTTTGAGATATGATTCAGAACAACGTTTCCAGCATTCCACCAAATCCGTTTGATGTTGAAGACAAGGAAAAGGGTTGGAAACATTTTCTAGAAAATTCAAGGCCGATTTCTAAATCTGAGGCTTTTCAAAAAATGAAAATAGTAAATCAAATAGAGAACCGTTGATTGGGATTGTCCAACTTTTCGATTTGGATTCTAATCGTAAAAGTGCCTTTTTTTAAGGTGTCCCTTTTTTGGTTTTTTTGCAGTCCAAATCGAACCGAAATATCACTTTTTCCGTTCTTGTATTTCTATTGCTATTTTTGTCTTTGCATTCAAGAAATTCGACTATGTTCAAGTTCCTTCTGAGCCTCGGGATCATCGCTTATGTTTTTTATAAAATCGGAGGGTTGTTCTTTCGGGCGGGGGCAGCTTCGCAGCAGTCACGGACACAATACAGAAAACCAGAAAATAATAACCCGGCTGCTGCGAAGAAGGATAAGCGCAATGGCACCATCAAAGGGGGCGACTATATCGACTATGAAGAAGTAAAATGAATTAGATGCTGGACGTTTTCCAACGTTTCTGATCTCCAGTATCCAACTTACTACCCCTATTTCAACTGATGAAAATATCTTTTCAAAAATACGAAGCCACCGGTAACGATTTTGTTATCATTGACAATCTGATGGGCGTGTTTTCGTTCTCGGAAGATCAAGTAAAAAGAATTTGTGACCGAAAGTTTGGGGTTGGGGCAGACGGACTGATGCTGATCGAAAAACACCCCACGTATGATTTCAATTTAATTTATTTCAACAGCGATGGCTCACCTAGCTTGTGTGGCAATGGAAGCAGGGCCGCGGTAACGATGGCATCAGAGTTGGGAATGATAAAGCATCACGCTACTTTCAATGCTTACGATGGTTTGCATGAAGCGAACTTGCTCCCCAATCATATCGTCCGGCTTAAGATGAATGATGTCAAGGAGATGAAGAGCACGGGCAAGGGGATTTTCATTAACACGGGATCTCCGCATCTGATACAAATTGTTGATGAAGCAAAAAATTTCCCCGTGGTTGAAGAGGGAAGAAAAATCAGATTCAGCGAACCATTTAAGCCGGCCGGCACCAACGCGAATTTCGTGCAGCTCTTACCGAACAACACTATTTTTGTTCGGACTTACGAAAGGGGCGTAGAGGATGAGACTTTATCATGTGGAACAGGGGTAACAGCCGCGGCTTTAGCTTCATCATTTCAGGGGTACACGTCCCCAGTCAGCATCCAGACATTAGGCGGTTTGCTTTCAGTTGAGTTTAAATCAAGTCAGGATGGCTTGTTTACAGATGTTTATCTGATTGGGCCTGCCAAAAAGGTGTTTGAGGGCACCTTGGAACTATAATTGCACCCCAAATTCCATTAACTTTGAAGCCTTTTGCGAGGGCGAAAATTGACTATTTACATCGACCATTGACCATTTTATGTTAAAACTTATCGCCAAGCTATTTGGCACCAAGTCAGAGAAGGATATTAAGCGGATGATGCCGCTCGTAGAGGCAACTAAACAGGAAGGCGAAAAGCTGATCTCTATCACACATGACGAGTTGCGAGCTCGTACACAGGCTATCCAGGAAGAAATTAACCAAAAACTCAAATCAATCGATGATCAGTTGGCAGCATTGCACAAGCAAATTGCCGATGACCCTGACAAAGATATTAGTGAGAAGGAAGCTATATTCAACCAGATTGATCAGATTGAAAAGGATCGCAATAAAGAATTAGAGAAGGTTTTGGTAGAGGTATTACCTCGCGCTTTCGCCATTATTCGCGAGACAGCCAGAAGGTTTAAGGATAATGAATACCTGGAAGTCACTGCCACTGAATTTGATCGGCTTATATCAGCAAAGCATGCCAATGTTAAAATAAATGGTGACAAGGCACAATGGAGCCGTCAGTGGATGGCTGCCGGAAACCTCACCACCTGGGATATGGTGCATTATGAAGTGCAGATCATCGGTGGTATTGCATTACATGAAGGTAAGGTGGCCGAGATGGCAACCGGTGAAGGAAAGACGTTAGTAGCAACATTTCCGGCATTCTTGAATGCGCTAGCCAGAAGAGGTGTTCATATCGTTACAGTCAACGATTACCTGGCGAGACGTGATAGTGAATGGATGGGGCCCATTTTTCAGTTTCATGGTTTGTCGGTGGATTGTATCGACAAACATGAACCCAACTCGATAGCCAGACGCGATGCTTACCGAGCTGACATTTGTTACGGAACCAACAACGAATTTGGATTTGATTATCTGCGCGATAACATGTCGCGTGAGACCGAGGAATTGGTACAACGAGGTCATCATTATGCCATGGTCGATGAGGTTGACAGTGTTTTGATTGATGAGGCTCGGACGCCTTTGATCATTTCTGGTCCCGTTCCACGCGGTGACGAACACGAGTTTTATGACCTTAAACCACGGATCAATAAGTTGGTAGAAGCTCAGAAAAAGTTAGTCAATCAGTATCTCAACGATGCGAAGAAGCAGATCGCTGACGGCATGGAAAAAGACGGAGGGTTGTCTTTGTTTAGAGCATACAGGGCGATGCCGAAATATAAGCCACTCATCAAGATGTTGAGTGAGATGGGTAACAAATCAATCTTACAGAAAACAGAAAATTTCCATCTGCAAGACAACAAGAAGGAGATGCCAGTGGCAGATGCGCCTTTGTATTTTGTGATCGATGAGAAAGACAATAGTGTAGACCTGACTGAAAAAGGAATTGATTTAATCACTGGCGAGGGAGAAGATCCAAAGTTCTTTATCATGCCAGAAATCGGTATTGAGTTGAATAAGCTAGAGAAGGATGCCGCACTTACCGATGAACAGCGATTTCAAAAAAAGGAAGAACTCATCCGTGATTATTCTACGAAATCGCAACGCATTCATAGTGTTAACCAACTTTTAAAAGCGTACACACTTTTTGAAAAAGATACCGAGTACATCATTGTGGATGGGAAGGTGAAAATTGTTGATGAGCAAACTGGCCGCGTACTTGACGGCAGAAGATATTCGGATGGATTGCACCAGGCCATTGAAGCAAAGGAAAATGTAAAGGTAGAGGACGCCACACAAACCTATGCCACCATTACATTGCAAAACTATTTTCGCATGTATCATAAGCTGGCCGGTATGACTGGAACAGCTGAAACAGAGGCGGGCGAACTTTGGGATATCTATAAGTTGGATGTAGTTGTAATACCAACCAACAAGCCAGCCACTCGCAAGGATCAAGACGATTTGGTTTTCAAAACCATGCGCGAAAAGTTTAATGCCGTTGTAGAAGAAATTGTAAAACTGACAGCAGCTGGGCGGCCGGTGCTAGTGGGAACTACTTCGGTTGAAATTTCAGAATTGGTGAGTCGATTACTCACAATGAAAAAAATAAAGCACCAGGTGCTGAATGCGAAGCAACATCAGCGCGAGGCTGAGATTGTGGCGGAAGCTGGTAAGCCGGGAACAGTCACCATTGCCACCAACATGGCTGGTCGTGGTACGGATATTAAACTCACTCCAGAGTCACGTGCCGCAGGGGGTCTTGCTATCATTGGTACCGAGCGACACGAATCACGTAGGGTAGACAGACAGTTGAGAGGACGATCTGGTCGTCAGGGCGACCCTGGGTCTTCACAGTTTTATGTTTCGCTGGAAGACAACCTAATGCGGTTGTTCATGCCTGAACGTATTGCGCGCATTATGGATAGATTGGGGTTGAAAGAAGGAGAAGTTATTTCGCACTCCATGGTGACCAGCTCAATTGAACGGGCACAAAAGAAAGTGGAGGAAAATAACTTTGGTATTCGTAAGCGTTTGTTGGAATATGACAACGTGATGAACTCTCAACGTGAAGTTATTTATAAGAGAAGACGCAATGCTCTTTTCGGAGAACGTCTGCAACTGGATATTCTCACCATGCTTTTTGATACCTGCGATGATGTGGTAGCAAATGGTAAAGCAGCAGAGAATCTCGAGGATTTCAAAATCAATGCGCTGCGAACATTAGGTGTAGACTTCGCTATAACCGCTGATGAGTTTGCGAAGTTAGACCAAGCGGTTATCAGTGATCGATTGTATGAAGAGGCCTTAAAGCAATACACTCACAAGAACAAAATGGCTGCTGAAAAGGCATTGCCGTTTATCAATGACATCTACCGAACACGTGGCGCCACTATTCAGGATATTTTGATTCCTTTTACAGATGGCACAAAGCAGATTGGAGTTGCTGCCAACTTGAAAAAGTGCGTGGAGACAAAAAACAGCGAGCTAATCAAGGCCATGGAGAAAATGATCACGCTTGCTATTATTGATCAGCAGTGGAAGGAGCATTTGCGCGATATGGATGATTTAAAGCAATCCGTTCAGAATGCTGTCTATGAACAGAAAGATCCATTGTTGATTTATAAGTTCGAAGGGTTTGAGGCATTCAAACGATTTATTGCCAAGGTGAACGAAGAGACAGCCTCCTTTTTAATGAAAGGTGACATCCCTGTCCAAGATTCAGACCAGGTGCAGGAAGCCAGGGCGCAAAAGCGCCAGCGGCTAAGCGAACAAAAAGAAGAATCGCGTTCATTACTTCAGGGTGGAGGCGCACAGCCGCAGCAACAAAAGACGGAGGAGAAAGTAATGCCGGTTAAGTCGGAAAAGATAGCTGGGCGAAATGATAAAGTGACCGTACAATATCCTGATGGGCGTGTTCTAAAAGATGTGAAGTACAAGAAAGTCGAAGACGATATTCAAGCGGGCAGATGTATTGTAATTGAGCAATGAAAGTGGAATACAGAAAAATGGAAGTCAGAAGTCAGAAGTCAGAAGCTGGAATCTCCCATTCTAACTTCTATCTTCTGACTCCTATCTTCTTTTTCTTGTTAGCCACCGCTTGCCAGGCGCAGCGACCCACAAGGCCCTATTATGAAGATCTCAGCGCCCTCCGGCCGAAAGTGAATTTAGAAACGATTAAACCAAAAGATAGTCTACGAGTTAAGAGTCCGGTTCCTTCAGTGCCGGTTCAATTTGCAGTGAATGAAAAAGTAGATGCGATATTAGATAGCATAGACCGGTTCAACCTCACAAGAAAATTTGTTGATGGCCATACCATTCAAATCTATTCCGGCCAGAAGAAGGAAGAGGCATTAAACACAAAAGCGAAGATGTCGGAGCTTATGCAAGATTTGAAAGCCAATGTGCAATACCAGCAACCCAAATTTAGAGTAACTGTCGGCAAGTATTTTACCCGTTTGGAAGCACAAAAGGATTTATATCGGCTAAAAAGGGTTTTTACTAACGCGATTTTAGTGCCAGAACGAATTATGATCAAATAGCTTTTCGTTTGCCTACTTTTGTTTTATGTCGCTTCTCAAAGAAATCCAACAGTTCTCTTCAGCTTATGCTGACGAGGTAATCTCTTTCAGAAGGCATTTGCACGCCCATCCTGAGCTTTCCTATCAAGAGTATAACACCGCCAAGTTTATTGCCAAGCAGCTTCTTTCTTTTGGGATACAAGCCCATGAGGGTATAGCAGGAACCGGGGTGGTAGCCATTATTGAAGGTAAAAATCCAACTAAGAAGATCATCGCGTTACGCGCGGATATTGATGCGTTACCGATTCAAGAGATCAATTCCAAAGATTATAAATCAACCAACAAAGGAGTCATGCATGCCTGCGGTCACGATGTGCATACCGCCTCGTTGCTTGGAACAGCCAAAATATTGAATCAAATCAAAGGCCAGTTTGAAGGATCTGTCAAACTGATTTTTCAACCAGGGGAAGAAAAGAATCCAGGTGGTGCTTCTATCATGATTAAGGAGGGTGTACTGGAAAATCCCGCACCATCAGCCATTCTTGGTCAGCATGTGTTTCCTCTACTACCGGTTGGCAAAATTGGCTTTCGCGAAGGAAAGTATATGGCCAGCAGCGATGAAATTTATTTACGCGTGGTAGGCAAAGGAGGACATGGGGCTACACCCGAGTTAACCATCGATCCGGTAGTTATCGCGTCACACATAATCGTTGCATTGCAGCAAATCATCAGTCGAAATGCAAGCCCAAAACATCCCACAGTATTAACATTTGGAAAAATCACGGCAGACGGTGCTACTAATATTATTCCCGATGAGGTAAATATTGCCGGAACGTTCAGAGCATTGGATGAGCGTTGGAGGGAAGAAGGTTTGCAAAAGATTAAAAAGATGGCCGAAAACATTGCAGAAGGGATGGGTGGGAAGTGCGAGGTGGATATTCACCATGGCTACCCCTGTCTGGAAAACGACCCAATGCTAACCAGGTTTGTTAAACAGGCAGCAGAAGAGTATGTAGGGAAGGAAAATGTGGTGGACATTGATCTGACACTCGGCTCAGAAGATTTTGCCTATTATTCGCAGGTTATCCCCGCTTCATTTTATCGCCTGGGCACCAGAAACGAGTCAAAGGGGATCACATCTTACGTTCACACACCTACGTTTGATATAGATGAAGACGCATTGATGCTCGCGCCTGGACTGATGGCTTGGATGGCGATTGCCCAACTCAGCGCATAATTGTCGAATTCATTGGCGATTGCAGAATAAATTAAAGTTACCAATCGAAACTATTATTCCACTACTGCTTATATTTACTCGATAAGCATGGAGGAAATCACACCTACGGAAAAACAAGAGCCAAGCGCAACACAACCTTGGAAAATCTACCTCCGAAATGCGGCCTACATTCTTGCCGCTTTGCTCGTTTTCCTGTTCTCCCTTGATCTGATGATTGCATCGTTGCAGCAACTGGGAAAGGTTGCAACAGAGACCATTTTGTTGGCAACCTCAAATCCATTTACTGGTTTGTTTATAGGGCTGCTAGTAACTGCCATTATTCAAAGCAGTTCAGCCACGACTTCAATGGTTGTCGCGTTGGTTGCTTCGGGATCCATTTCACTACAAGCAGCGATCCCTATTATTATGGGCGCTAACATTGGGACAACGATTACCAGCACCATCGTTTCTTTGGGTTTTATAACCAAGAAAAAGGAATTCAGGCGCGCAGTAGCCGCGGGTACCTACCACGATTTTTTCAACATCTTAACGACCGTAATTCTTTTTCCGCTTGAATATTATTTTGGATTTCTATCAGGGATGTCGAGAAGTATTGCCACAAATTTTTTCCATGAGCCCTCTGGCACCATCCATGTGAATTTTTCTTTTTTGGGTGGCCGGTTTGAGTGGATTATCTCGTTACTGACAGAAGCCATCGATAACGGTTTTTTACTGGGAATCTTTTCTATTGTCTTGCTATTTGGATCTATTCTATTTTTTAGAAAGGTGATTACAAACATTCTAGGGTTTAGCTCTCCAGAAAAATTTCAACGATTCTTTTTTAAGAATACACTGAAGTCATTTACCTGGGGATTGCTTACTACGGCAGCCATCAGGTCGAGCACTGTAACCACTTCGTTGGTAGTACCATTAGTTGCGAAGAAAGTGGTCAAGTTAAAATCAGCAGTCCCATTTATTTTAGGCGCAAATATTGGCACCACCGTCACAGCGTTTATCGCTGCCACCTTCAATTCAAATGCAGCAATCAGTATAGCTATTGCACATTTTCTATTTAACTTTATTGGTGTCTTAATCTTTCTGCCGATTCCTTACTTGAAAGATCTACCCGTGCGTCTGGCAAATGGACTTGGCCGGTTGACACTTAGATATCGATTGATTGGGTTTTCCTACCTCTTATTCACTTTTTTCTTTATTCCGTTTTTACTTATTTATCTGAGCAAGGGTGTCATAGGCCTTCAAGAGGCAACGTACTCTCGAGAAAGTTCTGGGGCTGCACCAACCGAGTATTCATTGATAGTTAAAAAATTTATGGGTAATCAATTGAAGGGATGGGCCTCTATCGAAAACGAAAAAGAGGTAGAAGGAGCTATTAAGGTAGTTTCCATCTATCGCAAGAGAAATTTGCTCTTCATCAATAGCGATTTATTCGAATTGAATAAACCGGGTTTTTGTAGGGATGGTGAAGATGAAAGAGGGAAATACCAAATGTGCATTCGTGAGATATTGCCTCGTTTGCAATTGACTTCAACCCTTTCGGTTGATTCGGTTTTTGTATTCGAACGTCAGTTTTATGATGCTGTAAAATTTGATTCCGTTACTTCCAGGTTGTTTGTGAGCGCTACGGAAAATATTATGGTTAGAAAAGAATTGGAGGACAAACGAGGTAAGCTTATCTGGAAAGAACAATTGGTTCGACTGCAAAGAAAATAGTTGATTTAGCCCCTCTGGGAAATTCTAAAAATCAATGCATATTTACGAGGTTTTAGCCCCTACAAAACACAAATGAAATACAAACGCATCGTTCTTAAATTGAGTGGAGAGGCCTTAATGGGCTCTAAAAACAGCAACATTGATCCAGCCGTCCTCGAGCAATATTCAGCGGAAATCAAAGCACTCAAAGATCAAGGGGTGCAAATAGCGATTGTGATAGGAGGAGGAAATATTTTTAGAGGCGGTCAGGCTGAGGCTCTTGGAATTGATAGGGTGCAAGGCGATTACATGGGGATGTTGGCCACCGTAATTAATGCAATGGCACTACAGAGCGCGCTGGAACGACATGGAATGTATACAAGGCTGTTAGCCGGTATCAAGATGGAGCAAGTGTGCGAACCTTTTATTAGAAGAAGAGCCATTCGTCATCTCGAGAAAAACAGAATTGTAATTTTTGGGGCCGGCATTGGTAATCCCTACTTCACGACCGATTCAACGGCTAGTTTGCGCGCGATTGAAATTCAGGCAGACGTAGTGCTGAAGGGAACAAGAGTAGATGGCGTTTACACAAAAGATCCCGAAAAATATCCGGATGCCGTTCGTTACAAAACATTGTCATTTCAAGAAGCTTATGAAAAGAACTTGAATATCATGGATATGACAGCCTTTACGCTCTGTCAAGAAAACAAGCTTCCTATCATCGTCTTCGATATGAATAAAAAAGGAAACCTTTTAAAAATTGCCCAAGGCGAAGAAGCGGGAACACTAATTAGTTAATTTGAAAATTCATTGATTTGAAAATGATAAGATGACCCCACAAAATCTGAGATCGTAGTTCTTAAATCAAAAATGCAGTATGGAAGAAATCGAATTATATTTGGACGAGGCCAAAGATCAAATGAACAAGGCCCTCAATCACCTGTCGCTCGAACTTAGCAAGATCAGAGCGGGTAAAGCAAATCCGTCAATGCTTGACGGCTTACTGGTATCCTACTACGGTGCGATGAGCCCACTTAGCCAGGTTTCATCTATCACCACTCCTGACGCCCGAACCCTATTCATACGGCCGTGGGAAAAGGGATTGATTCAAGAGATTGAAAAAGCAATTATCAATGCAAATTTGGGCCTAACCCCCCAAAATGACGGGCAACAAGTAATTATCAACATACCCATGCTTACGGAGGAGAGACGCAAGCAATTGGTAAAACAGGTTAGCCACGAATGTGAGCAGGGCAAAGTTAGCATTCGAAGCATTCGCAAAGAGACCAACGAAAGTTTAAAAAAGATAAAGGGCGTTTCGGAAGACGATGTAAAGAATGCAGAAGAGACGGTTCAGAAACTAACCGATGACTTCATGCTGAAGATTGATGCCTTCCTACGAAAAAAGGAAGCGGAAATTATGACGGTTTAATCTAGAAGTCAAAATTTTACTCCTAACGCATAGTCTTGGTTTAACCCAAACCACTTGTAACTAGCTGAATTTGAAAATTCCGGAGAGGGTTTGAACACCAACTATTTTTCAGTAAAATGCCTATGGCGTTGAATTCCTTTCAGCGCCTAGGCAGATTTCAAGGCTTCTGCTCCAGCTACAATCTCGAGGATCTCTTTGGTGATAGCAGCTTGGCGAGTCCGGTTATATGTTAATTTCAATTCTTTTAGCAATTCACCTGCATTGTCGGTGGCTTTATCCATAGCAGTCATTCGAGCGCCATTTTCCGCAGCATTTGAATCTAACAATGCTTTATAAAGCTGCACTTTCAAAGACTTAGGAATAAGGCCTGTAAGAATTTCGATCTGATTAGGTTGGTAGATATAGTCAGTAGTGGTTGAGTTCTTTAGACCATCTGCAACAGGTAGAATAGGCAGAAATTGCTCAATGCGTAGTATTTGGGTAGCAACGTTCTTGAACTCATTATAAACGATTTCAATCTTATCGAACTCCCCGGATTTGAAAACGGCTATCAAATGCTCGCCAACCCTAGATACATTATCAAAGGTTAAGTCGTGGAAAAGCAGTGCATAATCACTGATTCTGGGCGCGTTTCTTTTTTCAAAAAACTCAAAAGACTTTTTGCCAATGGGCAAATAGGACACATGACCCTTCTTTGCTTGGGCAGCGTATTTTTCTTCAACTAATCGCGTGACAGCTTTAAAAATGGTACTGTTAAAAGAACCGCATAACCCACGGTCAGAACTAATAGCAACAATGAGTATTTTCTTCTCTTCTCTTACCTGATTGTACCAAGCCTGGTCATCGGTGCCAGCAGCTGACAAGTTTTGTAAAAGCACATTCATCTTCTTTGCAAATGGACGCATTTGCGAAATCTTGTCCTGTGATTTGCGCAATTTGGCCGCTGCCACCATTTTCATGGCTTTGGTGATTTGCTGGGTAGAAATCACCGAAGATATTCTGCTCTTAACTTCTTTTAAACTTGCCATACACAATAAATTTATTGATTCGTTGATTCGTTGATTCGTTGACTCATTACCGAATCAACGAATTGGGTCATCAACAAATTAGTATTTAGACGCTAGCTCTAAAGCTACTTTCTTCACCGTCTCTGCATCCGCATCTTCAAATTTTCCAGCACGGAAATTGTCCAAGACGCTTCTATACTGGGCTTTCAAGATCAGAATAAACTCTGCTTCAAATGCTTTTACTTTGTTTACAGGCACCTTGTCGATATAACCTTTGGTGGATGTAAGAATCATCGCAACCTGCTCCTCTACAGGTACAGGCTGATATTGTGGTTGCTTCAATACTTCCACGTTCCTACGTCCTCGCTCAATGGTTAATTTTGTCGCTGCATCCAGATCAGAACCAAACTTTGCAAAGGCTTCCAACTCGCGGAACTGAGCCTGATCTAGTTTTAATGTTCCGGCTACCTTCTTCATTGACTTAATTTGAGCGCTTCCACCCACACGAGATACCGAAATACCTACGTTGATAGCTGGCCGAATACCCGAGTTAAATAAATTGGTCTCCAAAAAAATCTGACCGTCTGTAATTGAGATTACGTTGGTTGGGATATACGCAGAAACGTCATTCGCCTGTGTTTCGATGATCGGCAATGCAGTGAGTGAACCACCCCCTTTTACCAAGTGCTTTATTGATGCCGGAAGGTCATTCATCTTACCGGCAATCTCATCATTATTGATAACCTTGGCTGCTCTTTCTAGCAAGCGAGAGTGAAGATAGAACACATCTCCAGGATAAGCCTCGCGACCCGGAGGTCTTCTTAACAACAACGAAACTTCGCGATAGGCTACTGCTTGTTTAGACAAATCGTCATAGATAACCAAAGCAGGGCGACCTGTATCGCGGAAGAACTCACCAATGGATGCACCCGTGAAAGGAGCGAAGAATTGCATAGGAGCGGGATCGGAAGCAGAAGCTAATACGATCACGGTATAAGCCATTGCTCCTGCCTTTTCAAGTGTTGAAACAACACCTGCCACCGTAGAAGCCTTTTGTCCAATGGCTACATAGATACAATACACTGGCTTTCCAGCTTCATAAAACTCTTTTTGATTGATGATGGTATCAATTGCAACCGCTGTTTTTCCTGTCTGACGGTCGCCAATAATTAACTCACGTTGCCCGCGTCCTATCGGGATCATTGCGTCAATTGCCTTTATACCAGTTTGCAAAGGCTCATTCACTGGTTGGCGAAAGATTACACCCGGTGCTTTACGCTCCAAAGGCATTTCGTATAAGTCTCCTTTAATGGGCCCTTTGCCGTCAATAGGTGCTGCCAACGTATCTACTACTCTGCCTAATAAGCCATCTCCTACTTTAACGGAAGCAATTTGACCTGTACGTTTTACAGTATCACCTTCTTTGATTCCTTTAGATTCACCTAAAAGCACCGCACCGACATTGTCTTCTTCTAGATTTAACACCAATGCATTCAACCCGTTTTCGAATTGAATCAATTCACCGGCTTGTGCTTTCGTTAATCCATAGATGCGAGCTACTCCATCGCCCACGGTTAGTACAGTGCCAACTTCTTCTAATTCAGCATCCGTGCGTGACTGCGAAAGTTGTTCGCGAAGTATGGATGAAATTTCTTCTGGTCTGATCTCTGCCATAACGTATAATTCAAAATTTAAAATTCGATGTTAAAATTCTTTGATATAAGGGTTTTCGCTAAACTTAGTCTTCAGGGTTTTTAATTTACTTTTAATCGATGCGTCAATTTGTTTGTCGCCCACATTGAGTACAAACCCCCCAATAAGATCCGCATCCACTTTTTGAACCAGGTCAATCTGATTTTTGCCACTAATTTTCTTCACCAAATTCTCCATCTCCAGCTTCATCTTCTCGTCCATGGTGAAAGTGGTTGCAACGGTTGCCTTTTGGATTCCTTTGTGAACGTTGTAAGCATTATGGAATTCAGCTGCAATAGCGGGCAAAAGCGGCTCGCGATTTTTCAGTGTCAGCATTTTAATAATGGCAAGTGTAAGCGGGTTTACTTTGCCTTCGAATATGGCTTCAAGGATCGCAAGTTTCTTATCGTGCTTAATGATCGGACTTTTCAACATGTTGGTTAAGTCGCGGTTGGAAGCACATGCACTGGCGAACAATTCCATGTCTGCCTTTACTTGCTCCAATGCATTTTGTTCTTCTGCTAATCCTAGCAATGACTTAACATACCGCGATGCAACCCTCGAATCGGCCATGATTTAATTTAACTTTAGATCTTTGATAAATGTGTCGACCAATTCTTTCTGTTGCTTATCTTCTGACAGGTTCTTCTTGATCAATTTCTCAGAGATGGCAAGGGAGAACATGGCCACTTGTGCTTTTACATCTCGCAAGGCTGCTTGCTTTTCGGTATGAATAACGGCTTTCGCGTCCTCAATAATACGATCTGCGTTTTTCCTTGCGGCAACCTGCGCCTCATCATGCAGGCGATTGGCCGCATCTTTTGCATCCTTTAGCATGCGATCTCTTTCTTCCCGCGCTTCTTTCAACAATTTTTCATTGTCTGACTTGAGAGAAGCCATTTCTATTTTCGCCTTTTCTGCAGAATCCAACGCATTTTGAATGGATTCTTCGCGTTCTTTAAGCGATGCCAAAATAGGCTTCCAGGCAAATGCTTTCAATAAAAAGAATAAGCCTACGAAAATGATGAATTGCCAAACAATTAGGCCTGTTCCGGGAGATAATAAATCCATGTACTAAGTGTTTAATGTTCTGATCTGGTTTTTTGTTTCTATTCTGTAAAAATAGAAGAACTTGCCAGGCCCATTGCCAAAGCAAGTTCTTCTGGTTTTTCTTACGCCAACTTGTTAGCGATCAAAAGACAGATAACGAGTCCGAAGAGTGCAGCAACCTCTACAAGGGCAGCAATAACAAGCATCGCTCCTTGTATTTTACCTGATGCCTCAGGTTGACGAGCAATTGCATCCATTGCTGAACCACCGATACGACCTACACCGATACCTGCGCCAATTGCGACAAGGCCAGCTCCAATACCTGCGCCCATTACGGCCATGCTAACATCAAGAATTAAAGAAAAAAACATAGTTTATAGATTTAAGTGAAACAAAAAATTCAAATCATTCCATCTCAATGATGGTCATCGGCTGTGGCCATGCCAATATACAATGCGGTAAACAAGGTAAATACATACGCCTGAATACCTGCCACTAACAATTCAATTAAGTTGATAAACATTACCGCGATAGATACACCCACGCCCACTACGTAGCTTTGAAAAATAAACGTTAGGCAAATCAAACTCAGCAACACAATGTGGCCAGCGGTGATGGCAACAAACAACCGAATGGTCAATGAAAACGGCTTGGTGAAAATGCCGATGATCTCCACGGGTAAAATGATAGGGCGAAGCACAAGAGGAACTCCAGGTGTCCAGAAAATATGCGACCAATAATTTTTGTTGCCGCTAAAGTTAGTAATGATGAAGGTAAGCACGGCCAACACCAGTGTTACGGCAATATTTCCGGTCAGGTTACCTGATCCGGGGAGAAGACCCAATAAATTCCCGAAAAGGATAAAGAAAAATAGTGTTAGCAGATATGGCAAAAACTTTTCGTAGTGGTGTCCGATGTTCGGCTTCACAATTTCATCGCGCACGAAAACGATGATGGGCTCAATAAAAGACTGAAGGCCTTTAGGTGCCTTGCCTGTTCTGTTTTTTGCCGATTTGGCGACTGCCGTGAGAATCAAAAATAATAGGGTAGCATTAATCAACAGCATAGCCACATTCTTTGTAATGGATAAATCAAAGACGGCCTTACCCGAATCTGCCAAAAGAATATGGTTGTGGTCTAATTTATAACCATTGTAGTCTACCGGATTATGATGTTCGTCAAAAAAGCGTGAAGATGAAAAAGCATCCAACCCTTTTTCGGAGGAATAAACAATGATTGGAAGAGGTAAAACAACATGGTCAGTGAAATGCCATTGGTGGTCATCGACTACGTGGTGAAGAATCACCTCATTGGCGTCAAATTTCTTAGGTTCTTCACTAGGCTCATTGCCCGATGCCAACAACAGACGCCCTGAAATCACAACAAAAAAGAGCACTAAAAAGGCGGCTTTTGGTATTAAAAAAGGCTTTTTCATTGTCGGTAGAACAGAGGCTTTTAATTGGACTGCAAAACTATCAATTATACCTTCTGAAAAAAAACCTTTCAGGAAAAAATGAACAGAATCGAACCTAAATCGGTCTATTGAACATTATGCAAAGACCTGAGTTTGTCTGCTTTCCATGAGGTAACACCAACCACACCAAGTGTCATCAAGCCCCCAAAGATGACCGAGGGAACCACCCCCAGGAGCTTAGCTGCGACCCCCGACTCAAATGAGCCAATTTCATTGGAAGAGCCAATAAATATACTGTTAACGGCAGAGACCCTACCTTTCATATTTTCGGGAGTGAGTGTGTGAATGAGCGTGCTGCGAACGATTACGCTCACACAGTCAAACATACCACTTAAAATCAGCAATGCCATTGACAACCAGAAGAGCTTAGAAAGACCAAACCCAATCATGCACAATCCAAAACCAGCTACACACCACAGCAGAATTTTTCCAATATTTTTTTTAATGGGATTTCGGGTGAGATAGACTGCCATAACAACGGCACCGATGCCTTGGGCGGAGCGTAAAAACCCTAACCCTTCTTTGCCTACATGCAAAATTTCATCTGCAAAAATGGGTAGTAGTGCAACCGCTCCACCAAACAAAACCGCGAAGAGATCAAGTGAAATAGCACTGAGTACAATTTGATTTTTGAATACGAATTGGATGCCAGCTTTGATCTTGTCAAAGATACCTTGCTCTTCACTTACTGGCGGTAACGCCCGACTGGGGATGGCTAGATAACAAAGCAATCCTGCCAAGACCAATGCTACGTCTACTGTATATGCGGCAGTGATTCCATAGAAACCAAAAACAAGTCCACCTACAATGGGGCCACCTACTGCTGCACCTTCCCATAGGGTGCTGTTCCAAACAATCGCGTTCTGATAGAGCGAACGATCAACCAATTGTGGCATGAATGAGAAATTAGCAGGTGACAAGAACCCGCGTGCAATGCCACTCAAGAAAATGACTGTGTAGATTGGAAGTGCGCCTCGGGCTAAGATAAATGCGCCCAGATCCATCGTAAAATAAAGGAGCGCCATCGAACACAACATGAGAGTTATCACGCACACTAAAATTATTTTTTTGCGCTGCACCACATCCGCCAAATGACCTGCATAAAGCGAGACGGTTATTGCTGGAATGGCTTCAGCTAAGCCGATGAGCCCTAGTGAAAGTGGATCTCTTGTAATTTCATACACTTGCCAGCCGACCACAACAGCTTGTACCATAATAGCCAACGTGACAAACAGTCTGGCGAGGATAAAGAAACGAAAGTCGCGCACCAGTAATGCTGCATAGGGATTTTCAGAAGACGGGCTCATTGAAAAAATTGCGCGTTGATGGCCTCGACCGCCTTTTTCCTGCGGCTATCACCCTGTCCAGAAATTTCTATAAACGGCACATTCGTTTTTGCCACTTCATCCTGATAGATTTTCCAAAAATGTTCTCGTTTCTCCGGGTGTTCTCGTTGCGGATCATCTTCCCAAGGGAGGTCGATGTTGGTGAGCAAATACAAATCATATTTTCGACCGGCCATCTTATCCAATATCTCCTGGTCGCACGATCCATATTTGTGTTCACTCCACACTTTGACAACAATCAGATTGGTGTCGCAAATCATTATCTTGTTTGACTCCCTAAGCCATTCGTCTTCCATGCGGAGTTGCCCGTGTGCAATTTTGATCAGATCGGGCTGAGTGTAGGGCTTTCCAAGTTTGGTTAAATATGCCCTTGCGTACTCTTCCACGCAGGTGGTTTTAAAATGATTGGCAAGAAACTTTGAAAGATCCGTTTTTCCTGTGCATTCAGGGCCAATTACACATACCTTTTTGATGGTCGACTCAGTGGTTTGGGAAAACGACATATTCTTTTTTTTCCAAAATAGCTATTAAAACGGATATTCAGCGAGTCATACAACAATGCAACCAAGCTTGGTTACTGTGACAGAGTAAAATTTAATTATCTTTCGAGTTGAAATAACCTCTAGTGGAACGAAGAAAAGCTCTTAAACAGTTAGGACTGGGATTGTCAGGAGGCATTTTATTGCCAAGGTATCTCATGTCCTGTACCAAGGATGATCCGGGACCGGAAGTCCCTTATGACGGAAATGTAATTGTCATTGGTGCAGGCGCGGCCGGATTGTATGCTGCCGACATTTTGCGTGTGAAGGGCATCAAGGTGACAATCTTGGAAGCTTCCAGTCAGCCTGGGGGCAGGATACGTTCGTTACGCAACCAAACTGATGTGCAGTATCAATCTTTCAATACTGCGTCTCAAGCAGATTTTCCAATAGAATTGGGGGGCGAAGTTGTTTATGGATCGAATTCATCGTGGGGAAAGATCATTAGTGATCTTAGTTTGCCAAACGTGGAGGTAGACCCAACCGCGCCTCGTTACATTTTAGATAATCAGGCAAAAACGGGTGCGGATTGGAAAAGTGATAGCGACTGGAATGCGGTTCAGAATTTTGTGAATGGGTTGCCGAATTATACAGGTGGAAACACCGTTCAAACAGCTGCCGCTGTATCCACACGGGCACAGGCGTTACTCAATTCACAAACCGGCAATTACTACGGAACGAACAGTGACCGCATTGGTGCGCGTGGTCTCGCTGAATCGTTGAAGCTATCCAGGCGCGATACTAAACAACTGATGACGCGCGCGAATCCGTGGCAGGATATTATTATTTCCCGTTTCAGTGAGGTGATTCCAAGTATAGTTTTGAATACGGTAGTGAAGAAAATTGATTGGAGCTCTACACTAATCACCATTACAGACAGCAACGGAAAAGAATATACCGCAACAAAAGTGATCGTAACAGTTCCATTGTCTATTTTAAAAAACGGAGACATTACCTTTACCCCGGGCTTGGATGCCACGAAAACCAGTGCGCTGGCAAAATTCAAGATGGATGCCGCAATGCGGATTGTATTGGATTTTAAGACCAATTTTTGGGGTTTAGATTCCAGCTATATCTGGGGAGGTTCAACGGTGCCACAGTATTTTAATTCGGGAGTCGGCAGGAGCAAATTTTTTCGCTCAATGGCGCTCACCATTTATGGACAAAGGGCAGAGCAGCTGTCGGCCTTATCTGATTACAATAAAGTGTTGACAATACTGGCCGAGTTAGATGCGGTTTATCAGGGTCAAGCAACGCGATTTATCAGGCGCGATCTGGATAACCCAAATGATAGCACCAACTTATTATATTTAGTAAAAGATTGGACAAAAGACGAATATATCAAAGGTGGATTTTCATATCCGTTGGTTGGTACCACCAATGCAGACCGAAAGGACTTGTCGTTACCCCTGGCTGATAAATTATATTTTGCGGGTGAAGCCACCGATGTGGACGGTGATTCAGGCACTGTCAGTGGTGCACTAAATTCAGCCGCGCGCGTGGTGGAGGAAATTGTTAAATCGATTCGTGGAATTTAAGGCTGGACGTTCTAGTTGCCCTCATTAAAATTCAAGTTTCGGACACCAGCAGCCCAATAAATAGTTGCCTTCATTTTTTCGTACTCCGACTTCAACTTAAGCAGTTTTGATTGTGCTTGGATCAACTTCTCTTGTTGAATGTTGATTTTGAATAAATCACTTTCGCCATTCGACAGATTAAATAATTCTGCCTTTAGCAATCGATCATAGTTAGCAGCCACCGATGTTTGTTGAACCAGAATACCATTTGTATTTACGATTTGGTTGAACACCGCATTTACCTGGTTGATGATCTCGCGCTCGGCTTGTGTTTTTTCGTATTGCGTACTTTGAATCTTGATTTTTGTTTGAGCTAGTTTTGCCCGTTCTTTTCTGATCAGTATAGGCATTGAAAAATCCAAACCGAATTTATAGTCATTCGCGAAACGAAAAGACTGGAAATCGCCACCCGGTCTTAGCGGTTGATTGATAAAGTTATAGTTCAGGTCGAGCCTAGGTTTCAAGTATTCTAACGCCAGCTTTCTATCTACATCCAATTGATTGAGTTTAACTCTCAATTTTACTAGCTCGGGGTGATTTTGTTTGGCTTGCAAAGTCAGGTCTTGCAAGGTTTCTAGTGCTAAAAGTTGACCATCATTTTGAACCAATATTGGCGCCACATCCGCTGACAACTGAACAGGGTAACCGGCATTGTCCCATAAATAATTTGATGTTTTGATAGTCGTATTCAAAAACTCCAAAAAGGCTTCTTGCCTTTCTACGATGCGTTGTTGGTAGATAATCTTTGCCTGAACGGTGTCGATCGCAGAGGCCTCACCCAAACTCGCATCTAGGTTCACCAGCCTGAATATTTCTTGGGCAATCAACGCGTTCCTATCCAATAAGCGATAATTATAGTATGCAAAATACCACTGCCAATAATCTTTTGCGGCTTCCAGCAAGATTTTATTGATCAGCTTGATTTGTTCGGCCTCAGCCATTTGAGTAAACAGCTTTGCTTGTTTTAACGCAGCCCTTCGATCATCTGTGAATAACCCGCGACCAAGAGGCAATGATATTCCGGTAGTGAATTGACTGTTATCTGTTGAACCACCTACGATATTTTCGGGATCGATAAATTGTCCGGTATTTTGTTCATAGCCAATCTTAGGATCAATTGGAAACCACGTGGGGATCGTGAAGGACGTGTTGATCTTATTATAATAATTTTTGTTATCGAACTCCTTCACATTTACTTGCGCCTGCACTTTAGGATCAAAAGCACCTCTTGCCATTCGTATTTCCTGCCTGGCCACTTCATTCAGCAATCGGGTTTGTTTTACGATGGGGTGAAACTCCAGCATGGAGGCATACATATTCTCCAATGAAAACGCTTTGATGGTATCCGGTAAGATGAAAATAGAATCCATAGCGGTTTGCCCTTGTGTAGAAGCAAATGTACCAAGGCAGAAAAATAGAAGAAGCGCTTTTTTCATGCTACGACTCTTCATCTTTTGTTTCCTTTTTCTTATTCGGCTCTTCCATTTCAGGCTCTGCGTATAGACTTGGAGGGAACCCGTTAAGTTGTCGCCACAATTCATACCACACACTGACGTCATCGAGCATGACCCAACCCTTGATGCCAGATCCCACGCGGATTTGTTTGGGCCACGCAGTATCTTTTTGATCAGGGATAACCAATATTCTAAACTCACCGGGTTTGGTATTCACGTAGTCAATAACTTCTACTGTACCCCCGAACGTACCGACAGAAATACTCGGCCATCCACTGAATTGCAAAGCCGGGAATCCATCGAACTCTATTCGAACACGCCTTCCTTTACTAATGAGCGGAACATCCATTGCTTTGACATGCATCTCCACCGCCACATCGGTAGATTGTGGCATAATGGTACAAACAGCATCGCCTTCTTTGATGGTTTCTCCGATACCCGCTTGAGTTGCTTTCACCACAAAGCCAGCTTGTGGAGCTAGAATAAAATATTGCTGTGCGCGGATTTCCATATTTGAAAGTTCGTTGCGCATTTTGGCAATGTCTGCCTGTGTATCGAATTGCTCTGCAAGAGTATTGTTGAGGTCTGATTCTGCCTTGTTGATTTTATCCAGGTATTCAGCCTGTACACGTTCGATTTCAATTTCGGCATTGACAAAGTCGGCCTCGCTACTTTGGTATTTGTATTCGATGTCCTGAAATTTTGTTAGCGGAATATTGCCAGCCTCAAATAGTTTTTGATTGCGTTCATATTGGTTTTTAAAGTTGTTGAAGCGCACGCGTTCCGCCTCCAATTTTGCTTTTGCCTGATCTCTTTTGTTGCGTAGGCCATCTTCGAGTGCACTCACTTGTCGTTGCAAGGCCTTTGCTTTTTGTTCTTTTGATTGAAGGCTCTTTTCTTTTGCGGTAATTACTTGCTGCAAGCGAAAGAGCATCTGTGGATCGAAGTATTTTTCTTTTACCTCGGTAATGATGGCGATGGTGTCCAAGCGATTGACAAATTGCCCTTCCTTAATTTTCCAAACCTGAATTCTTCCTGCAATGGTTGTCTCAATAGTTTGTGGCCTATTGCTAGGCGAGAGAGCAGTTACCTTACCACTGCCGCGAATATTTTGCTGCCACGGCAAGAATAAGATCACAAAAAATAGCATGAAAATCCCAAAAATCCACTTGGCCAAAATTTTTCCGGCCATCGGTGTATCCAGTGAGCGCAAGGCATACAGCTTCTCTTGTGGCATTACTTTCTGAACTGAGTTCTTTGATATGTTTAGCATATCGATTAGTGGGTTATTCCGTTAAGGTCGTTATTTTTTAGTAACTGTTCCATTGTGCCGCTTGCTTTTACAACGCCTTGTTCTAAAACAATCACTCGTTCACAAGCACTCATCACCAGCGGATCGTTAGAAACAAAAATCATCGTTCGTTTAGTGTCGGTGTGGTTTAACATGGCGAGTAATTCCATTTTTTCTTTTTTAGAGAGTGCCTGGAAAAAGTCATTCAAAATCAAAAGCCTTGGCTTTTCCGCAAGACATCTGGCAAGAATAAGTTTGTAACAGAATGAACCCGAAAGGCCGATGCCACCGCTTAACACATGTGTGTTTAATCCGTCAGGCATCGCATTTACAGCGTCTAAGATGCCCACTTGTTCCATCGCATCCAGAGCATCTTGTACAGATTCACTTGGTTTCCCAACTGTGATATTTTCAATAATCGTTCCATCGAAAAGATCTTCCCTTGAAATATTTTTTGCTACGTAATCACGTAAATGAGTAAGATCAAGATCACGAAGAGAATAGTTGTTGATGGTGGCCACTCCTTCATAATCACTGAAAAGCCCGGCAATAATATTCACCAAGGTGGCTTTTCCAGCGCCCCCGAATCCAGTCAAACAAACTTTTTCGCCTGGGGCAATTTCAAAGTCAACTCCCCGTAAGGCATATTCTGGTGCTCCTTTGTGTTTGTACTTTAGATTTTTTACACGAACCGACAATCCTCGATCGGTGATCTTCGGAAAATCAAAACCACCTGAGCGCTCGATAGGTAAGTCTGTAACATGGGCAACTTTATCCACCGCGGTTAGCATATCATATACAACATCCATGTACATAATAATCTTCTCAACCGCATTCAAAATCAAAATGATCACAATTTCAGAAGCGACTAATTGCCCCAATGTTATCTGCCGATCAACTACAAGCAACGTACCCATGATAAGCAAGCCACCGATAATTAGAGCTTTAAAGATGACAATGGCTGAATACTGTGTAATCAATACCCGAAAATGAATTTTTCGATTTTTCAAGTAGCTGTTTACGCTATAATCTGTTTTCCGAAGGGGCAATTCTGTGTTCCCTGCTAATTTGAACGAGTGTATCGCGCGCGCCAACTCCTCAAGCCATTGCGCTACTTTGTATTTGTACTTTGATTCTTGAATGGAAGAATTGAGACCGCGCGGACCTGTGTAGTAAAATATCAACACGAGTGTGGTCAATAGAACCAAACCAAAGAAGACGAAAAAAGGGTGATAGAGAGAAATGAGTAACAAGCCGAAAAATATTTGAATAACGGCTGACGATAAATCGATCAGTATTTTTGGCAATCCTTTTTGGATGGTCATCACATCAAAAAACCGATTGACTAACTCTGGCGCATAGTTCTTTTGAAGTGCCTCGAGGCGGATGCGTGGAATTCGAAAGGCAAACTCAAAGGCTGCTTTTGTAAAAATCCTTCGTTGTAAAAATTCAACCAGGCTAATTTGAATCATCTGAAGCACACCACTCAGCAACACACCCACGATAACCAGGCTTATCATCAAGTACACTGAACTAAATATGACTCCACCGGAGATCAATTCAACTGTGGTTTGAATGCCTAGTGGCACAATCAAGCTGATAAGACCCACCACGATGGCATAAAAAAGGATGTAAAAGATTTCTTTTTTTTCCGTCTTTAACAATTGAAAAAGCCTGCGCACCGGACTAGGTATTTCCCCTTCGTCCCCCCCAATACTGACCGGACTTTCATACGAGTAAATCGCAAAGAAGGTAATTTCACCATTTTCGTTTTTGAGCAATGAAGACGAGTCGAAAGGCATTGATTCGTTTCGCTCTGATTTGATACTGATCAAACTTGGTTTATTTTTTCCGGGCACAATAAGCGCTGGGTGTAGCGCACCTTCACTCCGTAGAAAAGTCAACACCGGAGATGTTTGCTCATGAAAAAAGTCAAAGAACGTTTTTTCGTCCAATTGATTTTCCATAAACATAATCCGTATTTGATTGCCCGCTTCTACCAGATCTCTTTTGAATTCTATAAATTCATCTTCTGCATAAGATCGTTGGTTGGCCTCTACGTGCTGAATACTTTCTACAGTGAAACCATGTTTCATGGCCAGCGCGACCTCGCGTAAGCAACGCGTTATTTGATGGTTGTTAAGCATATTTGTTGTCAGCTTTTATCGAGCAGAATACTACATTTTCCAAAAAACTATAAAGTCGGTTGTAGCGACTTTCGTTGGCTTCAAGACTTGTCAGGGATGGTAAGTGGGATGCAAAGAAAAGTTGTTGATTGGCGGTAATGAGAACGGTGCTTACCAACGATTCGGCAAATGGGTAATTCGGATTAATCACATGGATCAACGAGGCTATCTTACCACAGACGCTCTTGAACCCACCAAACAATCCTTCTTTATTGAGGTCATCGACTCCTTTTGTCAGATACGTTTTGTCTAACTCGGCAATCACAATTCGATGTAGTGCTTCTTCGTTCACGAATTCGAAGGTAGGGTCATATTTTTTTTCTTCTGCCAAAATCCGCAAACAAGTTTTTAGTTTTTCTTTGGGGTCAGCCACGGCACTTGTAAATATCTCCATTCGATACTCCATCCAATTCCAGTACCACGCGATTAAATAGACCAAGAGCCTATGCTTGTTTTCAAAATAACGATAAATCGATGCTTCTGTGGAGTCGATTTCCTCTGCTAATTTTTTAAATGTAAACTGCTCAAAGCCCAGCTGGTCGATTAAAAGCATGCTGCTATGAATAATCTTTTGGCCTAACTGGGTGTGTTGGGGGTCTCGTAGGTAAAGGTGGTCGTTCAGCTTGAAAGCAAGTGTAGGCATTTTGATACGGATATAAACAAATATAATAGTATTACTATCATTAATCGAAAAAGACCTAATAAAGGTTGCTAATTTGGCTGCTTTATTTTAGATGAAAGAGCTAAAGAAGAGTCTCTTTGGTTAAAATCCAGCAGCCCATCGCGAGCGTAAACCAGCCAAAAGCCTTTTTTAGCTTGATTCCTGGTATTTTTCGGGAGAGTACATTGCCAAAATGCACGCCCACAATAGCAATGGCAGTAAGGGTAAGCAGGAACTTCCAGTCCATCGGGCTGTTGAGAACATCGCCCAAAAAGCCCGTTAGGGAATTGATGGCAATAATAAAGAGCGAAGTTCCTGCAGCCGTCTTCATAGGCAGGCCAGTTAATAACACCAGTGCCGGAATAATCAAGAAGCCACCCCCTGCTCCAACTAATCCGGTCAGGAATCCAATGAGCATGCCTTCCACAATGATCAAAAGTGTCTGGTATTTTTTTCTACGTGGCTGTATGTCTCTTCTTCCTCGAATCATGGGAATAGAAGCCAATACCATTAGGATCGCAAAGAGGCCCAGTAGCAAAAATCTTTTTGTAAACGAAAATTCCCCGATTTGAAACAAGACATCAGGAATAGCCGGAACAATAAATTTCCGGGTGATGAAAATAGTAATGATAGACGGAATACCAAAAAGGAAGCCCGTCTTAATATTAACTAAGTGATCTCTATATTTTGGAATGGCACCAGCAAAGCTGGTCGTGCCAACAATAAAAAGTGAATAGCCAGATGCGGTGACTGCATCCAAATGAAAAAGATAGACTAAAATTGGAATGGAAAGAATGGAGCCACCACCACCCAACAGACCTAACAGTAAGCCGATAAAGATCGCGGAAAAGTAGCCGAAGTATTCCAAATGAATTTTTAGCAAGCTAGAAAATTGTGTCTAGTTGGGTTGCACTGTTTGAAAAATTTACTCGCCTAGTTCACGTATCTCAAAGTCTTTCCCCCGGCCAAACTTGAGCAGATCTTTGATGGTGTAGCGTTCCAGCGTGTGAAGGTCTTTTACCTTGAAGTCTCCATTGGCAAGGATATTCTCGATCTGAAACTCATACCGATCACCAAAGTTGATAAGAAAATACTTTTTGCCAGTGCGCAATGCTCCAAAAGATAGACCGGACATTTATACCTTATTTCAGTCTTGCCAGATCGAGTTCAAAACCAGGGAGTAGAGTTCCTCCACTCAGTTTTTGATCAAAGTCCGTAACTTCGTAGACTGCTACGTTGGGCTGATAAATGTATGTTTTTTGTTGGATCGGATCGATGAGCCAAGCAAGTTCGCAGCCATTTTCCATCCATTTTTCCATTTTAGATTTTAGCTGGCTTAAGGAATCGGATTTCGAACGGAGCTCGATCACAAAATCCGGACAAATAGGAGCAAATTTTTCCTGATCTTCTAATCTCAATTCATCCCACCTTGTTTTTCTTACCCAAGAAACATCCGGTGATCGCATGGATCGATCTGCCAATCGAAAGCCAGTTGCCGAATCGAAGCCGTAGCCTAGTTGTCCGTTCATTTCAGCCCATTGAAAAAAAATGCCTGAGATCCTGAAATTTAGATTCCCTGTTATTCCGCCCGATGGTGACATAATTATTAGTTGGCCTAGTTCATCTCGTTCAATTCTTAACTCTTTGTTGGCTGCACAAAATGCAAACAACTCATCATCCGTCATTGGGTATTCTTCGGGAATATTTATCGTTACCAAATCCATTATTCAAATTTATATAAAAATCACAGATCTTCTTCTCTCTCCAACATTAAGATAGATGCCTGAGGTACGATGAAATACTTTTCGTTTTCATACAATACTTCGATGGCACCTTTCTGCAGAAAGATTGCTAAATCGCCCTCTTGCGCCTGAAGGGGCAAGTATTTTACCTGCTCATCTTTTCCTTTCCAAAGGTCGTCTTCATCGGCTGGCATGGGCAGCGGATATCCAGGTCCTACTTTTATGATATACCCTTTTTGAATTTTTTCTTTCTCTTGCACGCCTGGTGGTAGATAAAGACCGCTTTCTGTTTTCTCAGATTTTTTTGCCGGGCGAATGAGGACGCGGTCGCCCACAACAATTAATTTTTTCAGTTTATTATCCGCTGTAATCTTCATATTGCTATTCAACCAAATCGGAATTGTCATCTGCTCTCTCGACCAAACGCTGGTCAATAGTTTTTGTGGGCTTTAGTCCCAACAGCCTTATTTTCTCCACGCTGCCAACTAAATTTCCTTTGCCGGTAGAGAGTTTATTCATGGCGCCCTCGTAAGAAGATTGCGTTCGCTTCAATTGATTGCCCATTTCGATAAGATCTTCTGTAAAGCCCCTAAACTTTTCATAGAGCGCTGTGGCTTGCCTTGCAATTTCTACTGTATTTCTATTTTGAAATTCTTGCTTCCAAATACTGGATATCGTTCGCAAAGTGGCAATCAGCGTTGAAGGACTTACGATGACTATATTTTTTTCAAAAGCATCATTGAAGATTTCAACATCATACCTTACAGAAGCGCTAAACGCGGGTTCTATAGGCACGAAAAGCAGGATAAAGTCTAAACTTCCAGCGCTATAGAGGGTTTGGTAGTTTTTTTCACTGAGTCCTTTGATGTGTTGACGAAGGGAAACAATATGCTGCTTCAACTGAACGGAACGTTCGGTTTCATCATCTGCGCTCATAAATCGCTCATACGCAACCAAGCTTACCTTCGAGTCAATAATTAGGTTTTTGCTGTCCGGCAATTTAATCACCACATCGGGCTGTAATCGCTTCCCATCCTCTGAAGTAAGCGATTCCTGAATAAAATATTCTCGCCCTTTCACTAACCCTGATTTTTCTAATATACTCTCCAGAATATATTCACCCCAATTGCCCTGGGCTTTTGAATCTCCTTTTAATGCCCGGGTCAAATTGCTTGCTTCCTTGGTAATTTGCTGATTTAACTCTTTCAGATTGGTAAGCTGTTCGCGTAACGCAGAATGATTCTTAATACTTTCGGTATTAGTTAGTTCAACCTTCTTTTCGAAATCACTGATTTTCTCACGCAAGGGGTTGAGGATTTCCCCAAGGTTGATTTTGTTTTGATCGGCAAATTTTTTCCCTTTCTCTTCAAATATTTTATTGGCCAGATTTTCAAATTGAGTGGTGAATTTCTCTTGCAGGCCTTCCATCTCTTTTTGCTGTTCGGCCAACTTCAGTTGAAGATTTTTGTAATCTGCATCTGTTCGGGAAAAAACGGTAGAAAGTTCAAGTACTTTATTCCGTTCAACTGAGGCAACTTTTTTTTCTTCATTCAGTTGACTAGCTAAGCTCAGGCTCTTTTCCTGTTCTACCAACAATCGCGTTCGTACATCCTGTAAAACTGATGATTGTGCGGATCTATTCAGTAACCAACCGATTAACCCGCCAATAACCAGCCCCGTTATTCCCACTATTATTTCCATGCGGTGTAAATTTATATTATTTCAATCAGCAAATCACCTTGTGCCTTTGACCAGGCCATTATCCAGATGAAATATCTGACTGATTTAAGTACCTTTGTCATTCTTTGAACGTGTAACAGTATGATCGACACCATCGCATCCAGCCAAGAAGCCATTGCCCTCGAAGATAAATACGGAGCGCATAATTATCATCCTCTTCCGGTCGTCTTAAGCAAAGGCGAGGGTGTTTTTTTATGGGACGTGGAGGGGAAACGCTATTTTGATTTTTTATCCGCGTATAGCGCTGTTAATCAAGGCCACTGTCACCCACGGATCATTGACTCATTGATTGCGCAAGCGAAAGAATTAACGCTGACCTCGCGCGCTTTTTACAACGACAAGCTGGGGATTGCAGAAAAATATGTGTGCGATACGTTCGGCTATGATAAAGCACTGTTTATGAACAGTGGTGCAGAAGCCAACGAGACGGCCATTAAGCTTGCACGCAAGTGGGGTTACACCAAGAAAGGTATTCCTGAAAACCAAGCAGTAATTGTTGGTGTAAAAAAGAATTTTCACGGACGCACAACCACCATTATTTCTGCATCTACCGACAATGCAGCGCGAAAAGGATTTGGTCCCTTTATGCCAGGGTTTGAAATTGTTGATTATGATAACGTTGCCGCCTTAGAGCAAGCATTGGCGAATCCTAACGTATGCGGCTTGTGGATTGAACCCATTCAGGGTGAAGCAGGTGTGTATGTGCCTCAAGACGGATACCTGAAAGCAGCAGAAGAACTTTGCAAAAAGCACCGTGTGCTTTTAATGATGGATGAAATTCAAACGGGCATTGCGAGAACTGGTAAAATGCTTGCGTCTGATCACGAAGGAGTTCGGCCGGATGTGTTGATATTGGGAAAGGCACTTTCGGGAGGTGTATTTCCGATTTCTTTAGTATTAGCGGATGATGAGATCATGCTCGTTATAAAACCTGGTGAACATGGCTCCACCTTTGGAGGAAATCCATTGGCATCAGTAGTAGTAGTGGCAGCCTTGCAAGTGATTAAGGATGAAAAGCTGGCTGAAAATGCGGAGCGTTTGGGAATCGTGTTTCGGAATAGGATGACCGCGTTCATGAAAAAATCCAGCATGATCAAATTAGTGCGCGGAAAAGGTTTGCTAAATGCGATCGTCATTAACGATACACCGGAAAGCGACACCGCTTGGAACATTTGTGTGAAGTTTGCTGAGAATGGTTTACTGGCTAAGCCAACCCATGGTAACATTATTCGACTAGCTCCACCCTTGGTGATTACGGAAGAGCAGATTCACGAGTGTTGCGATGTTATCGAAAAATGCGTGGGTGTTTAATCACCCCTTTTACTGAATGAATTGAATATTTCTCTTGAACCCGCTCAACTTTGTTCGTTGCACGGCAGATTTTTTAAATAGTTTTTCAAAGACATCTTCTGTAATTTCTCGCCAGTCTGATTTCGTCATTTTCTCTAGATCGGGGTGAGGCTCGAATTTTTTCTCTTGATGAGGTTTTGCAAACCGATTCCAGGGACATACATCCTGACAGATGTCGCAGCCAAATATCCAATTCTCAAATTTGCCTTTTACTTCTTTAGGTATTTCTTCTTTCAGCTCGATAGTAAAATAGGAAATGCACTTGCTACCATCAACCACGTAGGGTGCTGGGATGGCATCGGTAGGGCAGGCGTCCATGCAGGCGGTGCAGGTGCCACAGTAGTCTTTGATGGGGCCATCATATTCTAATTCTAAATCAATAATCAGCTCGGCCAAAAAAAAGAAACTACCCATCTCTCGATTAAGTAGCAAGGAGTTTTTGCCAATCCAGCCAAGCCCGGATTTTTTTGCCCACGCTCGCTCATGGACGGGCGCAGAGTCAACAAATGCTCTGCCGTGCACCTCGCCAACTTCTTGTTGTATCAGAGCAAGAAAAGTTTTTAATTTTTCTTTTATCACGAAGTGATAGTCTTCGCCATAAGCATACTTGGCGATTTTACACTTGCTCTCCGAAGCTTTGGCGTAGGAGAGTTGATCTTTCTCCGCTGAAGCTTCCGAGGATAAATCTTTTTGAGGGTAATAATTGTACATTAAGCTGATCACAGACTTCGCGCCCGGCACAAGCAATCGCGGATCTAGACGCTTATCAAAATGGTTTTCGAGGTAACTCATCTTGCCCTGGTAGCCGCGCTTCAGCCATTCTTCCAGACGTGGTGCTTCCTCTTCCAGAAATTCTGCTTTCGATATCCCGCAAAAGCTGAACCCCAGTTGAGAGGCAAGGGATTTAATAAGCTTTGTGTTTTGTTCGACACCCCCCTCTCCCCCCTTCAAGGGGGGAAACAGGGTGTTTAATGGAGTTTCGGAAATTTCAGAACTAGTTTTCCTGTTTTTTCTAGTGACATCAAATACTGTTGGGTTAACTATCTCCTTATTTTGTTCCGAGTCCCCCCTGGAAGGGGGGATAAGGGGGGTGTTATTTTCCTCTATCCATCTTTTAATTTCTCCCAACACTGTTTCAATCTTTTGCTTCACATCTAAATCATCAAATCGTAAAAATCGAATGCCCAAGGCTTCGAGTTTTTTTTGACGTGATTTATCATAGCTAATTTTGTGATCATGGCTGCTTCCGTCTATTTCAATGGCAAGCATTAAGTCATAACAAAAGAAATCTACAATGAAATTATCAATTGGCTTTTGCCGGTGGAAATCAAAGCCAAGCATTCTGCCGGTTTTTAACTCGTCCCACAATAAGATTTCTGATAACGTACTATTGTTGCGAAGTTCACGGGCAAGAGCAGTGAGCTTTGGATTATAATAGATCCTACGTTTCATCAATCAAACAATCCCGGTCGCTTAGAAACAGGCACCACAATTTTCAAATGCTTGTAGGCAAGCTCTGTAGCCTCGCGCCCGCGTGAGGTGCGTTTGATATAGCCTTCTTGAATTAAGAAGGGTTCATACATTTCCTCAATAGTTTCTGCTTCTTCGCCCACTGCTGTCGCAATGGTAGAAAGCCCGACCGGCCCGCCTTTAAATTTGTCGATGATGGTAGTGAGGATTCGGTTGTCCATGTCATCCAAACCATTTTCATCAACATCCAACGCTTTCAGCGCAAGCTGTGCGATAGGCTTAGTAATCGTGCCATCTCCTTTTATCTGTGCAAAATCCCGGGTGCGTCTCAAAAGATTGTTAGCAATGCGTGGCGTGCCTCTACTTCTTCTTGCAATTTCGAAGGCGGCATCATCAACAATAGGAGTCGCCAAAATCGCTGCCGAGCGCTTTACTATTTTTGTTAACAACGTTGAATCGTAGTACTCGAGCCTGGCATTGATACCAAATCGTGCACGTAGAGGAGATGTTAACAAACCTGCACGGGTAGTTGCTCCTATAAGAGTAAAGGGATTCAAACTTATTTGCACAGATCGAGCATTAGGTCCACTATCCAACATGATATCGATACGGAAGTCTTCCATGGCCGAATAGAGATATTCTTCGACAATCGGATTGAGTCGATGGATCTCATCAATGAAGAGGACATCGTTTGTTTCTAGATTGGTCAGCAATCCGGCTAAGTCTCCAGGTTTATCGAGCACCGGGCCAGAAGTAATCTTAATGTTAGAGCCTAGTTCATTCGCAATGATAAACGAGAGGGTTGTCTTCCCTAAACCGGGAGGGCCGTGAAGAAGGACGTGGTCTAGCGATTCGCTTCGTTGCTTCGCGGCTTGTACAAAAACCTTGACGTTGTCTACCACTTTTTGTTGCCCCGTGAAATCAATGAAGGAAAGTGGGCGCAATGCCTTCTCTACCTCCTTTTCTCCGGTCTCTAATCCTTCGCCATCTGCTTTTAGATAATCTTCACGCATGGTCAAAATTCAAGATTTAATAGTCAAGATTCAAGTGAACTGCACATTCTTCTGCTAATTTTGATTTTTCATTTTGCTTGATATGGATAATCGTTGGAAAAATGCGCTCTATTCGTTGCTTTTGATTGTGGCGTTGATCTCTGTGTGGAAATGGCGCGAGTTAAACAAGTCAAAGAATGGGACGACAATTATGGAACCCATGAAAATTGAGGGGGAAACAATGGGCACCACCTACCATATCACCTATTTTGATGAGACGAACAGGAACTTTAAGGCTTCCATCGATTCACTTTTGGTGCTGGTGAACAAGTCGATTAATAATTACGATCCCGAATCTGATGTTTCTCGCTTTAATAGGAATAAGACTTCTTTTGTTTATTCCTTACCTTACTTTTTACCGGCTGCAAAGAAAGCTCTTGAAGTTGCTCAAGAGTCGGGTGGAGCATTTGATCCCACGGTTATGCCATTGGTGTATGCCTGGGGTTTTGGATCTAGAAAGGATAAACCGCTTCCCACCAAAGGACAGATTGATTCTATAAAATCGTTTGTTGGTTTTGATAAAATCAATTTTAATTCAGATAGTATTTGGAAGACAAATCCAAAGACTCAATTAGATTTTGGGGGCATAGGTCAAGGGTATGGTGCAGATGTGATGACTGATTTTTTGAAGGCAAAGGGAATTAAAAATATGCTGGTGGAGTTAGGTGGAGAAGGTATGGCATGTGGTATCAATTTAAAATCTGGTGAACCTTGGGAGCTAGGGATATTAGATCCTAATTCGAAGCGGGATAGCCTTTTTTTTACCGCCTACGTCAAATTAACAGATAGGTCGTTCACCACATCTGGCAATTATTTTAACTATCGAGTTGTAGACGGCAAAAAGTATTCGCATACTATTGACCCCCAAACGGGGTATCAGGCGGAGCGAGCTATTCTCAGTTCTTCAGTGTTTGCACAGGACGCCAGCACGGCTGACGCCTGGGCCACAGCTTTTATGGTGATGGGACATGAAAAAGCTATAGAGCAATTGAAACAGCATCCTGAATTGGATGCATTTTTTGTGTACACTTCAACGGCTGGCAAAATTGAAACCTATTATACACAGGGCTTAAAAGATCTTATCGAATTAAAGCAATCAAAGAAGTAACTTGTAAGATCGTATCTTTGACAAAATCTAAAACCATTTTGAAAATTTTCTTGGGGAACGCTGCGTCTATTCAAGTGTCATGATCACAGCCTTATTAATTCTTTTTTTTGTTGCACTGATTGCTGGCGGCATTGCTTTCTATATACCCAAGATCAACACGGGCACGTATAAGCTTTGGCTTGTCTTTGCCGGGGCATATCTTTTTTCTATTACACTGGTTCACATTTTCCCGGAGCTGTTTTCGCATGGGAGCAATGCCGGCTATATCGGAATCTTCATTTTATTAGGATTTTTTCTTCAACAAGGACTGGAGTTCTTATCCAGTGGTGTTGAGCACGGTCATATTCATGTCCATGAAAGGAATCACCAACATCGGGAGTCCTCTGCCATCCTAGTTTTGGTTGCCTTGTGCATCCATGCTTTCTTAGAAGGCGGACTATTGGCACACCCTCGCACGGTTACACACCATCATGACTCGAATACATTATTGTGGGGAATCGTCTTACACAAAGCACCGGAAGCGTTTGCCTTAATGTCTGTTTTATTGTGTGACGTGAAGAGTAAAACAAGAGCTTTTCTTTTTTTACTCATTTTTTCGTTGGCTTCTCCATTCGGACTTTTTCTTTCCAATTATCTTCTAGCGAACGAGTGGATGTCCTCTCAGGCTTTTACTTTCTTTTTTGCCGTGGTAAGCGGAAATTTTCTTCATATCTCAACGACCATAGTTTTCGAGAGCAGCCTGGATCATAAATTTAATGCAAAGAAGATGGGGGTGGCAATTCTTGCTGCAGCTGTGGCGGTAGGTACAGAATTATTTGCTTAGTTCAGTTTTTAAAATCTTTGAAAATGGAAAACTCCATTTTAGTGAGTTGCCCAGCAAATTATTGCGGAGCTTTTCTAAAAATAACATTGTTTAAAAACGCTATATTTATATAAAGTGTCAATGAATACGCGGTTAAAGGAAATGATCCGATCCTGTTTTAAAAACAGGTTAGCCGAGAGTCTCTTAGTCTTTTTATATCGAAAGAAGAGGAAGTTTAGATCCTGGGTACCCCGTGAAGCTGCTTACCAGGAAAGGACCCTTAGATTTGCCGAACGCGATGGCGTTTTATATAAGCTAGATATCTCCGATGTCATCGGCCACTCACTCTTTTTTTTTAACCATTATTTTGCTCCGTTGGAAGTATTCAATCTGCTGAAGGATGATTCTACCGTCATCGATATTGGGGCTAACATTGGCACAGTGGCATTACGGGCTGCAAAAATCTGCCAGAGGGGTCATGTGTATGCTTTTGAACCAGATCCTGCTCACATCAAATCTTTGAGAGCAAATCACCAATTAAATCAATTTTCTAACATTACGATTATTCCAAAGGGACTTGGGAGTAAGCCGGGACAGGCACTTCTCTCAAAATTGGAGCAGCGCAACGCAGGCATGAATCGCATTTTGCCTGCCGAACAAGCCGCTCAATATGATTCAACCCATATCAATGTTGCTACCCTGGATGATGAAATGTCCTCAATTAATCCAACGCGAATTGATCTGATCAAAATTGATGTGGAGGGCTACGAGTTTCACGTGTTGATGGGAGCACAAAAAACGATAGCACGATATAGACCAATTTTGGTCATCGAGGTGATTGACACCAATCTACGGATACATCAGCTTAGCTCCACAGACGTGATCGATCTTCTGCAAAACTGGGGTTACGAAATATTGGATCTTAAAACTCACCAACCCATTGTGGCTGGTGCAAAAATTGAGACGGACATTCTTTGTACTCCACCAAAAACACATTGATGGAATTGACTTACCGTGTCTGGGATCAATCGTCTTCACCTCGCAAGGTGCTGTTCATACGCTTTCAGGCATTGGGTGATGTGGTGATCACACTTCCCTATATCCGCGATTTCTCAAAGGAACATCCCACTACTAAAATTGATTTTCTCACGCTTGAAGAAAACAGAACAATTCCTGAGAGTCTTCTTTTTTTTAATCGTGTCTTTTCAATTGGAGGCGGCCGAAACAATAAACTTCAATATGTCTCGGCATTATGTCATTTACCTAGACTAATCGCCCAGCAATACGATGTAGTATTCGATTTGCAAAATCATCGACTGAGTAACATTATTCGCAAAATCATTCGCCCAAAAGCGTGGGTGGAATTTGATCGGTACTCTCCACAGTCAGCCGGAGAACGAAACCGGCAGGCCATCGAAAAAGTTGGACTGGGTTCCGTTTCTGTCAATTCAAAATTGGAAACACGAATCCCAAAAAAAACGACAGATGAGCTATTGAAATCGGCAGGCTGGAACGGGCTCAGTAAGATCGTGATTCTCAATCCGGCCGGTTTTTTTGAATCGAGAAACTGGCCTGTTGAAAACTATTTTGAATTTATGGGATTGTGGAAAAAACATTACCCAAACACGCAGTTCCTTTTGGTAGGCACTGATCGAATATTGGACAAGGCAAATGCCCTAAAAGAGAAAGCATCAGATTCTGTCATTCACTTGATAAATAAAACAAATCCTGCAGAAGCTTTTGCGTTGGTGAACCGCTCTTCGTTTTTGTTGACAGAAGACAGTGGGCTCATGCACATGGCTTGGGTACAAGGCGTGCCGACTCTTGCTTTGTTTGGATCAAGTCGTTCAGATTGGTCTTCCCCACAAGGAACCTGGTCTTTGTGTTTGCATTCCGCTGACTTACCCTGTGGAGCTTGCATGCTGGCCAACTGTAAATTTGGCGATAACCGTTGCCTTACCCGCTACACTCCAGAATTTGTTTTCGAAAAATCGCAGCAGCTAATCTCCATTCAGCCATGAAAAAACGATTAGCCATATTCATGCATGGTGGAGTGGGCGGTGGCTTTTATTCACAGGGTCAGCCAAACATTGCGGCACTGGTAAACGAGTTGGCAAAAGATCATACCGTTACGGTATATTCTCAATTTCGCGCGAACGAAAATTTTTCATCTTCGTATCACTTCGTCTCAGCTCCAAAAATTTTGAAAATTGGCATATTGAGATGGCTGTGGCTAGCCACTGCTTTCTTGTTCGCCCACATCAAACGCAAACACCATGTATTATACGCGTTTTGGGCGTATCCTGCTGGTTTCTGGTGCGTGCTCGTTGCGCGAATTTGTCGCGTTCCAGCTATTGTTCACTTGCAAGGCGGTGAGGTGGTTGGTTTTCCTGCTATTCAATATGGCGGTTTATTACAACCCCGATCGAGACGTTTGGTAAAATGGACTTTACAAAAGGCAAGTACGGTCATTGCGCTCACTCGATACCAAAAGAAATTTGCTGAAGAAATTGTGAGTCGGTCCTACCATGTCATTCCGTTTGGTGTTGATGCAAATCAGTTCTGTTTTCATACCAAACAATTTCATCAGCCCTTAAGATGTTTGCATGTGGGGAGTTTCATTCCGGTTAAGGATCAATCAACTCTGTTAAAATGTTTCGCCCAACTCTCGCAACAAATTCCAGCCGTACTTCAACTGGTGGGTGAGGGTTATCTGGAATCTGATTTAAAATTGGAATGCAAATCATTAAACATCCATAGCCTGGTAACATTTTCTGGCTTCAACCCACACATTAACATTCAAAAGTTTTACGAGTGGGCAGATGTTTTGATTCACACCTCGCTCTATGAGGGGCAATGCTTGGCCGTAACAGAGGCTGCCGCAAGTGGCGTTCTTATTGCAGGCACTAATGTAGGTTTGATTTCCGATCTGGGAAGCGACTGCTGTGTGGTGGCGGAAACTGGCGAAGCTGACGAGCTGGCAAGAGCAATTATCGCTGTTGTACAAAATCCTGAAGAAAGATCGACCAAAATAGAAAATGCTAGAAAATGGTCGGAGGCAAATTCTTTTAGAAAGTCATATCAACAAATCAGGCAGGTTATAGATCATTTTTGGTAGATTTTAAACATGGCTAAAAAGAAAATAGACAGAATTGCGGTGTTTGGTGGAGGGGCACATATCATTCCAAGTTATAGAGCTTTGTTAAATAATCTCTCGAATTCATATGAACTTGTTGTTTACTCTGAGTTTACTATTTCAAAAAAGTACGATGCACAATACTTGATTCGTTCCTATCCTTATCGACATTATAAGCGCTGGCTTTTAGTGTTATGGATTCTCCTGCGCTTTGCGCTAGATCATATGCGCCTACGTTTTGACGTTGTTCACTCCCACTCGACTTACCCGTCCGGAAAACTGGCCATTCTGATTAAAAGAGTTTTCAGGATTCCAGTAGTCGTATCCCTAAATGCAGCTGAAGCAATTGGTATTGAATCAATCCAATTTGGAGATTTGCTAAATCCGCGGAGAACGAAAATCAATAGAAATGTAATAGAACAGGCTGATGCCGTCACCGCTTTGACAGAATTTCAAGATTCATACGTCCGGAAGGAATTTTTACGGATGGACGTTCAAATTATTGCGCGCGGCATAAGTTACAATAATGTCAAAACTAAAGAGAACGTTCACTGGCCAGGACGTGAAATGACATTCTTACATGTAGGTTATTTGCACCCTATCAAAGATCCAATCACGCTCATCAATTGTTTTCATTTACTCGCAAAATCAATTCCATGCCGATTGATTCAAGTTGGGCAAGATTTTATGAATGGCGAAGTGCAGCGACATGCTACTGCTTTGGGAATCTCTCATCTTATAGAATTTAAAGGATTTGTGGAACATGATTCCATTTATCAATATTATGAGGCGGCCGATGTGTTGCTTCATACTTCTTTATTTGAAAGCCAGGCGATAGTCGTCAATGAAGCGCTCGCTCATGGCCTATTGGTTTTTGGTACACACGTGGGCTTGCTCGCAGACTTGGCAGAAAAGTGCTGCATAACCGTGCCAACAGGGGAGTATCAGGTACTTGCTAAAAAGGTGATCAAGACGCTTTCTGATAAAGATTGCTGCGAAAGACTGTTAGAAAAATCCAAAGAGTGGATAGCGCAACATGACTTAGCATGGACAACAAATCGATATAAAGATCTTTATATCGATGTCATTGAACGATCAGCTCGATCAAAGTGATCGCAGTTTGCCTTCTTCCAATAAAAGTGAGTGATCAAAGTAGCTTCGAAGCGTTTCGTCATGGGTGATTAAGATAACCGTTTGAGGTAATTGAGTGATCAGTCGAATTAGTTCGTGACTCGCTTGTTCATCCAAATTACTGGTAATTTCGTCCAACAGAATTACGTCCCGATTCATGTAAAGCGCTCGGGCAATGGCCAATCGTTGTCGCTGGCCACCGGAAATTTGTAAACCTCGTTCGCCTAATATGGTGTGCAATCCATCGGGCAGTTGTTGTAACCAAGATTCCATTCCAAGCGATTCAACCAGTTTTTCGATTTTCTTCTCATCAACGCCAGTTTCCGAGTTTTCAAAAGCAATATTCATCAAGATAGAGCCATTGACCAATACCGGATTTTGAGGAACATAAGAGAGATTCTTCTGCCAGCTCATAATAACTGCGGCATCCAAGGGCTGTCCATCAATCGCAATCACACCACTTTGCGGACGGAGAAACCCCATTAATAAAAGTAGAATGGTTGATTTACCCGACCCCGACTTTCCGGTAATCAACAGTTTACTCCCTTTAGCTATCGAAAAATTTAGTTGATTTAAAAGAGCTGGACGTTTCTCATAAGCAAACGAAACATTTTTGAATTCGATCGTTTGTAAAAAGGAAATTTCTGCCTCCTCGTACTTCTTATCATTAGCTGTAGCATTAAGGCGAGTGCTGATATCGGTCACCACATACTCATTTGTTTTAATTTGAAAAAGAGCGGCAATGATTCGGTTGATGGATGGAACGGCACGAATACCTGCGGCCGAGTAAATCCCTATTAAGAAAACAGCCTCTTTCGTTGACGCACGGGCCATCACCAAATAAATCACCATTACACATAGCCCCAGCGCAGCCGTAGTTTCAAAAAAACGCATGCCATTGGAATAGTGGGTGGCCTGCTCCACTTGCAGTTTATTCAATCGCTCTGTCAGTGTATCTGTTTCATGGACGACTGTTTTAGTTTTTTGATAGATATTGATTTCCAAAAAACTATCAAAGGCAGATAACACTCGCTCAATTAAACGCGGATAGTTTTCTTTTTGAATGCTTCCAATTGAACTAAGGTTCTGTCGAATGGCTCGGTAGTATAGGATAGCGGGCAAACTCAGTATGCCTAAAAACAAAAAAGCGAGAGCATTGTAAGTCAAAATCATAGCCATAATACCAACTAAGACCATCGTTTCGATCAAAACAGTTGTGAGCGCCAAGATAATGTTCTGTGCAAAGGCGGCTGGCAGATGCACTACATTGATCAGTTCTCCGGAAGCACGTTGTTGGTAATAGGTGCTATAAGACTGATGCAGGTTTTTTTCAATCAACTGTTTTGAAATTTTAGTGGCGATTCCAAAGGCAAAAGTGGTGCGGTAACGGGTGATATATACTCCCGTAATATGTTTAACGACAAAAAACAATGAAACAACTAGGATTGTTGCTACCTTCACTGAAGCATCATCTGAAAAAGGAAAAATCGAGATCAGCTTTTTTAACCAAGGGAGTTCACTGAAGAATTCCGGCTGTACGATGGCAATGGCTAAAGGAAAAATAGAAGCAACAGACAGTAGATCTAACAATGTTTGTAAGAATAACAATACAACCAACCGGGGGCCACTGGTTTGACTTTGATGCCGTGCTAATTGAAGCGAAGGCAAAACAATGTTTTTGAAGAACCTCATGCTGGTTTGACTACGATCCACGGAAATGGCGATGTTCTTCTAAATTTCCTCACGACTCGGTTTTGCAGGGAAGCTGGATTGTATAGATACGTCCAGTTAAAATTATCCAGCTCTGAAATCGATCGATGAAAATAGTTGGCAGCCATCGCGGGAAAACCCATTTGCGCAAAGTAATCTTCGGTTCTCTTATGGGCATCTGCGATTTGAAGAGGGTGGTAAAATGGTGTATCAATAATGTGGACTTCTGCAGTTGATCTGCCTAGCTCAAACATTCTTTGAATTAGTCTCGAAAAGATCGGGAAATACTGGGCGCTACTGGCTAACACGATAACATCGAAAAAGCCGATGGGCAGTATGTCTGAGAAAACATCAGCTTGCAAAAAGGTTGTTCCACCGTTTGAAAAAAGGCGGGCGGCTTGTTCCAATTCAAACTCATTTACGTCAACTCCACACGTATCCACTTTTACTTGTGACGAAAGCCGATGAGTAAACCATCCATTTCCACAACCAACCTCCAATAGATTTTCAACGGGTGTTTTTTTCAAATAGTTGGCTAGTTTTCCAGTTGATTTTTTTCTGATTAACCATTCCTCAAGATGTGGATGATCAGTCGATACTTTTGGAAGCAGGCGAATTTCTTTATCTGAGTGCAGCCGGTTCTCCTTTTGCCGAACCTCAATGTACTGTTTTTCGAACGTTTCAAAACTGAAATTATTCTGAAAGTAAAGACCATCCGCTCGTTTGTTGACAAGTGGATGGTTGTCTAAATAATTTTTAAGTGGTGTCAAGGTGTGTAACGAAAAGTAGCAATGATGTGGTCTCCAATTCTATTGAATGGAAAAGTAGATCTTACTTTTTCATCCCACTTCGTCAATTGATGATAAAGTTTGGGATGTTTATTGATAAAGTCTTTTGCCGATGGCGGTGGTGACAGCACTCCCAATCCTTCACATTTCACCAATTTGAAATTTTCCCCGAGCGATTTCTTAATATCGCCAAGTGAATAGTAGTACGTTTTGAAATATTCCCCCTCCAAATGCGCCATCACACCATTTTTATGGAAGCGTCTCAATCCCTGTTTAAAATAACCTTTCAGCAGCCACATAATTTCCCAGGGACAGACCGGTGGCATAATCACCCAAGTTAGCATAGCGCCTTGTTTCAACAACTTCGGCAGGTGTCGAGTCACTTTTTTTAAATCATCAGTACAATTGAGTCCACCAAAATCAGAAAATACATATTCAAATTCTCCCGTTACTTGATTCAGATTTTCAAACGAGCCTTGTTGAACCGTTAGTTTATTCTGAAAACCAAAACGAGTAATCTTGTTTTGTATCTGCCGAACCATCCCATCCGAGAGTTCCACACAATGCACCCGATGTCCTGCCTCAACAAAATAACAAGCATCGATGCCTGTGCCAGCATTCAATTCCAGTATATGACTTTTCGGCTGTAGAAATCGTTGAACGTGTTTGTAAACTTGCTTTCGCCAAGCCAATAAGATGGGGTTTGCTTGATCGTCTGCATCATATAAATCAGATTGTTTACTAAATGCTCCATTGACATCCTCGTAATGACTTCTGGCCGCGATTGGTCGGTTGGGTTCAGTTACCATAGCGAGCCAATTTTTTCATTTTTAAATTCAGCCACACGGCAATCGTTAAATAGTATGGGATAGAGAATAATTTCTTAAACGTCTCCGCCAGCGGAAGCTTGACGAGTTGCAAAAAATTTCGCTTCATTCGGTAGCGAGCATGAACATAGCGATGCAATATCTTGTAGTATCCCGAGGGATACTTGTTTTGAAACATCATTGCCAACTCGTCTGAGTCGGACCAATTTTGCTTGGCTCCTAATTGCGACTTTACATTTTCATAAAACTTGGTGCCTGGCAACGGGTAAGAAACAGAGATGCCAATTTCGTCTGGCATCAACTCCAATACCATGTTCAGCGTTTTTTTGATTTCAGCCTGGTCTTCACCCGGGTAGCCAAACTGTAAGAAGAAAGCAGTTTGAATGCCGTTGCTCTTTAAAAGTCGAGTCGCTTCGTAGATTTGGTTTACGGTAGTGCCCTTATCCATCGCGTCCAGAATTTTTTGAGAACCTGACTCCGCACCAACCCACACCGTTTCCGCACCCGACTCCGCCAACGCCTCAATGGTATTTTCTTCCAGAAGCAAATCAACCCGCGATTGAATTTTGTATTTGAATTTTAGGCCTCTTGCTTTTACTTCTGAGTTAAAATCTTGAATCCACCGGGGCTTTAGTCCAAAAATGTCGTCACACATCCAAAAATGATTCGGAGAAAAGCTTTTTAGCAGATATTCGATTTCATTGACCACCGATATGGGCGAGCGGGAATTGTATCGATTCCCATAAATGGGTTTGGCGCACCAGTTACACTTAAATGGGCAACCTCGCGTGGTAGCAATGTTCAACGAAAAGTATCCGTGGTGTTTCAGCCAAATGTCTTGATAGGGTTTCAAATCAATCAAGTCCCAGGCGGGCATTGGCAATTGATCAAGGTCGCGAATGACGGCACGATTTGGTGTTTTGATCGTTTCGTTATTTTTACGAAAAGCAAGACCTGCCACCTGCGTTGGGTCGTGTTTCCCATCCAAACAAATAAGTAACTCTTTCAATGTTTCTTCGCCTTCTCCCCGCACCACATAGTCAACACCATGTTCTAAATATTTTTCAAAATGATCGGTGGAGTCAGAACTGCAAATGATGACGATGCAATTTTGCTGCTTTGCTAATGACGCCATTGTAAAAGCCGCCTGACGCATTATCGAAAGGCACATCTTCGTTAAGTAATTGAAGCCATCATCATAGATGACAAAGTATTCGGGTATTGATGATAATGCTTTTGCAATGGAATTTGGATTGTGGGAAAGACCTACATCAACAAAATTGACGTCAAAACCAGAATCGCGAACCACGGCTGCAGCCTGCAAGGTTCCCAATGGAGGATACGGTTGCTTCGCGCTCCATTGCTTTTGATCGAGCGGATACAAATAGCCTTGCGTAAACAAAACGCTCATACAGGTGCCGTTTCAAAAAGTGGCTGCAGCTCTTTCAATCGATTTTCGTACAGGTCAAGAATTCTTTTTTGGTTATGACCAATATGAACTTTTGAAACATCTGCTCTCGCTTTAAAGGCAATAGCAAAATCCTCTTTTGAGAACTTACTCTTGTGTTGGCGGCTAAGTTTAAAAAGCGTGAGCTTCATCAAAAACCGTTCGGTTCGTGCGCCAAAAACACCTAAAAAAAATTCCAGGAGAGCAGTTCGCTTCATTGGTGAAGCGGAAGAAAAATCAGTTTGGTTAATCTTAAAGTTTGGCAAAAGGTCATGTAACCATCTGTTGGATTCAAGTAGCTGGAAATAGTATGTATGCCCATAAACCGGAATCAATGTCGTTAACTCCGTTGCGGTGAAGACGTTCCGTTCATCGATGGTCAAATTATCAGAGGAGATAAAATAGTTCAAACAATAGTTTCGATAGTTCTTTTTTGCTACCAACAATTTCCGCGTATAAACAAAAATCGTTCGCGCCAGCCACAGATGGTGCGGTGCAGTCACAATAAAAAAGTCCAAATCACTTTTATCGTCTGCATAGTTTTTGGACAGCGATCCTGAAATAAAGATACCTCTTATAAAAGGAAACTTGGAGATAAACGCGGCTTTCTTTCGCGCCAAATCCATCTGCTCGCGAGCTCGTGCGTTAGCTGTTTTCCTTTTCTCAATCAAACCAAAATCATTGCGCAGCGTAAAAAATTCATCGAAACGGTATACCCGGCCATCGTTTACAAGTTCATCAACGCTCTTGGCAACTTCTTCGTTCTCTGCGCGAAGCGGCAGTTTTGCGTGAATCTCAACCAGCGTAAGTGGATAGGAGAAGACATCATAATAAGCTAACGTGCTAACAATGCTGAATCTCAAGGGCTCTTTTTTCATTCCCTAAATTTACTCACTTTTTTATTTCTAGTTATCATGTTAATTTGTAAGGTAAATGGTTCAGAGAATGATTACTAATCTAGTCGAATACAAGCAGCAATATCGCGAAAGCAATTTGGAACCAGAGGAATTTTGGACTAAACAAGCGTCAACACTTTTGTGGAAAAAAAAATGGGACCGCGTACTCGAATTCGACTTCTACAAGCCCGAAGTCAAATGGTTTATTGGAGGTAAACTGAATATTACAGAAAATTGCATCGATCGCCACTTAACCGCTCGCGCCCATCAAACCGCCATTCTTTGGGAATCAAACGACCCTTCCGAACCCTCTCGAAAAATTACGTATCAACAACTCTCGGTTGAGGTCAATCGAGCCGCCAACATGCTGAAAGCAAATGGCATCCAAAAAGGCGATCGGGTTTGCATTTACATGCCCATGGTTCCAGAGACAGCCTTTGCCCTGCTGGCTTGCGCCAGGGTAGGCGCGGTGCATTCGGTTGTGTTTGCTGGTTTTTCTGCAGGTTCATTGGTCGATCGCATCAACGACAGCAATTGCAAAATGGTGTTAACTGCCGATGGCGCCTATCGCGGAGATAAAAGAATTGATTTGAAATCAATTGTGGATGAAGCATTGAAGAAATGTCCGTCTGTAGATAAATGCATCGTGCTCAACCGAACCAATCTTTCAGTTTCCATGCAACCCGTTCGTGATCTTTGGTGGCACGAAGAGATCAGAAAAACAAGTGACGTTTGTGTAGCCGAAGAGATGGATGCCGAAGACCTGCTCTTTATTCTTTATACATCTGGCAGCACCGGTAAACCAAAAGGGATGGTGCACACGTGTGGTGGTTATGCCGTGTACACAAATTACACGTTCAAAAATGTATTTCAATACAAAGAAGGTCAAACGTTTTGGTGCACGGCCGATGTGGGCTGGATCACCGGTCACTCATATATAATCTATGGTCCTCTTTCAGCTGGTGCCACCACCTTGATGTTCGAAGGAGTACCAAGCTGGCCTGATATGGGACGGTTTTGGCATGTCATTGAAAAACACAAAGTCAATATTTTTTACACCGCACCTACTGCTATCCGGTCGTTAGAAAAAGCACCTCTGTCATTTGTGGAGAAATATGATTTGTCATCGCTGCAAGTGTTAGGCAGCGTAGGCGAACCCATCAACGAAGAAGCCTGGCATTGGTATGACAAAAACATCGGCAAAGGCAACTGCCCCATTGTTGACACGTGGTGGCAAACGGAAACGGGCGGCATTATGATTTCACCCTTGGCGGGCATTACCAAAACGAAACCTGCGTTTGCAACACTACCATTGCCGGGTGTGCAGCCCGCCATCATGGATGAAGCTGGAAATGAAATAGAAGGGAACAATGTAGAAGGACGATTGACCATCAAATTTCCCTGGCCATCGATGGCACGCACCATTTATGGAGATCATCAGCGGTTTAAAGACACTTATTTCTCAACCTTCCCCGGAAAATATTTTACGGGTGACGGATGCAAACGCGATGAAGATGGCTACTACCGAATCACCGGAAGGGTGGACGACATTATTATTGTATCGGGTCACAACATGGGTACAGCTGAAATCGAAAGCGCTATTGATGAACATTCGGCTGTTTGCGAATCGGCAGTAGTTGGCTTTCCGCATGACATTAAAGGTCAAGGTGTTTACGCATTTGTAGTTACGTACGATCCGGTGCATGAACCTATTCATTTGCGCAACGAAATCAAAGATGTGGTTTCAAAAATTATTGGCCCCATTGCCAAACCCGATAAAATTCAATTTGTGAGTGGTCTGCCTAAAACGCGCAGCGGGAAAATCATGCGCAGGATTTTACGTAAAGTAGCTGAGGGAGAGACATCTAATCTGGGCGATACGACTACTTTACTAGACCCAGCAATTGTCGAAGAGATTAAAAAGGGGGCGATTTCTTAAAGTTGTCACCTTTTGCCGTATCAACCGATTAAAGCAAGCTCGAATTAAATCTTTATATTTCTAACTTAATGGCAAAGGCTTATGAAAAGGTGGAGTGTGGTCTATTTTTTGGCGTTGACAGCGGGGCTTGTTTGGTCATGCAAAGATGCATTCAACACAGATGACTATAAGCTGAAGAAGGTCATCGGCAATCCCACGTTGGCTCTTCCAATTGCCTCGGGTGACTTGGTCACCAATGATTTTCTTTCAGATGTCGATCAAACTCAAATAAAAGTCTACAATGACGGATTAATTTATCTGTTTTATCAACAGACACTTAAAACACAAAGCATCCGCGATTTGATTATTTTTCCCAGCCGGAGTTTTACAAAGATAGTACCCGTTCCACCGGGAACGCTACCTGCAAGAGCTTCCGAGATTCAATATGCAAGTTTAAATACAACTGAAAGCTTCTCCTTTAGTCCTGAAAGGCTAAGTGAAATAAAGTTGAAGAATACGACCCTAAGGGTAACAGTAACTTTTGCTCCAACCAATCCCGCATCAGGTGTGTTTGAGATTCAACTGCGATTGCCCAATTTTCAATTAAACGGTGTGCCTTTTCAAAGGAGAATTACCCTCAATTCTACAACAGCTACGTTTTCTTTGACGGACTATGTGGCGGTGCTTACGGATAATACTTTTCCGATGGAAGTTGCCATTTTTGAAAAACCACATCCATCATCGGTAACCATTACCAATCCTACCACTGCTTCTGTAAGAATTGATTTTAACAGTATCGATTTTCAGTACATCAAAGGATTTTTTGGCGATCGATCTGCCCTGAATATTCCCCCCGAATCCATTGACGTAGATGCCTTTGGCACGTCATTGAACACGGCCAATGTTTCATTCGCGCAGCCAAAGATTTCTTTGAGCGTATCCAACGACTATGGCATTCCAACAAAAGTTACTTTTGGTTCTTTAGAGGCTAGGAAAAGCAATGGCTCTAAACTACCCGTACAGATAAACCCAGCGAGTCCGCTATCTGTAAATTCCCCAGCCACCTTAGGACAGTCTGCCAATACGGACGTTAGCGTAACGAATACCAATCAACTGATCAATTTTGCTCCTAATCAATTCTTTTACCAGTTGGGCGCACGCATCAACGAAGGATTAACCAGTGGAGCGAATTTCTGCGCGGATACAAGTAAAATTCGGGTAACATTCAAAGCGGAAATTCCTTTGTATGGAAAAGCTACAGGGATTGTATTGGCTGATACTTTTGATATTGATCTATCTAAAGCAAAAGACACTGATGTGGAGAGCGGTGCCATTCGATCCAAAATAAGTAATCAGCTTCCACTTGATGCCTTTATACAATTGTATATTGCAAATGCGAACTCCATCATCACCGACTCGTTGTTTACCAACGCGCAAACAGCTATTGTTAAAGCCAGCACAGTCAACGCACAGGGGGAATTGATAAATGCGGGGGTAACCGAAACAGAGGCGTCCATTCCAAAAGAAAAATTGGACAAGCTCTTTGACGCAAAAAAGATAATCGTTAGGGCGCGTATGAACACAGCCAAAGACGGAGCTGGAAATCAAATTGATGTAAAATTTAAATCCAGTTACAAGATGAATGTGATTTTTGGCTTGAAGGCAAAACTAAAACTGGCAGTAGACCTATGAGAGTTTGTTTTAAAACGAAGCCAGCGTTATTTTTTTCGTTCCTGTTTTTTGCAAACTTCCTATGGGCACAAGTAGAAGGTACGATGCCCTTCATGAAAGGCCTTCCACAAGTAACTTATTACAATCCCGCGTTCAAACCTGAATACAAGTTCTCTTTTGGCTTGCCCGGTTCATCTGTATTTTATCAATATTCCAATAATGGATTTAACTACAATGATTTTATTTCAAAGCAGAATAACGTACTCACTGCCGACATGAGTAAGCTATATGCTAAAATGAAGGACAAGAATTACATCAACAATAATGTTCAAGCAGATTTGCTTCGTGTGAGTATGAAAGTCGATGCGCGCTTATACCTCACATTCAATGTGACAGCCAAAGCCTATACGCGTGTCATGCTTCCAAAAGAGATGGTAGGTGTTTTTGCCAACGGCACCGATGCCTATGTGAACCAAAGCGCGGCACTTTCGCCAGAGGCAGAGGCGTTGAGCTATGCTGAAATGGGATTAGGCGCAGCCTATACCGTTAATAGAAAGTTGACAGTCGGAGTCAAGGTAAAATTGTTAAAAGGTGCCATGAGTGCATCCACGCAAAAAGCCTTGTTCAATCTATCTTTGTCAGATACTTATGCAATCACAGCCAAAGGCGATGCAGACATCAAAACATCCGGAATACACAATTTAGATCAAAATGGATATGATGCCGTAGAAAATTGGAGAGACTTTACAAATAACAATGGCTTTGCGTTTGATCTGGGCGCCACTTATCGGATGATGGATCGACTCACTGTCGGCATTAGCTTGATTGATATAGGCGGCATCAATTGGGAAAATGATTTGTACGGATACAAATTGGATCCAGCGAAAGCTACTTATACTTTTGCAGGCATTGATGCGAACAAACTCTTGGATGGAAATGGTGATTACACAAGCTCGCTTTCAGATTCTCTGGCGGTTAGATTTAAGTTTATTGAAGGAAGAATTGGATCGTACTACACCGCAATGCCCACGAAAATTTATGCAACGGGTGTGTATGAGTTAAGAAAGAATCTGACGGTGGGCGCGTTGTTATCAGCTGAAAACTTCCGGGGAAGGTTTATGACGGGCTTCACGGCATCACTAAATAGAGAATTTGGAAGAAGGGTGGGGGCATCACTGACGTATACCATTACCAATAGCTCGTTTAACAATCTCGGTGCCGGACTCTCTTTTAACTTTGCGCCTATTCAAGTTTATTTTGTGGGCGATAATATTCTAAGTGCACCGTTTTCTTATTTGTCAAATGGAAGCTATAATTCTTTTCTCAATAGCACGCAGTATTTTAATTTCCGCACAGGTATCAATTTTATTTTTGGCAGAGAGAAGGCGCAAGAAAAGCACCCCCACTCTAAAACAAAAAAATCAAAATGACGCGCTCGATGGATGTAAAACGTTTTTCTTGGCAATGCGGGCGACCTCCGTTGACGCTTTGGGTTTCGATTGCTGTCTTAGTATTCTTGCTTTTTGTTGAAGCTGGGCACGCACAATCTTCATTCTTGCCAAAGAATTTGGGTAAAGCAATCAACTCCGACTATGATGAAATTAATCCGGTCGTTTCGACTGACGGGAAAACCCTCTTTTTTGTTCGGGTCAACCATCCAGAGAATACCTTTGGCTCACGCGATAGTGAAGATGTTTGGTACAGCACGAAAATTACCGACAGCACGTGGTCGAATGCCGTGCGCATTCCAAATTTAAATATTGGCAGATACAACGCGGTGATGTCAGTGGCAGCCGATAGAAAGTTTATTTTACTCAATGGCGTTTACAACAAAAAGGGAAACATTTGGAAGGAACGCGGACTTTCGTTGTCTTTTAGAGATCTTGATGGCTGGACGACACCAGAGACGTTGTATGTAAAAGGACTTTCAAAAATGAACAGAGGAATGAGAAGCAGTGGATATATGTCCACCGATGGTAACACCATTGTGCTTAGCTTCTCTAAACGATTCAATGGAGAAAGAAATGACCTATACGTTTCTGAAAAGAAAGCAAACGGAGGATGGAGAAGGCCTAAGAAGATCAACGCCTTAAACACCAAAGCAAACGAAGAAACCCCTTTTCTATCAGCAGATGGTAAGAGTATTTTTTTCGCCAGCGATAGATTGGTGAAAGATCAATTCGATATCTATAAAGCAACCCGAAACGGCTCCGATTGGAATGAGTGGTCTGAACCTCGCAAGCTTAGCGATACAATTAACAGTTCAGGTTGGGATTCTTACCTCAAGACCAATACAAAAGGAAGTTGGGCCTACTTCTCGTCCACAAACAATTCAATGGGCAAAGCTGATATTTATCGAATAAAGTTGTTCGAGGAAAATCCGTTTGTGATCGTTTCGGGTACCATTCTCAATGCAAAAACGAAACTTCCATTGCAAGGAAGAAGCTTCACTATTTTAGTAGATGGCAAACCAGCCGACTCTTTAAAGATAAATAAAGAGTCGGCTACCTATACGCTGAAGCTCCCATTGGGTAAAACCTATTCGCTATCTCCACTTGTTGCCAATTTTGTTTCTACAAACAGTTCATTAAATGTATCTACTATAAAAGAATTCACCCGGTCAACAGTAAACTTACAAGCCACACCTCTTCCGTATGTTTTGGTGAAGGGAAAATTGATGATTCAAGGAACAAACCTTCTCATTTCTCCTTTTTTTAAACCAATTGTAAAGATCAATTCAATTCCGGCCGATTCAATAAAATTAAATTTGACCAGCTCTACTTATGAGGTTCGATTGAATCACGGCTTGGTTTATCAAATGCGCGCGGAGGCGAGCAAGCATGAATCGATTGTGCAAAAGTTAGACCTCAGCAAAGTAGAAGAATACCAGGAGATAACCCAAGATTTATTTTTATCTGAACTGAAGATGGCCATAGTGACTGGAAAGATTCTGGACAAGAAGACCAATAAGCCGCTGGCGAACCTTTCTACTGCCAGAATAAATGTCGAAGGAATGTCTACTGTTTGGGCTAAGATTGATACGGCTACTGGAGATTACGAATTGAAACTACCACTCGCCTCGTCTTATACGATCAACGCAGCAGCACCCAATTACTATCCGATGTATGAGGTAGTAACCACGGGTACCGAGAAGACGGATGTAAAGATTTTTAAAGACTTGGTGATCGTTCCTATCGAAGTGGGGCAGTCCATCCGCTTGAACAATATTTTTTTCGATCCGGCCAAATCCATTTTGAAAAAGGAGTCATTTCCCGAACTTGACCGTGTTTCTGATTTTTTGAACGCCAGCCCTGAGTTAAAAATAGAGATAGCCGGACACACTGATAATGTAGGTAATGCAACGACTAATCAAAAGCTCTCATTTAATCGTGCGAAGGCTGTGACAGACTATGTGATCAAGAAAGGTGTTGCGAAAGATCGCGTAGTTGCAAAAGGCTATGGGGCAGCCAAACCTGTGGCGTCCAATAAGACCAAAGACGGCAAAGCACAAAACAGACGGGTAGAATTTACTGTGTTGGATAATTGACAGGTTGGTATTTCTAGGTACCGTTTCTTGGCAACGTTGGTTCTCCGAAAAAGCGAATTTTAGTATCTTTACGCATCATGGATCAGATCATATTGAAGTTCCCCAAGCACACGCAATTCACAGATGACGAATTGTTTGATTTCTGTGCTACCAATGACTGGTTTCGAATTGAAAGGAATAAATCAGGTCAATTGATAATTATGTCACCATCAGGCGGAACTACTGGAGCTATCCATTTCAAAATTTATCGGATACTAAGCGATTGGTTAGAATCACATGAAGAGTTGGGATACATCGTTGATTCCTCTGTTGGCTTTAGACTGCCAGATAAATCCGTCCTTGCGCCTGATGCGGCATTTGTTACAAAGGAAAAATGGGAATCGCTCACTCCTGAGCAACAAGAAAAATTCCCCCCTCTATGCCCTGACTTTATCATCGAAGTACGATCTCCGTCTGATTCACTTCCCCAGTTAAAATTAAAAATGGATGACTGGGTTAGCAATGGTTGCCGATTGGCTTGGTTAATAGATCCAATTAAAAAAAATGCTTACGTCTATACGAAAGACGGACTAATAAAAACCGTGGCTACTTTTGAGGGGAAGCTTGAGGGATTTGATGTAATGCCAGATTTGCAAATGGATCTTAAGAAACTTTATATTTGAACGATAAATTATAAGTACATATGGCAATGGACATCACAGGCAAGGTTCTCAACCTTCTCCCGCTGCAAACAGGTCAGGGAAAAAATGGCGTTTGGAAAAAGCAAGAGTTTATTTTAGAAACTCCGGGTCAATATCCTAAGAAAGTATGCCTTTCATTGTGGGGCGAAAAAGTAGACGAAATTAAATTGACTCCCGGTGAAACCATCACAGCTTCGGTCAATGTTGAAAGCCGCGAATACAATGGCCGCTGGTATACCGATGTGCGTGCCTGGAAAGTGGCAAAAGGCTCAGGGGCAAGTAATGGCCGCTCGGACGGTCCACCAGTAGGCGAAGAGCCATTTACCCCGGATGCTAGTGCCACAGACGATCTGCCATTTTAACAAACATGCTTTAATAAGAAACCCGGCTCATCACCGGGTTTTCTTCTGAATTCTATATTCTAATTTCTGTATTCTTTTGGTTAACTCCCACACGCCTCACAAGCATCCGGGTTATCCAAAGAACAGGCCATGTCCGCACGTTTCTGGTCGTAATCCGCTAGTGGCAATTGTTCGTATTGGATAGCCTGCTGGTTTTCAGCAACAGCCACAGATTGCACGGCCATAACCGGTTCAGCGACAGCAGCAGTTACCGCAGCAACGGTTGGTTCCAACGCAGATTTATCCAACGTGAACTTGATTGCATCCGCAGCAGCCGTAGACCGTAAGTAGTACATACCTGTCTTCAACCCTTTCTTCCAGGCATAGAAATGCATAGAAGTCAACTTACCGAAGTTGGGATCTGTTAAGTGGATGTTCAAACTTTGACTTTGGCAGATGTAAGCACCGCGATCTGCACTCATGTCAATGATAGCCTTCTGCGAAATCTCCCAAACTGTTTTATAGATGTCCTTAATATTTTGTGGTATCTCAGGAATGGACTGTACAGAGCCATTCGTTGAAATCAACTTTTGGCGCATGGTCTCACTCCACAAACCCGCACTGATCAAGTCCTTCATCAAATGCTTATTCGCAATAATGAACTCTCCTGATAAAGTTCTGCGTGTATAAATGTTTGAGGTATAAGGTTCAAAGCACTCATTGTTTCCTAAAATTTGGGAAGTAGAAGCAGTTGGCATAGGGGCGAGCAACAGCGAGTTGCGGGCGCCATGCTGTTTCACTTCGCGTTTCAAGTTTTCCCAATCCCAACGTCCGCTATCAGGTGTTACACCCCACATATCAAATTGGAAAATTCCTTTTGAGATGGGCGAACCTTTGAAAGTTTCGTACGCACCATCTTTCTTAGCTAATTCCATAGAAGCTTCCATGGCAGCGAAGTAGATGGTTTCGTGGATGTCTTTATTCAAACCACGAGCTTCCGGAGAATCGAACGGCATGCGTAATAAAATGAACGCATCCGCCAAGCCTTGTACACCAATACCGATCGGGCGATGGCGCATGTTTGAGTTCTTGGCTTCAATCACGGGATAGTAATTGACATCAATTACTTTATTCAAGTTGCGTGTAATCACTTTTGTGATGTCATACAACTTTTGATGATCGAATTTGCCGTCTTCCGTTACAAATTTAGGTAATGCAATAGAGGCCAGATTACAAACCGCTACTTCATCAGGTGATGTGTATTCGATAATCTCCGTACACAAATTACTTGACTTGATGGTGCCCAAATGCTTTTGGTTCGATTTGCGGTTAGCCGCATCTTTATAAAGCATATAAGGTGTTCCGGTTTCGATCTGAGCTTCTAAGATCTCAAACCAAATATCCTGTGCCTTTACTTGTTTGCGGTACTTGCCTTCTTTCTCGTATTTCTCGTACAAGCGCTCAAAATCTTCGCCCCAACAATCGGCTAATCCCGGTGCCTCATTGGGGCAGAACAAAGACCACATTTCGTTGTCTTCGATGCGCTTCATGAACAAATCAGGAATCCACATGGCATAGAAAAGATCACGCGCACGCATTTCTTCTTTGCCGTGGTTTTTCTTCAATTCGAGGAAATCAAAAATATCGGCATGCCAAGGCTCTAAATAAATAGCAAAACTGCCTTTGCGCTTGCCACCGCCTTGATCAACATAACGCGCAGTCATGTCGAAGTTTCTCAACATGGGCACTATGCCGTTGGATGTTCCACCGGTTCCTTTAATATAAGAGCCTTTTGCACGCACATTGTGAATGCTAAGACCAATACCGCCAGCTGATTGTGAAATCTTGGCAGTTTGTTTTAACGTGTCATAGATACCATCAATGCTATCGTCCTTCATGGTTAGCAAGAAGCAGGACGAAAGCTGAGGCTTTGGTGTACCGGCATTGAAGAGTGTAGGAGTGGCGTGAGTGAACCACTTCTCAGATAATAAATTGTAGGTTTCAATGGCTGCAGGGATATCTTCTCCATGGATACCGATCGCTACACGCATTAATAAATGCTGAGGGCGTTCAACTACTTTGCCATCCACCTTCATCAAGTACGAACGTTCTAAGGTTTTAAATCCAAAGAAGTCGTAGCTAAAGTCGCGGTCATACAATACGGCTTCGTCTAGCTCAGCCGCATTTTCATGAATTACTTTCCAGGTTTCTTTGGAAATGAGCGGAGCGTTTTCGCCTGTTTTAGGATCCACATAGGTGTACAGTCGCTTCATGGTGTTCGAGAAGGACTTACTAGTCACTTTGTGCAAGTTAGAAACCGCAATACGGGCAGCCAACTTGGCAAAATCAGGATGCCTGGTCGTCATCGAAGCGGCAATTTCCGCAGCGAGGTTGTCCAGTTCTACGGTGGAGACACCGTCATACAAGCCATTGATAACTTTCATCGCCACCTCTACCGGGTTGACAAATTTGGGATCTAAACCGTAGCAGAGTTTTTCAATGCGGGCAGTGATTTTATCAAACTTCACGGACTCCCGGTGTCCGTCACGTTTTAATACGAGCATGTTAATAAAGGGTGTAAGGTTGTAAAAAAACTAGTTTAAAAAATGGTGAAACGAATATATCAAAAATCTTCGTTCAGTGAAAACTTTGGCGATGTTTCTTTTTCCATACTGTTCATCACGCCAGCTTTCTGGTATTCGGCTACTCTCTTTTCAAAGAAATTTGTTTTTCCTCGCAAAGAGATCATGTCCATAAAGTCAAATGGATTAGTGGCACCGTAAATTTTCTTGCCCACCAACTCGTCCAGCAAACGATCCGCAACAAATTCAATGTACTGGCGCATCTGGGCTGCGTTCATGCCAATTAAATTTACTGGCAATGCATCAGTAACAAATTCTTTCTCGATTTCCACAGCATCTTTGATAATTGCAATCACACTCTCTTCAGGCAACTTGTTTACCACATGCTTGGTGTACAAATGGCAGGCAAAATCACAATGCAAGCCTTCATCGCGGGATATCAATTCGTTCGAGAATGTTAAACCCGGCATCAAGCCACGTTTCTTCAGCCAGAAAATCGAACAGAACGATCCGGAAAAGAAAATCCCCTCTACCGCAGCAAAAGCGACCAGCCTTTCTTGAAAGCTTCCCTTATCTATCCAACGCAAAGCCCAATCTGCCTTTTTCTTTACGCAGTCCATCGTTTCGATCGCGTGAAAAAGTTTGTCTTTTTCTTTTGGGTCTTTGACGTAGGTGTCTATTAATAATGAATATGTTTCCGAGTGAATATTCTCAATCGCAATTTGAAAGCCATAAAAAAACTTGGCTTCTGTATATTGTACTTCACCCACAAAGTGTTCCGCCAAGTTTTCGTTGACAATACCATCACTGGCGGCAAAAAAAGCAAGAACATGTGTAATGAAATGGCGCTCTCCATCATTTAGGTTGAGCCAATCTTTCATATCCTGCCCTAGATCAATCTCTTCGGCAGTCCAAAAACTGGCTTCGGCCTGTTTATAGTACTTCCAGATGTCGTGTTGGCGGATGGGGAAGAGAACGAATCGATCTTTGTTCTCCTTTAAGATGGGTTCTTCGCGTAAAGGTTGGGTCATTTAGATAAGGTGGTTAGAGTATAATTTAAAAAGACATTGTTAAACATAAAAAGTTTTCAATGCCTTCTCGTTTTTCAAGTTTATTTTTTGTCAGCGGCCTGCAATTAATTCCATTACAGAACTTTTCAGAGCCGCATCGACAAATAACTAAAATGCACAAGAGAAATCAAAGAGTCAAAATTGACTAAAAAGACACATATGATCGGCCAGGTTTTTATAAGTATTTGGTATCTAGCCCTTTCAAATTTCTGGTGTCAATTATTAGATTAGATCAAATAAATAAAATTATTAATTAGCTTTTGTTAAAGTTTCGTTTGTATAAAAATTCTATTGGGTTTGATCAGATATTGTTATAAACTTGAACTCTGGAAAAAGAAAAGGAGGTGCTTGCGACACCCCCTCCAGAATTAAATTGGTTAATGAACCAATCTTTATCTATCCTAAGTAAGAATATTTGAAGAACAGACTGATGGGATCTGTTCAAATAATCTGCGCATAAATTGACGCGGTTCCTTAGGACTCTTCAACAACCAAAAAGAATGAGGCTTCGGAGCCTCTTTTTTTTTGACCAATTTTACCCCCCTTCTTTCATTATCCTTGTCGACAAATAACCAAAATGCATAAGAGAATTCAAAAGAGCGAGAAGCACAGAAAGAGTGTGTTTCTTTGAAAAACAAAAGCAACACTTTTATAAAAGAATTCATTATCACTCACTTAACACACGCGCCCAAAGTGAAGTCTTAAATAAAAAAAGTTAAAAGTTTAATAGTGTGGAAATTGTTGTACAATCGAGTGAAATTAGGTATTAAGTGAGAGATTTATTTTGGCTAAAAGCCCATTTTTGAGCGGGATTTGGGTATTTTATCAGAATCGTTTGTTTTTCGAGCAACTAGCGTTATCTTTGCGATCCATTTTTAAAAATAACAAGCATGTACGCAATTGTAGACATCGCAGGAAAGCAGTTCAAAGTGGCTAAAGATCAATATATCTATGCACCAAAGATGGAAGGCGAAGCTGGCGCAACCGTGTCATTCGATAAAGTCCTTCTAACTGATAATGGTGGTTCAATAGAAGTTGGCGCCCCTACTGTAAAAGGAGTGAAGGTATCTGGTAAGATACTGGAGCATGTAAAAGGTGATAAGGTGATCGTATTCAAAAAGAAGCGTAGAAAAGGATACGCTAAAAGAAACGGCCATCGTGAACAGTTCACTAAGGTTCAAATTGAAAGCATTGGATAATGAAATTGATTCGATGATTCGGTAATTCGATGAATCATAGTTTTTCAAATAAGCAAATCAACAAATCAGCAAATCAACGAATTAAATTATGGCACATAAAAAAGGGGAAGGTAAAGTAAAAAACGGTCGCGAGTCGGAAAGCAAACGCTTAGGGATAAAAGCATTTGGTGGCCAGAAAGTAGTTAGTGGCAACATTATCGTTCGCCAACGTGGGACGAAGCACCACCCCGGCAGAAACGTGGGCATGGGAAAAGATCATACGCTTTTCGCGTTGATTCCTGGTATTGTGGTTTTTAAAAAAGGAAAGGAAAATAAGTCTTTTGTGTCGGTTATAGCCGAAGCCTAGAAGATTTTATAAATACAAATAGAAAAAGGTCATCCGTTTGGTTGACCTTTTTTTGTGCCCAAGAATCACATGTCTGAGGCAGACAAACGATAGCAATGATCTTTATTTTTTGAAAGTAATACTTTTATTCCGAATTTTTTCCATCAGCAATATTAAATTTTGGAAAAAAGTCAGCTTCCGGTATTTAACATATGTTAATAATGCCTTAATTTGGGGGACTTAAATGTTTAACCTAAACCAAAACCTATGAAGAAGTTTTTACTGTTGTGCTTCTCATTTGTTTTTGTGCTCAGTGCCTGGGCTCAAGAGCGAGTGATTACAGGTAGGGTTTCGTCCTCAGAAGACGGATCGGCCTTACCTGGTGTGAATGTTGTAGTGAAAGGAACCACCACCGGATCTGTCACAGATGCTGATGGAAAATACTCCCTTTCTGTGCCCTCCTCAGGGGGAAGCTTGGTGTTTTCATTTATTGGATTGAAGACCACCGAGATTGAAATTGGAGACCGGACAATTATTGATATCCAGCTAGGGTTAGATGTCACTCAGCTAGCTGAAATCGTTGTAACAGGTTTTGGTAGCCAGATCAAGCAAGATCTTACCGGAAATGTTGCATCTGTGAAGGGTTCTGATATTGCCAGCATTCAAATGCCTACATTAGATGCTGCTTTGCAAGGAAGAGCAGCTGGGGTATTTGTCACGAACTCATCCGGTAAGCTGGGTCAAGCAGTTACAGTGCGCGTGCGCGGTACCGGTTCGATAAGCGCGGGTAGCGAACCCCTATATGTTGTGGATGGGGTACCCATTACAACTTCAGTAAATAACGCGTACGGGGGCGCCACCAATCCACTCGTGGATATAAATCCAAGTGATATTGAATCAATGGAAGTGTTAAAGGATGCCTCGGCCGCGGCTATCTACGGGTCGCGCGCTGCCAACGGGGTTATACTAATCACAACCAAAAGAGGAAAATCAGGGAAAACAAGTGTGAGTATTAACTATTCAACAGGTACGTCTAAGGAAACAAGAAGGGTTGATTTCTTGAACTCTGAACAGTATGCGGAACTTATTTTTCGAGCTGCGAAATACAATGATGATCTAAATGGCCTTCCAACGAATGATCCTAGTAGCGACTCCCAATATGCCAGAGACCTAATGTCCTATCACAGTTTTGGGCAATGGGACACTGACCCTAAGAAAACGTACAATTGGCAGGATCAAGCTTTCCAGGAAGGGAAGGTTAATCAACTAGACCTCCAATTGAGCGGAGGAAACGAGAAGACCAAGTTTTTCGCCTCTATGCAACATTTGGAACAAGAAGGTATAATGTATGGTACTAAGTTAACACGGACTACCGGGCGGGTAAACCTAGACCAAAAGGCAAATGATTGGTTTAATTTTGGAGTGACGATGAGTATGGCACGTACGCTCAATGTTCGCCTTCCTAATGATGGAGCATTCTCGAATCCACTCCAATCAGTTGCGTTGTTGCCAATGACACCCTTCAATGATCCAACAACAAAACTACCTACCGGAACACCCCCCGGAGATATTAATGTCGGCCTTTATTACAACCCAAGAATAAGTCTGGATTATGGTCGTTATGAGCAAGAGAGTTTTAGAAACCTGAGCAATATCTATGGTACTGCCAAGCTATTGTCTGGCCTCACTTTCCAGACTGAATTCGGTGTGGACATTTTGGCGCAAAATGAGGAAGGATATTTCCAAACACAAACAATTAGGAATCAAACACGTGCAACCAATGGCGTGGGATCAAACGCGTCAGCTTTTGTTGTGAACCTTAATGCTCAAAACTACTTGACGTACACAAAAGATATTGGGAAGAGTTCTCTCAATGTGGTAGGGGGCATGCAGTATCAGCAATCCTCGGCTAGGTATTCGGATGTAGAAGGCTTAGATTTTCCTTCAGACTCATATAAGAAGATCAACAGCGCGGCCACCAAATCTGACGGAAGTTCGGAAGAGACTGCTTTTAGCTTCAATTCGCTGTTTTTGAGGGCTAATTATAAGTTCAACAATAAGTATCTGGCAACCTTTAGTGTTCGTAGAGATGGATCATCCAGATTTGGATCCAACGCCAGATATGGAGTTTTCCCCGCTGGTTCAGTAGGTTGGGTAATTTCAGAAGAGAACTTTTTAAAGAGCGTTAGTCCAATCAGTTTCTTAAAGTTGAGAGCAAGCTATGGGCAAGTCGGAAATGCCGAAATCGGAGATTTTCCTCAACGGACTTTGTTTTCGGGAGATGCGGGTTATGCAGGTGCTGCAGGGCAAAGGCCTTCGCAATTGGGAAATCCAGACTTACGTTGGGAGACAACCGATCAAGTTGATATTGGTTTGGATTTCGGTTTCTTCAATAACCGATTGACCGGTGAGATTGACTACTATGAGAAGAATACAACCGGTTTGTTGCTGAATGTGAATATTCCACGTACGACTGGATTTAGATCACAGAACAGAAATGTGGGTAGTCTCCAAAACAGAGGTTTTGAATTAGTGCTAAACAGCCAAAACCTGGTAGGTAAGTTAAAATGGAGTACGAGCTTTAACATTGGTTATAACGAGAATAAGGTTATTAATACTCAAGGGCAAATTATTGATGCACAATTCTTTAATCGAGTTCAGGAAGGACAGCCGGTTGGGGTATTCTATACTGTAGAATATGCTGGTGTTGACCCTGCTAATGGTGATGCTTTGTTTTATAAAAATACCAGAAATCCAGATGGCTCGTTAGATCGGTCTACTGTGAATCGTTTGGGTTACAATCAAGCACAACGGACTGCAGTTGGCAAACCTAACCCTGATTATATTGCCGGACTTACCAACAACCTCTCGTACAAAGGGTTTGACTTGTCCGTTTTCTTTAACGGGGTTTTTGGAAACCAAATTTCAACCTACGGGATGGGTCGTTTCAGTTCAGCAAACATGAGGTTTGAAGACAACCAAACAGTTGATCAATTAGCAGCATGGACAACCCCAGGTCAGATCACCAATATTCCTCAGGCGCGGTTTTTTCAAAACAACGGGGCTCAATTGAGCAGCCGCTATGTGGTGGACGGTTCTTTCATTCGTTTGCGAAATGTGACGTTGGGTTACTCTCTTCCGACAAGCCTGCTTACCAGGGTTAAGTTGGAGCGAGTGCGACTATATGTTTCAGGTTTGAATTTGCTGACTATTACAAATTATCCTTTCTGGGATCCGGAAGTGAATGCTGATTTACAGGGACAACCGTTAGCAGGAAACGTGAACCCAACCAATAACGTAGCACAGGCGAATGATTTCTATACCCCTCCACAACCACGCACCATCATGTTTGGTGTTAATATTGGATTCTAAACCGACATTTTCTGATGAAAATAAAAATAATGACTATGAAAAAACTAATCGGATTGTTGCTGCTCTTTGCAGTAGTCACAAGTTGTGATGATAAACTAAACATAGAGCCCTTTCAGCAATTGGATCAAGCCAAAGCTGTATCAACTGAAAAGGACGTTCTAGTGACTTTAATTGGTGCCTATGATGGGCTTCAGAGTGTAAATGCTTACGGTGGCGACATGCACACACTAAGTGAGTTGACTGGCAACACTGAAGACATTTTTTTTACCGGTACGTTTGCTGGCTTGAGTGACGCATGGAAAGCCGAAATGGCTGCCACTAACGGAGACGCCTCTAATATGTGGACTAGAGCCTATGATGTTATTAATAGGGCGAATAATGTTCTCTCCGGTATAGATAAGATAACATCTAGCACATCAGCAAAAGACCGGGTAGAAGGCGAAGCGTTGTTTTTACGCGCTGCGATGCATTTTGAAGTCGTTCGACTCTATGCAAAAACATGGGACGATGGTGACAACAACACCAATGCCGGTGTTCCTATTTTGCTACAGCCAACAAAGACTTCTTCTTCCGCTGACTTTAGACCTAGAAACACGGTTGCTCAAGTCTATCAACAAGTTATTGATGATTTGACGAGAGCAGAACTACTATTGCCCGCGAGCAACAGCATCTATGCCAATAAGAATTCTGCAGCGGCCTTGCTTGCCCGGGTTAAATTGACACAGGGTGTTACCGGAAGTACTCCTACGCAGTTGGCCGCTCTCGCTGAGGCACGTAATGCAGCAGACCGGGTGATTGCATCAAACAGAAACCCCTTGGCTCCTAGTTTCGCTTCATTATGGTTTACTTTTTTAACTAATGGTGGGAATAGCCCCGCAGAATATATTTTTTCTATGAAGGTGACCAATCAAGATGGAGTTAACGCGTTAAACACGTACTTCGGAATAGGGGTTTCTAGCATTTCAGGTACGGCCGGCCGTGGTGATTGCAAAATTACTGCAGCACACCGTGCAAAGTATGCAGTTGGTGATACGCGGAATTACTTTGAACAAGTTGGGTCTAACTTTTATTCTAGAAAACACTTAGACCGTTTTGGCAATGTACCTTTGGTCAGAACTGCAGAGATGTTTTTGACAAGAGCGGAGGCCAACTTCAGACTTGGTACTGCTGTTGGTGATACGCCATTGAACGATGTGAATAGGATTCGGAATAGAGCCGGTCTGGCAAATTTGACTTCGCTAAATGGGATTGGAGATATTTTGAATGAGCGTTATCTGGAGTTGGCGTTTGAAGGAAGCCGTCTTCATGATATTAAACGCACGAGAGGAAGCCAGTCGGGCCTACCATGGAACAGTCCAAAACTTGTTTTTCCAATACCTCAAGTTGAAATTGATACGAATAAGGAGTTAAGACAAAACGAAGGCTACTAAAGTATAGATTATTGAATTTTAAAAAGGGGCTGTTTTTACAGCTCCTTTTTTATTGTAGAGCACGTAACGCATGAATTGAGAAGTAGGATATCTCAGGTGATTTCGTTTAATGGTTATGTTATTATTAATAGGAGCATAAATTGGTAAGGATTATGTATATTTGTGCATGGCAAAAAAAGATGGAAGGAACAGGACAGCCTCCGCTCAGGCTACGGTACGTGAGCAAGTGGTGCGTTTTTTGAAGAAGA
>Ga0209972_10000053_pt1 | contig 110220 bp, 93 predicted proteins | sample NOAtaG_7_FD_187302 | JGI IMG/M metagenome (GOLD analysis project Ga0209972, IMG submission 187302) | Freshwater lake microbial communities from Lake Erie, under a cyanobacterial bloom - NOAA_Erie_Diel1S_2200h metaG (SPAdes) (version 2) | ecosystem: Environmental > Aquatic > Freshwater > Lake ... | reverse complement strand
CGATTGAATGGATCCATCAGTATTCTATTCGAAGACTGGCTACGGAAAAATTTCCCCGATCGATTTGACAAAGTATGGAATCAAATCTGTTCGCTACATGATGGCAATGTCAATGATTCGCAATTTGGAAGACGGATGCGAGGAGAAGGAAATATTGCTGATGCCATCCACCAACTGTTTCGCTCGTCCAAGAAAAAATATTTTGCTGGAAAAACAATGCCTGTTTATGACCTCACAAAATTTAGGAAAGGTGGTATGATGAGCTTGTTTTGATTAAAAAGTGTACACAATTACGTACATTTGAAATAAATTGTAAACAATGAAAACGGCAACTGTTACTGAGTTTAGAAAAAAAATGAAGGGGCACCTTCATCAATTAGAGATGGATCAAGACATCTTGATATTATCTGGCGCTAAGAAAAAAGACTTTGTGGTTCTAACGTTGGAGCAATTTAATGCGATGGAGGAAACCGCTCACTTACTCTCTACACCAGCTAATGCAAATCATTTGTTGGAAAGCATAAAACAAGACCGGGCGGGAAAAGCTGTACGTAGAACACTGAAATTAATGACGTCAAAACCTTTTGCTACTAAAAAGCAAAAAACCAAAGTCAAAGAATAGGTAATGAACATAGAGTTCACACCAAATGGATGGGAAGATTACTTGTTTTGGTACAAAAATGATCATGCTGTTTTAGAAAAAGTAAATGATCTAATCAAAGAAATTACCAGAGATCCTTTTAAAGGAATTGGTAAACCAGAAGCTCTACGCGGAAACCTAGCCGGATATTGGTCTCGAAGAATTACAGGCGAACACCGAATAGTTTATAGAGTACATGGCACAAAGCCTCATCAAATTTTAACAATTGTCAAGACTCGTTTTCATTATTGATAGTCTACCCACTAGCTCTTTCGCTTCTCCAAGAAAAAATATTTTGCCGGAAAAACAATGCGCGTTTTTGACCTGACGAGATTTAGAAAATGCGGAAACTTGAGTTTGTTTTAAGAAATTGATTTTATCACAAACGGTCTCACTATCAGAAAATCATCGAAAACCCTTCGCTTGTTGACTTTTTCTCACCTGCTGTTTTTGATTTATTATAAGCAGTTATCTGTGCAGAAAGCTCCTTGACGTGTTGCTCTGCCATGAATTGAATAAATGGCTCCAGGTTTTCTTGTTCGCGCGATTGCGTGATCGCTGAAATATATGCAGCGCGGTCTGCTGCATTTACTAGGGTGAGTGGTTGCTGATGATACGCCTGAATATAATTCATCAACAGGCGGGATGTACGTCCGTTGCCATCCGTAAACGGGTGAATACTCACCAGATCGAAATGTGCGGTAAATGATAAACGAAGAACTTCCTCCGTTGTGCGAAGTTGATTGATGTGATTGTTGATTTGATGTATCAGTTTCTCAATCAATGATGGAATTTTGGCTGCATCTACAAAATAATGTCCTCCGGCTGTTACTGGTACTTTTCTAAAATCACCTTTTGTTTCATCTGTAGTGCCAAGGACAGAGGAAACTGTTTTTCCGGTTCTCCGCATCACCTTAGCAGCAATCTCTTGTAACAAAGGCCCCGTAAAAGTTCTGCGCTTTACTGCTTGATCCAACACAAACTCCAATGCCTCCTGGTGATCGAGCACCATGTTTTGATGATCGATGGGCTTGCCCCCAATCGAAGAGCCTTTTTCGAGTAAAGTGTTGGTTTCTTCTTGCGTGAGAGTAGATCCCTCAATTTTCGTTGAATGATGCGTGATGGCATACAGACTAAATTGGCTAGAATTAATAGCTATCCCGGCCGTCTTGCGATACAGGTCGCTCAATCGTTCAATGTCATTCCATATCAATGGAGAATTCTGCATTTTCAAATTTACGAAAAGTGCAGCATCATCCATCATGTCTCAATGACTTTACCGGATTAGAAAGCGAAGCCTTCAAGGATTCATAGCCAACCGTAATCAAGGTGACCAGTATGATGAGTCCTACTGCTCCACTAAAAACCCACACCGACAAACTAGTTTTGTAGACAAAACTGGATAACCATTGACTTGATAGATAATAGGCTATAGGTATAGCAATCACACAGGCTATTAACAACAACTTGGCAAAGACAGAGAGTAACAGGAACAAAATTTGCAAACTACTTGCTCCCATACTTTTGCGAATCCCAATCTCTTTGGTCCGTTGTTCTGACATGAAAGAAGCCAGCCCGTACAATCCCACACAGGTGATAAGAATTGCCAACCATGAAAACTTCTCTGTCAGATTTGCCACTTTTGTTTCATTTTCATACATGCGGCCAAACTCCTCGTCTACAAACCAATAATCAAAACCATATTGAGGAAAATTGCTTTTCCATGTCTTCTCCATGAATGCAATTTTTTCTTGCATTTTGCCTGCCGGCAAACGAACGTGAATGATCCGATCAAAGGAGTGAGGCTTGGGCGAAATCGCCAGCGGCTCTATCTTCTTTCTCATCGATTGATAAGGAAAATCTTCCACTACTCCAATTACAATTCCTGCAATTGGAGCTTTGGTAGTATCCGGTGCCTGATAGCCCATCACATAGTCAGGTCGAACGATCGTTTTACCAACCGCTTCTTGTGGGGTTAGTTTCAATACTTTCAATGCTACTTCATTGAGCAATACGGCCATTGAATCCGCTCTATTTTCGGCATCAAAATCTCTTCCTGCAATGATTTTCAATCCAAAGGTTTTCGGAAAATCAAAATCGCCATTCAATTGAAACCATTCATGCTTATCTTCATTGATTTCAGGAAATTGCATTTGCATACCAATTGGCCCGAAAAAATCTAGTCTTGGTAGATGGTTGGCTAGGGTGACGTCTTGAATTTGGGGATCAGACAGCAATTGATTTTTGAAAGTCAAATATTGCTGGTCGGTGGCGCCCCCATTAAATCCACCATAGCGAATAGACACAATTTGTTTACCTGCTTCATTTAGTTTAGAATTCTTCAACAAATCCATTTGTCGAACGATAATAACTGTGCCTGTCAACAAGGTAACGGCCACAACAAATTGTAGTGTCGTTAAAAACTGGCGAAAAATAGTGGAGCCTTTGCCAAAGGCAAACTTTCCCTTTAATACAGAAGCTGGCTGAAACCCAGAAACAAACAAGGCTGGATAGCTACCGGCCAAAAGCGTTACAAACAAAATCACCCCAAAGATGATCAGCAGCATCGGACCATTGAGTACATGTGAAAGTGAAAATGTTTTTCCCGTAAGCTGATTGAACTGCGGTGTTAAGAAGATAACCAACAATACAGCAATTACTCCTGAAATCAACACGAGCACGAAAGACTCCATCATAAATTGAAAAAACAACTGTGGTCGGATTCCCCCGAAAGTTTTTCGCAATCCAATTTCACGCGCCCGGCTCGCAGATTTGGCGGTTGAGAGATTAATATAATTGATGCAGGCTACTATAAGAATCAACAACGCAATCGTAATGAACACATACATGTAATTGATATCAGCTGTCTTGTGATCGATGGTCCAGTCCATCTCTTTGTCAAAGTGAATATCCGTAATCTTCCGGATGACGGGGATGAATTTGATGTCCCATTTATTTTTAGCTATAATTTCATTCGCGCGCTTTTGAAGATCTGCTTTGATCAAAGGAATTTTGTTCGGATCCTCACACACAAAATACGATTGAGTCCAAAAGCCATTATTCCCATCGCCCATAGCAGTCCCTAGTATATTCTCGAGGTCTTTAATGTAAGGCTTAAGTGCCAAGATATTCGCGATGTACTTCGGGTTCACATGTGAATTAGATGGCAGGTCTTTCATGACTGCCGTTACAATCATCTCCACATTTTCTCCATTGGTTGCCTGATGCGAAACGGTGACGGTTTTATTGATCGGATCATCGCTACCAAATAACTCTTTGGCAGATGATTCTGTGAGGATAAGTGAGGTGATTTCTTTAAGTGGTTGCTTTGCCGCACCTCTTAATATTGGGCTATAGATCAAATCAGTGATAGACGATTCCGCCCAAATAATATTTTCGGTAAGGATAATTCTCTCTTTTGCAGTGTAATTGATACTGGTTGGCATCCCCCAGGAAGCATAACTGGTAATGCCTTTGATGCCTCCATAGTTAGCGAGAATATAGTTGTCCCAACCTGCGGGCGCATATGGCGCGGCTTCCGTGTTTCCATTTGGAAATTGGACTTTATAACCCATGCGATAGGTGCTCGCTGCATCGGGATGCATGGTGTCGAAGGTGAGCTCATCGTTTACATACAACAGAATAAAGAGAGCCGAGGCAAGGCCAACAGCCAACCCAAACATATTTACCAGAACGTAGCCGCGTTGGCGCATGATATTGCGAAAAGCGAGGAGGAAGTAGTTGAAAACCATAAGTAGGCGTTGTTGGAGGATGTATTGCTAAACGAAAAGGTCGAGATTGCATTGTAAAGTACGCTGAATAACTAATGTGGTTTCCAGTCGGGCCTAAGATGTTACAATCCGTGACAACTAATTACAAAAAATCTAAGCCCATCTCCAGAGACTCTTTCCATTCAAGCTTGCAGCCATCGTACTCGCCTCTTCCACATCATCAGTTATCGAAGTTTTTTGTACCTTTGATACACGTTGAAACGCTTTTTGGCCATATCGTTGCTTGCTTTCTATCTCAATTCCTATACGGAGGTGCATGAGGTTTTTCGCCTACCCATTTTATTTGAGCATTTTGTCGAACACAAAACGTTGGTGGCTGATCTAAGTTTCTGGGATTTTTTAAAGATGCACTATGAGAGCGATGTCAATCATGACACCACTGATGAGCAGCTTCCTTTTAAAGTGCCCGGTCATTCGTTTATTGCGATCTCGATGGTATTGCCCACCTTGAAAATAAGTCTAACTGAAGCAACTCCAAGTGCCACGTTGAGTTATACGTTCGATTACAAGGAATCTTTCTTCTCTTCTTCGCTGCAGGCCATCTTTCAGCCTCCTAAACTAGCGTAACAATAATCTTTTTTTGGCGCTGGATTCATTTTTGTGAATGCTCGCTACTTATTCCTTTTTCTCATTTAATTTTTTTCAAATGCTTAACAGCATCATCTCTTTCTCCATCAAGAATAAAGTTGTCGTAGGAATGCTTACGTTGGCGTTGATCATTTGGGGAAGCTATTCGCTTACTCAACTTCCCATTGATGCCGTTCCTGACATTACTAATAATCAGGTACAGGTGCTCACTGTTTCGCCCTCACTTGCAGCACCCGAAATTGAACGATTGGTCACGTTCCCCATCGAACAAACAATGGCCACTATTGCAAACATCACAGAAATGCGCTCTTTCTCTCGTTTTGGCCTTTCAGTCGTTACGATTGTCTTTAAAGATAATACTGATATCTATTGGGCGCGCCAACAAGTCAACGAACGACTCTCCGCTGCAAAGAGTGCCATCCCCCCAGGAACAGGCAATCCAGAGTTAGCACCACTTTCTACTGGGTTAAGCGAGATCTACCAATACATACTTCGTCCTAAAAAAGGATATGAAGAGAAATTTGATGCCACCGAATTACGAACCATTCAGGATTGGATTGTGCGAAGGCAATTACTTGGAACTGAAGGAGTGGCTGATGTGAGCAGCTTTGGTGGTCATGTAAAACAATATGAGATCGCGCTAGATCCTGAAAAGCTTCGAAGCATGAATATCAGTTTCAGCGAACTATTTCTAGCGCTTGAAAGAAACAATCAAAATACGGGTGGGGCCTACATAGACAAGAAGCCGTATGCCTACTTCATTCGAAGTGAAGGGTTAGTTGAAAATCTGGAAAACATTGAAAAAATTGTTATTAAAAATTCTCCAAGTGGACTACCCGTGCTTGTGAGAAACGTAGCCACAGTCCGCTATGGACATGCCATGCGCTATGGTGCCATGACATACAATGACAAGGGTGAAGTGGTAGGAGCGCTCGTTCTAATGTTAAAAGGTGCCAATTCTTCCTTAGTAATTGGCAAGGTAAAAGAACGGATTGAGCAAATAAGAAAGACACTGCCAGAAGGGGTAGATATTGAGCCATTTTTAGATCGCACAAAATTAGTAAACAGCGCCATCAGTACGGTAACCAAAAACCTGGCTGAAGGAGCATTGATCGTCATCTTCGTATTGGTCTTGTTATTGGGCAATCTGAGAGCTGGTTTAGTAGTCGCTTCCGTAATTCCACTGGCCATGCTTTTCGCGATTAGCCTGATGAATTTATTTGGCGTCTCTGGAAATCTCATGAGCTTGGGTGCAATCGATTTTGGATTAATTGTCGATGGCGCTGTAATCATTGTGGAAGCTACCCTACACCACTTGGCCGCATCAGGATTAGTTCGAACCCTTACGCAGAAAGAAATGGATGAAGAAGTTCATCATTCCGCTAATAGCATGATGCACTCAGCATCATTCGGGCAAATCATCATTCTGATCGTTTATCTTCCTATTCTTTCATTGGTTGGTATTGAAGGAAAAATGTTTGGGCCGATGGCCCAAACAGTAGCTTTTGCCATTGTAGGCGCCTTAGTGCTTTCGCTTACCTATGTCCCCATGGTTTCATCTCTGGTCCTAAGTAAAAAAACTGGCCACAAGAAAAACATTTCCGATCGCATCATTCAGTTCTTTCATCGGCTCTACAAACCCTCGATTGAATTTGCATTGAAAAAGAGGGCATTAGTAGTTGGTAGCTCAATCGCTGTCTTGATTGCCAGTATTTTTGTGTTCCTTCAACTGGGCGGTGAATTTATACCAACTTTAGATGAAGGCGATTTTGCCGTTGAGACCCGATTGCTAACAGGAAGTTCGCTGACTCAGATGATAGAAACAACTCAGAAGAGTTCGCGCATTTTGTTGGACAATTTTCCGGAAGTAAAAGAAGTGATTGGTAAAATTGGTACCTCAGAAATACCAACAGATCCCATGCCAATTGAAGCAAGTGATTTGATCATCGTGTTAAAAGACAAAGACGAGTGGACAAGTGCAAGTTCGCGTGACGAGCTGGCCGATAAAATGTCTAAAAAATTAGAGGAAGAAATGCCCGGTGTGTTGTATGGTTTTCAGCAGCCTATACAAATGCGCTTTAATGAACTGATGACAGGCGCGAGGCAAGATGTGGTAATCAAAATTTATGGGGAAGATTTAGCGCTGCTGGCTTCTTACGCAGCGCAGATTGGAAAAATCGCCAGGCAGGTAGAGGGGGCTCAAGATGTATACATAGAACCAATCGGTGGATTGCCCCAATACGTGGTTAAATTCGATCGCAATAAACTAGCCCAGTTTGGATTAAGCGTAGATGAAGTAAACAGAGTATTGCGCGCTGGATTTTCGGGCGATGTTGCCGGCATGGTTTATGAAAAGGAAAAGCGGTTTGAGTTGGTCGTTCGGTTAGATGAAAAGAAGCGACAAGGGATTGAAGATATCAAAGGTCTCTATGTTACCACAGCATTGGACAAACAAATACCCTTGGAACAATTAGCCACCATTGAGCTGAGTTCCGGAATCAATCAAATTCAACGCGATGATGCGAAGCGAAGGATTGCTGTCGGTTTTAATATTCGGGGTCGTGATGTGCAGACCATTGTAAAAGAGTTGGATGGCAAGATCAACACCCAGCTGAAATTTGAGCCCGGTTATTTTTTAAAGTATGGAGGCTCATTTAAAAATTTAGAGGAAGCAAAGCAGCGATTGTTGGTGGCCGTGCCGTTAGCATTGGCGCTGATATTCTTACTACTCTACTTCACCTTCCATTCGTTCAAACAAGGGCTATTGATATTCACTGCCATTCCTCTCTCTGCTATTGGTGGAATTTTCGCCTTGTGGATCAGAAATATGCCGTTTAGTATTTCTGCAGGTGTTGGTTTTATCGCTTTGTTTGGAGTAGCTGTATTGAACGGAATCGTGTTGATAGCGGAGTTCAATCGCTTGAAAAAAGCAGGAGATTTGACACTTCGTGAAATTGTATTGAAGGGAACAGAAGTAAGACTGCGACCTGTATTAATGACAGCGCTTGTTGCTTCGCTTGGCTTCCTACCAATGGCTTTGTCCAATGGCTCGGGCGCAGAAGTGCAACGGCCACTGGCAACAGTGGTAATTGGAGGACTCATCACCGCTACACTTTTAACGCTAGTCGTTCTGCCAATACTCTACACCTATTTTGAAAAAGAAGAACGTTCAACACAAATCAATTGAAATCATGAAATTCCACATCCAGCATTTAAAATTCATCATTTTCATATTTACCCCTTTTTCTCTTTGGGCTCAATTGATAAGTCAAGAAGAAGCTGTTCAAATCGCTCTCAAAAACAACCAGCTAATTAAATCAGCTGAGTTTAGCATAGACTATTACAAAGAGTTAAAAAAAACAGGAACGGATATTGGGAAACTTTCTGCCGTTTGGATGCGTGGACAATACAACTCCTTACAGCAAGACAACAATCTAAATTTATCGCAGACCATTCCGTTTCCCACCACGCTGGCGAATCAAGTTCGGCTAGGAAAAGAGCAAGTTATAGGCGGGCAAAAGAATCTGGTCAATATTCAGAATGAAATTGCTTTTCAGGTAAAAACGATCTACGAACAATTACTCTATCAGGATGCCCTGCAAAGTTTGTTGCTTTCTCAAGATAGTCTTTACCAAGACTTTGCTCGAGCTTCTTCGGTTCGCTATAAAACGGGAGAAAGCAATTTGCTCGAGAAAACCACTGCAGAAACACAGTCTTTCGAGATAAAAAATACCCTGATTGTGAATGAGGCAGACATTAAAATCTCTGCTACTCACCTACAGGCCTTACTAAAAGCCGAAATGCCCATTTACAATTCTGAAAAGATTGCCAAACGTGCACTTCCACAAAATCTCGATACCGTTTCTTTAAACAGTAATCCTCAACTAAACCTGTTGCAACAACAGGTGATTATTAATGCGCGCATAAAAAGTGTGGAAAAAAGTAAAGTTCTGCCGGACCTGACGGTAGGCTATTTCGCACAGAGTCTCACCGGTTTTCAAAATATTGATGGGGTAGACACCTACTTCCCAGGCAGCAAGGTATTTCAGGGGTTTGAGTTGGGATTAAACATCCCTTTGTGGATCGGGCCTCATCTTGCGCGAGCCCGGGCGGCCTCCTTTCAAGAAGAAGTCTCCAGAAAAAATACGGAGTATTTTCAAACGACCTTACAGGGAAACTATAGTCAAGCGCTGCGCGAGCTGGAAAAAAATCTGGCTAGCCTCACTTATTATGAATCCAGCGCCTTGAAAAATGCGGATTTGTTAATAACGCAGTCACGCAAAGCATATCGGGGAGGAGAAATCGGATACATCGAGTACCTGCAATCTTTAAAAACCGCTTTGTCAATCAAAAATAACTATCTTCTATCTCTCACCCAATACAATCAATCCATCATCAAAATAGAATTCCTCCTTGGAAAATTTTAAATCAAAACTAAAAATGAAAAATAGAATAAGACTCCTTTTACTACTTACTGTGTTTTGGGCTGCTTGTTCCAAAAAGGACAAAAGCACAGAAACAACCACTGCACAGCCCACGGAGATCGCTCATGTACGTCTCTCACAAGAACAGCAAAAGCTATTGGGGATTGTGTTAGGTCAGCCTATACTGCGGAGCATGAATGGCACGTTAAAAGCCAATGGCATGTTGGATGTGCCTCCACAAAATATGGTGACGGTCTCGGCTCCCTTGGGGGGATTTGTAAAGTCTACCGAACTCCTCCAAGGTATGAAAGTAAAAAAAGGTCAGACAGTTATCGTGCTGCAACATCCTGACTACATACAGTTACAAGAAGATTACTTGACCAGTAAAAATCAACTAGAGTTTTTGGATCTTGAGTACAAACGCCAGGAAGAACTAGCAAAAGAAAATGTGACAGCTGCCAAAGCGCTTCAACAAGCTAAATCAAATTACTTTGGAACTAAAGCAAAAGTTCACGGGCTTAGAGCCAAGCTCAAATTAATCAATATCAATCCACAAGAACTTGAGAATGGTGAAATTCAAAATACGATCAGCATCCCTTCGCCTATCTCGGGTTTTGTGACTGAAGTAAATGTGAACATTGGAATGCACGTTAATCCAACAGACGTCTTGTTCAAAATTATTGATACCGAACACCTTCATGCCGAAGCGCAGGTATTTGAAAAAGATGTCCCTCGTCTAAAAATTGGGCAACAGGTTAGGGTGTACCTATCCAACGAAAACAAAGAACGATTAGCTAAGGTTTTTTTGATAGGCAAGGAAATTACAGCAGAAAGAACAGTACGTGTCCATTGTCATTTGGAAGGAGAAGATCCTTCATTAATACCGGGGCTGTATTTTAAGGCATTGATTGAAACAGATCCACAACAAGTTACCACCTTACCCAACGAGGCGGTAGTAGATTTTGAAAATAAACAATACGTGTTTGTTGAGCAAAAAGCAGGTGTACTTGAATACGAAATGATAGAAATCAGTAAACTAAAGTCTGAAGAAGACTTTACCGAAGTGGCTTTACCTTCTTCCATTGCCGGCAGAAAAATTGTGTTGAAGGGCACTTACGCGCTTTTATCGATATTGAAAAATACGGAAGAGTAAAAAAAGCCAAAGGCATTTGCTAAATTGGAGTTGGTAAATATTGTTCAAATGAAAAAACATTTTCTTGTTTGCTTGATTTTGTTAACGATTGGTAGTTGCGTTTTTGCGCAAAGCGGCAGATCATACGTGTTTGTTTTTCTACATACACGCAGTGATAAAGCGGAGTTGCCCAAAGAAGAAGTTGATAAAATTATGGCTGGCCACATGGCCAACACTAACAAAATGGCAAAAGAAGGCAAGCTGTTGGCCGCTGGCCCATTTGAAGGTGGGGGTGGGATTTTTATTTTCAACACGACTTCAGTCGATGAGGTGACTGAGTGGATGAAAGCTGACCCGGGCATTCAAGCCAACCGATGGAAGTTGGAAAAACTTCTATACACACCCCGCACCGGCTCCGTATGCGCAGTAAAGGAGCCTTATGAAATGACCATGTATACCTTTGTTCGCTTTCTACCCAATATCGCAAAGTTCAATGTGCAGATGGCGCCAGAAACTTTTGGCAGGCATGATGAGTACTTAAAAGAAATCAAGAAAACAGGTAATGTCATTGCCGAGGGAACGTTTGGGGAAAGTGAAGGAGGAATTCTCATTATGAAAGGGAAGGTACAATCAGAGGTCATCGAAAATGACCCGGCCGTTCGAGAGGGATTACTGGAAATGTGGTCGAAAGAATTGTATGTGGCTAAAGGATCGTTTTTTGAAAAATAAGAAGATAGCGTAAATTGCTTATTAGTTATGATTCAAGAAGCTCTTATCGATCCACCAAGAACTGCTATGGCTGTTTTCAAGATGATGCCGGTGGGCACTCTTGCAGAAGTAATCGAAAACCAATTTTATATGTCGCCTGCGCCAAACCCCTTTCATCAGCGGCTCTCGATGCGGCTATCCTCTTATATTTTTACTTACGTAGAAGCGCATGCTTTGGGTGAAGTTTTTCATGCTCCGACTGACTTGTTCCTAGATGAACATAGCAACGCGGTGCAACCTGATATATTTTTCTTTTCCCCAAAAAGTAATGTTGTCGTTGATATTGAAGGTGTTCATGGTTCTCCTGACTTGATTATAGAAATTTTATCCTCCGGAAATAAAAATCACGATCTGAAAACCAAAAAAGATTTATATGAAAAATTTGGTGTGAGAGAATACTGGGTGATCGACCCAGAAAACAAATTGGCGAAGGGGTTCGAATTAAAGCAGACTGAATTTCAATCGTTAGGAAGTTTTAAAGGTCAGGTGAAGTCAGCTCTATTGAAAACTGTTTTTAAATTTTAAAACTACTCAGACACCACAACCGCTAGTTTGTTGCCCTCCTTATTTATCGCCAGCCGACTAGCCCCTTTGAGTAACTCGCTACCCGATTCAATACTAACAATACTCCACCCTTTTTCCTTTACCGGATCAATCGAATAAACTCTTGTCCCATCACTCATAATGATACGTCCCTGCGGAGTCCAGCATAAATCTTCGCGGCCGGGTAAAGTTTTTATAAGGGTACTTATTTCAGATGTTGCTCCATCAAAACGCTTAATGATCCACTCTGAATCAGAAATTTTATGCACGAAGCTCATAGCATTCTGACCCGGGATACTATGCAGTGACCTGCCAATTTTTTCTGCCAGTACTTTATCCTCCTTCGTTTTTACATTATACAAATGAAGTGTCTGCGGTTCACCCAATACAAATAGAAGTAGTCTATCTTGATCTACCCAGGCATGGTATCCAACAATCAGGTTGTCGATCAAAACGGTGGGTTGCCCGCCACCCACCGGGTACTTTCCTAAGTTCTGCGCTCCATCATCGCGCTGAATAATGCATGAAACAAATTGCTTGTCGGGGGTTAATGTAGGAGAGTATTCGCGCTCTGTTGTTTGAGTGAGTGATCTTGTTTCGCCTTTTTCATAGTCATAACTCTTAATGTCAGAACGCCCGTCAGGATTGAATGAGGAATAAAAAATAAGTGGCTGATCAGCATGAAACGAAGGCTGATTGTCATAGCCAACATGATTGGTAATGTTTTTCGGATTTGAAAGAACGAGCTTATCTTTTTTGATCGAAAGATCAAACAGTAAAATTTCAGAGCCGGTTTGTGCAAGCCCCACTAGGCTACACAACTGAAATGCGAATGCAATAATGGTTTTCATAGTCAATAAATTCTAGCTACTTCTTCAGGTACATATAATCCGTGGTCAATGCTAAAAACGCTTTCACTCCGGTAACAAAAGATTTTTCGTCAATCATAAAATCAGCGGTGTGATGTACGGGGGCTGTCGCAAGATTTAGTTCAGAGGGATAAGCCCCTAGAAAAAAGAAAAGACCCGGCACTTTTTGTTGGAAGAAGGAAAAGTCTTCGGCCATCGTAACAGCCGCTATCTCCGCTACGTTTTGTTTGCCTGCCGCTCGCTCAAGGCTAGAAACCATTTGGCGCGTCAATGTGGGATCATTATACGTGGCTGGATATCCTGTCATTACTTTTACTTCAGCCGTTGCACCCGAAGCCTCTGCTATCTTCGTTACCGTGAGTTTTATTTTTTCATGTACCAATTTCTGCATATCAACATCGAAGGTGCGAATAGTTCCTTCCAAAGTTGCTGTTTCCGGAATAATGTTTCTCCGAATACCCGCGTGCAAACTACCTACGGTAATCACTACGGCTCCTTTGGTTAGTTCGCTCTGCCTACTCACTATAGTTTGTAGTCCTTCTACAACCTGACCCGAAATAACAATAGGGTCAACGCTATCCCATGGTGTGGCGCCATGCGCTCCGCGCCCGATGATCTTTATGTCAAATGCATCTACTGCGGCCATCAGTCCGCCCGCCCGATAAGCCAACTGACCCGAAGGCAACAACGACTGCACGTGCAACCCAAACACCACATCCACTTTCGGGTTCTCCAGCACTCCTTCTTTGATCATTAGTTCAGCGCCAGCTGTTCCTTCACTCGGTGCCACTCCCTCCTCGGCAGGTTGAAATAGAAATTTGACCGTACCTTTGAGTTCGCTTTTATTCTTTGCCAGAATCTCTGCCACTGCCATTAAAATTGACATGTGTGCATCATGCCCACAGGCGTGCATTACTCCGGTTTCTTGCCCATTAAACAGTACCTTCTCTTTGGAAGCAAACAGTAAACTGTTTCGCTCTGCAACTGGGAGTGCATCCATGTCAGCGCGTAGTGCAATGACAGGGCCTGGTTTTGCTCCCCTCAACAAACCAACAACGCCTGTTTTAGCTACGGGATACTGAACTTCTATGCCCAATGATTTAAGATGTGCTGCGATGTAGGCACCCGTCTTTATTTCCTGATTTGATAGTTCTGGATTTTGATGAAAATGCCTACGCCATTCTATTAATTTCGGCTCAATGGCTTTTGCTTCTTGTTCTATCTTTGCCTGTAGTTTTGGGTTGACCTGAGCAGTAGCAACCGAAGCCACTAGCAGGAATAAAAAAACAAAGTTATTTCTCATGGTTTGTTTTAGCTGTAAGTGACGGTCAAGGTAGAAAAAACCGGTACTTTGCCCAACTAAATTGTATGGAGTGGATCAAAGCCTTTTCATCTGGTGAGGAAGCCCGCAAAAAGTTGACGGAAAACAAGCCGCAGCTATTGATTGTTCGTGGACAAGCTCTTTGTTTGGTTATGAGAGGCGGGATTTTTTATGCGGTTGAAAACAAGTGTTCGCACAATGGAGAGCAACTTCACAAGGGGGTAGTAAATTTTTTGGGTGAAGTTGTGTGCCCCTGGCACGGCTATCGTTTTAATATAAAAACCGGGAGGGAAGCGAGTGAGCGATCGCGAGACTTAGTCACTTTCCCAATCAAAGAAAATGACGAAGGGGTTTTTATAGCTTTGTGAGCGCAAGTAAGGAATTGCCTCTGCAGCTATCTTTTCATGATCTTAAAATGGACTAAGTTATCTCTTGAATGAAGGCGAATCAAATAGATCCCGCTTCCTAAATCAGAAAAATCAACAGATGTCTCCTTGCCATTCACTTTCTTCGAAACTACAATCTGCCCTATTAAATTAGCAACCGTTACTTCATCTATTCCGGCATGATATGTAACACTCAAGATATCAGTAACCGGGTTAGGATAGAACTCTAGAAGGGGGTCATTTATTTCTATACCCGTAATTAAAGATGCAGTGACTTTTAAAAACGATACACTTTCGCAGCCCAACACAGTCTGAGTGGCATAGTAAGAAGATCCGCTGAGTACTTGAGTTGATAGTGCCAGGGTATTTCTTGTATTGATAGCATCCATTTCTGTTGCATACCATTTGATCGATGCACCAACAGCAGCTAATGCCGTAATAGTTTTTCCGGTCTCAACAATCTGTGAAGAAGCGCCTGAAGGTGCGGGTGGAATTGGATTGACTATGGCGGTTATGCTTAACCTAGCGCTCGATTCACAACCCACTACGGTTTGAGATGCAAAATATTGAATATTGTTCACCAGTAGTGTAGAAGAAGGTAAGGGAGTACCACTGGTTGAGGTGGAGTACCACTTGATTGCGTTTCCTGTTGCTACTAAATTGCCTATTGTCGCTCCTTGACAAAAGGTTTGAGTTGAAGCTCCGACAGGTGCTGATGCTGTGGTTACGTTAGCAAGTACCTCCAACCGCACAACCGATTCACATGAGTTCAAGGTTTGAGAAGCATAATAGCGAACCCCGTTTGTCAAAGCCATAGTAGATACCAGCGTGGTTCCTCCCGTTGCTGCTGCGTACCATTTAATATTATTTCCAGAAGCGACCAAGTTGGCAACTGTCGCTCCTGAACAAAAAGTTTGGGAAGAAGCACCAGTAGGTGGTAACGAACTATTTAATGTTACCAAGACCTCCAGACGTGTGTGCGACTCGCAATTATTGAGTGTTTGAGTTGCGTAATACCGAGTTCCATTCGTTAGAGTGGCAGTGGACGCAAGCGATGCTATTGCCGTTAGAGAAGCGTACCATTTAATGTTGGTGCCTGTTGCCAACAAGTTTGCAACAGTAGCACCGGCACAGAACGTTTGACTGGTTGATCCTGAAGGTAACGTAGTGCTATTCAGAGTTACTAAAACCTCTAAGCGTGTTTGTGACTCACAAGCGTTAACTGTTTGAGAAGCATAGTAGCGAGTTCCGTTTGTTAAAGCATTTGTAGGTGCCAATGGTGATCCACCAGTTGCTGAGGTATACCATTTAATTGCGGATCCGTTCGCAACTAGGTTTTCAATTTTAGACGAAGGACAAAGGTTTTGAGCTACTTCACCTATTGGAGCTACCGGTGGGGACTCATTTATGGATACAAGTACCTCAAATCGGTATTTGGATTCACAAGTATTAATGGTTTGAGAAGCGAAATAGCGGGTAGAGTTTATTAATGCAGACGGAGCAGGAAGAGGAATTCCTCCGGTTTGACTATTGTACCACTTTATTCCTTGCCCAATTACCTGCAAATCTGAAATGCTTCCAGCCATACAAAATACCTGATTGGAAGAGCCTGTTGGTGCAGAGACAACACCTTCATTTATTGATGTTGATATACGCAACCGTGACTGCGATTCGCATCCGTCAATTATTTGTGCAGCGAAGTAATCACTGTTGTTTGCAAGAATTTCTGAACTAGAGAGCGGAATTCCTCCATAAGAACTTCTATACCACTTCAGGGCAGAACCAATTGAAGATAAGTTTGCCACAACCGGTGTCGTTTCACAGAATGACACCTGTATTGGATAACAAGCCGGGATAAACATTTGAGAGTTGCCAACAAAAGCACTTGCTCCAAAATACTCACCCCAACTCCACAAAGTACCATCTGATTTAGTAGCCGTGGTCCGATTTTCATATGAGAAAATATGCAGCCAGTTAGTATCTGAGCCTACTTTTGTGGGGACACGCTTGGCACGGGTTGTAAAGTCGCCATGTTGAAACTCCCCATTAATGCCCCAAGCCCACAAAGTCCCGTTCTCTTTAATTGCAAGACTAAAGTACTGACCCGCTGAAATATTCATCCAATCTTTGTCGGTACCAATTTGAACGGGTGAAAGCTTGTTGTTCGTTGTGCCGTCTCCTAATTCCCCACGAATGTTAAAGCCCCATGCCCATAATGTGCCATCGGCCTTAATTGCTAGGGTATGGTATGTGCCCAAAGCAATTTTTCTCCAATTGTTGTCCGTCCCAATTTGTTTCGGAAGGTCAGAAAAAATACTTTCTCGAATGCCACTGCCTAATTCACCATAGGTATTGTTTCCCCATGCCCACAGAGTACCATCTTTTTTTATTGCAAAAAATCTATAATGACCAGCTGACACTGATTGCCAATCACTGGCGTTGCCCCACCTAATTGGTCGATCTTCGTCTGACTCACCCCATTCCCACAAAGTACCATCTGTTTTTACTGCATAGCAATTATGCTTATCGGTGGAGATAGACTGCCAATCATTATCTGATCCAATTTGAACAGGCGCGTTACGATTTATTCTTGTCCCATCGCCCAGTTGACCTAGGTGATTATCTCCCCATGCCCACAACGTACCATTGCTTTTCAATCCAAAAGTTCGAAAAAATGCACCATTTGAAACAAAGCTCCAGTTTGTATCGGTCCCTACCTGTCCGCTCCCCCCGTTACTGCCAGTGCCTAGTTGTCCATAAAAATTTTCACCCCAAGCCCATAGTGTTCCATCCGCTTTAATTGCAAAGGTGGTGCTCAAGGTTGTAACACTAATTCGCCATTCTTTGTTTAAAGGATTTTCAACTGTTGGGGTAGTCTTTATTGATACCGACACTTTTAAACGAGAAGTGGATTCACAACCATTTACAGTCTGGGAAGCATAATAGATATCTCCATCTTTTAGAGTATATGAAGAGGGAAGGCTAGTGCCCCCTGCTGGTGCATCATACCATTTCACATTTAAACCCTCAACCAACAACTTTGTAATATCTGCAGAACTACAAAAAGTCTGAATAGCTTCTCCCGTAGGAATAACAGATAATCTAACTTTTACCGGCAATCGTACACAAGATTCTAGAAAACCAACATTGGAAGTAGCATAATAGATGCTTCCATTAACTAGCTTCGTATCTGGCATTAATTCCATTCCCCCTTTTGCGAGAGTAAACCACTTAACCGAAGTTCCATTTATTACAATGTCTTTTACTTTAGAACCATCGCAAAAATCTTGTACGCTCGAACCAGTTGGTTGGGGAATAGTATTAATGCTCACCAATACATCTAATCTTGTTGTTGACTCGCAAGAATTATCGGTTTGGGATGCGTAATAACGATTCCCATCAAATACTGGAGTGTTATTGGATAATGGGGCTCCTCCAGTGCTTAAAGAATACCATTTAATATTTTTTCCTAAAGCTTCCAAACCAGATACTTTATCATTAGCGCACAATGCTTGGACAGAAGCACCGGTGGGTGGAGGGGTTTGAGTATTGTTAATTAATGCGGTAATTTCAAATCGTGATATTGATTCACAAGAGTTGACAAACTGACTGGCATAATAGCGACTTCCACTCAAAACTATTGTATTCATTGACAAAGGCATTCCTCCAAATGGGCTGCTGTACCACCTTACGTTTGTTCCATTTGCCTTTAGATTTCCAACAGTAGCAGACGTGCAAAATTGCTGAATTATCTCACCTGTTGGTGGTAGGGACAATGACTGCGGTTCGTAATAATCATTCCATGTGCCATCTCCTATTTTCCCCCAAGTGCCTTCACCCCAAGCCCAAAGCGTGCCATCGGTTTTAAATGCAAATGAATGTTTCTCGCCAGATGAATTTAATTGCCAATTTGTATCCAGACCAATCTGAGTAGGAATAGTATTTGTATTAGCTGCGCCAAATCCAAACTTACCAATAATCCATCCACAGGCCCACAGAGAACCATTTGTTTTGGTCGCAACAAAATTATTATACCCGGCTGAAATGGTTTTCCAGTCTGCGCCTAGTCCTACTCGCGTTGGAACATTCTTGTTATCGAAAGAGCCGTTACCCAGTTGACCCAAATCATTACTGCCCCATGCCCATAGCGTTCCATCGGTTCTTATGCCAATAGAGAATGAATTTCCTACCGCAATTGATTGCCAATTGGTATCGGTCCCGATTTTATTCGGAGTAATTCTATCTGTTGATGTTCCATTGCCTAATTGCCCATTATAGTTATAGCCCCAAGCCCATAGCGAACCGTCCACTTTAATTGCAATTGTATGATTGCCTCCCGCAGAAACAGCTTTCCAATCTGAGGATGTGCCAACGCGCGTAGGCACGAAGGCGGCACTCGCCTGATTGCCCAATTGGCCAAAGAGGTTGTTACCCCAAGCCCAGAGGGTTCCGTCAGTTTTGATTGCCAAAGTAAATGCCCTTCCCTCAGATACGGATTCCCAATTATTGTCCGTACCAATTCTTACAGGGATAAATCTTTTATTGCCAAAAGAGCCATCTCCCAATTGTCCCCAAAAGTTATCACCCCAAGCCCACAAGGTTCCATCTTTTTTTATAGCAAGAGAAGAATTACCTCCGGCTGAGATTATTTTCCAATTTGAATCATTTCCAATTTTAACAGGAACACTTTTTTCTATTGTTGTTCCGTCTCCTAATTGACCCGCGCCATTAAAGCCCCACCCCCATAACGTGCCATCTGGCTTAATAGCAATGGTGTGATCGATTCCCGCAGAGACGGCCTGCCAACATTGCGCATTAAGTGTTGTGCTAAAGAGAAAAAGAAAAGCAATGGTGCCTAATTTTCTTATTCGGTGATATCGTTTTGTTTTTATCACAATGATCTTTGCGTTCTTTGTTCTCTTGCCTAGGCAGAACCATAAATTTAGTAAAGTTTATGCAATACCCATGAAGGAGTTGGTTGTAAAAATTGTCAGTTCTGCGCTCAAGAATTTGCAAATCATTGTTATCGTATTGTGAGCGGCAAAAAAAAGGGATTCTGACACCTTACTAAAGAATTACCAAATGACTACTTAACTCCTACAGCAGCTACGAGAGGTTTTTTTAGCTTTGTAACCATGATACAAAAAATAAGTTGGCCTTTCCTGCTGATAGTTGTGTTTGCTTCTTGTCAAAAGTCAAAGACTGAAAAGTCAGCCTACCCAGATCACGTGGGTGATATTGCTTTCGATGAAAAAACAGATGATCCCAACTTTAAAATTTGCTTAAATGGACGGATTCCACAGTACTACGAATTTGGTAAAAGTCTTCAATACAAAGGAGAGAAACCCGCCATTGACAAACATTTTGAAATTCTTAAACAGAATGAATCAACAGCAGAATCAGGTTACATTACCATTCGATTCGTTGTGAATTGTGAGGGGAAGACAGGGCGCTACAGAATTGAAGAAATGAGTAACGACTACCAGCCTATGTCGTTTGACAAAAAATTGGTAGAGAAGATCTTGACTTTGACTAGAGAATTGAATGGTTGGATTGTCGGTGGAGATCAAGCGCATCCTGTTGACTACTATCAATACCTGACTTTCAAAATCGAGGGAGGAAAATTAATTGAGATTATGCCATGACCAAGAGTATGCTGTCTGCCAGTCGACTTGTTTTTGTTTTTCTACTAACGTCACTCGCGTTGGTTGCTTTTGCCGAGCCTAACTGCAATATCTACAAAATGGAGAATAATATGCCATGCTATGAGGCGTGCGTTCTTGCAACCACGGGTGGAGGGGAACAGGGATCCAGAAAATCTCAAGAGAAATTTGACAAAGCCATCGAGCAATGCCCCGCATTGGACTATGCCTACATGGAAAAATCTGTGCCTTATTTGAAACGTGGCGAATTCATTACCTGGAAAAAATTGATCGACAAGGCTGTGGAGTTAAATCCAACTCTTCACTTGGGCTATCGGGGTTGGTGTCGTTATCAGTTTTTGAGAGATTACCGTGGTGCTATCAAAGATTTTGAAAGGTTGGATACTCTGTTTCCGCACGACATTGGATATTCTCAAAACGGGGACTATCAGCTAACTATCGTGAAGGCTCTCTGCTATAGCGCGATTGGTGAAAAGGATAAGGCTATCACAATCATAGAAGCTCAACTCGGTAAAAAGGGATATTCCCCCATGGTGTATGATTACCTCCACCTGGGTGTTTTAAAAATGGAGACGGAAGATATAGCCGGAAGTATAGAATCTCTTACCAGATCAATTGCACTTAATGATTACCTGGCTGAACCCTATTATTATCTTGGGCTTATCTATAAATCGAAAAATCTTAAGGCAGAATACAAATCCGCTATGGAAAAAGCAAAAGCCTATTACCTGAAGGGATACAAACGATTTGATCCGTATACTCACCCGATGCACAAAGTGTATTTGGGTGATATTGATAATGAGCTTTCCATTGCCCAAACATTCTGATGGCTAATTTATTCAAAACAATAGCTTGTTCGTTCACGCGTTATTCGTGCATAACCTTTATGTTCTTGAAATTCTTGTTTGCTTTTCTTGTAATGAGCCCTTTTCTGAGCCTTGCTCAGCTCTCTGTGGAAGAGTCTGAGCTAATGGCACGAATGGCGCCCAATAGTACCATCCCTAACGAACTCGTTTCTACCCGCTCGGTGGTTGTTTACCAAAATACTTTTACAGCGAAGGAGTTGCAAGAAGCTCACACCTTCTTTCAACAAACAGGCATAGATGCCGTTGCCTATTTTGATATCGCGCGTTTACTGGCTGGCCATGAAAGTAGAAAGGCCTATGCCGCTAACCTATTGGCCAGGGGAATAAAATATTTGATCCTATTTCAAAAGATTGAAAAAGGGTATCGATTTATATTTTGCCCTTTCAATGGTAAGCCAGACTTTGTAGAAAACAACAGCTTGGTGTGGCAACAAGAGAACGCTTCTCTGAACGAACTGCTCAAAACCGTCTATCGTTTTGCGGTGAGCAATTTGAAGAAAACGAATTTTCTTATCAATGATCTTCCCGAGACAGACCTTACTGTGAACGTGTTCAAAGGACGCATTAATCAAAATTTCTCACCCCTTGTAAAAACCTTTAAAACGGCCATTCCCCGTTTTGGCAATGCAGCTGCAGATGCTGAACTGGAAGCCTACCTCAAAGAAAATTTTCCGGTTAAGTATGAATTCGTAGATCCACAAATAGATGAAGCAGCGTTAGCGGCCAAAGGCTTTCGAACAATTTTACGTTATGTCCACACGCGCGGATTACTTGCCAAGGAGATATTGGGCTTTGACATGACGCAACAAGCACGTTCGTTACCCACTGCCATCGTGGTTAACAATGAGATTCAAATTAAAACCATACTGGCAGAGCAAACCGTGTATAAATTCTTTTTCAAAAATCTTGATTATGGTGATCTGTTCCTCGGCAACAAGTGGGATGCCGATGTTACCTGGCAGGACGCCCTGCGAAATCACATTGAGGCATTGAAACTAAATCAGCAAATCACCTCAGTAAATAAATAGAAACAGACCGAACAGCTTACGCCTTTCCGGTCTTTCTTCCTTTTTGCACTAATACGAAGGCAACGATCAACAACAATAAAATGACAAATCCATTACCCGTCTGAAAGAAGGGGAAATGAAAATCTCCCCATCCAAAAAAGAGCTTGAATGGAAGGGCAATCATCGCTATACATGCTCCAAAAATGGCCGCGATAATACCAATTGCTGCTCCAAACAGCCCGACAATCACGCCAAAAAGTGCGGCAAGCACTGCAATCCAGATCGGGAAAGTGATAACCAGAAGTACGACAACCAGTAGTGTGGAGGTTCCAGAAGAAGATCGCGCCATAAGATTTTTGTTTTGCTGGCTATGCTGCAATAATCGTTCAGCTTTTACCCAAACATTGAATTTATTCTATTTTGGCCACTTTTTCGCGCGAGTAAATATTAATCTGTTACAAACTGTCTAATTCTGAACAACTGTTTATGCAAAAATGAACAGCTAATCCTGTACCCACACCAAAAACGAAACCATCACCAACTGATCATTGAGGTATTGAATGATGGGATCTTCCGGGTCAAATTGATTGCCATATTTCTTGCGGATTTCAGTCAACTCTTCATCTGTCACATACTGAGTCGCGATCAATCGGTGCGATGGGTCTACCTTTTTCTTGAGGGAAATAAGCATTCTCTTCATATTGGTGGTATTTATCAAACAATGGTACAATCTGTTTTTCCACCAAAGAATGATATCCGTCAGGTTTGCAGAGAGCAAAGAAATTCGGATTTGCGATTTAGGTCTCGCCAGCCAAATCTAAAACATATCTTCTAAGCTTCGGACTAATATGAAAACCAGCGTTTTCGGAAAGGCTATCCAAAGTTTGAGAAACTGAATTGATGAAGCCTTTCTCCTTAGCCCTTAATAAAGTACCAAGCAGTCCAACAATTTTTATTCCGAAGGACTCAGCTATCTTTCGTCCGATTAATTCATCAATGATAAGAAAGTCGGCTTTTAGTTCGATCGCCAACGCAATTGCTTCTGATTCTCCAGCATCCAAATCTAATGCTAACTTTTCAACTAGCTTTAAATCAGAGGTTGATCTTATTTCTATCCATTCTAAGGAATCAATGATGTGTTTCTGCTCTTCAATCTCGCACAACTCTACATAAACTTTCGTTGGAATGGTTATGCTGCCATAAACTTGGTTGAGAATCAGTAGCAAATCAATCTTTAACAAATTTGTGATCGCTGAAGTATCACTAACAACGATCATTGCAAAAGCTTAAGATTTCTAATTTCTGATTCTAAATCTTCGATCCCTAGTTGTAAATAAATGTTTCTCTTAGCCAATTCCTTTTGAAACTGAACTAAGTCTAACCCAGCTATTCGTCTCGCCTTACCAATGCTCATACGTTGCTTTTCATACAAATAAGCCGCTATTTCAATACGCATTTCCATTGGACTGGTATTGGTGCTACTTAGTATTTCGTCTGGTATCGTAACAGTCATTTTTTTTACAAAGATATTAAAAAAAAGGTCGATATTAATTCAAAATTCAGTAGTCAAATTAACCAATGGCCTCACCAAAAAAAATCGGCATCTGGACAAGCACCTCATTGGTGATGGGCAACATGATTGCCTCTGCCATGTTTATGTTGCCGGCCACACTATCAACGTACGGCAGTATTAGTTTGATTGGTTGGGTGGTATCAGGCTTAGGTGCCATTTGTTTGGCTCTTGTATTTAGCTGGCTTAGTCAATTAATGCCTCTGGCCAATGGTGGGCCTTACGCCTACACGCGCGAAGGCCTGGGAGATTTTGCGGCCTTCCTGGTCGCGTGGGGCTACTGGCTTTCTATCTGGAGTACGAATGCGGCCATTGCCGTTGCCTTTCTAAGTTACCTCACCGTTTTTTTTCCCGCACTGGGTATAAACTCAATGTTTGCTGTTGGCGTAGGTCTTTCCGCCATTTGGTTTCTTACCTGGATAAACACCCGTGGAATCAGAGATGCCGGAGCTGTGCAAGTCATCACTACGATACTAAAAATTGCACCGCTCTTGCTAGTCACAATCGGTGGATTGTTTTACATCAACACCGAAAACTATTTTCCTTTCAACAGTAGCGGCACATCAAATATCAACGCCATCACCACGACCGCTACACTTACCCTGTTTGCTTTTCTGGGATTAGAATGTGCAACAATCCCATCGGGGCAAGTTGAAAATCCCGAGAAAACAGTTCCGCGCGCCACGTTGTACGGCACACTGGCTGTTACACTTCTCTACATTTTGGGAACGGTAGTAATTATGGGGGTGCTATCGCCAACAACACTTCAAACATCTAAGGCTCCCTTTGCTGATGCGGCAGCCTCCATGTGGGGCGAGTGGGCTCGCTATCTAGTGGCGGGCGGTGCCGTCATGTCGACATTTGGTGCGCTGAATGGTTGGATACTCATGCAGGGTCAAATACCTGCTGCTGCTGCCGTTGATAAATTGTTCCCTTCTGTGTTAAAGACTGAAAACAAATTCGGATCTCCGTATATCAGTATCATTGCAGGAAGTGTATTTGTTTCCTTTCTACTCTTGATGAATTTCTCCAGAAGCCTGGCGGATACCTACCAGTTTATCATTTTACTTTCCACGATGACGGTGTTAGTGCCCTATTTATTTTCTGCTGTATCATTCGCCATCTTGGCGGTAAGAACCAAACAACTAAAATGGAATAGCGCTACTAAACTCACAATCGCACTACTCGCTTTCGGATACTCTATGTGGGCAGTGGGTGGCTCGGGACAAGAAACGGTCTATTGGGGATTTTTGCTTCTTATGGCAGGTGTGCCTTTGTACGGGTGGAGTAAAATGAGGAGTAGTTAGTAGACTTCTTCTCAGCCAATCGGTTTTTTTTATCTTTGTATAAATGAATTTGAAATATGAGCTACAACGTATCATTTCAGGAGTTAGCGAAAATCCAGAAGGAAATATTATCAAATCAGCAGCCGGTTTCCTTAGAAAAAGCAAAGAAGCAAGTTCAGTCTCTTCAACAATCGAGCTCACAAAAGATCAAGAAACGGAGCAGTTAATCTGTTAGAATGATCAAAAAACATTTCAGCAAACTGCTATTGACGAAAAGCGATTTTTTGCTGAGATTACAATAAAAGTTTGTTTCGATTATAATAGATAAGCAACTAAATTTGTAATTAACGTAAATTGTATAATTGCATAAATGTCAGAAACTGATCTGTTAGAATTTACTGGTCTCGACAGAGCCATATCTATAAGTTCTAAGGGTAAAAATCACTCGGAAAGCGAATCTATTGTTTTAGACCAAGTCAATGAATTTGGATTAGATTCTGTTTACTTCAATACTGATGAGAATGGGAATAGCTTTCCAGCAGTGTTTTTGAAAAGAGTAAAAGATTTTGACATAATAACACTGCAAGCAGTTGCCGAAACCCACAAAAAGATATGGAACTACAAAAAAGTGTTATTCTTCTATGTTTATTCCGATAGAGAAATTCGTATCTATAACTGTTCCGAAAAACCTTTGATTGTAACGAAGGGAGGTTTTGATTTTGAAAATGAATTGAAAAGCATTGAAATTAAGGCTTATATCTTATCAGACAAAGAGCAACTTAATGAACTTACCAAGTTGTTTTCAAGAACTGCGATTGATTCGGGGATTGTTTGGACCTTAGAAGATGCTCAGTTTATCAGAGATAAAATAAATCTGCAAAATAGAGTCGATAAATATTTAGTAGAAAGTTTAGTAAATACCGCACAGCAACTCGAAAAGCAGGGGCTTGAAATTGACTTTATTCATAAAATCATTCTACGTTCTCTTTTCTTACTGTATCTTGAGGACAGAGGCGCTACAGATGATAGATTATACTCTCAGATAAAAAAAGGTGCAAAATCATATTTTGACCTTCTAAATGATACAAAAGCTACTTATCAATTGTATGAACGACTGGAGGAGTATTTTAATGGCAACATTTTTACTATTGAGAAAGGTGAAAAAATAACTTTTGATCAGCTACAACTTTTAAAAAAATGTTTCATCAGTGGCAATGATAGTACAGCACAAGTACAATTATTTGAAAACTGGAGATTGTTTGATTTCAGCATCATACAAATTGAATTGCTAAGTGAAATCTACGAAAACTTCTTGTTCAAAACTGACCCAAGCCAAAAGAAGCGAACAGGAACATATTATACACCTCCTGCATTAGTGGAGTTTATCCTGAACGAAAAACTACCCATCAACAAAACAGAAAAAAACTATAATGTTAAAGTTTTAGACCCAAGTTGCGGTTCGGGTATTTTTTTAGTAGAAAGTTTTAAGCGATTGGTAAAACGCTATGAAAACCAACATAAAGAAAAGCTAAGTGACTTTGACAAGCTAAAAAAACTCTTAACTGATAACATCTTTGGAATTGAACTACATCAACAAGCGATAAAAGTAGCTGCATTTAGTTTGTATTTGGCGTTGGTTGATCAGCTAGATCCAAAAACGTTATGGCAAAAGAAAAAACATCGTTTGCCGAATCTTATCAATAATCCTAAGGACAAATCATTAAAGAAACAAGGCAAAAATCTATTTTGCAGAGATACTATTCAGCAAAATATAGAAATTGAAAGTATTGATTTCAATTTGGTAATCGGAAATCCACCATTTGGAACAACTGATTTACAGAAATCTGTCCGTAGTTATTGCGATAACTATGGTTTTGCCAAGGAAATGGTACTACCTTTTCTTCACAAAGCAACAAAGTTTGCCCCTAAGGGCGAAATAGCTCTGATATTCAATACCAAAGTTTTAACCAACACAGGGGGCACTTATCAGAGCTTCAGAAAATGGTTATTTAATGATTGTTATGTAGAAAAGGTTTTTAACTTTTCAATTCTTCGTAATGCAAAAAAGAATTTTGGTGGCCAGTTATTTGGCGATGCAACCGGCCCAATAAGTATTGTTTTCTATCAAAATAAGCAACCTAAAAAGCCTTTCAATAAGATTGCATATTACGCTCCAAAAACATTCATCAAAACCAATGTGATTGATGGATTGAGTATTGACTTCACCGATTTAAAATATCTGCCAAGAGAAGAATGTCAAAAACCCGATACAAAAATTTGGAAAGTTGCAATGTGGGGCGGAATGAATGATTGGGAGTTGATACAACGGTTGGACAATTCTAAACTTAATTCTATAAATAAATTTGCAAAAAAAAATAATATAGAATCAGGGGTTGGCTTTCAACTGCTCACCCAAAAGAAAGATAAAGCCAAATTTAGTGAAACCTTAACTAAGCTAAAATACTTAGATGCTGATGTTATAACAAGATATTACACATCGGATAAGTTATTGAGGGATGTAAAAAAGTCTATCAAAACTCCCAAAGCAACCAAGTTCTATAAAGATTACTATAAAATTGGTGATATTAATGGATTAGAAAAACTAACAGCTTTTAGAAGATTAGGAGATATTGAAGCTTTTACTAAACCACATATAATAGTAAAAAAAGGTTTAGAACAAAATAGTATTTGTGCTTCTTTTATTGAAAATCAGTGTTCATTTAGAGATGGGGTTTATGGTTTTTACACCAGCAAAGAAAATATTGAAGAGTTGCATTTGCTATTAAGTTATTTTAATTCAAATCTAAGCACTTATTTTCTTTTTATGACCATTTCGTCATACGGAATTGAAAGAGAGCAAATAATGAAGAATGAATACTTGTCAATTCCTATTAATTTGAATGATGGGCAAAGTTTAAAAATAAAAAAAGCAACAACGCAAGTTTTATCGAAGCTAAAAGCAAAAAGCTTTTTGACTAATTCTATTGAAAACAAAGAGCTTGAAATTTTTATATCTAAAAATATTGACAGCGTAATTTATGAGAGTTTACATTTAGATATTAATGAAATTAATCTAATAAATGATAGTATAAATTACAATGTGGATTTATTTCACAAGCAAGAAAAATCAATTGCTCTATATCCTGTTCTACAAGAACAAACAACAGAATACGGAAAAACAATCAGTGCTAAACTCAATGAATTTCTTGATAGTCAAGATTTGTTTGCAAATGCCACAATCTATAATATCAGCAGGTTTACACCTTTAATGACCATTAAACTTTCTTTTTCTAAAAAGCAAAAAGAAGTAGTCACATCTCAAGAGTTTGTTGATGGTGAACTAGAAAAAATAGACCAGCATTTATGGGAAGAAAAATCAAGTAATATATATTTTAGAAAAAAACTAAATTACAAAACAGGAGATGATATTTATATCATTCGTCCTAACCAACGCAGATTTTGGTCGCAGTCAATGGCGTTAGAAGATGCTACAGAGCTAATTCTCGAAATATTAAACGGGAAGTAATAATGGCTTTGAATACGGTTGTTTACGAAAAACTCAGGAATGCTTTTGAGCAAAAATGTTGGCGGTTAATCATTGAAGCATATCAAATTTCATTGAAAGAACAAGTAATTCAATTAGACTGGAATGAAAACGATATTTCTTCCGAATTGCACCGCCATGTAAAAGAAAATCCTTTACGACTAAAGTGGAAAGTTTCAACCAGTGTAGAAGCGGATATTCCAAAAGACATTCCTAAAGTTAAAGGATTTTCAGACAGATTCCCGAGAATAGATTTTCGACTGACCTCGTTTATTTCAACTTATGAATATGAGTATTTCTTTGAAGCTAAAAATCTGAAACAAAACGATTCAGCGTTAAAGCGCAGATACATTATCACTGGGATTGACAACTTCGCTTCTAAAAAATACGAAAACGGTAGTTTGATAGGATACCTTCTTCAAGGAAAGACTGACGAAACCATTTTGGAAATTAACTCGATACTAAAATACAGAAAAAGAAGTGCAGAAGTTTTAAATTATAAAATGAGCAAATCTCTGGGAGTCTTTTATGAATCCAATCATAATGGAATTGGAACACTGAAGCATTTAATTTTTGACTTTACTTCTTTATAGCACGCTGATTATCGTATTAGATTATATCTGTACCCATGAACCTCACCTGCCAATCCGAATACGGAACGTTACAAAGTGTCTTTATTAAAAATGTGGTCGATGCGTTTGTTGATCAATCGACCATTTCAAAGGAGTGGAAAGAATTAAACTTTTTAGGCGAACCTGATTTCAAGATCGCTCAAAGCGAATACTTACTTTTTGAAAAACTCTTGCAAACGAATCGTAGCGAAGTTAAAAAGTTTGAAAAAAACGCCTCGGTTACAATGGACTCTATTTACTGTCGCGATGCAAGCATTGCCACCGACAACGGAATGATTCTATGCACTATGGGCAAGGCGGGACGAATGAACGAACCTGGCGCTGCTGAGAAAATGTATCGAGAACTCGGTGTCCCTATTTTGGGAAGAATTGAAGCGCCCGGAACAGTAGAAGGTGGAGACGTGGCTTGGCTTGATCAACATACATTGGCCATAGGCAGAACCTATCGCACCAATGCAGAAGGCATACGGCAGATACGTGAACTACTGACTCCGAGTGGTGTCAAGGTATTGGAAGTGCAACTTCCTCACTACAAAGGCCCTTCAGATGTGTTTCATTTAATGTCCATTTTCAGTCCTGTGGCAAAAGACCTGGCAGTGGTTTACTCACCATTAATGCCAATTGTGTTTCTTGAGGAGTTGATAAAGCGCGGCTTTCAATTGGTCGAAGTTCCCGATCCTGAATTTGAAAGTATGGGTTGCAATGTGTTGGCTATCGGCCCTCGCCAGTGCATCATGGTGAAGGGAAATGAAACAACCAAAGCAAGACTCTTGCAGGCGGGATGCACCGTATTAGAATATGAAGGACAAGAAATCAGTTATAAAGGGGGTGGTGGTCCAACCTGCCTGACACGCCCCCTTTGGCGTAAGGCTGAGTAACATCAGAATAGCTCCACTCGTCACGTTGTGCTTTGGCATCATTCGAAAATCAATTATCTTCGATCTTAGTGGTATAAAGAAATTTAGATGTTTCGCTGCCTTGTCTTTTTTTCAATCATAAGTTCCTCTGTATTCTCTCAAAGACTGGTAGAGGCAACTATTGTTGACAAGGAAACAAAAAAGCCTGTTCCATTTGCTTCCATCGGAATCATCGGAACGTCCAAAGGAACGAGCTCCAACCTGAATGGACAGTTTTCTATTTCGATAAATGAAACCGACTCCATTAGGATCACGTGTGTTGGTTACGAATCACTTTCATTGGGCGCCACACAATTGCTTCCTTCTATCGATTTAACACCGATAGTCACACAGTTGAGCGAAATCGTCATTCTTGATCGGGCCATCAACGCGAAAAGAGTTCTGCGCAGAGCTTTTGCAAACATTGATATCAACTACAACAATCGGCCTTTTCTTCAACAATTTTTCTATCGGCACTACTGCAAAGATGGCGCTGCCTATGGCCGATTGATTGAGGCGGCTATCGATGTGTGGAAGACCTCCGGCTATCGAACGGTTCAGCATGCGGCTGGGGAAAAGGAAGAGATTCGAGTGACCCAATTGCGAAGAAGTTTGGATAAAACCGAAATGGCCCAAGGTCATGATCCCATTTCTGTGGGAAACATTTTACAAGCTGATATAGTGGCCTATCAAACGGACAAAAGGAGTGAGCACATGTCATTCTATACAGACGTGAGCAATCTAAGAACCGACTTTGATAAGTATGATTTTTTATGCAAAGGAATTACCTATTACGATGGGTTAGAAGTATATGAGATTACCTACCAAAACAAAAAAGACTCGGTCCTGACTACGACCGGAAAGTACCTGGACTTGGTTGACATCAAGGGCACGCTTTTTATCACCACAGGAGGCTATGCGTTTGTAAGAACAGAAGAGCATAAATCATATGGGACAAACTCTCTGCTCACCTCTACCTTTTATCGAAAAGTGAATGATCGCTACTATCCTTATCATTTCATACGGCAGGGTGAAAGTGAATACGCAGATAAGCGAGTGCATTCCGTGCACCTGGAATTAATGTCGATGGAAATCAAAACAGATCCAACCATCAAAATCGTTGGTCAACTACCCAACCGCGAAGCCTTGTTGAGTATCTCCTATGATTCTACGTTTTGGAAAAGTAACTCCATCTTGAAAACTACTCCCCTGGAAGACGACATCATTCGCGATTTGGGCGGAGGAGTCTCACTTGATAAACAGTTTCTAAGGTACCATCAATTTGAAATGAACACGCGCGATGGCGGTGTAAATGGAGAAGAGAAGTTCAAATGGTTATTGGCCGATACTAAGGGGAATCGCATGTTGTACCTTCTTGTCTGGGCTGGCAATTTTAAATCGTACCTGGTTGATGTAGAGTTGGCCAAGCGTCTCCAGAAAAAATATAGAAATAAGGTGACGTTTGTTTTCTTATCTCTCGAAGACGATGAAAAAAGATGGAATGAAGTGGTAGAAAAATTTAGTTTGTATACGGACGGAATTATTAATTACCGAATAGGAAGTCGTTCGAAAACGGCCGCTTCTTTGGCAATTTCAGAAGCCCCAGGCTTTATGCTGCTAACACGCGATGGAGAAATGATTCGACCCACAAAAAGACCAAGCGATCCTTCTTTAGAAGAAGATTTGCTCAAACTGATCGGGCAAAAATGATCGTTGTACAATTGATTATTTCTTTGACGAGGTTTTGAAATACCTCTTTGTACATTCACCAAAAGTTAAAAGTTATGAACAGAATTATTGTCGTCTCCGTCACTTCTATTTGCACTCTGCTGTTCTTTGCTTGTACCCAAAAGCATTTTGAACATGATCTAGTAGAAGATAACACTCCTTGGTCTTACGAACCGAAGAACAAACCGGGTGACCAGTTTTCGTTTGCAATGATTGGCGACTTGAATAGCGGTGAACGTGCAGGTGTAGTAGAGGTGGCAGTTGAGCAAATCAATCTATTGCGACCGGATTTTATCTTGAGCATCGGTGATCTGGTAGAAGGTGGCACAGAAGATACTATTCAGCTAAAAAAAGAATACGATCACTTTGATGAACGAATGAGCAAGGCCAAAGCTCCTATTTTTCACCTTGGCGGAAATCATGATCTAACCAACCCCGTGATGCGCAAGTATTGGGAGAAACGGTACGGCAAACGTTACTACCATTTTGTGTTTAAAAACGTCTTATTCCTCGTGCTGGATACAGAAGACTACCCGGAAGAAAGGATGTGGAAAATCTATAAAGCCCGGAAACGCTCGCTCGAATTACTGGATAGCGGAAAATTAGAAATGGCTCAACTTACAGAATACTTTCGCATGCCTGAGCGTGCGACCGGTGAAATCAGCGATGCCCAATCTAGCTATTTCGAAAAAGTAATTGCAGATCATCCAACCGTTCGTTGGACTTTTGTGCTGATGCACAAACCTGTGTGGCAACGAACTGGGAAGGGAGGTTTAGAACGGATTGAAGGTGCGCTGGGAAGTCGCAAGTTTACAGTTTTAAATGGGCATCAACACAAATATTCATATACTGAGCGCAACCAACATGACTACATTATGATGGCTACGACAGGCGGTGGTCAAGATGCTAAAAGTGATCGTGCTTTCGACCACATTATGCTTGCCACAATTGCGGAGGGAGAGCCTGCTATTGCTAATCTCCGATTAGATGGAATTTTAAACAAACAAGGTCGGATTCCATTAGATGTAGAAAAGGTTTGTTTTCAGGCATCAAGATGTAGTGACACCACCAAGGTGCATTAATTTAGCCTTTCATTAGACCATTCTTTTTGCCGCTTTGGGATGCGAATCTTAAAGCTAGAGCCTTTGTCTATTTCGCTTTCCACTTCTACCACTCCATTTAATTTTTCTACCGATTCTTTCAGGATGTAAAGGCCCAAGCCAGAACCCGGAACACTGGGGCTACCCCTAAAAAACATCTTAAAAATATTGTCCCTGATTTCTGCATTCATCCCACGCCCATTGTCAGCAACTTCAAAAACATAAGCTCGATCATGCTCATGTGCCACCACTTTGACATACGGCCGCTCCCTTTCCTCCTCAAGATGAAATTTGATGGCATTTGAGAGGAGATTATTAAATATGATGCGGAGGCGCGTTTCGTCAGAATAAAAAGAGGAGGACAGGCTATCCTCCAGTTGTAATTCTATTTTGCTCTGTTGCTTGGTATAGTATAGGTGATCTTCCCAAATTGATTTTACCAATGAAGAAACATCTATTTTTTCATGCTTGACCGGCATTCTGCTGTTGCGTGAATAATTCACAATGTCATGAATAAATGTCTCCAACTTGGAAACGCTTTTATTTATTAAATCCAGGTATTGATTAATTATTGGGGTTGGAGCTTCCATTTTGGTAATCTGAATAAGCCCCCCAATGGACTTTAGTGGTGCACTCAAATCATGAGACGCAGAGTAAACAAATTTATCCAACTCATGATTAACTCTTTTTAGTTCTTCGTTCTGTTCCAGCGTTATTGCATTATTTCGAAGCATCTCCTTTTCAGCTAAATTTGTGATCTGCATAATTTTAAACATCGAATAGGTTGCTAGAAAAAAGGTAATAGTGCTATTGATGATTAGAAATGTATCGGACTGTTGCTGAGTCAAATTCATTGGCTCAATAAAACCGAACGGGTATGTTCTAGCCAAAACAAAACATAGAAATGCAAAACATGTAAGCCCGAAGGCGAGTAATCTGTCTTTGTAACCAAAAAAAACAAATGGCATTATTCCATATAAAACATAGTAGTGATCGGTGCCCGAATCTGCACCCACCCTTTGAACAATAAACATTGTTGAAATAGAGGTTAGAATCAATCCGAAAACCATTGCAAATTTAAAATACCCGTAATACGTTAATACTAGCATCAGAGCGATCATTCCTGCCGAAACGAGCGCGTAATAGGTTGTTTCTGAATTATATCCGTAAAACGTAGCATAAAAAAAGAGGCCCAGATAGATTGTAATCTGCGCGAGGGCCATGCCAATCGCTACCATTACCCTTTTCTTGTCGAGTGGATCATGAACTCGAATCAATACGCCTGAAAATACTCTCTCAAGAAGACTACTAGAAAACTTAGGTTCCAAATGTAAAGAGGTTACGTAAGACAAATATATGCCTTTTTCATAAAGGCCTGTTAGTTTGAATATTTGTTCTTAAAAAGCGAAACTAATAGGTTTCGAGCCTCGTTAAAAAAACCAAATTTTGAATAATGAAGACTTACCTGGGAGAATTTGAAGAGCTGGTTCTGCTGACGATTGCATCATTGGGCGAGGAAGCTTATGGTGTATCCATCCAACAAGACATTGAAACGCGATGTAAGCGATCGATCAGTATTGGTGCTTTGCATGCAACCATCGCTCGACTTGAGGAAAAGGGATTTTTGAAATCCTGGTTAGGTGGTGCCACTCAAGAACGAGGTGGACGTAGTAAGCGATTCTATGAGATAACACCGTCCGGCAAAAAAGCTGTGTCCGAGAGCAAAAGTTTACGCGATGAGTTGTGGAATCTATCTAAAATAAAACTATCCGCAGCCAAATGAAACAATCTCAACCGCCAAAATTAGCACGCGCCCTTTTTGAATGGTATTGTGGGCATGCCAAAGTAGAAGATCTAGTAGGAGACTTGGACGAGAAGTATTATCTCTATCTAGAAAGCAACTCTCCCTTTCGGGCAAAGTTGAAGTATTGCCGTGATGTTGTTTCGCTACTATTCTCCTATGCCATTCGTAAACGCAAGCGAGAAGCGAGTACTGGATCTTATTCCACTTCAAATTTTTCATTAGATATGTTACAGAATTACATCAAGGTGGCAGTGCGCAACCTCTATCAACACAAATACTTTTCTACGCTCAATGTCTTTGGTTTAGCGGTGGGTATGTCGGTTAGCCTATTGCTTATTTCGATGGTTAGCTACATTAAAACGTATGATAACTTTCACGTGAACAGAGATAACATTTATACGATTGTTACTACCCGGCACGAAGGCATAGAGGAATCGGAGTATGCAAGCGCACCAATCGTATTGGCTGACAAGCTAAAAGATTATCCGGAAATTAAAGAAGTCGTTCGCATTCAATCTGGTTTTAACGAAGAGATAAAAATGCAGCTAGGCGATATTCCCTTGCGGGGATACTACGTTGAACCAAATTTTTTCAGTGTATTTACGTACAACATACTCAGAGGAGATGGAGGCAATGCGTTGACTAAACCAAATAGCGTTATCATCACAGAGTCCGCTGCATTAAAGATTTTCAATTCAACCGATGTGGTTGGCAAAACACTTGAGTTGAAACAGGGTGGCCTTTTGGAAATTTCCGCCCTAATGAAAGATCATCCTATCAACTCTCACTTAAAGTTTGAAGTCTTAGTTTCCTACAGTACGCTGCCAGCTATACAAAAATCTACAAATGATCAATGGACGAAGTACCGGAACCAATACCTCTATACTTTATTGGTTGACGGTGCGAAACCTTCAAAATTGAATGACTATCTCACAAATGTTTCGAATTTGCAGTATGCTCAGTCTGCTATTAAGGTTGATTTCGCAACAGAACATATCGATGGTATCACGATGGGCCCAGACTATAACAATGCTATAGGTCCGAAATGGGATATGCTTGGCGTGATTGTCTTTGGCATAGTTGCTGCGCTGATTTTACTGCCCGCTTGTTTTAACTACACTAATCTTTCTATCGCCCGCGCTCTGAAGCGTTCCAAAGAAATCGGCCTGCGCAAGACAATGGGCGGGGTCAAAAACCAAATCTTCTTTCAATTCATCACCGAAACCGTTGTCATTACATTAATTGCATTGGCAGGCGCAGTGTTGATTTTTTTCATAATTCGCAAAGAATTTCAAACGATGATGGTTGCTTCTTCTTCGCTCGATCTGAGTTTAACGCCATTCACACTCTTGCTGTTTTTTGCCTTTGCAGTTGGAACTGGCTTAGTCGCGGGCGTCTTTCCGGCTCTTTACTTTGCCCGTCTCAATCCTATTCAAGCGTTGAAAACAAAAATTTCCGGTAAAGGCTCAGCAGGTATGCGTATCCGAAAAGGGCTAACTGTTTTTCAGTTTGCCTTGTCCTTTTGTTTCATCCTCTCGTTGGTTGTATTTAGTCGGCAGTACAAGTATTCGCTCAATTTTGACTTTGGTTTTGCCAAGCAAAATATGGTAGACTTGCAATTGCAGGGTGTAAAGTCAGAACTTGTGAAAGCTGAATTTGCCAATTTATCCACTGTGCAAACCGTGTCGATGTCTTCCTCGTTACTGGGCCTTAACTACTCGGAAACCTGGATCAAGAATAATGAAAAAGACTCCACTGAAGTGGCACAGGTTTTTGTAGATACGCAGTACATTCCCAATTTTGGTTTGCAATTTTTGGCCGGCAAAAATTTTCCGGAAGAAGCTTGGCGGCACGAGCGGTTCATTATTGTAAACGAAGAATTTCTAAAAGCTTATAAAATCAATAGTCCTGCAGAGGCAATCGGGCGAACCTATAATGTGGAGGGAAAAGATCTTGAGATCATTGGCGTGCTAAAAAATTTCCACTTTGCTACCCTTCGCCTTCCCATAGGAAAGTTCTTCTTTCGTATGGATCCGGCTCAATTCGCTTACGCTAATTTAAAGGTATCTTCAAAGGATGCCTACACCATGTTTAGTCAATTTGAGCAAACGTGGAAAAGTGTAAGCCCGTTAAGATTAGAAGCGCAATTTTTTGAAGAAGAATTAAATGAAGGTTATAAGATGTATCAAGTGTTACTAAAGATGGTAGGATTTTTAGGCTTACTGGCAATCACAATCTCCTTATTGGGGATGTTGGGCATGGTTGTTTATACATCAGAAGGGAAAATTAAAGAGGTGAGCATTCGCAAGGTAATGGGCGCAAGCACCAGCAGCATTACTTATCTCCTCTCGAAAGACTATTTCAAATTAATGCTCTGGGCAATCGTACTTTCTATTCCATTGACCGTGGTGTTTTTTGACAAATTTTTGACTCAATTACAGTACTACAGCGTTCAGTTAACCGTTTGGGATGTTTTGTTGAGTAGTACCTTCTTGCTGGCCTTGGGAATAGCTACCATTGCATCGCAAACCGTTAAGACAGCAAATGCAAATCCAGCTGAAACATTAAAGATGGAATAGTACACCTGCGACTTGTGAATATGCCTCTCTGTGAATTTTTGTATTTTTCGTCTAAACTTCAACTGGCAGAAAAACTATGATCGTCTACGGCATCAAAAATTGCAACACGGTAAAATCTGCAATAGACTGGCTGAATAAAAACAAAGTAGAATTTGAATTTCACGATTACAAAAAATCCGGCATAACCGCTGAAAAGTTGAGCGCGTGGAGCAAACAAGTTGGATGGGAGAATCTCGTCAACAAACGGGGTACCACCTGGAGGCAGTTACCCGAAGCCGATCAGAAAAAAGTGACCCATGAAAAAGCTGCCATTGCCCTTATGGTTGAAAAGACTAGTGTGATCAAACGACCATTGATAGAAGAAAAGGGTAAGGTGATTTTGTTAGGATTTGATGAGGGTACGTACAAGAAAGTATTGAAGTAGGCGCAGCGCACATGCACACCTGGAGAAGATTGAGCGTTAACACGGGCAAAACAACAAAGCAACCATTGCAGACTTCAATTTTCATTGGTTGGCTATTTTGTGGTGATTACACTAGTCAGCTATGTGTTGTACGTGACGAAGAGGGAAAAGGGGTAGTTAGGCGTTTGACACCTTCAAGGTGTCTTGACTGCTGAGTGGCTTATCGCATGAACGATGGAGGCATTTGTTTGAGCCCAGCCTTTGCTGTGCTTCGGCTGGCTGGCCGAAAATGGCTCGCGAGTGCCGACAGCGCGACCCCGTGATAACCAAATGCTCTGAGGAATCCTACACTTTTGAAGTGCAGAGCACCTTGTTCGCGGGGACACGCCCAAAGCCATCACCTTTCAAACAAATTCAGCAAATCTTGTTTCTTATTGGCCGATACTTCCAGTTCTTGATTGTTTTTCATTGTCACGTAGCCGCCTTTGCCTTTGGAGTAGCGAACCACAAAAGAGGGGTTGATTACATGCGACCGATGGATGCGCACAAAGCCGTGGGGATGCAACACATCTTCAAAATACTTTAAAGTACGGCAAATCATGAGCGGTGGGCTTTCTTCGAAATGAAACTTTGTGAAATTATCGGCCGCCTCGCAGTAAATAATCTTAGCAATGGGCACCACCTCAAACCCTTCTAACGTTGGGAGCATGATTTTTTGATGGCCATTGTTTTGAATGTTTTCGAGCAACACCCGTGTGTGTTGGGTATAACTAGAGTTAGCTTTCTCCACTTTAATTTTATCAACCGCTTTCACCAATTCATCGATATCAATTGGTTTCAGTAAGTAGTAGGCAGCGCTTTGATTAAGTGCCTGGATAGCATAGTTTCCAAAGGCCGTTACAAAAATCGTTTCAAAGGTGTGGCTATTCGCTTTCTCCAACAAATCAAATCCGTTTCCGTACGGCATTTCAATATCCAAAAAAACAATGTCGGGTTGATGTGCTTCTATTGTTTCCAAACCTGTGGCTACCGATTCGCCAAATCCGCATACGGTAACGTCTGGGCAGTACTTAGTTAGATAGTTGGACAGAATCAGTCGGCTATCTTTCTCATCATCTATAATGACAGCTTTCATCATGCGGCAGCGGAATTTGAAAGTGGCAAGTAAATACGTACAGTCGTTCCCCCGCCTTCTGGCAAATCTTCTATTATCACGCGGTAGTTGGAGCGATAAACTTGATTGATAATCTTCAATCGTTCGTTAATGTTTTTCAACCCGGTGGATTGGTGCTTGCGCTGGTTAAGTGTTTTCAACTCCAATGATTTTCTTCTTCCAATGCCATTGTCTGCAATTTTCACCTCCACCTCGTTTTGTGTTTTGTTGATGGACACCGTAAGATGCCCTGCACCTTCTTTGTAGCGGAGCCCGTGCCATATCGCGTTTTCTATATAGGGTTGAATGAGCATGGGCGGCAATTCAATTGCCTCCGTAGCAATTGCCTGGTCAACCGTAAACTCATATTCAAACTTATCGCGAAAGCGATAATGCTCCAACTTCAAATAAAGAGACAGCAATTCTTGTTCTTTATTGAGGGTGATGAAATCTTGTTCGGAATTCTCCAGTACCAAACGCATCAGAAGTGAGAAGTCAGACAAAAATTTATTGGCCGTTCGCTCGTCTTGCTGTGCAATGAAGTGGTTGACAGAATTGAGTGCATTGAAGATAAAATGGGGGTTCATTTGGCTTCGCAATGACTTTAATGCCAATAGTTGGTTGGCTTGTTGTTTGGCGAGTGAATTTCGATACATGAAGTAGGCGGCTATGCCGATGATGGCAATAATCACTAGCAAGCCGAAGATAACTAGCTGCTGACGATAAACGGTGGCTTCTTGCAACGACTCTTCTTGTTTGCCCAATGACACATCTGAACTCAACCGCTCAATATTGCTTTGCTTGCCAATGATGCTATCGCGAAGGGCTCGTTGGGTTTCATATTGCACCTGCGATTCTGAAACCGATTGGCTATATTTCTTGTAGGTTCTCAACGCTTGCGCATTTTTTCCATTCTTTTCATACAATTCTGCGAGTGACAGCAACGCATTGGCTCTCTCTTTCGGGTTGTTAATTGATTCGGCTAGTTTAGCCGCTTCTTCCATTTCCCGAATAGCTTCTTGCGTTTCACCCTTGGCTTCCAATGTTTTGCCTATTTCCACTTTGTCTTTTGTTACTTCACTTAGGTTATCGGTTTGCTGATTGTACTCGATAGAACTTTTTCGCAATTTAATTTCATCATCGTATTGCTGACGGCTTCGGTAGGTAGTGGCCATTTCTTCTTTGGTTTGTTGAAGCGAATAGTCTGCCTCGGGTGCTATGTTGCTACCTGATTTTAGTCTTTCAAGTGAATTGGAAAAAATAGTAGGGCCCGGCTGAGATTTATTCAACGTCACATCGATTTTTGCTTGTTGATTTTGGACAAGGGTTTCGATGAACCCATCTCGCTTTCTATCAATGTAGATTTCTTTTAACGTGTTTTGTGCTTCTACAAATTGGCCTTTTTGATAATACACTTCTGACTTTGCCAATTGCATCTCAGCCTTTTGCTGGCCGTTAGCCAATCGAATGCCCTCCTCGAAATAGGCTAAGGCTTTGTCGTATAGTTTTAATTGAAGAAAGGAATAGCCCAGCCCCCGAACCGATTTCAGCAAATCATCGGACACGGCTTTTTTTGTACTCAATAGATCGTAAGCCTTCAAATAATTTTCCTGGGCGAGTGTCCAAGCCATAATTTGCTCATTGATTTCACCGAGTAACACGTAACACTTTGCTTCTGAATTTGTATTGCCCTCGGCTACGCTAAGAGCCAATGCTTCTTGCACTTTATCTAACGCTGCCGCGGGATTTGCCTCTTTGAGAGTTGAAGCATCTTTTATCAATACCGTGACTTCATCTGAAGCAGACTTGCGCCTATAGCTGCGGTAGGCATCTTGCTTTTTGCTTTGCGCAAAGCTGCCATTGGCAAACAAAATCAAGACACCAATGAATAATAGGAAACCCGGTCGGTTCAAGTTTTGAATTATTTCCGGAAAGTTAACACAATAAAAAATACGGATTTCGTACACGATGGTTTGGAAACGCCTTATTACTAAGTCAACTCAATGGTTCACCAAGTGTATCGCCTTGCTCACTAAGTCTGGCTATCTAAAGCCAGAACCATACGTAAAATGTACGAAACCAATAAATGTATGATACCTAATAACTTCTTCCGAAAAAGCACTTACGCCTTCATGGCTATGGTTGCCTTCAGTCTCATGTCCTTTCGTATTGGTACAGAAAAGCCAGCGAAAGAGCAAAACATTCAACTTGCCTTGTTGCTCGATACCAGCAACAGCATGGATGGCTTGATTGAGCAGGCCAAATCGCAATTGTGGAAAATTGTGAATGAGCTGGCTGCCGCCAAATGCGATGATGGCTCACGGCCTGCCATTAAAATTGCATTGTATGAATATGGCAACGATGGGTTGCCCGGCCGCGAAGGATACATCCGCATGGTGAGCGGCTTTACCACCGACTTAGATTTAATTTCTGAGAAACTCTTCTCCCTTCGCACCAATGGCGGGAACGAATACTGTGGCCAAGTTATCCATACTTCGTTGCAACAACTAAATTGGTCTGTATCAAGCAATGATTTAAAAGTCATTTTTATTGCTGGCAATGAGCCTTTCACGCAAGGGTCTGTTTCCTATCGTACGGCAAATAGTAATGCAAAAGAAAAAGGAGTAGTGGTAAATACTATTTATTGTGGCGACTTCAGCGAGGGCATTAACACCAATTGGAAAGACGGAGCGGATATGACAGGGGGTAGCTATATGAGCATTGAGCAAAATCAAAAAACCGTTTACATATCAACGCCCTACGATGACAAAATTTCAGAATGCAACGAGAGACTGAACCGCACATATGTTTACTATGGAACACAAGGTCAGTCAAAAAAAGAATCACAAACCCGTCAAGATAGCAATGCAGATAGCTATGGCAAAGCCAACAAAGTAGAACGGGCCGTTTCCAAAAGTTCACATGCCTATGAAAATTCATCGTGGGATTTGGTAGATGCTTCAAAGTCAAATGACAAAATCATTGTTGAGGCAGAGGAAGAAAGTTTGCCAAAAGAGATGAAAGGGATGACGGTTGAGAAACGTAAAGCATACGTTGCTCAGAAAGCGGAAGAACGCAAAGTCATTCAAAATGAAATACAAACACTGAACAAAAAACGCCTTGAATACATCAAGACCAACACCTCAAAAGAAAGCAACGATACAAGCCTGGATGGTGCGATGATGCGGTCGATAAAAGTACAGGCTAAATCAAAAAAATTAAATTGGTAGGGTTTGATTTGTTGGGAGTGAATAATCCTGGTGCATGTGCGCTGGGATTATTTTTTTGAACTTGTGTGTTTGCAGTTAAGGAAATACGATATCAACCAGAGTTAAACAAAAACCTCGGCAATTCTTCTGGCTTTTCCCAGGACAGTTTGTGTGGTATGGACACACTCTTTTGTTCTGCGATAAGTTGTGCATTGGCAATTGCTTACGTATCGATACCTTGACAGCAAACCCCGTTCGTGGGGACACACCCAAAAAATCTCAGCTCCCCTTCTAATCTACCCGAAACGATGCATTGCCGTGCATTTCCATCAAATGACGGGCGAATGACGGGTGAAAATGGCAACGGCTGATTCCACCATGCCCGTTAAACGCGTAACATTGTGCTTCAATAAAATTGTTATGCAACAACCAGAATTAGGCAGGCGACTGACCACTTTACGCAAAGAAAAAAACCTGACGCAGGAAGAGTTGGTGGAAAAAAGCCACGTGAGTGTGCGCACCATTCAGCGCATCGAGGCGGGAGAGGTATTGCCCCGGACGATTACTGTAAAAATTTTATTGGAAGCACTTGGAGAAAGTTATGAGTCATTTTCAACCAAACAAAACCAAGTGATGGAAACACAAAAAAGTACTTTACCTACCACCCACCGAAACACGCTCTTGATAGCCGTGGTGGCGGGAGTGGTCTATCTGATTTCTGAAATTATTCTCGGCACGATGGACATTGCCTGGTTAACGGACGGTCGCGACTGGGGATTCCGGATGAATGCCATCTACACCGGCCTTACGGTGGTGATGGTGATTTCATTTGTGCTTTTTGCGCGTGGATTTGTCGTGCTAAGCACGGTATTTGAAAACTCTTTGTTGAAAGTAGCGGCTTATATGCTCATGGTTGTCACCTTTGGCAAGGGCATTTTTGATGTGAGTTCGCTAGCTGCAGAGGACGTGGAGAGTGTTTGGATTCCGTATGCAGCAATCGCTGTGGTGATGGGCGCGTTGGGTATTGTATTCGGAGTGGCCCTTCTTCGGTTACAAGATAGCATGGGCGAGCTATCGCGCATGGCGGGGATATTGGAAATAGTGATGGGCTGTATGCTCATTACCGTTGTGTTGTTTTTTATCAGCTACGTGGTATTGATACCAGCCGTTGTGTTAGAAATACTGGTGCTCTATCGTGGTTATGAATATCTTTCTAAATCGCCAGAAGCTGTCAACGAAGCTTAACGAAGTTTCTTCAATAATACTTTTTCAAAAACTTATTTCTTTTTTATGAAACTTAAAATTGCCGGGATTGGTGTGTTCTTTTTAGTCGTTATCTTTTTCTATTTGGGTTGGCGTACGCCTTCGCTATCCGATAATCATGGAAAAATGGATACGCATTTATACTTGAGTGATGGCGCAAAGCAGCCGTTGGTCGTTGCTTTTGGAGGAGGCTCGGGGGGGAATGACTGGGAGCGAAATTATTTGAAAGACAAACGCGATTCAATATTGGTGCATGGCTTTGCCGTGTTGGCGATCGGCTATTTCAAAACGGAGAACTCGCCCGGTTCACTCGACCGCATTTCGCTCAACGCCATTGCTGATACGATTCTTAGCATTGCCAGACGAACTCCACAAATCGACACCACTCGAATCATTTTAATGGGCGCCTCGAAGGGGGGAGAATTGGTGTTAAATCTAGCCAGCCGTTATCCATTCTTTAAAGGAGTGATAGCACTTTCAACTTCTCACGCGAGCTTTCCGGCCATTACAATATCAGCCAACACCTCTTCGTGGATGTATAATGGTAAAGAAGTAACCTATGTGCCCGCTCCCTTCAAAACCATCTGGCCCGCATTGAAGGGAGATTTGCTCGGTGCTTTTTCAATAATGTTGGAAAACACAGAAGCCGTTACGCAAGCTGAAATTGAAGTGGAGAAAATCAATGGGCCAATCTTTACTATTTCTGCTGACCAAGATGAACAATGGCCGGCTAAAGAAATGTCTGAGCAATTGGTGGAACGGTTGAAGCGAAAAAAATTTGCACATCAGTATGAGCACATTGTGGTGGTGGGCACGCATATCGAACCACTTAATCACTTTGATAAGGTGTATGCGTTTTTGGATGGCATACAGTAGCTAACAACCAAATCATTCATGCTATGAAAAGAATACTACTCTTTGTTTTAAGTACCATCCTGCTCATGTTTCTATGGGCTAGCATGGCCCTTTTTGGTACGGTAGACGGTTGGTTTCATCAACCTATTGCTAGATCAAAAACACCCGCACCTTTTCTTAAGGCTGTAAACGGAGAAATGAATAAACAATTCGTTGGAAATTTTGCGATGGCTGTAATGAAGAATGGAAATGTTGAACATGAAAAATTCTATTCCGCAGGAAAACCAGTAGATAAAAATACTGTGTTTCAAGTATCATCATTGAGCAAATGGATTTCTGCTGTTGGAATCATGAAGCTGGTAGAAGATGGAAAGCTCGACTTAGATGTACCGGTAAGCAACTACTTAACACGATGGCAATTGCCACCCAGTAAATTCAATAGCGAAGAAGTGACCGTGCGAAGACTGCTAAGCCATACGGCCGGCCTTACGGATGGACTCGGCTATTCTGGTTTTGAAAAGGGCACCCCAGTACAATCCATTGAACAATCATTGACCAAAGCAGCCGATGCGGATGAGGGTATTAGTGGAGAAGTACGTGTTGGCGTGAAGCCTGGCAGTGAGTTTAAATATTCGGGTGGTGGCTATACACTCCTGCAACTACTGGTGGAAGAAGTAAGCGGAAAGTCCTTTGCTTCTTACATGAAGGAGAACGTATTTATTCCTTTAAACATGCTGCACTCTTCATATGTGTGGCAAGATTCATCACGTTTTGCGCTAGCGGAGTTTTACAACAGTGACGGAAGCAAGGCTGGTCACTATCGCTACACATCACTTGCCGCTACATCGCTGTACACTTCTCTCGCGGATTTAGAATTACTCTTTCAGGCATTTTTGAAAGGAAAAAATAACGAACCCATTGGCAGAAATGTACTTAAACCGGAAACACTGGTAAAAATGCGAGAGCCTCATGGAAAATCAATGGGGGTAGATATTTGGGGATTGGGAACTGTGCTTTATGCAACGACTGCTGGTAACGATTTCATCATCGGTCACGATGGAAAGAGCACTCCACCCATCAATACAGCTGTTCGGTTGAACCCGGAAACGGGTGATGGGATCATTGTTCTTGAAACCGGAGACCCCGCACTTGCCACAAAGTTGGCCAGTGAATGGGTCTTCTGGAGAACCGGAAAAGTGGATACGTTTCTTTTTCCAATGTTGATTGATGAAATGCTTTGGACTATTGGGATAGGTTGGGTTGTGATTATCTTAACTACAGTTCTATTACGAGCACTTTACCAACGTGAGCGATAGAAGAGGGAAGCAAAAAGCCCGGAATTTCTCCCGGGCTTTCTTACGTCTTACTACTTATGTCTAACGTCTAGAAAGGATATTCTCCTTTGCCAATAGCATAGTTCGCTACTTTACGTCTGGCTTCTTTCAAGTTATAAGCATCTATCTTGGTGAAGCGCTTAAGGCCGAGCATCATAAAACGTAGCTCGTCTCCTTCCGCAAACCCGTAGATGGCTTGCTTGCCGGCACCAGCTGCTTTCTCAATAGCATAGTGCAGATAGATCATCGCCATCGCAATTTCCACTTCACACGCTTTCTCTCCGCGCACGCCCACTAATTTTTCTACACGCAAAATCACCGACTCGGCCACATAGCCCTCAATAAGCATATCAGCCAGATTCATTAATATCTCCTGCTCATCAGATAGCTTCATCATAAACTTTTGAATGGCTGCACCCGATACCATCAGGCCCGCTTTCTTCAAATTCGCCAATGCTTTTTTCTCTTTCGCAAAAAGGGCAGTGTCATCACTTGCACCAAAATCAGGTATAGAAGTCAATTCTTTTTGCACGGCCATCGCAGGCGTCATCAAATCCAATGTGCCCTTCATCGCACGCTTTAACAACATGTCGATAGTAAGTAATCGGTTGATCTCATTCGTTCCTTCAAAAATGCGGTTGATGCGCGCATCGCGATAGGCGCGATCCATCGGCCCTTCTGCCGAGAAGCCCATGCCTCCATAAATCTGCACACCTTCATCGACTGAAAAATCTAACACTTCACTGCCGTGTACTTTTAATATGGCGCACTCGATAGCAAATTCTTCCAATGCTTTTAATCTCGCCTGACCTGAATCCATACCCCCAGCTACAAATGCATTGTAGGCATCATCAATGTTCTGCGAAGCGCGATAGTGCGCTGACTCTGACGCGAAAATTTTTGTTACCACTTCTGCAATCTTATGCTTGATCGCTCCGAAGGTGGAAATAGCCACACCAAATTGCTTGCGCTCATTGGAATACTTGATCGCCTGGCTGATGGTACCCTTCGATCCACCCAAAGCACCCACACCTAGTTTAATGCGGCCAATGTTTAATATGTTCACCGCGATCTTGAAACCGTTTTCGCGCTCGCTCAATAAATTTTCTACTGGCACTTTGCAATCGTTAAAGAAAATCTGGCGGGTGGAAGATCCCTTGATACCCATTTTCTTTTCTTCTTCATTCATGGTGATGCCACCAAAGTCTTTCTCTACGATAAAAGCCGTAAGGTTTTTGTCGTTGTCGATTTTTGCAAAGACAATAAAAACGTCTGCAAAGCCACCGTTAGTGATCCACATCTTCTGACCGGTGATCAGATAATGCTTTCCATCAGCCGTCAATTTTGCTTTGGTCTTTCCGCTGTTAGCATCAGAACCGGAATCAGGTTCTGTCAAACAGTAGCTCGCCTTCCACTCTCCCGATGCCAGCTTAGGAATGTACTTCTTCTTTTGGGCGTCATTTCCATAATACAAAATCGGCAGTGTGCCAATACCGGTGTGAGCAGAGATCGCTACGGCAAACGAATAACCTCCGCCAACAGCTTCGGCTACCAACATGGTCGTATTGAAATCCATTCCAAAGCCACCTAGCTCTTGAGGAACGGAGGTACCCAATAGTCCGAGAGCCCCTGCCTTATCAAGAAGCGAAGGCATCAACTTGGGATCTTTCTGCGAATCAATTAAATCCAAATGCGGATATACTTCTTGTTTCAAAAAGTCTTTGCACGTTTGTGCAATCATCTTTTGCTCTTCTGTAAATTCTTCAGGAATGAAAATTTCATGTGCCTGTGTTTCGCGGATTAGGAATTCTCCTCCTTTAATCGCCTTTTTTGTTTCTGTTAGTGTGCTCATAATTTTTTGTGATGACATAAGTAGCAAGACGTTAGACATAAGACTCTTGGCGCAGCGTCTTGATCAGGCCAAAGGTCATTTTTTGTATTTCAGAAATTTTCGTTGTTAGGTTTTCTAGTTGCGCGGAAGAAATAAAGTTTACATCAAGGCTTAGGATGAGAAGTGTTTCTAGTTCATAAGCAGAGCCAAGACTAATATTCAAAAAATGAGAAAAATCCTTGTCAGTGTTCCTTCCTGCGCCCTCTGCTATGTTCGTTGGGATTGACACCGTGCATCTTCTTATTTGCGAGATTAATCCATACTTTTCAGCTGCGGGAAAAGTTGAAGTAATCTCATAAACCTCCTTAACGAGCTTCCTCGAAATTTGCCAAACCTTCAACTCTTTAAAATTATGCATGATAAAGTATCAAGTAGTACGACCCAAGTATCAAGATAATGGCTATCGAATTCGTCTTGCGTCTTACTACTTATGTCTTAAGTCTAATTCAGTAATTCATAAATCCCTGCCACTCCCTGTCCTCCGCCTACGCAAGCAGTCACCATTCCGTATTTTTTATTTTGCCTGCGGAGTTCGTTGAACAATTGAACTGATAAGCGTGCGCCTGATGAACCGAGTGGATGACCCACTGCAATAGCACCTCCGTTGACATTTAGTTTGGATCGATCAATGCCCAGCTCTTTTACTACCGCCAATGATTGTGCGGCAAAGGCTTCGTTCAACTCAATCAAATCAATGTCTTGTAGTTTCAATCCGGCAATTTTGAGTGCTTTAGGAATAGCGGCCACAGGACCAATACCCATGATGCGTGGATCAACGCCAGCAGTAGCATAACTCACCATGCGAGCGATGGGTTTTAGATTCAGTTGCTTCACCATCTTCTCACTCATCACAGCCACGAAGGCTGCGCCATCTGAAGTTTGAGATGAATTTCCAGCGGTAACAGAACCGCCCACCGCAAATACCGGTTTCAATTTTGATAGCCCTTCAAAGGTGGTGTCCGCACGAATACCTTCATCTTTGTTGACTATGTATTCGCGAGTTTGCTTTTTCATGTTCTCGTCCACAAACACTTCTTTCACAGTGATGGGCACGACTTCATTCGTGAATTTACCATCCTTCCACGCTGCAGCCGCTTTCACATGCGATTCCACTGAAAATTGATCTTGCTCTTCGCGGGTAACATTAAATTGCTTTGACACTTCTTCAGCCGTCAACCCCATGCTTGTATAATAAGTCGGGTTGTCTTTGGCGATCGCATAATTCAAGGCCGTCTTAAAACCCATCACTGGAACTAAAGACATGGACTCTGTTCCACCGGCAATAATTACATCGGCTTGTCCCGCTTGGATGCGATGACTCGCAATAGCGATAGCCTCCACTCCTGATCCGCAATAGCGATTGATCACCATGCCTGGTGTATCAAGACCAAGCGCAAGCAGTGAAATGATGCGACCCATCTGCATGCCTTGCTCCGCTTCGGGAACCGCATTGCCAACGATGAGATCATCGACCATTTTGTTTTCTAAGCCGGGGATTGATTTCACCAAGTGTTTAATCACATCCGAGGCAAGGTCATCCGGCCTTACAAAACGGAACCCTCCTTTTTTTGCTTTGCCTACCGCTGTGCGGAATCCGGCTACGATGTATGCATCCATGTCGTTGTGTTTAAATTCTCAATTTTTATTTTTAAATAGGCAGTAAGCAAAAGCAATAGGCAAAGCTTACTGCATACCGACTTTCTTCTCTCTTCTCAAATATTTTTCGGGGTTTTCAACCATGTGATTAAGCATTCTACCAACCTCTTCCGATCTTGCCAATAAATCTTTGTACATTTCATCAGCTACATAATTGCAAGCGTAAGAGAAATCAAGCCAAGATTGCGTTTCGCTGTTCTCCATATCAGCATCTGACGATTTGCTTACGAAATAGGCTTTATAGCTTCGCTTTCTGTAAGCTTCTGCAACACAACTACAGACCGCTCGCGATGATCTTCTAATTTGGTCTGTGAGCGAGTACCTCTCTTCTTTTGGAAATGTCTTTGTCATCTCAAATATTTTCATCGCTAAATCAAATGCTTTTTTATAAACCGTCAAATCCCTAAAGCTTTGATTTGGTTCATTCATAACCTGTAGCTTATTGCTTATTCTAAATTTTGCCGATTGCTTTTGCTTACTGCCTACTAATTCCTCAATGGTTTCCCTCCCGTTAATATTGCCTGAATTCTTTCCAGTGTTTTCTTCTCACCTGTCAATGACAAGAATGCTTCGCGCTCAAGATCAAGTAAGTATTGCTCGCTTACTTCTTGTGGAGAGGTCAAATCGCCTCCGCACATAATGTTAGAGATCCACTTGGCAACTTTGGCATCATGCTCTGAAATGTACTTGCCCATTTTCATTCCTTGCAAGCCTGCTAAGAACAAAGCTTGACCGGTTCGACCTTGTACTTTAATATTTTTTGCTTGCGGTTGCATGGTATAGCCTGCTTCCACCAGATCAAGCACGGCTTGCTTAGCATCGGCAATCTGTCTGTCTTTATTCATCGACACGCGGTCGATCTTTTTCAAGATGCCAAACTCACGCGCTTCCTCTGCCGAGGTAGCAACTTTTGCTGTCGCAATAGTCATGAACGCATTTTGAAGTGCATTCAATTCCACATCACCTTCTTCCATCGCATCACTCACCCGTTTGGTGAATTCTTTGGTTCCGCCTCCACCGGGGATTAGTCCAACACCCACTTCTACTAAACCGATATACGTCTCTGCCGCTGCTTGCGCGATGTCTGCATGCATGGTCATTTCACAACCGCCTCCTAATGTTCTGCCTTGCGGGCAAACTGCCACCGGCACTCCGGAGTACCGAATGCGCATCACCGATTGTTGGAAAGCCTTAATCATGAAATCGATTTCATCATAATCTTGCTCGATGGCATACATAAACACCAAGCCTAAATTAGCTCCCAGCGAAAAGTCTGCACCTTGGTGGCCAATCACCAGACCTTTGTAATCTTTCTCCGCCATATCGATGGCTTTGTTCATTCCCTCGATGACCGCACTGCCTAATGTGAAGCTCTTGCTATGCCAGCCGAAGTTTAGTACGCCATCGCCCAAATCAATAATTTTTGAATCGGCATTTTTCCAAACGATGTTTTCGCTCTTGTTTTCTAGAATGATAAAATTCTCTCTTCCAGAAATCGATTTATATGTCTTGGTAGGAATGTCATAGTACTTCTTCTGGCCGCCTTCTGCTTTGTAGAAGGTTTTGTTTCCCGAAGCAATCATGTCATACACCCATTGCGCTGGTTTGTATCCGGCTGCTTCCATGAGTGGAATTGATTTTTCAACACCTACCGCATCCCATGTTTCGAACGGACCGAGATCCCAACCAAAACCGCCACTCACCGCATCATCAATACGGAAAAGTTCATCGCTGATTTCGGGAATACGGTTAGTCACATATTGGAACAATCCGTAAAAACAATCGTGATAAAAATCACCAGCCTTATCTTTTCCGGCAAGCAACACTTTGAAGCGATCTTTTAAATTGTCAATCGTCTTCGTTGTTTCAAGTGTCGCAAATTTTGCTTTTGCCTTTGGCTTGTATTCTAATGTCTTTAAATCCAGAGTTAAGATTTCTGTTTCGCCTTTAGCATTCTTTGATTTTTTATAGAAGCCTTGGCCTGTCTTATCTCCCAACCATTTGTTCTGCTCGAGCTTCGTAACCACTTCAGGAAGTTTAAACATTTCTCTGCCTTCGTCATTTACTAATCCGGCATAGAGATTATTGGAAACTTTCACCAAGGTATCTAAACCCACTACATCCGAAGTGCGGAATGTGGCAGACTTTGGTCTGCCGATGACCGGCCCAGTTAACTTATCTACTTCGTCCACATTCAAGTCAAACTTGCGCATCGAGTCAATTACTTTCAGCAGCCCAAAAATTCCCACCCTGTTTCCAATGAAAGCAGGCGTGTCTTTGCACAGTACTGTCGTCTTTCCTAGGAAAAGATCGCCATAATGCATCAGGAATTTCGTAACGGCCGGATCAGTCTTCCCTGTTGGGATGATCTCCAATAATTTTAAGTAGCGGGGAGGGTTAAAAAAGTGTGTGCCCGCAAAATGCTTTTGAAAATCTTCGCTACGCCCTTCGCCCATCAAATGAATGGGAATACCCGAAGTATTAGAAGTAATTAAAGTGCCTGGCGTTCTGTACTTCTCAACCTCTTCATAAACTTTCTTTTTAATGTCCAGGTTCTCGACAACGACTTCGATTGTCCAATCAACATTTTTGATTTTGGACATATCATCTGTGAAATTGCCCAGCTTGATACGTGAAGCAAACTTTTTGCTAAACAGCGAAGCAGGATTGGCTTTCAACGTGGCATCGAAGGCTGCAGTCACAATTCTGTTTTTGACAGCCGGATGATCGAGGGTTAAGTTCTTCTTTTTCTCATCATCTGTAAGTTCTCTGGGCGCGATATCCAGCAGCAGCACTTCACAACCAATATTGGCGAAGTGGCACGCAATGCGTGAGCCCATAATACCTGATCCTAAAACTGCGACTTTGCGAATGGTACGGTTCATAATTGGTTGTTGGTTGTTCGTTATTTGTTGTTGGTTAGCGGCCTTCGATCAACGAACAACCACCAACGATCAACGATCTCATTGTAAAACTTTATCGTAAATACTATTCTTTTCAACTAATTGATTAATGGTTTGTACTACATCAAAAAACACATTTAGCTTTTGTGTAGAAACTTCTTCCCGAACTGCTTCATTAAATCGCAATACAGTTTCCCGCGATTTCTCTTTCATCTTCTTCCCCTCGTTTGTCAACAAGACTTTTACGGAACGCTTATCGTTTTTGTCGACTTGTCTAAAGATCAGGCCCTTCTCCTCCATTGACTGTAAGAGCCTGGTGAGGCTTCTTGGTTCCAATCCCATCAACGGCCCGATCTTCATCGCAGCAGTCCCTTCTTCCGAAGAAATATTCAGCAACGCATAGCCAATCGACATGGTCCCATCATACTTCATGGCCTGCTGATTGTACATGCGCGCGATGGCATGCCAGGCAGTCTTAATGTGATAGTCTATGGTTTCTTCTCTTTTCAAACGGATGCGAAGGTATAAAAAAATTATTCTGCATGCCGAGTATTTTCTGAAATATTTTTTCCTGATTTTTTTAGAGCACATGACTTCAGTCAGCAGCATTACTACTGAAAATCATAGCAAGGCCTAAAGAATGTCATGTCCCCACAAAAAACCTTCAGCCACTTTTGGGCTGACAAAAAGACAAAACCTTATGGACTTTTCTAAAAGCACTAAAAAATTGACAATTATTCTTGGTCTCATAGCTCTGAGTTTCACGCTTGGGGCACAGACCAACTTCAAACAGGCAGATGGTTCTTATATAACTATAGCCGGTACCTCCACATTACACGAGTGGACGATGACCTCACTTCAGGCGGGCGTGCAAGCCTCTTTTCAGATGGACGAGAAGGGTGCTCCAACCGAGCTTAAATCACTGAGTGTATCAGTTCCCAGTGAAAGTCTTAAGAGTGCACACAAAGCGATGGACAAAAATGCTTACTCTGCTTTAAAGGCAGATAAGTTTAAGGCGATTGGCTTTACGCTTGCCTCGGCCACCACAAACAATAACGTTTTCCAATGTAATGGTAGTCTCACAATCGCAGGAGTAACGAAATCAATCAGTCTGGACGCTACCTGCCAACCAAAAGAAAAGACACTTCGATGCACCGGAAGCAAAAAAATGAAGATGAGTGATTTCCAGGTGGAAGCGCCTTCATTCATGTTCGGCTCCGTAAAGACAGGCGATGAAATCACCATCAGTTTTAACATCGATTTAACAGCAGTCAAGAATTAGTAAAGTAAAATGTATATGTATAACCAAAAAACAGTTATTATGAAAACAAGATCACTTTTTGCAAATGGGTTGACGGCCCTGTTGCTCTTTAGTTCACTGGGGCTATGGGCACAAGGTCAGCCTGCTATTCAGTATTTCAGGAATTATGATAAACGTGGTATTAACGTATTTGAAACCACAAAAACGGACTCCGTTCCCTACGAGGGGCTAAAGATTCGCTTTGGCGCGGGGTTTACTCAGGGCTATCAAAGCCTTAGTCACAGCAACGGTTTGGCCACCCCGCAATTGTATGAAATGGGTGGTGGCTTTCCACTTGCCCAAGCGAACTTCAATATCGATGTGCAATTGTATGATGGCGTGAGCTTGAATCTAGTGTCATACATGTCATCTCACCACCATAATGAATTTTGGGTAAAAGGTGGTTATCTGCAAATTGACAAAGTAGGCTTTATGAAGAGCGAATTCTTTGACAAACTTTGGAAAAACCTGACTTTGAAAGTCGGACACATGGAAGTGAATTATGGTGATGCACACTTCCGCAGAAGCGATGGTGGCCACACCCTGTGGAACCCCTTTATAGAAAACAACATCATGGATGCCTTTACAACAGAGATTGGTGCCGAGTTATACTGGAAGAAAGATGGCTTGTTTATCATGGGTGGTTATACAGATGGTGAAATACAAGGTAACGTGGCAGCTCCATCTACACCTGCTGGTGCAAAACGTGCACCCTCCTTTTATGGAAAAGTTGGTTTCGATAAGCAGTTAAAAGAAAACCTGCGTGTAAGACTTACGGGTTCGGTTGTTACAACCTCATCATCTGCCAGCAACACACTTTTTGGTGGTGACCGCGCAGGCTCTAACTATCAGTATGTAATGGAAAATGCTCCCGTTACGCTTACCGGAAATTCTTTCTCCGGTCGGTTTAACCCTGGGTTCCGCGATAACCTTACTGCCTTTGTAATAAACCCATTCGTGAAATTCGGTGGCCTAGAAGTGTTTGGAACTTTTGAATCTGCTACTGGAAAAAATTCGTTTGAAAACGGAGAAGGAGTAACAGGTTATTCTAAGGAACCTGATCGTATGGCCACACAAACAGCTGTTGAAGCATTATACCGCTTCGGAAAAACTGAACAGTTCTATGTTGGCGCTCGCTACAACACCGTTGCAGCTACTATTGCCGAAGGCTATTCCGCTACTGTACGCGGAACTCGTACTGATGTGACGATCGACCGCACCTCAATTGCAGCGGGTTGGTTTATTACTCCAAGTATCTTGCTAAAAGGCGAATATGTAACCCAGAACTATGGAGGTTTTCTGGCTACTGGAGCCAACAACCGCTTCTATAATGGCAAGTTTGATGGATTTGTTATCCAGGGAGCAATCAGTTTCTAATTTTGGTTCTTGTTTTACTTATCCGGCCGACCCTTTGGGTTGGCCGGTTTTTTGTTATCCCTCTTGGAATTCTTAACTTTGTATGCTATGAAAGTCTTAGGGTTTCTACTGACATTTCTTCTATTGGCCGGTTTTACCCACCGGGAAGATGCCGATTTGGTACATCGTTTTATTGTATTGCCCGATAGTCATCTCACAATTGGCGGTAAAACCAACATCAATACTTTCAACTGTGCCATCCCTCGATATAAAGGGAGAGACACACTGGTATTGCACGAAGGAGGGCGCAATGTAAGGCCCGTATTTGTGAAGGGCTCCGTCACATTAGATGCCTCCAGTTTTGATTGTGGGTTATCTGTAATGACCTCTGATTTTTGCAAGACGATCAGTTCAAAATCGTATCCGGCAATCATCATTGATTTTGTTTCCTTTGAAAGAGCCCCGACCTATGGACATGGCGAAGATAGGTTTAAGGGAATCGTAAAGATTTCATTGAGTGGTATTACAAAATTATTTGAAATGGATTGCAGCATTGAGGCAAAGTCGTCTGGCCTTATCCACCTGAAAGGTGGACGTGATTTCCTCTTTTCTGATTTCAATCTGGAGCCTCCCAAGCATATGATGGGACTGGTAAAAGTTCAGCAGAATCTCACTGTGGGCTTCCGTTTGGTTCTCAAATTGGATGGCGATTTTTAAGTTTCCTTGTTCCTGTGTCAGGAACCGAATCACTTTGTTAATGGCAAACGGTATATTCGTTTTGAATTTCTGCCATTTACAATTATCTAAGCTATGCCCATTCAACTGATCAACGGAGCACACATGTATTTTGAGCGATCCGGTGAGGGAGACGAAATTATCGTGTTCTCACACGGGCTACTTTTTAATCACCACATGTGGGATGCTCAAGTGGCACATTTCAAGAATAACTTTTGTTGCATTGCCTATGATCACCGAGGGCAGGGGCAAAGCGATTCCATCGGGAATTTGGATATGGATACGCTCTATGAAGATGCGGCTACTTTGATTGAGGCATTATGTCCAGGTAAGCCCGTCCATTTTGTTGGTCTTAGCATGGGTGGCTTTGTCGGTATGCGATTGGCTGCCCGTAAACCACAATTGCTCAAAAGCCTTATTCTGCTAGACACGTCTGCCGATCCTGAACCCAACAGACTTAAATATCTTCTGCTGAATCAGGTGTTTGGGTGGGGAGGGGCTAAGCTGGTAAGTGACAAAGTCATCCGCATTCTATTTGGAAAATCTTCATTGGAAGATCCGTCTAAAAAATCAATTCTTGAAATGTGGAAAAGAACCATTGAAAACCATCCTAGAAACATAACCAAAGCCGTGGCGGGAGTCATCTATCGAAAAGGTATTTACGAAGAGCTTTCACAAATCAACACCAAAACCTTAGTAGCGGTGGGTGATGAAGATGTGGCGACTACGCCCGCGAAAGCCGAAAGAATTCATCAGGCTATTTCAAATTCTCAATTCAAACGTATTGCCAGAGCTGGCCATAGTGCATGCATTGAACAACCGGAGTCTGTCAATCAGCTTATCGGGAGTTTTATACGGTAGCTGTCGAACTTACCAAAGGAAATCACCAAGCTTGCTCTTCTATTTTCGGTGCCTAGCAAGTGCTGCCGCCTGGCCAATCCAATTGTCTCTGCCTATACGATCTGGAAAAAACTTGATAGAAGAAGTAACATGCTCAATAGCCTGAGGTGTGAATTCGCTGATCTGTCGAAATGTGTAAATGCCCAGTGCGTTTAACTTCTGTTCAAGTACAGGCCCTATCCCTGAAATCATCTTAAGGTTATCCTTCTGTTTTTCGGTAAACTTAGCGTGCCCTAGAAATGCAGGCTCAACGGGTTGTCGTTTTGGCGCCTTTGATAATTTAGCTTCTTCCAACTCAATGTACTGTTTTTTGTTGATCTCGTTTGCCTCCAATAGCTGGTTCTCCATCTGCTTCATTTGAAAAGTGATGCGGCCAAGCTCAATGTCGGCCAGTTGAACTTTAGGTCGCAGTACTTGTAGCTCTTCCCGCATTCGTGTTGCTTCTTTTCTTTCTGGTTCTAGCTCGGCATTCAACTTTTCCCTTTCCAAACTGAGCTGTTGAAAATCTGCTTTAAAGGTCTGCTGAGCTCTTGCCAGTTTCTGTTCTGCTTTGTCCGCGAGCTCTCTGTAAGTACTTGCCTGCTGACTCATTTCTTTATATTGCTTTACCAATAATGAGTGAGCGAGTTGAGTTTTTTCTATTGACCCCTTTCTCAAAAACCACGCAATACCAAAACCAATTAATGTTGCTACAAACAGCATGGTTAAAATTTCGACTATCGCCAACGTCATTTGAGTGGCATTAAAACGGCTTGGATCTGTGGGGAGTCCTTTTACGCCTAACAAATACCATTGCGAAGCAATCAGGCACCACACTAAAAATCCTGCAATCAGCGCATAACTAAATTTCATAGCATTCTATTTGGAGGGTGAAACTACTAAAAAATCGGTAAATTGATCATTCTACGAATATTTCCGTGTGGAAGAAAAACGAATGTAGTGTCTCGTAGCTTGGTGGGGTGAGTCAAACATCAAACCTGTTATGCGCTTTTTCGCCCGTTGATTAGTCCTTACTTTTACAGGCAAATTTCAATCCATCACTATGAGTCTTGTAGAACAATTCAACGCATATCGCAGCCAGATGAACGAAAAGATCATGGAAGCCGACAACCTGATCATAAAACGAATCTTTAACCTGGATACAAACGCTTACCAGGCTGGCGTGCTAGACGTAAAATCAAAAGAACTGATTGGGCTTACGTGTTCGCTGGTTCTCCGCTGCGATGATTGTGTAAAATATCATTTGGGCAAGTGCAAAGAAGTGGGTTTTACCACAGCCGAAGTGCATGAAGCAATGGGTGTGGCGACACTTGTGGGCGGAACAATTGTGGTTCCTCACCTACGCAGGGCGTTTGAATATTGGGACGAACTTTCGAAATGACATGTTTAAGCGCGATTTAGATTTAGACAGACAGTGGAACCGTCTACTGCTGGAGATAGAAAAACAGATTGATAAAAAGCCGAAAGACCTGAATGAGGTGCTGTTCTTGGTGGGTGTGCAGGAACTGGGGCACGGGGCCAAGCGGTTTGAGAAGGAAGAAAAGCAGGATCTGATGCACATTGCTATCTGCAAAGTGCTGAGCCTGGCTGGCTACTATGAACTGGAAGGACTTGACAAGGACGGTTGGCCACATTGGAAACTTGTAAAAAAGCTTCCTCATTTTGATATGCTCGAACAAGAGAAGTTGTTGAAGATGCATGTGATCGAGTACTTTGAAAGGGAGTATGGGTGGAGGATTTCCGTGGCGAGCGAAGGATCTGACAACCCAGAGAACTGACAAATAGCGCTTTGAAATTTCAACGGTTGGCTGGTGCTGATCAAAATGTTGAAATAGTGTAACTCGCTCCCTATCTTGGTGGATTAAAACTATCTTTCCGGTCAACGCGTTTCAGGTATTGTGAGTGAGGGAATAAACCAAATCCATCAAAAAGTAGCCGCTTTCAAACGAAAGTATTACGCCAACCTTTTTCTTAAGGGGAGCTTACTTACATTAACATTTGTCCTGGGGTACTTCTTGATTGCTGCGCTGCTAGAATATAATCTGTGGCTTGGAAGAGAAGCGCGTTTTTTGATACTCGCCTCCTTTTTTGGCCTGGTGGCTTTTTGTCTCTTTCAGTTTTTGAAAGAACCCTTGACCTGGTGGCTTTACAAAAAAGGCTTGGGCGAAGAAGATAGCGCAAAATTGATTGGCAATTACTTTCCTGCTGTGGGGGACCGATTGCTAAACGTATTACAGCTTTCCGAAAAAAATGCCGGAGCGCTGGCAGAGGCTGGTATCTTCCAAAAAGCAAATACCTTCAAAGACATCTCTTTTGAATCGGCCATTGACTTCAAGGCAAATACGAAATACTTAAAATACCTGGCGGCCCCTGTGGCACTTTGCATTTTGCTTCTTTTTATTGACCGCGGTATTTTCACCCAAAGCACTCAACGGATCGTACAATTCAATCAAGAGTTTTCGCCCCAAGCGCCCTTTTCGTTCTCTGTTGACAAAGAATCTCTTTCTGCTTTTTTCAATGAAGACTTTACGCTCCGATTATCGATTGAGGGAAATGCTGTGCCCGAAACCGTCTACATTGTCTCCAGCACTCAACGATGGAGAATGGAATCTTTAGGAAGTGGAAAGTTTTCTTATCTGTTTGAAAAAATGCAGAGCGAAGTCGATCTGCAATTTGAAGCTTCGGGCTTCTATTCTTCCACCTATAAAATACAGTTGATCAATCGGCCTGAACTGATCAAGATCAATGTTGAGCTGCTCTTCCCTCGCTACTTAGGTAAAAAACCTGAGCGCCTGACAAATGTTGGAAATTTAGAAATCCCGGAGGGAACAAAAGTGAGTTGGCTGGTAGGGACATCGAGTACTTCAAAAGCAACTCTGGCCTTTGCGTCTTCCGGCATTGAGAATGACATGCGTTTGGTAGATAATCAGTCTTTTCAGTTCAGTAAGAACATGAAAGATCCTGATCAATACTCGATTGTTTTGGAAAACGAAAAAAGCAAAAACAAAGATCAAATCTCCTACTCCATCGCCACTATCAAAGATCAGCCGCCACAAATTATCGTGGACAATCTACGCGATTCCATTTTATTCAAGAGCATTCTGCTGGGCGGATCCCTGAGCGATGATTATGGGATAACAGAGCTTCGGCTAAACTATCAAGTAGTCAAGGGTTCCAGATCACAAACGCCTAAAACGATTCTGATCCCTTTGGTGTCCACAAAGAATCAGCAAAACTTCTTCTATCGATGGCCAGTCGATTCGCTGCAGCTTCAGCCCGGTGACAAACTTACTTACCATCTACAGGTGTGGGACAATGATGGCGTCAATGGAAGAAAGTCTACCCGATCATCTGACTATATCTTTTCTCTGCCGGGCGAGGAAGAATTAAAAGCGGAAGTTTCAAAGTCTCAGCAGGCCGCACAAAATAAAATTGATCAAAGCCTTCAAAAAGCAAAAGATCTAAAGCGGTCCATAGACGAAGCGCAAGAGAAGCTAAAGGGAAAACAAGCACTCGACTGGCAAGACAAAAAGATGCTAGAGGATTTGGTAGAACAAAAACAGAAACTGGATCAGGCCATCAAAGATTTACAAAAGGAAAACAGTTTGTTGGAACAGAAAAAAGAGTCATTTTCAGAGGAGAGCGAACGGATAAAAGAAAAGTCTGAACAAATTCAGAAACTCATGAATGAGTTGCTCGATGACGAAACCAAAAAACTTTTTGAAGAATTGGAAAAACTGCTAAAGCAAAATGCGGATCCATCGCAAATGCAAAAGCTCCTCGACAAGATGGATCGGAAGGAAATCAACATGGAAAAAGAGTTAGAACGAACATTAGAGCTTTTTAAGCAGCTCCAATACGACTACAAACTAGAGCAAGCTATTGACGATCTGAAAGAACAGAAGGAAAAGCAAGAGCAGCTACTTGAAAAAACACAGGAGTTAGGTGGAGAAAAGAAGGAATCGGAAAAAAATAACTCTGGAAAAGACGACAAGTCGGGAGAAGAAAAAAGCATTCAAAACGAAAAGGTAAACGAGGGATCTGAGAATAAAAAACCTGATGCGCAAGAGTTAGCTCAAGAGCAAGAAGAGTTAAAAAAGGAAACAGAGAAGTTTGAAAAAACAATTGACGAGCTTGAAAAAATGGGCGAGGAGTTAGAAGAATCTCAAGACACGCCCAGCGACCAGGATACAGAGGAGTTAAAGAAGTCGCAGGAAGAAAGTAAAGAATCATTGGAACAAAACAAGGCCAAAAAATCTGCTGAGCAACAAAAGAAATCAATCAACAAGATGAAGCAAATGCAGCAAAAGCTTGAGGGGATGCAGAGCTCGATGGAGATGGAAATGGATATGGCTAATCTTGAAAGTCTTCGCCAAATCTTGCATGGGCTGATAAAACTGTCGTTTGATCAGGAGTCTGTGATGAAGGATTTTAACCAAGTACAGCAGACTGATCCCAAGTATATTCAACTTTCGCAGAACCAATTAAAGATCAAGGATGACGCTAAAGTGTTGGAAGACAGCTTGTTAGCACTATCTAAGAAGGACCCTTTTATGGGTTCTGTTGTCACTAAGGAGGTGGGCGAACTAAATGATCATTTGGACAAGGCGTCTGTGAATGTAAAAGAAAGGAGAAAGCCTAACGCAAGCTCAGAGATGCAATTCTCAATGACAAGCATCAACAATTTAGCGTTGATGTTGAACGATCACTTTGATATGATGATGGACATGATGGCCAACGCCAAGCCCGGATCTGGCAAGGGAAAAGGAAAGAAAAAAGGAGGTCAGCCGAATCTAGGAAAACTGCAACAACAGCTGAACCAACAAATGCAGGAAATCAAGAATGGCGGAAAATCAGGACGGCAACTTTCTGAGGAGTTTGCAAGGATGGCCGCAGAGCAAGAACGCATCAGAAGAGCGTTGCAAGAAATGCAAGAGAAGATGAAGAAGGAGGGTGGTAAAATACCGGGTGGCGATATTCCCGGCAAAATGGAACAAACGGAAATGGATTTGGTTAACAAGCAGATTACGGAGCAAACGATAAGAAGGCAAAACGAAATCATCACCCGCTTACTGGAAGCCGAGAAATCAATGCGTGAACAAAATCAAGAAGAAGAACGTAAAGGGGAAACAGCCAAAGATTATAGCCAGGAAATGCCACGGGCTTTCGAGGAATATTTAAGATTAAAAGAAAAAGAACTAGAATTGTTGAAAACAGTGCCTCCTAAGTTGTTTCCCTATTATAAGAAGGAGGTAAATGAGTATTTTAAAAGAATGGGTACGAAAGAATAAACTCACGAGCACTAAGCATGAAGAAGATCCGAATCGAAATTCCCTCGTTGTCCGAAAACATTCGGATGATTGAAAGCTTCATTGATAATGCAAAGGAGAAATACCATTTGAATGATGATATCTATGGCAACATAATGATTGCCGTTACCGAAGCCGTCAACAACGCCATCAAGCACGGCAACCAAAATAACTCGGGCAAAAATGTTTCGCTCGCCCTCGCATTGGAAGAAGGCGTAATAAAATTTAGGGTCGAAGACGAAGGCAATGGATTCGATTACGAGCACCTGCCAGATCCAACCTCACCAGAAAACTTAGAGAAACCCGGTGGGCGCGGCATCTTTCTGATGAAACACCTTGCTGACGAAGTTGCTTTTGGCGAGAAAGGCAAGGTAGTTGAGTTGAGTTTCTATATGAATTAGGGTGGCTACCATTCGCTTTTTCTCAGAGGATATTTCGTTTAAGATAGACTTGCCACGGAAGAAGACTCTGTGGATTAAGGAAGTTGCCAGAAGGGAAAAGAAAACCATTAAAGAAATCAACTACATATTCTGCTCCGACAAATACCTCCTCCAACTCAACCAAGGCTTTCTCAACCACAAAACCCTCACCGACATCATCACCTTCGATAACTCTGAAGGCAAAAACGGTTTAGAAGGCGAAATCTACATTAGCATTGAAAGGGTTCAAGAGAATGCCATAAGGTTCAATACCGAATTTGAAGATGAGCTTCACAGGGTAATGATCCATGGAGTCCTCCACCTTATCGGCTACAAAGACAAAAAACCTTCCGAAAAAGCCCTGATGCGCAAAAAAGAAGAAGCTTGCCTATCTTTGCGTAGATAGTTTCACGTGGAACATGTTTAGCCCTTATGAGCCAGTTGTTGGGGCTTAGACGGATGTTCCACGTGAAACTATCCGTTTCAAAATCTTAGTGTCTTTGTGATTTATTGTTTTATAAAGTTTGATTAAGAGATGTTTCAAGAATACGATGTAATAGTGGTGGGGGCGGGGCACGCAGGCTGTGAAGCCGCAGCGGCTGCTGCAAACATGGGATCAAAAGTGCTTTTGATTACCATGAATATGAACACTATTGCTCAGATGTCTTGCAACCCGGCCATGGGTGGTGTTGCCAAGGGACAAATTGTTAGAGAGATAGATGCGCTAGGTGGATACTCTGGAATTGTCTCAGACAAATCCATGCTACAATTTCGGATGCTAAACCTTTCTAAGGGGCCAGCCATGTGGAGCCCAAGATCTCAAAACGACAGAATGCGTTTTGCAGAAGAATGGAGACTTGCCCTCGAATCAATGCCAAACGTAGATTTCTGGCAAGAGATGGTCTCTGGCTTACTGGTTAAAGACAAGAGAGTAGTTGGAGTGAGAACCGCGCTTGGCATAGAAGTTAAGGGAAAAGCCGTGGTGCTAACCAATGGCACATTTCTAAACGGAAAAATTCACATAGGAGAAAAGAACTTTGGGGGAGGCCGCACGGCTGAGAAAGCCGCAACGGGAATCACCGAGCAACTGATTGAGTTAGGTTTTGAATCGGGGAGAATGAAGACAGGAACACCACCTCGTATCGATGGCCGTTCACTGAACTATTCTCTGATGGAAGAGCAGAAAGGGGACGAGAATCCCAGTAAGTTCTCCTACTCGGATACAAAGCCTCTCGAAAATCAACTGAGCTGCTGGATCACCTATACAAATGAAGCGGTACACAAAGAACTAGAAAAGGGATTTGATCGGTCGCCCATGTTCCAAGGAAGGATCAAAGGTCTCGGCCCAAGGTATTGCCCTTCCATAGAAGATAAGATCAATCGCTTTGCTGAGAGAGATCGCCATCAAATATTCGTAGAGCCAGAAGGATGGAAAACGGTAGAGATCTACGTCAATGGCTTCTCGACCTCACTGCCAGAGGATATTCAGTATGCAGCCATTACAAAAATACCTGGATTCGAGAATGCGAAAATGTTCCGACCCGGATACGCCATTGAATACGACTACTTCCCGCCTACTCAATTAAGAATGAGTTTGGAGACTCAACTAATTGATAATCTGTATTTTGCTGGTCAAATCAATGGGACAACCGGATATGAAGAAGCCGCTTGCCAAGGACTAATGGCCGGCATAAACGCCCGCAACAAGGTTCATGAAAAAGAACCCTTCATACTGAAAAGATCAGAAGCATATATTGGCGTTTTAATAGACGACCTGGTAAACAAAGGCACCCAAGAACCTTATCGCATGTTCACCTCGCGAGCCGAATACAGAATTCTATTGCGCCAAGACAATGCTGACTTGCGGTTAACCGAGATGGGTCACCAACTTGGTCTGGCTACAGACGAACGGTTAGAAAAACTACTCGACAAGAAAAACGAAATGGCAAGCCTGACCAAAGAACTAAAGTTACTCCGTGTTGAGCCAAGCGTGGTGAATGACGAACTCACCGAATTGAACACCGCAACAATCACTGAAAAGGTACCGGTTGAAAATCTGCTAAAGCGTCCCCACATCGGAATGGCAGATCTGAAGAGAATTGATGTTGAAGTGAATAGAACGCTGAGTAAATACAGCGAAGATGTTTTGCAGCAAGTAGAAATCCTCACGAAGTACGAGAGCTACATTGAACGCGAGCAAAAAATGGCTGACAAGATTGAGAGCTTAGAAGACTATATTATCAAGTCAGACTTTGACTATGATCGGGTAAAGGCACTCTCTTCTGAGGCACGGGAAAAATTAAAAAAAGTCAGACCGGAAACCATCGGCCAGCTATCCCGCATCAGTGGGGTTTCACCCGCTGACGTGTCAATCCTAACTATTTACATGGGCAAGTGAAATGGGTTTAGAAAGTGTAACCGTTTGCCCTATTTGCTCAAGCACCGTTTTTGACGACTACATCGAAACGAGTGATTTTACTACCACCGCTGAATCTTTTAAAATTGTCAGATGCTCAGGTTGTCAGTTTTTGATTACCAGCCCACGACCCACCAGCGAAACGATATCGCGGTACTATCTATCCGAAAAATATATATCTCATACCGGGGGTGGGCGTACTCTGATTGACAGAATCTACCTCGTAGCCAGGCGACTCACTTTGAACTGGAAATACCAATTACTTTCTAACTATCACCAAGAAGGTTCGGTACTTGACTATGGCTGTGGCACGGGAGAATTTCTTCACTACCTGAAACAGAAAAATTGGACTGTACAGGGTGTCGAACCCTCAGATACAGGCAGGCAAAAAGCAATCGTATTGCTCGATCAAAAAGTCGCTGAGTCTCTGGCCGATATTCCAACTCAGGAATTTCAGGTAATTACACTGTGGCATGTTCTTGAGCATATCCACGAACTCAACGAAACAATTCAAACATTGAAAAAGCTATTGCATAAAGACGGCACAATTTTTATTGCTGTTCCCAATTATGAATCGGCTGATGCGAAGCGTTATAAAAAACACTGGGCTGCCTATGATGTTCCCAGGCATCTTTGGCATTTTTCGAAGGATACAATGACTCAACTCCTCCTCCGAAATGGCTTACATGTTAGAAAAATCGAACCGATGCGACTCGATGCTTTCTATGTTTCGATGCTTAGCGAAGGTTACAAAAATCCGGGTCAACCAAAACTACTTGGGCTATTAAAAGCGATTGTGTCTGGTGTCACCTCCAACTTTGCGGGGGCAAGAAAAACAAATCACTCTAGTCTTATTTACATTGTAAAAAAATGAGACTTTTTGCCGCCCTTTTTGTTTTAATAGTATTCGCCCGATGCGCAAACCAAACATCGCCCAACGGAGGCCCCCAAGACAAGAAGCCACCTGCGCTCATATCCTCAAACCCAAAAAGCAACCAGCGCAACTTTACCGGAGAAAAAATTGAATTGACTTTTGACGAATATATCAAGCTGAAAGATCCCTCTGAAGAAATAATGATCAGCCCCACGGTTGGCAAGGAAACAAAATTTCAAGTCAAGAAAAATAAATTGGTGATCGTTCCTAAGCTGAAGCTAGCCGAAAACACGACTTACAATATTTCTTTTAGAGATGCCGTTCAAGATATCAATGAGGGCAATCCTGTCTTTAATCTACGCCTAGCATTTAGCACCGGAGACGAGATTGACTCCCTTAGTGTCTCAGGAAATGTCTACCAACTATTTAAAGAAGAGCCCCCTGAAAAAATAACTGTTGCACTCTACCAGGCAGATACTTTCAACATCTTCAACCATCAACCCACTTACTTTACGCGAACGGATAAGAAAGGGAATTTTACGATCACAAATCTCAAAGCCGGTCTCTACAGGATTTACGCTTTTGACGACAAGAGCAAAAACCTCAAAGTTGAAAGCAAACCTGAACGATTCGGTTTCCTTACGAAGCAGTTCAACCCTGCTGACAAAGTTGATACTCTTAAAATTCCCCTGATGCAAGTAGATGCAAGACCCATTAAAATTACTAGCATCAGAAACACCACGCGCACTTCAAGCGTTAGACTTAACAAAGCGATCGATAGCATTCGTGTAGAAAGCGAGTACCAAAACTACTTTATCAAATACTTTGGAGATCAACAAAACGAAATCGTTTTCTACGGTATTCTAGAAGAGCAACCTCTCGAAGATTCCCTGAAAATAAATCTCCACCTGCAAGACAGCACAGGTAACAAACTTGACACGATTGCTTATGTAAAGTCGGTGAAAGTTAAAACGATCAAAGAAAAATTTGCGATCAATTTTACTCCGACTCAGTATGACTATCAAGCCGGCACGATCACAACCACCGGAAATTTTAACAAACTGATAAGCAGTATCAATACAGACAGCATCTACATCCAGATAGACTCGACTCATTTTAAAGCGGTTGAAAAGAAAAACATTTCTATCGATACGCTCCACCACCGTGTTAAACTCTCTGTAGATTTAAAATTGCCCAAAACAGAAAAAGACAGCCCTACCTCAAACCCGATCCTGATATTCGGTAAGGGAGCTTTCGTTTCAATTGAACAAGATTCATCCAAAGCAAGAAATGAAGTAATCAGAATCGAAAAAGAGGATGCACTCGGCTCTCTGTCTGTTGAAATATCCACCAAAGAGCAAAATTATATTCTCCAGTTACTAAACGGGAAGGGCGAAGTGTTAGAAACTAAACCAAATGTAAAAAAACACTCGTTTTCATTTCTTAACGCTCAGGAATACAAACTACGAATTATTATCGACCGTAACGGCAATAAAAAATGGGACCCGGGAAACTTCGAAAAGAGTGTAGAGCCAGAATCTGTTATCCTTTACAAAACATTTGATGGTAAAACCTCTGTCCCCGTAAGAGCCAACTGGGAAGTCGGACCGTTGTTGATAAAGTTCTGAATAACCAAGCTACAACGTGTGGATTACTTCAAACCTAGTCACATGTCCTAAAAATAAAACAAACACTCTAGTCATACGTTGACAACTACTAGGTCTAACACAATCTACCAACTATAAACAAAGCGTCTAGAAGTTATTCACATTCCACAACAAAATGTTAATTTAGCCACACTAGCCGCCAAACAAACCTAAACACGAATACTAGTCCATATTTAATCAACCAAGCTATAAACCAGCTGAAGTTTTCAACATATCCACATGGATAACTACAAATACAAAAAATTTAAAAATTTAATATTTAATACAATACTAGCGCTCCTTTGTGCACAACTAGCAACTGCACAAGAAACTCAAGAAATTCAGATTGCGAATGAGTATCTATTGCGGGGTGAAAAAAATAAAGCACTGGCGGCTTTTCAACAACTTTCTAAAAATCCCCAAAACGCTTCATCTATCCACACTAGCTACTTCAACCTAATGATTGAGTTGGGGAACTTTAAACAAGCTGAAGATTACATCGAAAAATTGATCAGACGAGAGGATCGATTAAACTATCGACTGGACTTAGGAATACTCTACTTGAGATCTGGTGATGTAACGAAGGCAGACAAATATTTAAAAGCACTTATTAAAACAAACGCTGATGACGCCTATAAAGCCAAAACAATCTCCGATTACTTAGCCTCGAGAAATTTGGTTGACTACAGCATCTTTGCATTAAAGCAAAGCCGTGTTGCGGCCAACAACCCTCACGCGTTTGCACTTGAACTTGCTAATCTCTATCGGATTCAGGGGAAAAGGGATGAAATGGTGGGTGAATACCTGGACTATGTCACCCAAACACCCACCAACTCTGGCTATATAAAAAATTTGATGCAACTTTTGTTAACAAAGCCGGAAGAGTTGGAGAGCCTAGAAAACTTGTTGACAGACAGAGTTCAAAAAAATCAAGACTCAGAAGTATACAGTGATTTGCTGATTTGGACGAATCTGCAGTCTAAAAATTTCTACGGTGCATTTATTCAGGCTCGGGCTTACGACAAAAGATTTCGGAAAGAACAATCTAAAACACTAGAGATAGCCCAAATTGCTTTGAACAACAAAGATTACAAAAACGCAGACAGAGCGTTTCTATATGTCATCAAAGAATTTATAAATACGCCTAACTTTTTACCCGCTCAACTAGGCCTGATCAAGACACGAGAGGCGCAGGTAAAAAACAGCTTCCCCGTTAACAAAGATTCTGTTCGATACCTGATCAAAGAATTCGCGCAGTTTCGTTCCCGATATCCAGATCACCCAAGTTCCTTTGATGCCCGTTTGAGTGAAGCGCTTTTACACGCCTACTACCTCAACGAGTTGGACTCTTCGGTCGTAGTACTTAACCGATTGATCGCAGATCAAAAAGCATCTGGACAACTTCGCAATCAGTCAAAAGTTGAACTGGGAGATATTTATTTGTTGAAAGAAGAACCTTGGGAAGCCACGCTCCTTTATTCTCAAGTAGAAAAGTCGCAGCGCGAAACGCCACTCGGCTACGAGGCGAAATTGCGCAACGCAAAGTTATCTTACTACAAAGGCGATTTCAAATTGGCGCAAGAACACTTAGATATTTTAAAACAAGCCACCACGCGCGAAATCGCCAATGACGCGCTCGAGTTAAGCATGCGGATAAAGGAAAATACAGCGTTTGATTCTACAGGAGCAGGGTTGAGAGAATTTGCAGCCATCGAATTGCTGTTAGCCCAAAACAAAATGACAGAAGCGCTTATGCGACTGGAAAAATTTCAGCCAAAGAAAAACGCTTGGCTCACAACGACAGAACTATCGGAATTAAATTTCAAAGGAAAGATTCTACAGACGAAAGATGGGCTTTCACTGGTAGAAATAGTTGACACCAAACTGGCAAGTACTATCCAAGATGACGTCTATTGGCTCGAAGCGAACATTCGAATGAAACAAGGACAATTTGATCAGGCGATTGCACTTTTGGAAAAAATCGCCAAAGAGTATCCGGAAGAAATTTTGACAGATGATGCGGTATTTTTGCAAGCGGATATTTACGAGCGACACCTTAAAAACAAAGACAAGGCAATGGAGATCTACCGCGATTTCTTAAACAAATATCCCGGTAGTGTTTATGCTGCCGAAGCCCGAAAGCGCTTTAGAAATTTGAGGGGAGATTTTGCGGAGGAGAAGCCGATTGTGAATTAGATCTTGGCAACAAGGCGATCATTGATTTTTATCAATCCACTTAAAACTATTTTTGCTGTAATTCCGCCATGTCCACGCATGGCATTGTATCCGCCCGCACCCAATGCTTCTTCCATGCGCGAGCAAGGATGACATTCACCGGAATATTCAAATACAGCTTCACCAATTTGGAATCGTTTGCCTTTCAGCGAAAGCAGATTGATACCCTCTACCAATACGTTTCTTCGAGTAAGCGTATAGTCTAAATCGGTCTTTCCCAGAAACGAAGCCACAGTAATGATGTGTTCTTTTTGAATGAATGTCACTTGTCGGTTGCCACCTTTGCTTCGATCGCCTTCCAGGCCTTTGTTTTGAATGGCCAACACAGCATCCACCATTTTCACAGGACCCATCCGCTTGGGTCGGATAGAAATAGACGCTACCCTTCCGGGTTGTGCAAATAGGTTCATCAATTCTTTGATTTCCATTCTCGCTATAACCGGTTATATAAGAACGCGTTTTGACTGTCAATTATTCGCTTAAATTTGTCACGAACCACGAAAGTACCAATTAACGTCACTATGAAACAATCTGCTCTCGCTCTTTTGCTGATACTTATTGTCATCAGTTGCTCAACACCAGTTGAAACCAGTAATGCTCCGAAAGCTAAGACCTATGCTGAATTGGAAACGTTGTTCAAAGAATGGCGAGAATTTCAGCGCCCTCCACTAAAAGACGCCACACCAGACTATTCTGTGGCTTCCATGAAAAAGCAGCAAGAGGAACTGGGTAAGTGGCAACAGCGCTTAACTAATTTTGACACTAGCGGCTGGGCGGTCAATCAACAGGTAGATTGGTACATCGTGAAGGCCGAGATGAATGGTTTGGATTTCGATCATCGCGTGATGCGCCCGTGGGAGCGTGACCCGGCTTTTTACAAGACATTGTACATGGAGCGTAGTGATGTGCCCGCCCACGAAGGCCCTACTCACGCGGCCATTGTCGATGTGTGGAAGTATGCCTTTCCGCTCACAAGCGAAAGCAAAGACAAACTGGTAAATCAACTTCGTGTGATAGTGCCTTTGAATGAACAAGCAAAAGTAAACCTTACAGGCAATGCCAAAGATTTGTGGATTGCTGGCATTCGCGATATCAAAACGCAAAGCAAAGATTTGGAAAGCATTCTTTCAATGCCTGGTGTGAGCGAGCAATCTGATGTAATAACCGTGGTGAAAGAAGCGATTGCCTCTACGAACGACTTGGCAACTTGGCTCGAAAATCAATCGGTCTCCAAAACGGGCCCTTCTGGTATTGGAAAAGAAAACTACACGTGGTATCAGCAAAATGTACATTTAGTTCCACTCACGTGGGAAGACGAAGTGCTGCTGCTGAAACGCGAACTTGCCCGCGCTTGGACTGGTTTGAAATTAGAAGAACATCGCAACCGAAAGTTACCCGAACTAAAACCAGCGGATACTCCGGAAGCCTTTGCGGCACTAACCGAACGCGCAGCCAAGAGCCTGTTGAGTTTTCTGGATAAGGACTCGATTGTGACAGTGAAAAATTATTTCGAGCCGGCTTTGCGTGCCCATCTTGGCAAATTTGTGCCCGCTGAGAAGCGTAACTTTTTTATCATCGGCCTTCATCACGATCCGCGTCCGCTCTATTCACATTTCTACCATTGGTTTGAATTGGCTCGGATGGATAACGAGCCGCACTCCAGCAACATCCGCAGGGAGCCCTTGCTGTACAATATTTTTGACTCGCGCAATGAGGGTACCGCCACGGCCGTGGAAGAAATGTTTATGCAAGCGGGCTTGTACAACGATGATCCGCGCGTGAAAGAAATTGTATACATCATGATTGCCCAGCGTGCCGCGCGCGGCCTTGGTTCATTGTATGCTCACGCTAACGAATTGACGATGGAAGAGGCAGGAAAAATTCATGCCGACTACACACCTCGCGGTTGGATGAAAACCGAAAAAGACTTGTTGATTTTTGAACAACACCTCTACATGCGCCAGCCAGGCTACGGTTCAAGCTATATCACTGGCAAGTACTTGCTCGAAGGTGCTTTGGCAGAATTTGCAAGACAGAAAGAATCGAAGCAGCAGCCATTCCACGTGAAAGACTTTTTCGATCAACTCAATGCAATTGGATGCATCCCTACCTCGCTCGGCCATTGGGAGATGACGGGTGACAAGAGCCCATTGGTGAAGGCGATGAAGTGATTTCAGATTTTTGTTCAATAGAATGAACACCAATTGAAAGTCTCAAAATTTTATTTTCGAATCTTTTTCAGCCTTATCAACATAAAGATTCCAAACATAATTTCAATTGTTCCACCCGTTAATGCTGAAACATAACTCGCCTGTTGAAAACTAAACAACACGTAACCCGCCCCGCCCAGTAACGCACCCAATATCCAATACAACCGCAGACCATAAATAGTGGCAAATGTCAGATAACGACCGCCAATAATTATCAGCATTCCCTGAAAGAACCACTCATGATGAAGAAGGGATAAGCCGTAAGCCAAAGGCAGGCACATGATCATCCAAATGGTACCTTCCATGGCGAGCGCACCCAGCGGGTTTCCTTTTGAATGTGCTCCACGTTGCCCGATTATTTTTTCAATTACACTGCTAACGGGGAAGATAAAAACGCCACCAATCAATAATGCCCAGATGGCATGAGCGGAGGTGTCAACCAAAGCGACCAATCCGGAGGTGAGCCACATCGTGCCCGACACAACTATTCCGATGGAACCATTCATATAGCCAATACGCATATCGGCCTGAGCTTCTTTCATGTTTTCCATGTTAATCCAATCATTGTTTGATCTAAAAGTAAAACTAGGTAATAGCCTCGAACGATTGCTCAACCAATGACTAAATTTTGATTCTGCCGATAGCTAAGAACTTCTCACCAAACATAATGGTTGGAGAAACGTAAACTCAACCATCGAAGAAATTTTACCCAAGCACTCCAACGTGTGGTTTTCTTTTGAGATAGGAAATGATTTTCCGTTTTGTCAAAGGCATCTTCGATCAGCGCATCATGTAGCCACCTGATTGCCAACGGCCAGGTTAGCAAAGCGAACCCCGAAGTATGCATGTCAATGATGTGTCTGATTTCAGTTGTGTGATTACCCAATGCAACAATGTCAAAACGATGAAAACCATGAAAGCCACGAGGCTTTGAAAATCGAAATTGAATCAACTCTCCAGATGAGTACGCTTCTACCGTATAGCGAATCGGCCCGTGTCCTCCTTTGGAGCCCACTGTTAGCCCATTATCTAACTTCATAGCTGGCCATTTGTGGGTGGCTAACATCAAATCATTTTTAGAGGCCAACGTATTGAATAATTCCACCACAGCCGATTTGGGTTGATGAATGATTCGCTGGTGGACATTGATAACTTTCATATGTGGAACTTCAATAAAGTCTGTATTCTTCAGGTATTGTGGCTCCCATAAATTCATTAGTCATTCCATAAAGAATGAGTAACATAACCAATGCCCCCAAAATTAAAATAGCTTTGGATTGCACATGCACCGATACTCCCCATATAGTGTTTTTCATTTTACAATGATGGATAGCTGCGATATGACCGAAAAAGGAGAGAATAGCAAGACTATAGTAAGGAATAAAAAACAAGTTGACAGGAAAGGAATTTAGACCCGCAGCACCAAAGTAAAAATTTGTATCAAGGTGAAGGATAAACCTTCCAGCAAGAACCGCGCTTACATGAATGACTAAAAACACAGCCAGATACAAACCAGAGAAGACGTGTAGCTTTTCAAATCCAATTTTTGTGGTTTTTCTTTTCGTTAAAAAGAGCCGTATGCCGGAATACATCTGCATCAGCACAGCCGCTAAAAGTAAAAATTCAATGATGGGTGCGCGATAGAAGTGACGTAACGCACTCATCCATTCAATATGCCTATCCACACCGGCTATACTCGCTAAATGATTAGCCAAATGAAGGCCAATGAAAATGGTAAGCGTTATGCCACTGACAAAATGAATTTTACGAATCGTTATGTGCCTCATTCAATTCCCCAATAGATTAATCCTGCAATGGTAAACAGAAGCAACCATTGTCCGAGCCTAAAAAAGCTATTTTTAAATTTTTTAGAGATGATAAGCGTTAATAAGAACGCCAATCCGTAGGCAAAAAAGTAAAGTGCCAGCAAAGTCAGGAGAAGCGATTTCTCTTTTACGTATTCTGTAAAGTTGATGAGCGTTAGCCCGATAAAAGCCAATAAAAAATCCGCGGATACGATATGAAAAGCACCTCGCCCCATAGTCCATTTTTCCCGATGGTCAGTGCTTCCATCTACGGGCTCAAGTATTTTGTATTCTTTGTCGCCCCAAAAAGTGTGCGCGATAAACGTAAGTAGCACCAACGCGTTTGCTACAAGTAAAGCCACATTCATAAGTTGTTTTTTTTCGAAAGATGAGGCAAAATCCGGCAATGCCATTTGATTTAAATCAAATTCGATTTTCTGGGTTGCCGAGCACGGCTAAGCGTTTCTAATGTCATACCCAAGTACGAAGCGATGTGGCCGAGAGGAACGCGTTGCGTGATATCAGGCCGCAATTTTGTTAACGTTTCATATCTCTGTTGAGCGGATTCAAATTGGAGTGAGACAACGCGTTGTTGCAATTGCAACATGGTTTGAGTAACGGCCAGCCGGCCGAACCGGTCGAAATCGTGATAGGTGTCGCACAAATAGTTTACGTCCTGGCGATTGATGATTAGTAACGTGGCCGGTTCTATGGTTTCAATATAATGTGGACTGGGAATATTCAGAAAGTAACTGTTGATGGCACAGATAAAATCATTTTCGAATCCAAACCAATCAGTTATGTTTTTGGCGTCCTTTACATAGTAGGCGCGTACACTGCCCGCATAGATGAAAAATAGCTTGTCAGAAAATTCGCCTTCTTTCACTAATGTGGTATTTCCCGGTTGCGACTCGAGCCGAAGCCTCTTTGCAAAGTCCTTTTTACAATCATCTGACAAAGCCGACAGTTTAGAATCAACAAAATCAATGGAGGCTTGTATGATGGAGTTTGCATTCATTAAGCGAATATACGACTAGAAGATTTGAAGAAGTCGCGGGCAGCCCTATTTCAATTCTTCCACCAGCCCGCAATTGAGTACGAGCGTGTGCAGTACTTTGTATTCCTCTTGCCGGGGCATAGCCTTTTTAAAAAACCAATCGACTTTAGGGTTGGTGGGATTCATGGTTTATGGATTAACTGAAAGTCGATGCCGTTGGTTGCATCCCTACTTCGCTCGGCAATTGGGAGATGACAGGATATGAGAGTCCGGTGGGAAGGCAATAAAATGATGCAAACAAACTAGCACATTATTTCAAGCTGCTTGAATGAAGGCGATCTTGCCTTTGGCAGATCTGATCGCATGGGAATAATTCATAAAATTTACAATTTTTGTCTTAGTGGTATACTGATTTAGCTAGCTTTACCTCACAATGTTATTTTCAAAAACACAAGATCTGGCGATAGATCTCGGTAACACGAACACTCTCCTGCGCGATCAGACGCATTTGTTGTTGAGTGAGCCATCTGTTATTGTAGTGGATAGCAATACTCAAAAGGTGGAAGCCGTGGGCGAACAGGCTTATCAAATGTTAGAGAAAACCCATTCGTATCTACATTCTATTCGCCCCCTGCATGGCGGGGTGATCTCCGATGGCGCTTCGGCAAAAAAGATGGTGTGGGAGATGGTGGCGAAGATAAGCCGCCCCTCAATGCTAAGGCGCTTTAATTATTTAGTCTCGGGAGTTCCCTTAGACACAACGGCCGTAGAGCAACGTGCCTTGCGAGATACGCTCGACCAATTCTCGGCACGGCAGACACATCTTGTTTATGAACCCATCGCAGCAGCAATAGGAATGGGACTGAACATACAAGAACCAGAAGGGAAGCTAATTGTTGACATCGGTGGAGGTATTACGGAAATTGTAGTGATATCTCTTTCAGGTGTAGCTGTATCTACGTCAGTGCGCACCGCAGGCGATGTCCTTGACGAAGAAATTCAGCACTACTTCAGACGTGAACACCATCTTGCTATCGGACTGAAAACAGCCGAGTTTGTGAAGAGACAACTCGGATGCTTTTTTCAGCCTCTGGCTTCCGCCAAACAAGGCCTTCACGTGAAAGGGAAAGACTTGCGAGAAGGAATTCCTACCACACGTTGGATCAACGAGGTTGATTTGTGCCGTGTGCTTGAGCGACCCTTTGGGTTGATTCTAAACTGCATTCAGCAAACACTAGAAATCTGCCCACCTGAGTTGGCGGGGGATATTTATAAAAATGGGTTGTTCATAACGGGTGGCCACGCAAAACTCAAAGGTCTTGCTGAGCGCCTGCATAAAACCTTTCAATTGCCTGTCCATATTGATCAGCAGCCGCTACTTTCAGTGAGCAATGGAATAGCACAAATCCTAAAAAAACCCGATCATTTTCGCTCGGTACTAATGTAGGAGCTCTCGTGCGCAGGCACTTGTCAAAAGCTTTTCTTAGTTGTGGTGTTCGCAAACTTTTTTCGCTACCTTTCTTTCCTCCTAAACTCACCTACTGTCATGAGAAAGTTGTTCCTCCTCTTGCTCGCGCTGCCGTTTTTTTCACACGCTCAAACCAAAGCCCTTGTGGGTGGCACGCTCATCGATGGTTATGGAGGCAAACCGCTGCAAAACTCCGTCATCATCATTGAAGGCGAGCGCATCAAAGCCATTGGCACGGTGGGCAACATCGAAATTCCGAAAAATACCGAGGTCATCTCCACCGAAGGCATGAGCGTGATGCCCGGCCTGTGGGACATGCACGTGCACCTTTACATCAATGGACATAGCAACTACACCCACTGGGATAAAAAATATTTGAAGTCAGCAAAAGATATTATCATGCCCGCATCTGCCCATCAATTACTAATGGGGGGAGTGACAAGCGCGAGAGATTTAGGTGGCCCATTGGAGGCTAGTTTGTCGGTGCGAGATCGTATTAACAAAGGAGAACTACCAGACCCCACGATGTATATGAGCGGCCCATTTATACAACATGCTCCTTACCCAGGCACTGAATCCTTTCGCTGGGGTGTGAATGGCGTAGCCGATGCCCGAGCCAAAGTGCAGCAACTGGCGAAAGCGGGAGTGAATTGTATCAAACTCATCGATCAAGACGACATGACTATGGACGAGGTGATGGCTGTGGTAGACGAAGCACACAAGAATAAACTGAAGGTGGTAGGCCACTCGCATCGTCCCGAAGAAATCCGCAGGGGGATGAAGGCAGGGGTAGATTGTTTTGAACACACCGGTTTGGCAGCAGCACCAGAATATCCAGAAGACATTATGGCGATGATTAAAGAGCGCACAGCAAAAATGAGTCTAGGTCCACTTTTTTGGACGCCCACCGTAGAGGGGCTCTACAACTTTGAAAATGTACGCGACAACCCCGAACACCTCGACAATACGACTTGGCACCTGGACTTGCCCGACTCGATTATCAAAGACATCAAACAATCCATCGCCAAACCCGGACAGTTAAGTTACTTTCAACTGAACCCCATTCGCAAGCCAACCCTGGAACGCAAAGTGAAGCAACTGAAAGAAGCGGGGGTGGTTTTGCTAATAGGAACCGATAGTGGCATCCCCATGAAGTTTCATAGTCAGAGCACGTGGAACGAATTGGATGTTTGGGTGAACAAGTTTGGTTTTGATCCGATGTATACCATTCGCGCTGCTACTTATTGGCCATCGGTAGCAATGGGCGTTGACAAAGATTTTGGCACCGTAAGCGAAGGCAAATATGCCGACATCATAGCTGTGAAAGGCGATGTACTTCGACATATTGATTTGCTTCAAGATGTGAAGATGGTGGTGAAGAAAGGGAAGAGGTATAAGTAATCAAGAAGGTTGCAATCGACAAGACTTTCTTCTGTAATCTCAGCGCACCTTTGCGCCTTTTGCGGTAAATATTCAAATATAAAATAGAGTGGCCATATGAACCTCTACATCCAACAGCTCCTAACCGACCTCGAATCCGCTGCCGCCAACATTTCTCCTCCAAGAGATGGCCAAGAACTTGACCTTTGGGATTGGATAAGTGCCGAGGAAGAAGATGCTACCGCTCCCGTTCGCAATTTAGAAACATGGACGGGCATCACATCGGAGATGCTACCGCCCAATGAAAAGCTCAAAGATGAACAAGTGCATCTATTGCTGGGAGCTCTCAATAAATTGCTCAGTGCTTGCAACTGCGAATTTGTTTTGCAGACCAGTGTGCCCGAGCGCATTCAATACGAAACCATCCGCCAAAATTTTAATCAAGATGTAAAAGTGCGGCAATGGCACATGGGCTTCTTTGAATTTTGCAAACCCAATACACCACATAAAACCTGCACACTGGGTGAGCATTGCCAATGTGCTTTCTTTGCCGAGTTGTGCAAGGGCATGATAGACGAAGACCTATCTCCCGAAGAAGAACGCGCTCGTGCATTGCAAATCGAAATACAACACATTAAACGAAAGTACGAAGACGATTGGATGAAATACTATCCCTACCACCTCGACCCAAACTATGATGATGAGAACGGTAAGCCATACGATTATGGTTTTGGTGAAGATGATGACGAGGAACAAGATGATTGGTGGAGGCGATAAAATCGACTTGGCAATGAGCCGCCAACTAATTCTTCTTAACGTATCGATTGATGATTAACCGAAAACGCTTATCCGAACTAAAATAGCTTTGCGTCCAATTGAGCAACACACCAATTTTACTGCCGAAGCCCACGATCGACATCAGGTGAACAAACATCCAGATCAGCCACGCCAGTGTGCCTTGTGTTTTCCAAAACTTTAAATCAACGACAGCCTTGTTTTTTCCAACAGTAGCCATGCTGCCTTTATCTACATAGCGGAAGCCAGCAAAATTTTCGGGCAGGCCAGCTTTAAAATAATTGGATAGATGTGTCGCCATCTGGATAGATACTGGTGCGACCATTGGCAATGGAACTTGTTTGCCTTCCGGAATAAATGCGGCTACATCGCCAATGGCAAAAACATTATGAAGTCCTTTCACCCGAAGTTGATGGTCTACCGACAACCTGCGCCCACGCGCTACAGCTTCGGAGGTAAACCCGTTTGGCACACAGCCCGCCACACCAGCAGCGTAGATCAAGTGAGTTGTAGGTATTGTTTTACCGTTATTGAAAACAGCTTTATAGCCATCAAAAGAGACCAAAGCTGTGTTCAGCCAGACCTGAACACCCAACTTTTCCAAAAACTCTTTTGTTTTTGCGGAAGCGATCTCCGACATAGGAGGTAAAAGTCTCGGCCCCATCTCTACTAAGTAAATATCCATTTGGCCAAAGTCGAGTTCTGAGTAATCTTCAGGCAACACGTGGTTACGCAGCTCTGCCAGCGCTCCTGCCAACTCTACTCCGGTAGGTCCACCGCCAATTACCACAATATCGATGAGGCTCTCTTGTTCTTCGCTTTTGGCTTCTAGATTAACAGCCGTCTCAAAATTTTGAAGCAGCATGCTTCGAATATCCAATGCCTCGGGAATAGACTTCATGGGCATGGCATGTTGCTCCACATCTTTCATCCCAAAGAAGTTGGTGGTGGAGCCAGTAGCTATCACTAAATAGTTATAGGTGATGTCACCGATATCGGTAACGACTCGGTTCTCTTCGGCAACAATCTCTTTAACCTCCGCTAGCCGAAAGATAAGATTGGAATAGCCCTCAAAAATTTTTCTGAAAGGAGTTGCAATCGAAGCACTTTCCAAACCAGCAGTGGCGATTTGATAGAGAAGGGGCGGAAACGCATGGTAATTATTTTTGTCTAGCAAAACGACCTGAAAGGGTTTGTTCTTTAAACGTTTGGCCAATTCAATCCCTCCGAAGCCACCACCTACAATCACTACCCTTGGAAGATTTACTTTAGGAACTCGAATTTGCATAGGGATTTACTTTGAATGCTAACATACATAATTCGGTGAGGTCTTCACTATTTCTTTTTTGTTTTTTTGTTTTGGAAGCAGTTGCTCGATAACATAACTTGGGTGTTTTAAAGGAATAGAATTTGATGGCAAAACAAGTGAGGCTTCTCGTGCAGCAAACCGATGTCGTGTTGATGGGGGCAGGGATTATGAGCGCAACGTTGGGAATGATCTTAAAGGAATTAGATCCGTCTATTACGATCCAGATTTTTGAACGCCTCGATCAGGCAGGGTTAGAAAGTTCTGATGCATGGCACAATGCCGGTACTGGCCATGCCGCCTATTGCGAGCTGAATTACACGCCACAAAAAGTGGATGGTTCGATAGACATTTCGAAGGCAGTTAAAATATCTGAGTCATTTGAAGTATCGAAAGAATTCTGGTCGTACCTGGTAGAAAAAAAGTATTTGCCTAGCCCCGAAGAATTTATTTCGCCCATGCCCCACATGAGCCTTGTTTGGGGTCAAGCAAATGTGGATTTCTTAAGAAAGAGGTACGAATTGCTACAAGGCAATCCTCTTTTTAAGGAAATGATTTATACTGACGATCGCGAACTGATGTCGGAATGGGCACCACTGGTAATGCGTGGTCGAAGCACCAAGCAACCCGTGGCGGCTACTCGGATGGAGATCGGTACGGATGTAGATTTTGGATCGCTCACCAGAGGAATTATTCATCAGCTAAGTACAATGCCTGGGGTCACCATCCATTACAATGTAGAGGCGCTTGATCTCGATCCGGATGGCAAGGGAGGTTGGGATGTTTTTCTAAAAGATCTTAGCTCCGGCAAGAAGAATAAGGTTAACACCAATTTTGTTTTTATCGGGGCAGGTGGCGCCACCCTTCATTTATTAAAAAGAGCGGAGATTGAAGAGCGAAATGGATATGGCGGATTCCCGGTCGGTGGATTGTGGTTGAAGTGCCTCAATGAAGAATTAATACAAAAGCATCACGCAAAGGTGTATGGCAAAGCAACCGTTGGTTCACCACCCATGTCGGTGCCACATATTGACACGCGAATCATCAATGGAAAAAAGGAATTATTGTTTGGTCCATTTGCTGGATTTTCTACTAAGTTTTTGAAGAATGGATCATTGCTTGATCTACCGAAATCTATCGGTCTCGATAATGCTATTCCCATGATGTTTGCGGGTATGAAGAATATGCCATTGACCAAATATCTTATCGAACAAGTGCGCCAGACGCCAGAACAGAGATTGCAAGCCTTGCGTGAATACGTGCCTTTTACCAAACTGGAAGATTGGGAATTGTTGGAGGCAGGACAACGCGTTCAGGTCATAAAGAAAGATAAAGAGAAAGGTGGAGTGTTAGAGTTTGGTACAGAACTAGTGGTTTCTGCAGATGGAACGGTGGCGGCACTCTTAGGTGCATCGCCTGGTGCTTCTACTGCGGCCTCTGTTATGTTAGACATCGTGTCGCGGTGTTTTAAAAAAAGAAGCCATTCCGACCAATGGCGAAAGAAGTTGAAACAGATGGTACCGTCTTTCGGGCTCGCCATCTCTAAAGACGAAAAGTTGTTGACAGAAACTCGCCAACGAACGAGTGCCATTTTGGGTCTTGGTAAGTAACAAAAGCAATGAACTTAAAACCCAACACGATATATCATATCACAACGTTAGCCGCATGGAAGGCGCAGTTAGCGAGTGACCACTACACAACAGAGTCTTTGAAGGAAGAGGGATTTATTCATTGTTCCACCAAAGAACAAGTGAAAGCTACGTTGGAACGATACTACAGCAATGAAAAGGACTTACTTCTGTTACATATCAATTCATCGGGCCTGCTGGCCGATTTGAAATTTGAACTGGCAACGAATGGTGAATTGTTTCCACATGTATTTGGAAAACTGAATAAAAGTGCCATTGTCGAAATAGAAAAATTAATATGAGCCAGCACATCGCTCGAATAGCTTTAGTGGTAGATGACTATGATGAGGCGATCGAATTTTACACGAAGAAATTGGGTTTTTTATTATTGGAGGATACGATTCTGAGTGAAACAAAAAGATGGGTTGTCGTGGCACCAAAAGGATCAACCGAATGTGCGTTGCTACTGGCCAAAGCATCAACGAATGAACAGCGCGCACATATTGGCAACCAAACAGGCAGACGCGTTTTTCTCTTTCTATACACTGACCATTTCGATAGAGATTATCAGAATCTAATCGATCAAAAAATCAAAATTATTCGTGAGCCAACACAGGAAAGTTATGGCAGGGTAGCGGTCTTTGCTGATTTGTATGGCAACTTGTGGGATTTGATAGAGCCATCCCAACTAAGAGGGATAAAACAAAACACTGTTAACTGAGTACCTTGTTCAAAAACTTCCCAGAATGGAATCAAACGATTTGATAATTATCGGTGCCGGCCCAATCGGCTTGGCTTGTGGGATCGAGGCGAAAAAAGCAGGACTCACTTATCAAATTATTGAGAAGGGTTGTCTGGTCAACTCTCTTTATAATTACCCCAGCAACATGACTTTTTTTTCAACATCAGAAAAACTAGAGATTGGGGGTGTTCCATTTATTTCCAACAACGCAAAGCCAACCCGCCCCGAGGCACTTGAATACTATCGAAGGGTTTGTTCCAGTTGGAAGCTGAATGTAAGACTTTATGAAAAAGTAGAGAGTGTTCAGAAAGAAGCAGAACTATTTCAAGTCAAAACAACGAAAGCTTCCTACTCAGCCAAGGCAATTGTATTGGCTCTCGGTTTCTATGACCTTCCCTTTTTGTTAAACGTGCCGGGTGAAGAGTTGCCGAAGGTAAAACATTACTATGACGAACCGCATCCTTATTTTGGACAGAAGATCGCGGTGGTTGGGTCTGCAAATTCTGCTGTTGATGTCGCGCTAGAAACGTGGCGCAAAGGTGCCGAAGTAACCATGGTTGTGCGCGAATCAAGCATCGGAGAAAATGTAAAATATTGGGCCAAGCCCGACATTGAAAATCGAATTAAGGAAAATTCAATACACGCATTTTTTAATTCCGAGATCACGGCCATAACACCAACTACTGTAGAAATCAAAACGCCAGACGGGAATAGAATTTTAGAGAATGACTTTGTATTGGCCATGACGGGCTACCAGCCACCCTTTGATTTTATGAAGTCGATAGGTATCGAATTTAAAAACGATGAATTTCATACGCCTGTTTACAACCCCGAAACCATGGAAAGCAACGTACCGAATCTTTACCTCGCAGGTGTAGTATGCGGAGGCTTAAAAACGAACAAATGGTTTATTGAAAACTCACGAGTGCATGCAGAGATGATTGGAAGCAAAATACTTCGTGGGCGATGATTGGCTTTAGTTGGGGCTACATGCTTCATGCTGCAAGCCACAATAAGCTTGGAGCGTGCGGCCTGAAGCATGCAGCCAGTAACTAAGGTTCAAAGAAATCGAAATGTAAATCCCACATACCAATTTCTTCTAGCAGCTGCATTGTAGTATCGTCCACCCGTTGCATTCAAATCATTTCCCAAGCTATAGGTTTGGTCGGTTGCATTATCGATACCTAACCAAATATCAATTGGCATTTTTTTAACGGTCGATGCCCACCCCAATCGACTTCCGATTAGATAATAGGAAGCCGCAAAATCAGTGTTGGCATCATTGAGCGGAATAGTATCAACATAATTAAAAGTTGAGTTGAGATAGAAACCTACTTTCGATTTTAAATCGAATCCAGAAACCAAAACTACAGGTGCGGTACCCGTTAAATTTCTGTGCGAGTAGTTTTGCTGATTTTTAACATAGGTATTGAATTGAAAATTATTTCGCGTGTAGCTCGTCCAGATTTTTATAGAAGAAAGCGGAGAACCTTTCAATTCTTTGAGATAGCTCACCATCACCTCGGCACCCAACTGCGATGTACCTCCGGCATTCACAAAAAAATCTGATCCATTGATTTGGCGCTGTACCACAATCGTTTCGTTTTGTTGTAGTGAGAAGAGCACAACATCAAAAGAGAAATTTTTAACTAACGTTCCGCGTGCACCGAGCTCGTAATTGATGCCCGTTTCGGCACGCAAACTATCGTTGTAGGTATTGGTGGACGGCCGCACTTCAGCCAATGTAGGAGGAGAGAAACCTTTGCTGATGCTTCCGTAAGTAAAAAGACGCTCGCTCCATTTTTTCAGCAAGGCTACTCGCGGAATCAACACAGGTTCAAAACTTCTGATTTGTTGAATGGCCGGAATAGTGGAGGTGCGATTGAATTGATAGGAAATAAAATTGCCACTAGCACCAACGGTCAGATATAAATTATTAGGCAAGTCAAATTCGCTTTGCGCGAATACAGTTGCCAGCGAAGATTTCAATTCATCGCTAAATTGAAGATTCCCCGTTACACCCTGCAGGTTATCGTAGTTCGTGATGGGCGAATTGAAAAACTGCAACTCACCACCAAACGTTAACTTGCCTTTTGCCGATGACAATTTAAACGACAATTGATTTTCCATTCTTCCACCCCAATTGTTTTCCCTGCGCTTTTCGTAATTGGTTATGGCCGGATTTTTGAAATCAGTGACTGACCCGAAAAAACCAACGGTAGTCGACCAGTTGTTATTCCACTGATGGTCGAGCATAGCCCCCGAGTAGAAAGTCTGATTGTAAATGGCAGCTTGTTGGTCAATGGCACTCAGCAGCGTAGCGGTAGCCAATCGCGCTTGACGCGGGTCTTGGTCGTATTGGGCTTTTGTCAATGCCCCCGGGGTCTGGTAAAACAAGTCGGTGTAGAAAGAAGTCGATCGCAAAATCGTTTTGCTGGCCAACTGAACTTGTAATTCTAAATTCAATGCATCGCGCCTCATGGCCGTTTGCTGGCGGTAGCCATCTGCTTGTTGATGGGCATATTGAATCGTTGCTTTTACTTTTCTTTCTGCCGCAGTCGCTCGAAGCTGATAGCGTTGCAAACCATAGCTGCCAACGACTGCTGAAAGTTGAATTTCGTTCTTAGTTGGCACAGAAGAATTTAGCAACAGTACACCGCCCATGCCGGCACCATACAAACTTCCGCTCGGCCCCTTAATGACTTCGATTTGACTGACGGAATTGAAATCAAGTAAATTCAAATAGGTGTTGCCACCTCCATCTGTCAGGGGCAATCCATTCCAATAAAACTTAACGTTGCGCACCCCAAATGGCGAACGCAGCGAACTCCCGCGAATGGCCAACCGAAAACTGCCAGGCGAGCGTTCTTCCATGCGCACACCTGCGATGGCATTGAGCGCAGGCAGAAGCGAAGTGTTGTTGAAACGATTTAGCTCTTTTGCATTAACGATAGCAACCGAAGCAGCTACTTGCTCCAAAGGCTTTTCAGAAGCGAACGCCTGAACAATTACCTCCTGTAAGTTTCGTATTGTGTCTCCGCGTTGAGCACGAGCCAATAATGAGGCGAGAAAGAAAACACCGAAAATAAAAACTCGCATTCTAAAACGAAGCGAGCACTTCCTCTACACTTTTTGAACCGTTGAAATAGCTAACTAGTTTTAACATCACCTTGTCCACCACTGTATCAGGGCAAGAGGCGCCACTTGTAAGAACTACCTTGAGGGAACGTTTTTCGGGTATGAAAGAAAAGGTAGTCAGCAGTTCTTTTCGGTGGTAATTGAAATGTTGTATCTCCTCTTTTGATTTAATTTCTCTATCGGAATTGATAAAAAAAGTGGGAAAATTTCGCTCGCAAAGCTCCACGATATGGGACGTATTTGAACTATTGTAGCCACCCACAACAATGGCGAAATCTGCCTCTTGCTTTAGTAATTCATAAGTTGAGTCTTGGTTATCGTTGGTGGCATAACAAAGTGTATCCCGCGTGTCGGCAAAGTGATTTTTGATTTCGGCTTCACCATATTTTTTAATCATCACCTGCTTAAAGAAGTCAGCAATTCCCTGCGTTTCAGTGGCCAACATCGTGGTTTGATTTACCACACCCACACGTTGCAAGTGCAACTCGGGAGAAAAACCATCCGAGTGTTTTCCGGCAAACGTTTCATAAAATTCAGCGGATGTTTTACTTCCCAGCAGGTAATTGCTTAGTTCGATGGCATCGTCCATGTCACGAACGATGATAGAATGGCCCCTACCCGCGCTATGCGAAAATGTGGCTCTTGTCTCTTCGTGTTTTGGTTTTCCGTGAATGATTACAGTAAAATGATCCCTGCCTAATTTCTCAGCCCTATTCCAAACTTTTTCAACAAATGGGCAAGTGGTATTGTACTTTTGAACGTCTACTCCTTTGTCCAGAAGCAACTTTTCGATTTCAAGCGTTGTGCCGAATGCAGGAATAATCACCACATCGTCTTTGCCAATGCTATCCCAGGGGACGAAATGCGTGCCATCCGTATCCATAATGAACTTGATTCCTCGACTCTCCAGATCAGAGTTTACTTCTTGGTTATGGATCATCTGGCTCAGAAGATAGACGTTTTTTCCGTGGTTTTCCTCGAGTGCCCGATAGCTAATTTCAATTGCGTTTTCTACACCATAGCAGAATCCAAAATGGCGAGGTATTAAAAACACAATAGGTCCGAAGTCTACAACCGCAGGCTCAAAATCTTGTTTGCGTAGATCTTTTACTCTACGAAACTCTTTTATTCGACCTGTGATGGAAGACCGGTAGTAGGCTGGAATTTCAAACTTTTTGATAATCTCTTTTTTTTAGGAACTCAAAAGTAATGGAATTGTTACAGATCAACCCATCCATTTTCATCTAAAAAAAAACCCCACGTAAAAGTGGGGCTTTTCTTAGGCTGCTTTACTCAGCTGGTCTTCTTTTATTTTCTTCGTTCGTACCTCTTTTGATTCGAGGTCGAAGGATTTTACTTGAATCCAATTTGACTTGATGTACTTTAAAACTTCCATCACTTTACCGTCCATTTTGCTGCGAACACGCTCACCTTTTTTAAACAATCTTCTCATCCAATAAGGGGTTTAGTTTTACATTCTTAACGCATATATATACTCACGAGGGTAATCCGGGTAGACACCCTCGAAGGTAATCAAATCTCCCACTTTTTTCTTGGACAAGATATTGATTGCTTCCTTGGCAGACTTTACGGTAATGTTATCAATACGTGTAATAATAAAACCTGCCCTCATGTCAGTATACTTTTCAATCTTACCTCTTTCCAATGATTTTACCTGTACACCATTCTCCAGATCAAGTTTTCTCAATACTTTCGAATCAACATCTTCCAAATCAACCCCCAGTGAGGATATAGCATCTTTTGTCTCACGCTTAATCGTTTCAACATTTCCCTTTCTGTTTTTCAAAGTCACCGGAAGCACCAGGGTTTTTCCTTTGCGATCAATCGTCATGGTAATTTTATCGCCTGGTCGTTTTCTTCCAATGTATTCGATCAATGCAGTGCTTGATTTAATGGGGGCTTCGTCAATTTTTACAATCACATCTCCCGGCTTGATACCTGCATCCTTTGCGGCACTTCTGTCTTCGGCATCGCCAAAGCCATTTATGTAGGCACCTTCGTTCAACGAAAGATTTTCTTCTTTTGCCAAGTCACTGTCGATGCTTCTGACTTCAACACCTAACCATCCACGCTGCACCGTTCCAAAAGCAAGTAGGTCCTCTACAATTTTACTTACAATATTTGACGGGACTGCAAAGCCGTAACCTGAGTAAGACCCAGTCGGGCTGGCAATGGCTGTGTTGATACCAAGTAATCCACCATCCAAATTAACAAGTGCACCACCGCTGTTACCGGGGTTAATGGCGGCATCTGTCTGAATAAAAGACTCAATGGCGCTATTGGGTTGCTGGCCATTCCGCGTTGCGGGATTGTTTGAGTTGATGATATTGATATTTCTTCCTTTGGCACTTATGATTCCGGCAGTTACTGTAGAATTCAAATTAAACGGATTTCCGACTGCAAGTACCCACTCGCCCACTCTTGATTTATCGGAGTCCACAAAAGACAGAAAGGGCAGATCTTTCTGATTTACTTTGATCACCGCCAAGTCTGTGTCAGGGTCGGTGCCAATAACTTCAGCCTTTAAGGTTTTATTGTCATTGAACGTCACCTCCAAAATGTCTGCGTCTTTTACCACATGGTTATTCGTCACAATGTATCCATCCGCGTTAATGATAACCCCTGATCCAGAACTTTGACTGGGGCCTCTTTCCATCGGTCCGTTTGGGCCGAAGAAGAATTGAAAAGGGTCATTGGCATCGCGCTCGCGAGCGATCGAATTGCTGTTTTGAGAGGATCGAATGTGAACAACCGCCTTGGTTACCTTTTCAGCTGTACCGGTAAAATCCAAAGCGACCGCTTCGCCTTTTTCATTGATGCGATAGGCTACCTGTGCGGAAGGTACGCCACTGACATGTTCAATTTTCACGTTTTGTTGTTGTTGGTTCTTATTGAACCACTGGTAAGCACTTAAGGTAACAACACTTCCTAGAAGAGCCGCTGCCAACAGAGATGCAAATTGCTTCATAAAAAGATAAATTTTTATAGTTTACAAAAAGAGCGTGGTTAAGACGAACGCTCCGATAAAATAGTTTGATAGAATTAAACAATTTTCTAACACAAGATCAACCGCTTCAGTTCAGTGATATTAAAAACGAAAACCGGATTAAAAAGTTCAGATTGTTGTCACCGGTCCTATTTTTTTATCAGCTCACCATTTTTGTACTCGTACTCGATGGTTAGGTTTCCTTCTTGGTCAAACCACTTTGACACGCCATCACGAACGCCATTTTTGTAAAGGCTTTCTTCCATCAGTTTGGTGTTGTCGTAGTAGATTTTTACTTGTCCTTCGATTTTTCCATAACTATATACCCGCTCTTCTTTCAAGTTTGCGTAGTTAAATTCTTTATACTCTCCATGTCGAACTCCCTTGTGGTAGTAGCAACGTTTTGTCAATTGGCCATTGTTATTCAACTCTACGGAGATTCCCTCCTTTTCTCCGTTTATGTAGGTGGTTAAATTCTTTAGCAGGCCATTCGGATGATACTCTGACCAAGTGCCTTGCTTTTTTCCATTCAAGTACGTACCATCTGCTGTTTTGGTCACTCCATTATCAGTAAAAGTTACTCTCACCAATCCGGGCGTGTCGGCAAACTCTTCCCTAGCACCGCCAGGAGGAATAACCCCTTCTTTGGAGGGATTGTCTTGTATGGTTGTATCAGCTGGAGGAGGCTGCTTGGAACAGCTGACCAACGTTATCAATACGGCCATCAATAGAATTCTCATGTCGCTATAATTTTGATTCACGCCCAAATATATTAAGTAACTTTACTTTTTGTCAAGTCTGCAATTGTTGAAAATATAGAATGAGAATTAAAGGAGTAGTGGGGTTAAAGCAGGGACGAGATCATTCTGTGAAGAGATTTCATCCGTGGATCTTTTCGGGTGCCATTCAATCAGTTGAAGGCACGCCCAATGAAGGAGATTGGGTTGAGGTAAAAGATGTTTCGAAGAAAACAGTTGGGTTCGGACACTACCAAACAGGGACGATCACTGTTCGGGTGCTTTCTTTCTCAGAAACACCACCCGGCACTGATTTATATAGTTCAAAAATAGCCGCTGCATTTCAACAACGAATTGGAACAAGCGTTCTAAATGAAAATACCAACGCTTATAGGCTGGTGCATGGTGAAGGGGATGGCCTGTCAGGGCTCATCGTAGATATTTATCAAGGAGTAGCGGTCATGCAAGCCCATTCTACCGGGATGCACAACGACAGACACCTCATCAGCGTGGCACTTCAAGAAGTTCTAAAAGATCAGCTATCGGCTGTTTATTACAAAAGTCAGAATACTCTTAAGCCAACAACCGAGAACGAGTATCTCTATGGAATGGCTGCATTGCCACATACCATCCTAGAGCACGGAAATAAATTTTTTGTGGATTGGGAGGAGGGGCAGAAGACGGGCTTTTTTCTAGACCAAAGAGAGAACAGAAAACTCCTCGGAGAAATGTCGGTTGGAAAAACGGTGCTTAATACGTTTTGTTATACCGGTGGTTTTTCAGTGTATGCTTTACAGAACCTGGCTGCCTTGGTTCACTCGGTAGATTCATCGGAGAAGGCTGTGGAAATGACCAGGAAGAACCTACAGCTGAATGGTTTCGACTCGACAGAAAACGAGTGCGTTTCCTCCGACACATTTACATTTATTAAAGACAAGAAGGATTTTTACGATTTAATTATTTTAGATCCCCCCGCCTTTGCCAAACACAAAGAAGCCAAACATCAGGCAATGAAAGGCTACCAACGCTTAAATGCAGAGGCGATGAGGATCATCAAATCGGGAGGAATATTGTTCACCTTTTCCTGCTCGCAGGTAGTGGATAGGCAATTGTTTTACGATACCGTTGTCTCAGCGGCCATACAAGCTGGTCGACAAATCAAGGTTCTGCATCATCTGTCGCAACCGGCCGACCATCCTGTTTCTATCTTTCATCGGGAAGGCGAGTACCTCAAAGGACTTGTGCTTTACGTGGAATAACCTTGTCTATTTTTTTCCGGATCAACTTCAAATACAGATCTTTTGCGATTCTTTAAATAGCTACATTTGTTAGGCGTCAGCGGACTAACCGCGACCCGTAACGATTATACCGGCATTCTATTTTTTATTAAACGTTGAAAACTATGGCACTCGAGAAATCAAAATTGCCCCGCGTTGCTTACTTCTGTATGGAGTATGCTATGCACAGCGACTTCAAAATTTATGCTGGCGGCTTGGGCATTCTGGCTGGTGATTATCTGAAGGGGGCGAAAGATCACGGATATCCTATGGTTGGACTTGGCATTAAGTGGAAGCAAGGGTACACCGATCAGCGAATCACAAAGGACGGAAGGGTACTAGACACATATCCCATTTATAAATATGATTTTCTGAAAGACACGGGTGTGACGGTTACCGTAACTATCCGCAAGCGCGAAGTAAAGTGCAAGATTTGGCTAGACGACACGCATGGTAATGTTCCTTTGTACTTGTTGGATACGGATGTACCCGGCAATGAAGATGCCTGGATAACCGGACAACTCTATGGGTGGTTTGGCGAGGAGCGGATAGCACAGGAAATGGTTTTAGGCATCGGTGGAGTGAAAGCATTGAGGGCATTGGGCATTAAGACGGATGTGTACCATTTTAATGAGGGCCATGCGCTTTTTGCAGGATTTGAATTGATGCGTGAGAAATTGGAAGATGGTAAGACTTTTGACGAAGCGTTTGAAAAAACGCGAAACGAAATCGTTTTTACGACACACACCCCAGTAGTACAAGGAAACGAATCTCACTATATAGATCGGCTTTTGTACATGGGCGCGGATAACGCAAGCTTTTCCAAAAAGCAATTGAAACAACTCGGAGGCTCGCCATTTAATATGACGGTAGGCGCTTTGCGGCTTTCGAGAAAAGCAAATGCCGTTGCTCAATTGCATGCCGTTACTGCCAACAAGATGTGGAGCAAAGTAAAGGATCGTTCGGAGATTGTTGGAATCACCAACGCCATACATCTACCCACATGGGTTGACTCCAGAATGATCGAAACCGCGGAGAGAGGAGGCGATTTGAGGACAGCTCACTCGGCAAATAAGAAAAAGCTTCTTGACTTTGTTAAGGAGCGCACAGGCGTTCAATTAAAGGAAGACTCACTGCTCATAGGATTCTCTAGACGAGCCGTGCCTTATAAACGCAGTGATTTTATTTTTACGGATCGTCCTAAGATTGATGGATTGTTTCGCAGTGGAAAACTCCAGATTATATTTTCGGGAAAAGCTCATCCGCAGGACGACCGTGGGAAGGAAATTGTAGAAAATATTGTTGCACTTACGAAAGAGTACCCCAACTCTGTGGTATTCTTGGAGAACTACGACATGACGATCGGTTCGATGCTAGTGCGTGGCAGTGATGTATGGCTCAATAATCCTCGAAGACCACAGGAAGCCAGTGGCACATCAGGCATGAAAGCCGCCATGAATGGAGTGCTTAACCTAAGCATTTTGGACGGGTGGTGGCCGGAAGCTTGCCAGCATGGAGTCAACGGCTGGCAAATTGGTGATGGTTACGAAAACAAGAAAGAAGAAAAATTAGACGCCCACGACCAAAAAGCTTTTTACAAAGTCTTGCTACAGGAAGTTGTTCCGTGTTACTATACGAATCAGAAGAAATGGGTAGAAATGATGAAGCAGAGCATACTTAGCACAAAAGAACAATTTGCAGTTAAGCGTATGCTCGAGGAGTACTACGAAAAACTTTACATCAGCAAGTAGTCTGAAAGATGAGCCCCATTAATATTGAAGAAAAGTTCGCAGCAATCAAGGAATACTGGCATCCGTATCTTATTGGAGAGCTGAACGAGAACTACTTGAAGCTTGCCAAGGTAAAAGATGAATTTGTATGGCATAAGCATGACCACGAGGATGAGCTGTTTATCATTTACAAGGGTACTCTCATCATGGACTTTCGTGATAAAACAGTGGAAGTAAAAACGGCAGAAATTCTATTGGTACCCAAAGGTGTGGAGCATCGACCGCGGACAAATGGGGAGGATGTTCATATTATGCTGGTTGAACCAAAGCAGACAAAACACACAGGCGAACTAGTAATGGAGAAGACAGTAACTCAATTGGATTGGCTATAACTGCTTATCTAACAAAAAAGGAGCCTGTATTTTTGCAGGCTCTTCTTTTTTCGAATGTTTATTTTTTTAAGCGTTCTTCCATTTAATCCCGCAGCCAATCGCTTTTACTTTTGTTGTAGTAACAGGTTTTCCAGCCAACAGCGCATTTACTGCATCTTCAACATAATGTTTAGTTGCTTCCTGTGGTTTACGCGCGTTGTCGTCAATGGCACCAATGTAGGCTACCTTCAATTCTTTTGTAAGCACAAAAGCATGCGGAGTATTGGTTGCTCCAAATGATTTTGCAACAGATTGAGATTCGTCCACCAGGTAAGGAAAGTCATAACCTTTCTTTTTTGCCACTTTTACCATTTCATCAAACGAGTCACCTCTCGATTGAGCCGGATCATTTGGATTGATGGCGATAACCGGGAAGCCAAGAGAAGCGTATTTCTTATTTAAAGCAATGATTCGTTCGTTATATGCTTTTGAGTAAGGGCACGTGTTGCAGTCAAACACAACAATAAATCCTTTCGCATCTTTAAAATCCGCCAGCGAAACCATTTTACCATCTACGTTTTTAAGCTTAAAATCAGCAGCGGTGTCACCGATTTCATAACCTTCCTTCGCAGGTGAGCCTGCCCAAAGCAGCGCAAAGAGCATTATTAAAAAAGTTGTTTTCATAATCTGTCTATTGTTTAATTATTGGTTTTTCACTTTAGCAATTAATTTTTCCAATTCGCCTTCTCCTAGTTCGCCCTGAATAAATTCTCGTTTGCCTGTTTTACTATTTACAACAAGTGTTGCCGGCAAGGCGCCCGACCAGCGTTTGTCAATCTTATCAATCCACGAATTGGGATCACTCTCAGTTAACACTAAAACTCGCGATTTTATTTTCTTTCGGGTTACAAATCTATTGACTTTGTCAGTATTCGGATCCAGGTCGTGATCCATGCTCACTAAAATCACCTCTGCATTTTTGTCGTCAGTATTGAGCTTTTCAAAATAGGGAATCTCTTTGATACAAGGCGCACACCACGTAGCCCAAAAGTTGATCACCAGAACACGATCGCCAGCACCATGAATAATTTTTTGCAGATCGACCAATTTCACCGACTCAACCGACTGGCTAAAAACGGAGCTTGAACAAAGCAGGAAAAAGAAGATCAATGGTCTCATGAAAGTGGTGGACTGGCGCAGCAAATTTAAAGCACAATAGCTGTTTAGTACGTTCTTTTAGCATGTAAGTTTTGTCTAATTTTTCAACATAATCGGTTTATTACAAATAGTTGGTTAAATACAAGAAATTCAATCAAAAAAGAATTCCACAAAATCGATGTTCTATCCACATTACAGGCATGTTAACGTATAATACATTGATTATCAAATAATTAAATACATATTGGTTAATCACTTCTTTGTGGACAACTAAGTAGGATGCTTTAAGTTGCCTCACGCTAACAACCTAGTTTTCAGTAGAATAGAAATGAATAGCTAAACACTTTCATGTAACTTTAACAAACGTCATTTTCGCCATGTTGACAACTCGATTTACACAGGTAAAGGAAACCTGATTTTACTCTGAAGATTTGGAAACAACCCATCATTTCTTCCCTGAGAAATTGGGGTTACCTGAGTTTTTTTAAAAAAGCATACAAGAAAACCACAAAAAATCTTGATTTCACAAGAAAGAAAGCTAAACGTAGAAAAACTACTGTTCTTTTCTAAAGAGCTGGCGACCAGCGGGTCCAACGTACTTTATAAGCAGATCTGAATATCTCTTGCTTTTATTATAACCACCATTGGCTTCGATAAATTCGGTAAAAACATTATTCCATTCGCTTTGTAAAGGAAAAACAAAATAGGTGGCTTGTGGTTTGCCTTCTAATAAGGGGTGGTGAATGATGGGCAATTTTTTTCGCACGAATTCAAGGTAGAAAATGATGCTGGTAAAACCTACTCCTTTGGGATCCTTGGCGATGTTTTCAATATCATATGGATGGCTCGGGCCTATGTCAATCTGTAAGTTCGGTAAATGGTTCTTTTTCAATTCTTGAAGCCTTTCTAACTGCACTGAACCACTTACGCCATAGCCATGAGCGTCACTCAATGTCTTCTTCAGATCGTCTACATCCTTAATAACTTGTTTGGCGCTGTTCGTTATTAATACGTCATAAACAAAACCGAGGGGAGGGCTAAACTGAAATGATTTCGCTCTTTCTTTTGTCATTAACACAAAATTTGCGCAGGTCACACCTCCGCTTGAGATTTTCATTCGCTCCCAGATAGACTTCATATCATTTACATAAACCAATTTGAGCGAGAGATCAACCTTGTGATTAACTTTCACATATTCTACAAAGTCCGATAATACGTCTAACGTCAATCCTTCTGGCTGCCCCTTTGCCTTTTCGTTAATCAGTGGATCATCACTATAAAAAACTTGAAGTGTGCCAGCTCCTTTTTTCTTCACATCAACCCAGGCCTCTCCTTTAATAGGTTGTGCATCAACAATAAAATAGGTCGCGAGAACTACAAGAAATAAAAAAGGCTTCATTTTTTTACATTTTTTTCGAAATTAGTTGAAAATTTATTCAGGACAGAAATAGAAATCAACTACTTCTTCGACTCGGCTGTCAGCCGCATGCGACTTTACGTCTGAGCTGTATCATTGGCACGTTTTTGCTAGATAATGTGTCGTCAAGCCTTCGAACATTAAGCAACCTGACGAACGACATTTATCGACTCCGTCAGCGGCATGCTCACCTCTTCTTTGAGAACAGACTTCAGCCATTCCGAATAGTCGTTGTACAAGACGCAATCGTTCAGCAACGTATCGCCTTTTAGAATCTTGATGATTTTTTCTTGGTCGAAAGAAACCCAAAACTGTTGTTTTTGTTTTTTGGGTAATGCCGCAATTCGAATATATGTGATTCCTTTGTACTGCTCGCAGGCCACCTTCATAGAAAAATGCTTTTGGTTTGATCGGCCGATGGCAAAGATGGTAACCCAATAAAATTCAGATGATCAATTGAGTGAGATTTTTTTTGATTTCTTTTTAAGACTATTGTTTCCGATGGGACTTGCAACACAACTATTATGTTAAGATTACCACTACCTCTGTTTTGCATCATTGCTTTTTCATGCACAAAGCCAATCGCTGTGCAGGATACCAGCGCTCGCCCTTACCAAAAGGAAGAGTTCAAGAAGTATTGGTACAATGGGCAGGCAGAAATAAATACGTATAGGTTATCTCAGTCGAGATATGGCGAGGATCGCGATGGAAGTGCTGTTCTTATTTTTGTCAGTGAAGACTTTTCTCAAAAAAGACAAGTGAAACTAGATGATCCGTCAGGTGCCGGAAGCGATAAGGTTTCTGTTTTGAAAATGAACTTCACAAAGAATTTTGTAACTGGCGTTTACCCCTATTCCACGATGTTATCGGTGTTTACACCCATCCAGCGGCAGGTTTCTCCCCATACGCTAAAGGCCACATTTAGTTCGCAGGAGTGGTGTGGGCAGGTTTTTGGTCAGTTGAATTTGAAAAACAAGAAATATCAGATTCAGTCCAATTCCTATTTTGAAAGTGAGGGCGACCAATCGGAAATCCTCAAAGCTACTTGGTTGGAAGACGAACTGTGGAATCTGATCCGACTCGATCCGGAGCGATTGCCACTTGGAGAAGTAACTATTATTCCCGGATTTTTCTTCACTCGCCTGCTGCATACTCCTATGAAAGAACAAAAAGCAATGATTAACTCGGAGAAAAGAAATGATCAAGTTTCGTATTCGATTCAAATGCCACTACTCAACCGGACGTTGGTTATAACCTATCTGGAAAAATTTCCCCATACGATAATGGGTTGGGAAGAACACTTTGTTGAACGCGGAAAGCAGGTGACCACAAAAGCGGCTTTGGAAAAAAGTATCAGGTTAGATTATTGGAGTAAGAATAAAAATGAGTTTATTGGCTTACGTGATTCACTGGGTCTGTCACGCAAAAACTACTAACATGCTTTCCAACCAACGTTCAAAGTTTTCACTACCTGCCAATAGCATCTATCTGAATTGCGCCTACATGAGTCCGCTTTTGAAGAGTGTGGAAAAGGCAGGTATAGAAGGCATCAAGCGAAAAAGAAATCCATTTTCAATTTCAACCAGCGATTTTTTTGGCGATACCGAAAAAGTGCGGGCTGAATTTGCGAAACTGATCCATGCGCCTGACAAAAAGCAAATCGTAATTATCCCGTCTGTCTCATACGGCATGGCCAATGTGGTAGCCAACCTCATCATTGGCAAAGGCGAGAATATGATTGTGGCAGCGGAACAATTTCCGAGCAACTATTATCCCTGGCAAAAATTAGCATCCGAAAAAAAGGCTGTACTAAAAGTGATTTCTCCACCATCAGATCTTGCCGGTAGGGGGAAGATTTGGAACGAACGTATTCTTCAGTCGATTAACAACAAAACAAAGCTGGTCGCACTAGGCCATGTGCACTGGGCGGACGGCACGCTCTTTCAGCTCGCGGAGATTAGAAAAAGAACAAGAGAAGTGGGCTCTTTATTGGTTATTGACGGCACTCAATCGGTAGGTGCTCTTCCCTTTGATGTTGAACAAATTCAACCCGATGCTCTCATTTGTGGAGGATACAAATGGTTGATGGGGCCATATTCACTGGGGTTGGCCTATTACGGTCCTTATTTTGATGGAGGTAAACCAATCGAAGAAAACTGGATCAACCGCCTACACAGTGAAAATTTTGCTGCTTTAGTAAATTATCAAAATGAGTATCAGCCAGGGGCACTTCGTTATGAAGTGGGTGAACATAGCAACTTCATTTTAGTACCTATGCTACTGGCAGCATTGAAGCAAATCAACGCGTGGAAACCCAAAAATATTCAGCAGTACTGTTCCAAAATAGCCAGCGGTGCCATTGCAGAACTTCGAGAAAATGGCTTTTGGATTGAGGAAGAAAAAAATCGAGCGAATCATCTGTTTGGAGTTCGGCTGCCAGAGGCGATTGATCGAGAAAGACTGAAAATCAGATTACAAAAGAATAACATCTCCGTTTCTTTTCGGGGCGATGCCATCCGTGTTTCTCCAAACGTGTACAATAGTGAAAGCGAAATGAGAAAACTTGCTCAGGTGCTTATCGGCTGATCAGCCTCGCGTTTGTGTTTCCAACGGGCGTGTGACCATAGCCAATTGTCGGGTTGTTCTTTGATAAAAGACTCTGTTACGGCCGCATATTTATCAACTACCATTTGGCTACCTTTTTCATATGGTGGAACGGACAAAGGAATGATTTCTGCTTCATAGTAGCCCCTCTTGATTTTTTTCGATCGAACGAAAAAAGCAGGACATTGTGTAAGCACCGTTAGTTGGCCGAGTCCGAGGAAGAACGCAGTCTCCTGATTCAAAAAAGGAACCCAATGTTTTTTCTCGTGGTTAGGAAATTGGTCAGCTATTATGGCGATGCCTCGCCTGATGTTTTTTCTTTTGATTGCCTCGCGTGCTGTTTGTTTTCGTTCGATGGGGTAGGCGCCAAAGCGTTTGCGGCACATCAGCATTAAGTGATCAAAGTTAGAACTACTCAATCTTTGATAGATAAAATCCAGTTTTACGGGCAGGTTGATGCTTCCAGAAACCATTAGCCATTCCCAGTTGAATTGATGGGAGGCCATCAAAATTACTGATTGATTTCGATCGACATAAGGCTTTAGGATTTCGGGGTTGGTAAAGGGCATTCTTCTCGATAACTCGTGCTTGGAAATAGATAATAGTTTCAGTGTTTCAACCGCATAGTCGCAGAGGTTTGCATAGAAGTTCTTTTCAATGACTCGCAACTCTTCGTGGTCTTTGCTGGGAAAGGAATTTTTGAGATTATCCCAGACTATAGCCCTGCGATATTTGATGATACGAAAGCCGACAAAGAAAAGAAAATCAGAAAGCAGATAGAGAACTGAGAAGGGAAGTTTCGCTAACACCCGAAGCAATAACATGGCTTAAGATTAGTGTATGTTTAGTTACTTTTGCTCTGGAAAAAACGAAATATGAAGGATAAGGTTGTCGTGATCACAGGTGGGTCTTCGGGCATAGGCAAGGCATTGGCAGAAGTTTTTGGCAGAAGCGGATCACGAATTTTAATCACCGGAAGGAACAACACGGAATTACAGAATACAGTTTCAGTACTGCAGCAGCAAGGCATTCAAGTGCAGGGGTTGCAAGCGGATGTCAGTGTAGAAAGTGACAACAAAAAAATGGCAGAAGAGGCGTTGAGAGTATTTGGGCGCATAGATATTTTGATTAACAACGCAGGCATCACGATGCGGGCACTTTTTCAGGATATGGATTTGAATGTCATAAAGACGGTAATGGGAATTAATTTTTTCGGGGTGCTATATGCTACACAAGCTTGCTTGCCCGAGATATTGAAAAATAAAGGATCAATCATAGGCATTTCTTCCATTGCCGGGTACCGCGGCTTGCCGGGTCGAAGCGGATATTCTGCATCGAAGTTTGCGCTAATTGGTTTTTTAGAAACGCTTCGCACAGAATTGTTATATCAAGGAGTTCACGTATTGACAGCATGTCCAGGTTTCACAGCATCTAACACACGTAAGCGTGCCTTAAATAGCTCGGGTAAAGAACAAGGTGAATCGCCCAGAGATGAAAGTGATATGATGAGTGCGGAAGAATGTGCCGAACGAATTTACAAAGCAACCGTTAGGCGTCAAAAAATTCTCATTTTGACGAATCAGGGAAAGCTAACTGTATTCCTAAATAAATTTGCCCCCGGCTTTATGGACAAAATTGTTTACAAAACCATGGCGAAAGAACCGGATTCGCCTTTTAAGTGACATTAGGTTTTGCTGAGGAAAACCAGCTTAGCGTTGTCAGCTTTGTTTAAATTTTTGTAGAAGTCAACAAACTCACCATACGAAGACGCTGGGAACTCACCCGGTTTGACTTTCAACCTCCGCACGTACAACAACTTACCCTGGCTAAAAGTAGTCGAAGATTCGTACTCACCAAACCGACTATCTATTTTCACGGCAGGGGGAACAAACTCCGGATAGATTTCTTCCGGGACAAAATACGTTATGCTATCCACATCTACATATGAGCTTTTTAAAACGATTGGATTTTTTCTGTTCTCATTTTTAGGCGGTAGACCGGTGGAACGATTCATTAAATTAGGAGTAATAAAGATTCTTTTCCCACTGACGGAAGCAAGTCGATTCAATGTGAGTTCAACGTTTACAATAGCCGTGGGGATTTTATCTTTAACATTTTTAAACGAAAAAGCACCTAATTCAAAATTCGGAATATCAATATTTTCTTCAAGCCACTTGCGCTGTTCATCAGCTTGGCCCGCGATCCAAAAGTGGAGGCTGCCATTTTCATACTGTAGACCGGAGTAAGCAGTTGTTACGTTTGCCTTGGCATTTCCGGTTTTGTCAATAGTCACTTCTGCTTTCTGTGTTTGTGTATTCTGTTCGGTTTTTAACTTAGGGGTACGTACTAATTTACCTCCCTCCTCGGTGATGAGCAACGCCCAGCGATCGCTCGTGAACTTACCCTGATACCCAAATGGATTTGTCTGACTGGTACATTCCAGCCACAAGGTATCTTTTCCATTTGGCACGGAAACGATTACGTGGTTGAACTGGTGACTAGGGAAGTCCTTTTTTACCTCTGCAGCATCCGAACCAGCATTGATAATCGTATAGTATGACTTAACGCCAATTTCTTTCAATAAAGCAACAGTATAGTTAGATAGGGCCTTGCAGTCGCCATATCCAACTTCGTCAACCGTTGTAGCGGCAAAAGGTTGCAGACCCCCAATACCCAATTGAATACTTACATAACGGGTTTTGTTTTGAACATATTCATAAACTAATTTCGTTTTGTCCTCCAGGGTTTTTGCACTACTGGTTAAGTTTTTGATCTTTTGTTTGGTGGCTTCGGGTAATGATCCTCTGTCCTTATTTAAAAGCAAATTCCATTTACCATAATTCTCCCAAGAGTTCATCTCGCCAGCATAACCATCATACTCAAACGCTGTAGGAGCTGCCATGATCCGAGGGAGATCGCTTTCACCCCGGTATGCCTCAGCAATAGTGGGTTTTAGGTTATTCAAATGCCAAGTTATTGAATGAAGACCCGTAGGTAAGATTTCTTTTTTTGGAAGCACATCAAGATTGATTGACTTGTAATGTGGTGCTAATGCAGGCGGAAAGACGAGTTGGTAGGATGCGTTTTGTGTAGATCTTTTTTGCCCACCAAATACACTGCCTGGAATGAAATAAAGAAAACGATATTCAATTTCATATTCAAACTCTACCGTATAGGGATAAGAGGTTTGAGTTAAATCTGCCTCCTTGATCCGATCATCGCTGAATAGGCTGAACCCATCAAAAGCCGCGCGGTCATTAATCTCCGAATTTTTTAGTCGTTTGATCTGCTTTCCAGTGGCGTCATACACATGCCCCTCGAATTGAAGAATCTTTGTCAATTTGTCGTAACCCAGATCTTGTGATGCATAACTATTTCCCTTCTCGTTTAAAATGGTAACTACAAGATGTGCATAAAACACGCCTTTGTCCTTTGCCAAAATAGTGTACCTCATGTGATCTTCACGAAGCACCACATTCACATTTTCCATTAGCTCCAATGGGATGTCTTTAACGGGATACTTTTCATCCTTTCCGATAACGAAAATGCTTGTCAGCGACAAGGCAACAAGAAAAACAGCTTTCATACTATTATTTTTTCTTCAAAACAATTTGCTCCACTTGTTTGGCTACCACCTGTCCGTAAAAATCTCGAAGAGCGGGATATTCTTCCTGGTTGAAAATCGATTTATTAAAGCTTAAGCTACTGGTGATGCTAATCATATTTCCAACCTGAGTAGCATTGAAAAGATATTTGCAACTATTGCCTGGAAGCGCTAGGATTTTGTTTTTTGGAAGTTCGTCAACCTGATAATCGGCAGGCACAGTGATTTTCACCATGTATAATTTATCGAAGGGAGAACCAAAATCCACTGGGTATTCTCTCTTCTCAACTTTAAACGGATTCTCCAATTCGCGCTCTATGACAAAAGGGCTAAAGTAAAACGTATTACCGGCCGTAGTGATGTGCTCACTAATTGTAAGACCATGTTTTTCTTTGAAGGGAAGCTGAATTTCTTTTGCATTTTCGAAATTGCTCTTAGCCAATTGCCAGCTTTTTGTTCCTACAAATTCTTTAATGTATTCAGCTTCACCTTTTGCCAGAAACGATTTGCGTGCGGCTGACGAGAAATAGCCGGTTGATTCCACATTAAGATTACCATCCAAATTTGCAGCATCTGTTAACTTCAGATCTGCGCTTATTACCATGCGTGATTTAGTCTGTGATTGTAAGTTAACCCATTGAGGCGATTCGCCAGAGACAACAAGCCCCCTGTCGTTCAAACATCTCTCGGGTAGCATACCGACTGGTAGTAGTTTTTCCGTAGCGTCTAACAAGATAGTTTTCTCACCGATTTTCACAGAGCAGATAAGGTAATTAAATTGACTGGAAACAGGTATGCTTTCACGAATAAATCCGTGATCTCGTGTGCTAACTAGGACAGGAGATACCGGCACCTCAGCTTTTTCCAACATCGAGGCAAGTAGCAAATTGATGTCTGCCGAATTCCCTTTCTTCTTTTCAAATACAGCTTTTAGATCGCTTGATAAATAGCGCCTTTTATAACCGTCCCACACAAAATTTTGACGAACAAATTGAAATATTGCCGCGGCCTTTTCTTCAGAGGTAATCTTGCCGGCTGTAATTTCCTCTACCTGTTTTTTTAGAAAATTGTTTCCCGTGATTTCCGGTTCGTACCGCTTCCAATAAGAAATATTAATATCTTCCCAACTACCCATGTAGTTTTTAAAACTTCCATTTGGGGATCGTGTGGATGAAAGCTCGAAATTGATTTTTGAAATGAAATCAGTTTTTGAAGTCATGTGAGGTTCTTCTTTAAACGCAGGCACGTTTTGGGCAACCCATCGGTTGCTGTTTTCCGTGTAATCAATTTTATCTTGGTCAAATTTTGTTCCTCCTGTTGGGCCATCAGATCTTTCCTTACTGTTAATCAAAATGGCCTTTGGATTTGTTTCCGATTCGTTTATCGCAATGGCTATGTAGCCCTGCATATACTTTTGATAATTGTAGTATTCGGGAATATGTACCCGGTACTCACTCCATAGTGTTGGTATTTCATCTTGAAACTCCCAATCCTGAAAGTTGAAAAGGAAATCGGAAGTAACCTTATATGAGATTTCAATTACTGAACCCACCTTTACATTGGGCAGACTTATTTTTGTAAAGTTAAGGTTGTCGTCATATTTTTCTTTGATGATAGCTTCGCCCTTTGCTTTGCTCTCCACTATTTTTCCATTTTCTAAATTGTAGGTTACGGCTTTTAATGAAGTAACTTTTTCATCAGCTGTTCCATCGTGGTACAGCGGAATGCTAAAGTCGGCCCACTTTAAACCATCCTTTGTTAAAATCTTGATTCGCCTGATGCGTTCAAAGAAGAGTTGAAATCCTTCCGTTTGATTGTATGAAATCGTAGATTCTCCATAATCTGCCAAGACCACCGCTGAAGCCGAAGAATCTTTGTCATAGACCGTCATCTTCATATCTTCCATGGGTATGTTACCAAACTTAATGGGTGGCTTTTGTCCAAAGCACACAAATGAGGACAATAAAAGGAAGAGAGTAATTAATCTCATGTTGATAGAAATAGGTTTGGCCAAAAGTCTAACAAATTATTTCTAAAAGCAACGTGGTTTTCCCCGTATTTTTCTAAATAATGTAATTATTTTTGACGAGAAGGTTTTCTAATTGAGGTGTCTGAATGTCAATACCGAAAATCGCCCACGGCTAAAAATGAATATTAGGTTTCTCCTCTTACTCGCACTTTTACAACTAACCATCTATTCTTGTTTTGCTCAGGGGAATGGATTCCCTTTTGGAGCAGTTTCTAGCAAGGAATTGGCAATGACCAATTATGCAGGTGATTCATTGGCAACAGCACTCGTTCTGGACGAGTTTGGCGAAGTTTATTTTAATGAGAGTACAGGGAATATGATAGTCGAATTTCATCAGAAGATAAAGATTCTGAAATTAGACGGTGTTCGATACGGCAACTTTACGTTTACGCTGAGAAAAAATGAAAATGATTTTGAAAAATTAATAGCTGTTGAGGGGGCAACTCACGTCTTGTCATCGGGCACAATAAAGAGATTCGACCTTGACAAAAAAAGCGTTTTCCGCGAGGAGAATCGAAATTATACGAAAGTTAGCTTTACCCTCCCCAATGTAACAGTCGGAGCTATTGTAGAAGTAAAGTATATCTTCAGCAGCCCCTTTATTTTGGTTCTATATCCTTGGGAGTTTCAAGCGGACACTCCGAAGCTCAGGTCTGAATTTCGGGCGTTGATACCTGCGAACTATGTCTACAACGCCTCATTGAGGGGTTATCTAAAACTAAGTACTAACGAAACAAAAGTGATCAGAGACTGCTTCTCAATAGGAGGAGCTAAAGCCGACTGTAGCCTTTTGCGTTTTGAGATGAAGGATATTCCCGCCTTTCGCGAAGAAGAGTTTATGACCGCCAAAAGCAACTTTCTTTCGCAGATAAATTTTGAGCTTTCAGAAATCAGGTATTTTGACGGTCGCCATGACAAGGTTACTAAAGAATGGAAAGATGTTGAGCAAGAGCTGTTTGAACATCAGGACTTTGGAAACCAAATCAAGAAAGCGAGAAACATTTTAGACGATAAGGTCAAGGAAATAACAAATGGCACGGATGATCCATTGCAAAAAGCAAAACTAATTTTCAATTGGGTGAAGAGACATTATACATGGAATGAATATGACGGGAAATATGCTGATAAGGGTGTGAAATTCGCCCTCGAAAACAGCAAGGGCAATGTTGGCGACATCAACCTTTCCCTGTTGGGAGCGCTCCAACTTGCCAAATTGGATGCGAATCCGGTAATACTTTCTACGCGTTCCAATGGGCTTCCCAATTCACTTTACCCCGTTTTAAGCGAATTCAATTATGTCATTGTTCAACTTCAGATAGGTGAGCAAGTCTACCTACTCGATGCCACAGAACCTCTTGCAGGATTTGGGCTGTTGCCTGAGCGATGTCTCAATGGTACCGGTAGATTGTTGGCAAAGAAGGATTCGAGAGAAGTACAATTAATATCTAAGGCGAAGGAGAAAAGTGTCACTTCGCTCAACATTAGCCTAAGAGAAGATGGGACATTGGCCGGAACAATGCGCGTTATTTCTTATGATTACAAGGCACTTGAAAAAAGGAGGCAAATTCAATCATTTGGTAAAGTAGAAAATTATTCTGCTTCGTTGGAAAGAGAGTGGTCTTTACAGACTGTACGAAATATGAGTATAGAGTATCTTGGCGAACATGAAAAGCCACTGACCGAAACGATGGAGATAGAATTTAACAGAGATGATCTCGCCAATGTCAATCGAGTCTATTTCAATCCATTTGTTGTTGGTCGATGGACGACCAATCCTTTCAAATTAAAGGAACGAAATTTTCCCGTTGACTTTGGTACGCCACAAGAAGAGACCGTTTTGGTTGTTGTCGAATACCCGCCCGGTTTTACGTTGGACGAAATGCCAAAAGATGTTGCGATGGCTTTGCCAAACAAAGGAGGCCGTTTTACATTTAGTTGTGGTAATATTGGCAACAAGTTGAATATTACTTATACGTTGAGCTTATCAAAAGCAATTTATGAGGCCCAAGAATACCCGTATTTAAAGGAGCTCTTTGCTCGGATAGTTCAGATAAGACAAACAGATTTAGTTCTCATTAAAAAATAATTCATTGGCCAAATCCAAAACATCTTTCTTCTGTCAAAGCTGTGGTTATGAATCTGCCAAGTGGTTGGGTAAGTGCCCCTCATGCAATTCCTGGAATTCTTTTGTAGAAGAGATTGTCAATAAAGAAGAACTCACAAAAAATGAATGGCGGCCTGAGCCAGGAAAGACAAGGCAAGAAAAGCCAAAAACACTAAGTGAGATAGAATCCACCAAAGAGATTCGAATTAGCTCATCTGACCTCGAGCTAAATCGGGTATTGGGTGGAGGCATCGTATATGGTTCCCTGGTTTTAATTGGAGGTGAACCGGGTATTGGAAAATCAACATTGATGCTGCAAGTTGGACTAGCGCTAAAAAAGCTCCGTGTTCTTTATGTATCGGGGGAGGAAAGTGATCAGCAAATAAAGATGAGAGCTGAGCGATTGAGTGATCTGACGAAAACCGTGAATGAAAATTTCTTTGTTCTAACCGAAACAAATACACGGAACATTTTTCAAGCAATTGAAACCATTCAGCCCCAGTTATTAATCATCGACTCTATTCAAACGTTGCATTCGCATCAGTTGGATTCAGTAGCGGGAAGCGTGGGACAAGTTCGACAGTGTACTGCCGAGCTGATGAAGTTTGCAAAGGAAACCAACACACCCGTTTTTTTAGTCGGACATATTACCAAAGACGGAATGTTGGCCGGACCAAAAGTGTTAGAGCATATGGTTGACACCGTTTTGCAGTTTGAGGGCGATCGGCATTTGGCCTACCGGATTTTGAGAACAACTAAAAACCGATTCGGCTCGACCTCTGAAATTGGCATTTATGAAATGTTGGGCAATGGCTTGCGCGAAGTTTCCAATCCTTCGGAGATATTGATCTCACAGAAAGATGGTAATCTGACGGGGGCTACAATTGGCGCAACGATCGAGGGCAACAGACCGTTGTTGATTGAAATACAATCGCTCGTCAGTCCGGCATCGTATGGAACGCCACAACGTACGCCCACAGGCTTTGATCAGAAGAGATTGAATATGCTATTGGCCGTTTTGGAAAAGCGATGTGGCTTTCGCCTTGGCACTCAAGACGTATTCTTAAATATGGCAGGTGGAATTAGCGTGGAAGATCCGGCCATTGACTTAGCCATTTGTATTTCAGTTATTTCATCGATGGAAGAGATTCCCGTGTCAGACAAAATCTGTTTTGCTGCGGAGATTGGGTTGGGTGGAGAACTAAGAGCTGTTAATAGAATAGACCAGCGAATTTCTGAAGCTGAGAAGTTGGGTTTCGAACAAATCTATATTTCAAAATACAGTCAAAAATCCATTGACACGAAAAAATCGAAAATTGAAGTGAAATCTTTCGGCAAGCTGACGGAGGTCTTTAAAGAACTTTTCGGAAAGCAGTGATCTTAACCTTGCGATGATGAATTTTTTCGCTCGAAAGTGGTAATGAAGAACAATGAAGTCAGCATCATCAGGGCACCTACTAAAAAAGGTATATGGAAGTTGAAGCTGTACAGAAAGCCGCTTAGTCCCATTCCCGCTGCCCGTGCGACAGAACCAAAAGACTGATTTACACCAAGCACTTGACCTACTTCTTTCGGGTTTGCAAATTTTGATAGCAAGGAGGTAATGCCAGGAGTAAGACATCCATTAGCAAGGGCAATCAAGGCAAGCCCCACAAATTCAAAAGGCATAAAGAATTGATTGCCTGTAATGGGCAGTATGACCAGCCCAATTGCCATAAAAAAAATTCCGTAGTAGATCAGTTTTGCTTCACCAAACCATTTAACCATCCTGCCTACCAATAGTCCCTGCACAACAGCAGTGGCCACTCCAACAAAGCCAAACACGTAGCCAATTTCTTTTTCATTTAGCCCGTTTACTTCTTTCCACATCAGCGAGCTGGCAATTTGCATCAGCATAAACGCTGTGATAAAAATAAAGTTGATCCAAAGTAAATGACTGACCAGCGGTTTTTTTAATTCAGTGATTATGCCTGTTACTACTTTAAAGTTGAATGGTAAATTTTTCTTTTTTTCATTAAGTGATTCCGGAAGCAGGAAGTAAGCCATTATCAAATTAACAAAGCACATAGCAGAAGCTACATAACCTACCCAATCCACGGTACCTGGCGAGGAGACGCTTTTCAGAAATCCACCTAGTGATGGGCCAATGATAAAGCCGATACCAAAAGCAGCCCCCAGAAAGCCTAGTGACTTTGTTCTCTCTTCCGGTGACGTAACATCTGTAATGTAGGCTTGTGCAACCGAGATGTTAGCCGACCCAATACCAGAAAGCATGCGCGACAAAAACAAAATGAGTAGAACATTGGCCTGGGCAAAGACAAAATAGGCTATGCCAGTAATGAAAATGCTGAGTAACATGATGGGTCGTCTTCCGTGTCGGTCACTGAGCGTTCCCCAAAACGGAGCAAACAGAAAATTCATGATGGGGAATATCATAGCGATCAGCCCAACCTGATAGTCTTGTGCGCCTAATTCTTTTGTGAAGATGGGTAGGATAGGGATGATAATCCCGAATCCGAGCATGTCAATAAAAATGGTGACGAAAAGAACAAAGAGAGGAGATTTCTTCATTTTCTAAATTAAACGCGCGCGAATTTGCAACTTTGCTTTCATGCGATCAAGCGAACTGCTTCTAATATCTACTCCTGAGGTACAAGAATACCTCAGCGCAAACGAAAGCATTGATGAGAAGAAATTGTTGCTCGCAAAAAAAGAAATTTTAGGCATCTCATCTTCTGAATTCGCCATACAAATTATAGGCAGACGGAAAGCAAAATTGAAATTTCCATCCTGGTACTTGACAACATCTATAGTATACCCACCTTCTGCCAATCTGGAACAGAGTTCTTCGGAGGCGACTGCGAAGTTTAAGGCAGAGTTGATACAATCTGAATTGGTTCATTCTAATTTATTGGTTGACCTTACGGGTGGCTTTGGTGTCGACACTTTTTTTCTGGGGAAGTTGTTTTCAGAAGCCATTCATATTGAGCCAAACGAAACTCTTTCAGCGATAGCGGCACACAATCACCGACTATTGGGAGCCTCCATTTTGCATGTGCGACAAACAGCAGAAGAGTATTTGAAGGCCAATACAAAACGAGCTGACCTATTTTTTATCGACCCCTCTCGCAGAAGCGAATCAAAAAAGGTATTTAAGTTGGCCGATTGCCAACCTAACATTGCCGCTCTGCAAGATGCATTGTTCACCTTTTCAAATTTTATCTTAACCAAAGCATCTCCGCTGCTCGATATTCAACAAGCACTTCGCGAGTTAAAACATGTCGCTAAGGTAGTCGTGGTTTCGGTTGAGAATGAATGCAAAGAGTTATTGCTTTTGCAGAAGCTTGGTTTCGTGGGCGAGCCGTTCATTGAAACAATTAACCTCTTAAACGAAGGATCCGTAGTTGAGAGATTTGTGTTTACTGCCGTAGAAGAAAGGGCTGCGACCGTGGTTTTTTCATTACCCCTAGATTATTTGTACGAACCAAACGCATCCATCTTGAAATCGGGCGCATTCAAACTTGTTGCAGCGAAATTTGGTCTTCGCAAGCTGCAAGCCAATACACACCTTTACACCTCGCCAAACTTGTTCACCGATTTTCCCGGCCGTGTTTTTAAGATAGAAGCGTTAAATCCCACCTTACAAATGGTGAAGGAGCTATTGCCGGAAGGCAAAGCAAACGTGGCTACCCGCAACTATCCATTGTCCGCTCAAGAGTTAAAAAAGAAATTGAAACTGAAAGATGGTGGTGGAAAATTTGTAATAGGATTTTCGGAAGAAAAACGCAAATCTGTTGTGATTGCCACAAGAATCAAATGAACCCTAGCAGATAATATGCTAACAAAAAGAGTAGCCCCAACGTACCATACAGCTTAATTACCTTTTTTCGATTTTGCGTATCCTCCCACCAAAGCATGATCCACGGTTTTATCAATCCGACCATAAGGCCGAAAAAGCAACTTAGTGCGGACAACAGTAGCAGGTTTCTGATGTAAAACATTTCCAAAAATAGCAACAAAAGCAGTTTGAATCTCATTCAACAAACCTTTCGTTACCAAACTTCTCTATATTTGCGCCTCTTTTTGTGAAGGCATCTGATTTTCTTTCTCTCTATCGCGCGGATGGTTATATTCAAACCCTGGCCGAAGGGATTCGTGCGTCAACCTCAAACGTTATTCAGGTTAAAGGCCTTCAAGGGAGTTTAGATGCTGTTCTAGTAGCAGCTGTCCACAAAAGTGTGAGAGCTAATCACATTGTGATTTTACATGACCGCGAAGAGGCTTCCTTTTTTTTGAATGATATTCAAAACCTGCTTGGCGAAAAGGAGATTTTCCTCTTCCCGATGTCCTACAAACGTCCTTACGAGTATGATGAAGTAGAGAATGCAAACGTGTTAATGCGTGCGGAAGTACTCAATCAGCTTAGTAATCATCCGGACGGTAACATTATCATTACGTATCCTGAGGCGCTATCTGAAAAAGTGATCAACAAAAAATCATTGGCGTCTAACACATTTGTGATTCAAAAAGGCGAGGTGCTCGATCGCGAATTTTTGGAAGAGTACCTGCATACCTACGACTTTGAGAAAACAGATTTCGTAGCCGAGGCGGGTCAGTTTGCTATGCGCGGGGGAATCATCGATGTATTTTCGTTTGCCAACGAACGCCCCTACCGAATTGAGTTATATGGTAATGAGGTGGATAGCATCAGAAGCTTTGATCCAGGTTCTCAATTGTCCGTTGATGTGCAGGAAAAAATCAGCTTGATGCCTAACGTACAGACGCGGCTGATACAGGAAGAGCGCCAATCTTTTTTTGACTTTATTTCATCCTCGTCCCGAATCTGGATAAAAGACGCGGTGCTCACCACCGACATTATCGCTCGCTGTTTTGAAAAAGCCACTCAAAACTTTGATAAAATTCTGCGCGAAAGCGGCCAAACAAAAGTAGTGCTGGAGCCAAGCCAGTTGTTTGAGACAGACGAAAGTTTACAGCAGCAGTTCAAGAAGTTTGGAAGGATTGAGTTTGGTTCTCGTTATTTCTTTGAGCCACAGAAGACATTTGAGTTAAAATCATCAGCCCAACCCTCATTCAACAAAAATTTTGAACTTCTCGCTTCCAATTTATTGGAGTATCAACAGCAAAGCTTTGTGAATTTTATTGCTGCTGAGCAACCCAAGCAAGCAGAACGTTTGCACGGAGTTTTTGAAGAGATACACCCAGAGTTGAGATTTCAAACGCTGGAGTTCTCCTTACGGCAAGGCTTTGTTGATCCAACCTTAAAGATTGTCTGCTATACGGATCATCAAATTTTTGAACGCTACCATCGCTACCGCAGCAAAGAAAAGTTTTCAAAGTCAAAGGCACTTACATTTCGCGAGTTGCAGACGCTACAACCCGGAGACTTTGTTACTCATATTGATTACGGTATTGCCAAGTTTGCCGGATTGGAAAAAAAGGAGGTGAACGGCAAAGAACAGGAAGCGATACGCCTGGTGTTTCGCGATGATGACATGATGTATGTGAGCATACATTCGTTGCACAAAATTTCAAATTATTCTGGCAAAGAGGGAGCGGCTCCCTCTATCAGCAAGTTGGGTAGCGGTGAATGGGAAGGAAAAAAGGCAAAAGCAAAGAAGAAAGTAAAAGACATCGCCAAGGAACTGATTGAGCTTTATGCCAAGCGAAAGCAAGCGCCCGGTTTTGCCTATGCTGAAGA